>Ga0209358_10000272_pt1 | contig 47066 bp, 32 predicted proteins | sample LauGreFa1BDMLBSN_2_FD_187574 | JGI IMG/M metagenome (GOLD analysis project Ga0209358, IMG submission 187574) | Freshwater lake microbial communities from Lake Michigan, USA - Fa13.BD.MLB.SN (SPAdes) (version 2) | ecosystem: Environmental > Aquatic > Freshwater > Lake | place: Lake Michigan, USA... | reverse complement strand
GGAGCTGGAATTGTATTCTTCGCCTTCATCGGATTCGATGCCGTTTCTACTGCAGCGCAAGAAGCGAAAAATCCAAAGCGCGATATGCCAATCGGAATATTAGGTTCGTTGGTGGTTTGTACCATCTTATACATTTTATTCGGACACGTGCTTACAGGCGTGGCACCATGGTCTGACTTTGGTGATCCTGCTTTAGGAAAAGAAGCTTCTGTAACGTACACGATTTCCACCTACATGAAAGGATACGAGTGGTTGGGAACAACAGTGAATGTGGCTATCCTAGCCGGATTCTCGAGTGTAATCTTGGTGATGTTAATGGGTCAAAGCCGTGTGTTCTACTCTATGAGTAACGATGGTTTGTTACCGAAGGCATTCGGAGAATTGCACCCCCGTTTCAACACTCCGTACAAAGCCAACTGGATTCTATTCGTATTCGTTGGATTGTTCGCCGCTTTCGTACCTGGAAGTGTTGCGGGTGATTTGACTTCGTTCGGAACACTATTCGCGTTCATTCTGGTGAGTGCTGGTGTTTGGATCATGCGTGTGAAGAACCCTGAATTTGTTCGTCCATTCAAAACGCCTTTGGTTCCGTTGGTTCCAATACTTGGTATTTTAGTTTGTGGCGCCATGATAGCTTCTTTAGATGAGCAAACATTGAAGGTTGCAGCTATTTGGATGGCAGTTGGATTGTTGATCTACTTCGGTTATTCAAGAAAGAACTCGCATCTTCATAAAAAGTAATGAAGGGCATGTGTTGAATTGAAAAGAGCAGCTTCGGCTGCTCTTTTTTATTTCCCAAAGTACTGCGCATTAAAAAGCCCGAAACGTTTTCCGGGCTTTTCAATACCTTAACCTAAACCTTAACTAAAACTTATAACGAAAGAATATCGTTATGGTATTAATAACGCTTAAGATTGAAAAAGGTTGCAATTATTTAAAAAAAAATTACGTCTTCTGCTTCTCCCGCTTGGCAGCAGGGAAAAGAATGTTGTTCAAGATAAGTCTGTAGCCCGGAGAATTCGGGTGTAACGAAAGGTCTGTTGGTGGATCTCCAACGCGGTGCTGGTAGTCTTCCGGATCGTGACCACCGTAGTAAGTCCATTGTCCTTGTCCCATTTCGCCGTGAACGTATTTCGCGCAATTGATGTTCTTCGATTCACCCATAATGGTGACTTCGCTTTTTAAATGACTTTCACGGAAAGAAGTCGTCTGTCCCATGAAACCGTGAATCACTTGCGTGTGGTTTTGAGTCAATATGGTTGGAATAATATCCCACTTCGCCGAAAAGTCGAAGAGCGTGAAGAAGTCGTTTTCCTCTTTTACCTTCAAATGATCTTCAGTCCCATCAATATTTGAAAACTCATAGACCATCGGGTCTTTAATGATGTTGTAATTCTGGAATGCAAATCCCTGCGCGAAGTCCAATTTCTTCTGAGCATTCGCATCACTCGGGTCGCCGTCGAACACACTTTCCACCATGTCTGTCCCTTGAGCGGCCAACGCAATGTCATACGAGTCGGTTCCGCTGCACATGGTGAAAAGAAATCCGCCCCCAATAACGAAATTTTTAATGTTTACTGCTACGGCACGCTTCATTTCAGACACTTTGTTGAATCCAAGTTTAGCAGCTGTCGCTTCCTGGTTTCGTACTTCATCCCTATACCAGGGCGCCATGTTAAATGCTCCGTAGAACTTTCCATACTGACCCGTAAAATCTTCATGATGCAAGTGAAGCCAATCGTATTCCGGAAGTTTTCCAGTTATAATTTCTTCATCATAAATACTCGTGTAAGGAATTTCGGCATAGGTAAGCACCAAGGTTACCGCGTCGTCCCAAGGTTGTTTCCCCAAAGGTGTGTACACTGCTATTTTCGGTGCCACTTCCAACTTCACCTTTTCCATGTTCACCTCGGGGTCGGATATTTCTTGATAAATGGCTTGCACTTGAGCCTCGGCAATCACTTGAAAACTTACGCCGCGTTCAGTACACTTTTTTTGAATGCTGGGAATGTTGTCCATTAAAAAACTTCCCCCGCGGTAATTTAATAGCCATTCGATGGGGAGCTTCTGCTCCAAAACCCAATAGGCAATGCCATAGGACTTAATATGATTCTGCTGCGACTCGTCCATTGGAATAAGCAACATGCCCGCGTAGGAAGTGCTTCCAAGGAGGGTAAGGGCTAAAATGACAATTAATTTGCGCATGGCTCAAAGATACTCACGACGAAGAACAACGCAAGACTTAAAAAATTGTGTGTGCTTTTGGTTGAAAAGTCGGTTTGACCTTCCCCATTCAAATGGCTAACTTTGCGAAAAAATAACCACACCATGAAATTTTTCATCGACACAGCGAATCTTGATCAAATTAGAGAGGCACAAGACCTTGGCGTTCTAGACGGAGTAACAACCAACCCTAGCTTAATGGCAAAGGAAGGTATTTCTGGAACAGACCGCGTAATGAAGCACTATGTTGACATTTGCGAAATTGTTGGAGACGGCGATGTAAGTGCTGAAGTCATTGCTACTGACTTCGACGGCATGGTGAAAGAAGGAGAAGAATTGGCTGCATTGCACGAGAATATCGTGGTGAAAGTTCCAATGACCAAAGACGGAGTAAAGGCGATTCGCTATTTCACAGACAAAGGAATTCGTACGAACTGTACGTTGATTTTCTCTGCCGGACAAGCTCTTCTTGCTGCCAAAGCAGGTGCGTCATATGTTAGTCCTTTCGTTGGACGTTTAGACGATATTTCTACAGACGGTATTGATCTGATTGAACAAATCAGAACCATCTTTGATAATTACGGATTCGATACGGAAATCCTTGCAGCTTCTGTTCGTCACCCAATGCATGTCATTGCTTGCGCAGAAATTGGAGCAGATGTTATGACCGGTCCTTTAAGCGTGATCTTACAATTGTTGAAGCACCCGTTAACAGATATTGGATTGGCGCAATTCCTTGCCGATCACAAGAAAGCTGCTGAAGCGAAATAATTTTGATAGCTAGTTCAGACAACAACGCAGATTATACTGCGGCACAAATTATTCGAAAGCAAGGGATTTGTATCCTTCCCACAGATACAGTTTATGCTTTCGCTTGTGCGTTGTCAGACAAAAAAGCAATAGAGAAAATGGCTCAATTGAAAGGCGTGCGTTTAGATAACGCGCGCTTTTCTATTGTTTGCAACGACCTGTCGCATTTAGCCACATTTACCAAACCCATTTCAACACCGTATTATCGCGCATTGAAAAGGCATACCCCTGGCATGTTTACTTTTTTGTTGGAAGCAAGTAGCCTTGTTCCAAAACTTTTTACTTCACGCAGAACCACCATTGGTCTTCGTGTTCCCGATCACGATTTTCTTCAACGAGTGCTTACGCACTTGGGTGAACCCATCGTAGTTTCTTCGGTCCATCGGAAAGAAAATACAGCAGAATATCCTCTGGAAGCCATTGACTTGGAAGAAGATTGGTCAAATGACGTTGCTGAAATTTTCTTTGAAGACACTTCAAAAATGTTACTCTCTACGGTCGTAGATTTTTCTGGTTTGAATCCGGTCGTGGTTCGCCAGGGTGCAGGTGAGTGGAATCCCTGAGCAATATCCATAAACAATTACTCGTTCGCAAGTTTCAGAATTAGCCCATTCTCACGAAGGTGGTCTTGGTAATTTCACATTGACAAATTGTGACTATGAGAAAAATTGCACTGGGTTTTGTTTTATTTGTTTTGAGCGCCACATCTGTGTTTGCTCAAAAGTCTTACGAAAAGGTTGTGCCTGAGCGTGTCTATCGCGAAGCCTTGAATCTTTTCGAGAACGAAAAATTCGTTCCGGCGAAAGAGTCGTTCGAAAAATATCTGTCACTAACTTTTGGAAACGACAGCTACAGAGCCGATGCGGAATACTACCAAGGTCTTTGCGCTATGAATTTGTTTCATCCAGATGCTGAATACTTGCTCATCACCTTCGTAAGAAACCATCCCGATTCACACTGGTGTCAGAGTGTGTATTTGGAATTGGCGAACTTCAAATACAAAAGTAAGTCCTACAGACAATCTCTAGAGTGGTTCGACAAGGTGGAAGAGAAACAACTGTTGGCAGAAGAACGTCCAGCTTTTTATTACAAGCGTGGATTCGTGAAATTCGATCAAAAGAAATATTCAGATGCGCGTATAGATTTCGCGAAAGTGAAAGATGGCGATTCAGAGTATGCGCCTGCTGCAATGTACTATTACGCTTACATGGCTTACACGAACAAAGATTACCAAGTTGCATTGGAGTCTTTTTTAAAGTTGAAGGAAGACAAAGATTTCAAGGCGGTCGTCCCTTATTTCATTTCACAGATATATTATGTTCAGAAGCGTTTCGATGAGTTGTTGGCCTATGCACCACCGTTGATCAACGCGGAAGAAAACGTAAAGAACAACTATCCGAATGCGAATGAAGATATCGCGCACCTCATCGGTGACGCCTATTTCATTCAAGAAAAATACAAAGAGGCTTTGCCTTATTTAGAGAAGTTTCACATGTCGCCAACGGTGAAGCCTTCGGTGGAAGATTACTACCAATTGGGTTTTTGCTACTACCGCAACAGCAAGTTCGAGCGCGCGGTAGATTCTTACTCACATTGTACAAAGGAAGACTCTCCGACATCACAATTGGCGAACTACAACATTGGAGATTGCTATTTGAAACTCGAACAAAAAGAATACGCTCGAACGGCTTTCGAAGCCGCTTCAAAACAAACACATAACATAGATGTGCAGGAAGACGCTTTGTTCAATTATGCGAAATTGGCTTTCGAACTTTCGTATAACCCTTTCCACGAAGCCATTTCAGCTTTTGAAGGGTATCTGGAAAAGTATCCAAATTCTGCACGTCACGACGAAGCTTACGAGTTCTTGTTGAATGTGTATTTGAAAACAAGAAACTACGAGCGTGCTCTGACTTCATTGGATAAAATGAAGGTGAAAGATATTCGTGCAAAAACTTCTTATCAGATCGTTGCATTTAATCGCGGTGTTGAATTGTATCAGGCTGAAAGCTTCGCGAAGTCTGAAGAGTTCTTCACGAAATCACTGGAGTATCCTGTGAATACTTACCTCATGGCACAGGCGAAATATTGGATGGGAGAAATCAACTACCGTCAGAATAAGTATCCTAAGGCGAAGGAATATTATCAAGCGTGCATTGCTGAACCAGCAGCGTTCAATTCTGAGTATTACGCCTTGGCAAACTACAGTTTGGGTTATACCTTTTTTAAATTGGGAGTAGCGCAAAAAGATTACGATGCTTCGAAGCCGTATTACGCCAATGCCAATACAGCCTTTAGAAAATATGTCGATTCGAATGAAGCCGAAGGAGCGAAGAAGGGAGATGCTTACTTGAGAATTGGAGATTGCTTCTTCGTGGCAAAAAGCTACAAGCAAGCGATTGAAAGTTATTCGAAGGGCACTCCTGCGCAGAAAGATTACATCCTTTATCAAAAGGCGCTTTGCGAAGGGTATGAAGGAGACAATTCCGCGAAAATTAACTTGTTAAAATCGTTGGTAGATTCTGAGAGCAATTCGAAGTTTAAAGTAGATGCAGCATTTGAATTAGGAACTACCTACCTCAGCGCCGGAAGCAATGCTGAAGCTAAGACAGAATTCTTACAGTTGATGGCCGATGAGCCTACTTCCAACTACACCAGAAGAATTTTAGTGAATTTGTGCTTGATCTATCGCAATGAAGAGAACGACGCGAAGGTGAAAACGACTTGGAACACACTCTATACAAACTACGGAAACGATAAAATTATTCTCGATGCTTTGGAGATTGTTAAGCCGGTATTGATCGATGATATTGAATTCCAAAATCAGATTACGCATTTAACCGTGGCAGATGTGAGTGCTTTAGAAATTGAAGAAGGCGTCTTCACCAAAGCTTCTGCTCCAGCTTATGCTGGAGAATGCGCAAAAGCAAAAGGAAAGCTTGAATCATATTTGAATCAATATCCAAATGCCATTCATGCCGCTGAAGCGAATTTTTTGTTGGCCGACTGTTTCAAAAACGAAGGAAATAAAGAGTCAGCAATTGTCTATTATGAGCGTGTGATTGCCTTACCATTCTCCGACTTCACCGAAGAGGCCTTGAACAACGCCGCAGACATTCGCCTTCAACAAGGGGAATATGCGAATGCCATAGGACACTTGTTGAAAATTGAGAGTGCTGCTGTTTCGAAGAAGAGTGTGGAAGATGCACAAATGGCTTTGCTAGTTGCGTATTACAGCATTGAGGAAATGGGATTGGCACGCGAATATGCAGACAAGGTTATTGCAGACGCTGCGGCCAATGCCGACAATCGCGCGAAGGCTTATCTCTGGAGAGCACGTATGAAGATGAAAGAAGAAGAGTTCTCAAGTGCATTAGTCGATTATACCGAAGTGGCGAAACGCGGCGGAGAAGGCGCTGCTGAAGCAGCCTATCAAAATGCATTCGTCGAATTCAAGATGAATGAAATTGAAAAAGCAGAAAAGTCAATTTTCAAGGTGATTGAAAAGTTCGCTTCATTCGAGAAATGGAAGTATGAATCGTTCTTGTTGTTGTCAGATGTGTACGTTGCTAAGCCAGATTATTATCAAGCTAGAAAGACCCTAGACGCCATTATTTCCAAAGTAAAAAGTCCGGAAATTCTTGCGCGAGCAGAACAGAAAAAACGCGAATTAGAAGAATTGGAAAACCCGAAGCCTAGGGCTTTGGAGATTCCAATTGATAACACCGATGAGAATATTCAAAACGATGAGTTCCATGAAGAATAAATTGAAAACAATACTGCTGGCTGTAGGTTTTGCTGCTGCTGCTTCGCCTGTTTTAGCTCAGGTAGATAGTGTGCTTATTCAAAGCGCACAATTCGTAGGAGATTTGAATATTTTCTTGCGCGATGCGAATAAAATTTCGAATCAGCCTTTCGTCATTGAGACGGAAACCAATGCTTCATTAATGAAGTACAACATGCTTCCCACCCGACTCATTTCTTTTACACAACCGGCGACTATTTTGTCTTCGAATTTCCCGATGGAAAAGAAGTTGAAGAAGCTTCAAAACGGTTGGGTGGATGTTTCTTTCGGAAGTTATGTTACACCCAAGGTAGATGCGTATTACACCGATGGAAGATCGAAGAAAGGGGATTGGGGTGTTCTATACGGACACCAAAGTTCGAACACGAATTTTGAGGTGCTTTCTGGAGCCGATCTTCCAACCACTTTCAGCGATAACCATGCAACGTTATGGGGCAAGCGTTTTTATAAGAAAACAGTAGCCGATGCTAAAATCAATTGGAATAGAAATGTGACCAACTGGTACGGAATAGATTCTTCACAGTTGAATTATTTTCCTGATTTTTCTTCACTGAAACAAACAATGAATGTGTACACCGGAAGTTTGGGTATTCGAACCTTCGATAGGGATAGTAACGACTTGAATTGGTGGGGGAAAGCAGGATACCGCTTAGCATCTGATGCGTTTAATTCCAATGAGCATTTTGTGGATGTAAGTGGTGGCGCAAGCAAGCTCGTGAAGACGGAAGTATTCAGTGGTGAATTTGGAATTACTTACAATCAGTTTAATTCTTCTGGTCTCGATTGGTCAGCTGACAATGCAAATATTTGGGGAGAAGGTGATTCACTTCGCACAACACGTTCGTTCGACAATGCGATTGTGCGCTTTATACCAACGGCATACACGGTTTATAAAGATCTTCGAGTGAAAATTGGAATGGGACTATACATGCAGTCGCGCGGAGAGCAGCGTGGGCATTTTTATCCGCAAGCGGAAGTGAGTTACAGCATCCTCGATGGAATGTTTGTGCCTTACGCTGGAATTAAAGGGTCTTTGGCACCAACTACTTACTACGGCTTGTATACACAGAATCCATTCGTGGTTGTGCAACCCCAATTGTTGAATCAGAACAATAAGTTGCAGTTTTACGGTGGTGTGAACGGATCTATTTCTCGACGTGTGAATTACAGTGTGGGCGGAGAATTGAATAAAATCGAGAATTTCGCTTTCTTCTTCAATGATAGCTTATTCTCGAGAGGAAATATGCAAGGTGTTCTCTACGATGACTTGCGTGTTGCAAAAGTAAAAGGTGAGATTGAGGTCTTGGGAGGAAAGAAATGGAGCGCCAAAGTTGGCGGTTCTTATTCTTACTTCGAAACCAATCAGCAATACGCATGGCAGTTGCCGAATCTTCAGTTCTCGGCTGAGGCATCTTACAATTTGAATTCAAAATTCAAATTCAATTTCCAAGGTGTTTATTACGGCGAGCGTTGGGCAAAGTCGGTATTACCGGTAACAGGGCGAGATGCCGTAGTGCAAACAGATCTTTCTTATGTGTATAAAATGAAGGCATTCGTAGACGTGAATTTACGCACCACATACACCTATAATGAGCGACTTTCGGCTTATATACAGTTTAACAACATATTGGCTCAGAGGTACGCTATTTACAGCGGAATTCCAACGCAGCGCTTCTTCGCTGCCTTGGGGGCTTCTTATTCGTTTTAAAGTAGCAATTTGTTAACGAAATGTTCATAAAACTAAGGGGGCTTCGGCCCCCGTTTTTTGCTACAGCAATGGGGCTTTCGTAACTTTGGTCACCTTGAAAAACGGGTTTGTCCCAATCTTCAATTTGAAATAAAAAAGTTAGATAATTAATAGTCCACGAGAGAATGAGTGAAGAAATAGAAAATACCCTAACCCCCGGTTATACCGCTGACAATATTCAGTCGTTAGAAGGAATGGAGCACGTGCGTATGCGTCCCGCTATGTACATCGGAGATATTGGAACGCGAGGCCTTCACCACTTGGTGTACGAGGTTGTCGATAACAGTATCGATGAAGCGTTAGCAGGACATTGCGATACCATTAACGTATTCATTAATCCAGACAACAGCGTTACGGTTAAAGATAACGGACGTGGTATTCCTGTTGACATGCACAAGAAGGAAGGCGTAAGCGCCCTTCAAGTGGTAATGACCAAGATTGGTGCGGGTGGAAAATTCGATAAAGGATCGTACAAAGTATCAGGTGGTCTTCACGGTGTTGGGGTAAGTTGCGTGAACGCACTTTCTATCGCATTGAAGGCAGAAGTTTTTCGTGAAGGTAAAATGTATGTGCAAGAATATAGCTGCGGAAAGGCGTTGTATCCGGTGAAGGAAATAGGTGACACAGAACTTCGCGGTACCACTGTGACCTTCCTTCCAGATAATACTATTTTCGATACAGCGGAGTACAATTTCGACACGTTGGCGAATCGCCTTCGTGAACTTTCGTTCTTGAACAAAGGCATTCGTCTTCACTTAACTGATGAGCGTGTAGTAAACGAAGACGGTTCATTTAAAACCGAAGAGTTTTACAGCGAAGCTGGATTAATTGAAATGGTGAAGTATTTAGATGAGAGTCGTCCAACCATCATTGGAACCATCATTCACATGGAGCGCACCGACGGTGCTATTCCAGTGGAAGTGGCCATGACCTACAACGACTCATACAACGAGAATGTGTTCTCTTATGTAAACAACATCAATACCCACGAAGGTGGAACTCACTTGCAAGGATTTAAGCGCGGATTAACCTCTACCCTGAAAGACTATGCAGACAAGAGTGGCTTGTTGGAAAAGGCGAAGGTGGAGATTGTAGGTGATGACTTCCGCGAGGGATTGACCGCTGTTGTTTCTGTAAAAGTTCAAGAGCCACAGTTCGAAGGACAAACCAAAACGAAATTGGGGAACAAGGAAGCAGTAGCTCCCGTATCTCAAGTGGTAAGTGAAATGCTTCAGTCCTATTTGGAAGAACATCCTGCTGAGGCAAAACAAATTGTTCAGAAAGTAATTCTTGCAGCTCAAGCGCGTATTGCCGCGAAAAAAGCGCGTGAGACCATACAAAGAAAAGGAGTAGGCTTTGGGGGTGGATTGCCAGGTAAGCTATCTGACTGTTCTGAAAAGGATCCTACGAAATCAGAGTTGTTTCTTGTCGAGGGAGATTCGGCGGGTGGAACCGCTAAGCAAGGACGGGACCGTGTGTTCCAGGCTATTTTGCCACTTCGTGGAAAAATCTTGAACGTGGAGAAGGCGATGCAACATCGTATTCTTGAGAACGAAGAGATAAAAAATATGTACACCGCTCTAGGGGTATACATTGGAACTGAAGACGACAGCAAAGCGTTGAACACTGCCAAGCTTCGATACCATAAGATTGTGATCATGTGTGATGCCGACGTAGACGGATCTCACATTGAGACACTTATTTTAACGTTCTTCTTCCGTCACATGAAAGAGTTGATTGATCAGGGAATGATCTACATTGCAACTCCGCCATTGTACCAAGTGAAGAAAGGAAACAAAGGTGAATATGCATGGACTGAAGAGCAGCGCGATGCGTTGGTTAAGGAAATGCGTGGAGCAGGATCTGAGACAAGTGTAAACGTTCAACGATACAAGGGTCTTGGAGAGATGAATGCCGAGCAGTTGTGGACAACGACTATGGATCCAACGACAAGAACATTGCGTCAAGTTACCATTGACAACGCTGCGGCGTGTGACCAGATATTTTCTATGCTTATGGGCGACGAGGTTCCACCTCGCAGAGCCTTTATTGAAGCGAATGCGAAATACGCGAAGATTGACGCGTAAACACACTCTTCTCGCTTTCGAGCGAGCAGGGTAACCTGCAAGAATAAGGGCCTCCGAAGGAGGCCCTTATTTATTTCAACGAAGTTGAATTACTTCAATTTCTCGTTATTCAAATGTCGCGTGGCATCGCGCTGGGTTTTCTTGGCCATGTTTTTTTCGAAGGCTTCTTGTAAATTGATTCCTGTCTGATTTGCGAGGCAAATCAGAACGAAAAGAACGTCGGCCATTTCATCGCCGAGGTCTTTGGCTTTGTCGCTTTCTTTTTCACTTTGCTCGCCGTAACGGCGGGCAATGATGCGAGCGACTTCACCAACTTCTTCGGTTAGCATAGCCATGTTGGTGAGCTCGCTGAAATAACGAACGCCAACAGTTTTAATCCATTCGTCTACTTGCGCTTGAAGCGCATTCAAATCTTTTTCCATTAATGACCTCCAGCCATTTCACCGATTTGAATGTTCTGCTTCTTTAAAATTCCTTTCACGCGATAAGCATAGAAGGCAAGGTATGCAAAGCAAGCTACTCCCACGAAGTACGAATACTGAATGCCTAATACAGCGTCATCCGACAAAGCACCTTGTGCCACAGAAACAAATCCACCGCCCATAATCATCATAATCAAAAGGCTCGATCCTGTATTCGTTCTGCTTCCCAATCCTGCAATTCCTAGAGTGAAAATACATGGCCACAATGTGCTGCAGAACAATCCAACAGACATGAACGCAAATACGCTAATCATACCACTTGCGAAAATTCCAACCAACAATGCAACAATACCCAAAAGTGAATACATCAACAATTGCTTTATCGGATTGCCCTCACTTATTTTATCAGCTGCAATTAACACGAGCACTAAACCCAAATAAGGATAGAAGTCCGTTACCGCGTGTCCAGCAATAGCATTTACAGTCATGAAAATTCCAAAAGCAGCAAACGGAAGAATAATATTCAATTTGCTTTTCAACGATTGTGAAATGTTGAACGATCCTGCCGCACTGGTCCAACGTCCAATCATTAAACTCGCCCAGAACAAAGAAACAAACGGAGCAATGGCGCTCTCTTCTGTCCCTAATTTTTGCTTCATGAATTCAGGAAGGTTACTTGCAGTAGAAACTTCAACACCTACATACAAGAATATGGCAAGCATACCCATCGACAATTGTGGGTACTTCAAAATAGAAAGTAAACTAGCGCTGTCATTGTCAGACTTCACCGTTTCAATTTTATCTGGAACCGAAGAAAACTTGAACATCACTGCTGCTAAAACAAAGGCAGCTCCCAAAACCAAGTATGGAATTTGAACAGCTTTCAAGTCTAAAGTCGTTGGCCCAGATCCAATTCCACCAAAGATTGCAAACGAAACAATAACAGGTCCTATCGTTGTTCCCACGTTGTTAATTCCACCGGCTAAACTTAAACGCTGATTCCCTGTTGCAGGATCTCCCATTTGAATAGCCAATGGATTCGCTGCAATTTGCTGAAGCGAAAATCCAAGTCCTACAATGAAGAGTCCTGAAATAAGCAACTCGAAAGATGCCGTGTTCGAAGCAGGGATGAACAACAATGTTCCGCATGCGGAAATTAAAAGTCCAAGCGCTAATCCATTTCTATACCCCAACGAATTCAAAATGTCTCGCTTCATGATTGCTGAAATGGCGAAATACACAAGCGAACCTACCGTATAGGCAACGTAAAAAGCAAAAGAGATTAATTGCGACTGCATTTGCGAAAGGTTCAACGCTTTCTTGAATACTGGAATTAAGATGTCGTTACTTGCTGCAACGAATCCCCAGAAAAAGAAAATCGAAATTAAGGTTGCCAATGCGCCTTTGGGTGCTTTTTGCATGTTGTTTGGTTTAAGGTTTAGGCTGCAATATAATAATGTAATTTCTACAATAAGTATAAGAGTTGTTATTTCTTATTCTTCCGAATAAGCTCTTCCCACTTCTGCTGAATTCCTTCCGCAGGAAGGGGTGTGTATTCATATTGAAGTAAGCCTTTGAAGTTTGTCTGTATGGCATACGGGACAGCGCCTACGCGAAGGTCTTTTATCAGTTTGAAGTCATTTCCGCCATACAATATTTCCATGTTTTCAAGCTTCAGTGGCGCTATGGTTTTTTCGAACGATTCGAAAGTGTCGTGCATGCCAATGACCACAATGCGAAAGTCATTCTTGTATTTTGAAGCCATGTGGTTCAATAGCGCAAGGTCACGTTGAGACGATTTGCCCACATTAAAGAAATACAAATACATGTTCCGGTCGCAATGCTCTGTGAATTTCCATTTATCGTTATTCGAATTAATCAAAGTGAAGTCGGGCAGAACACTGTTTTTTTTCAATCCGGAAAACTCAATCTCACAAGCCTTCGCCAATTGTTTACTCGTTTCGAATTTACTTGTGCTCTCAATCATGGAAAGAATTCTTTTCATCAGGGCCGGACTGTGCGCACGCGTGTAGTAGTTCTTTCGCAAAGCGGCAATGAGAATGAGTTCTTCCAATTGCGCGAAGTGTGTGCTGTCTGGATTCAAATAATGAATAATCGGCTCTGCAGTCTTTGCTGTTTCCATAAGCGTGGTAAACGCTTGCGCATCGCGTGTGTTCAACGAAGGATTTAAATAATTTGAAGCAGATAACTCCAACCATTTAATGAAAGCGGAATTTTTTAAGTCAATAATCTTACTAACCGTTTCAAGGCTAACAGGGGCATTCGCCAAAAGCCGTAAGGTGAAAATTTCACACGCTGCATAATTTTTTAGAAATGAATCTTTCTTGTACTCTTGTCCAAACAATTGTTGCATTTGATTTTCAAGCGATTCAATTTGTGTGAGGAAGTTCACCTGTGCCGATGCGTATTTCGAAGAGTCTTCCTTCGATTTGAATTTCACCAAATCCGATTTCGGATTGTTCTCTTGCATGCGTGAAGTAGCCGCTTCGTTTTGATGAGAGTTTAAGAGTAAAAAGTCGAAAGAATTTTCAGAAAGGAATTTGGCTATTTCAGCATTGATTTCTCCAATTACCGCATTCGTTCGATCAGCACTGTTGTTTTCAATCCGCGCTTCGAAAATGCGAATAAGTCCGTTTTGTGTAACCGTAGTGTCCGCCGAAAGAAATTCAACTTGATAAGTTTGCATAGGCGAAATCCACAGGGAAATCTGAGCATTGCTTGTGCACAAAAACAAGTTCTCTTTCTGTTTGGTTGGAATTTTAAATTCGAATTCTCCTTTAGCATTGGCTGTCGTCTGTGCGACAATATTCAAATTTTGAGTCAATGCATCTGTCGTAAAACACGCATACACTTTGTTGTTCGATGCAACAGCACCAGAACCCTTAATGGTCACATCTTGACCAAAAAGCAAGGAGTTAAATAAAAGAAAAAATACAATTGAAATGTGCTTCATCATAACTGAATTCCTTTTGGAAGGAACGAAGAAATGTCGCCGTTATTTTTATAGATCTCGCGAAGGACTGTACTTTGAACATGCGACAACTCGGGAGCGGTTACAAGTAAAATTGTTTCAATGCCATCTGAAATGCTTTTGTTCATGTTCGCAATGGTGCTCTCATATTCGAAGTCGGTGCTGTTGCGCAATCCACGAAGAATATACTTTGCTCCAATAGATTTACAGAATTCTACGGTAAGCCCTTCATACTGCGCGACACGAATATTCGAATGTCCGGCAAATGTTTGTTCAACGAACGCTAGTCGTTGTTCCAATGAAAACAAATAGTTCTTGGTGGTATTCACGCCAATGGCTACAACTACTTCATCGAATAACGCTGCTCCACGAATAACAACGTCTTCATGTCCGGTTGTAATCGGATCAAACGATCCTGGAAATACTGCTATGCGTTTCATTTGTTTTCGATTTTAAAAAATGAAAAATGCACATGTCCGTAACTGCGTGCTTGCCAAAAATACGGACTGTCTTCGAATTTTATGTCTTTCCCGTGCTCAATAATCAAAAGCTGAAGTTGATCACTTTTCTTTTCGAAAATCAATGCGGGCAATTCCTTCAACCATGGTAAATCATACGGAGGATCAGCGAATACAACTGGAGGTAAGTCGGTTTGTCTTCCTAAAAAAGTTCGGACATCCGCTGTGAAAATATCCATTCCATCGGCTTGAAAGTCACGCTTCACTTGTTGCAAATGCCTTGAATGCTTCGGGCTGCTTTCCACTGCGATTACCCGCTGAATCCCGCGCGAGGCGGCTTCTAAACTTATGGCTCCGGTTCCTGCAAACAAATCCCACATGAGCGAAACTTCATCCCATTCCACTAAATGTTGCAACACATTGAACAACGCTTCCTTCGCGAAATCGGTCGTGGGTCTTCCTGTAAAAGATTTGTCTACTTTAATGATGCGACCTTTCCATTCGCCGCCAATTATGCGCATAACATGTGCAATTTCCAGAGGTCGTTCAACGAATTTGCTTGCATGTTATCAGAGAACTGAACATTGCGGACATACGATTCAAAAACTTCAACATAGTTGGCATCGAAATGCGTTCCCTGCACAAACACAGGCAAAGCCGCTAAATCAATTCCATATTGAATGCATCCGTTAGCCAAGAAGTACAAAATGTCCTCAGCCGTATTCCCGGCATATTCATTCAACAACACCAAGGCATTGTTTTTTTCAAGACATAAATAATGTTTTTCCTTTCCTACCCAAAGCGTTGCTTTCGATTGAACCAAACTCGCATGTGCGCGCTGTCCAGGAAGAAGGAGAGTAGGCAAAGCAAGAATTTCAACGCCAGCAATGAAACGCTCCAAATTCACAACAGACGAATGCGTTGCGAAAACTACTACAACATCTTGTTGTGTGTTGAAACGATACGCCAAGAATTCATTCTGAGTTATTTGAGGAAGGTAATTCGCCACCTCGTTTTCTTGAAACATAGCCTTCGGAATAAGATTGAAGGCAAGAGGCTCAACCGAGAGGATGGTCTTCTTGAAAACCGCGTTGGGCCAATGCTTTTGAAGCCAAGAAACCGATTCAGCGAAGGGAATACTCTCTCCAATCGGAAACGATTGGTTATGCGTAAATATGACAACACCATCTTCCGGCTGAGCGAAAGCAATGGAAACAAAGAAAGATTCCAGATGCACTGAGGCATGCAGACGCGGGCTGTTTTCTACAACAGCCGTCGGAATTTGAAAGGATTCAGTGTTCATCGTGAAAAAATACGCATAATTAATTTCTCTGCTAATTTACATCATTGCTGCGCTTGGTCTTTCTTTGCAAGCGATAATAAAATCATGAGTCACACTGCCTTCGAACAATTACTGCTAGAGAATTTTTCTTTTGCTCCCACAGCGGGACAAAAGAAACTTTTCCATGCCTTTGCTCGAATGATGTTTTCCGAGAAGGCGCGCTTAGCGCTTATGATCAAAGGATATGCGGGTACGGGTAAGACCACCTGCGTAAAAGCCATGGTTGATTCGCTTGCGGAACATCGCGTGAACGCAGTGCTTCTAGCGCCAACCGGACGAGCTGCAAAAGTCCTAGGGAATTATTCAAACCGGAAGGCGAGTACCATTCACAAGGAAATCTATGTGAAGCGCATGGATCGCAGCGGGCGTGTGTGGTTCGAGCTGAAGGAAAATGAAAACATTGATACCGTCTACTTCGTCGATGAGGCTTCCATGATTGGACAAGACACTATTGTTTTTTCTGAAGATAGTTTTGATGCAGGAAGTTTATTGGACGATTTGCTTTCGCATGTATACAGCGGCGAACGCTGCAGGTTGGTGATAATCGGTGACACCGCGCAGCTTCCTCCTGTCGGATGTCCGTTAAGTCCAGCGCTGAATATGGAAGGCTTGCGCGATAGCTATTCGCTTAACATTGCCGCCATAGAATTACTTGAAGTGATTCGTCAGAAAGAAGGCTCTGGAATTTTAATTAATGCCACTTCCTTGCGCGAATTAATTGTGAGTCAAGGAAACGAATTGCCTCAATTTTCAACCTTGAACTTCAACGATATACATCGCGTAGACACCGACATGCAGCCTGTTGTGGAAGAGGCGCTACAGGAATACGGCATTGAAGATTTGGTCATTATTACCCGTTCGAACAAACGCGCGAATCTGTTCAATCAGCAGGTTCGTTCTAGAATTTTAGGGAACGAAGAAGAGATTAATTCGGGAGACAGAATGATGGTTTTGAAGAATAACTATTTCTGGCTCGATGAAAAAGAATCGAAGGAAGTGGGCTTCATTGCCAACGGAGACATTTTGAATATTCATCGAATAAAATCATTCGAAGAACGAGGAGCTTTCAGATTCTGCAAGGCCATTGTGAAAATGGCCGACTATCCTGAAATGCCAGAGATGGAAATCATTCTTTTATGCACCACCATTTGGGAAGAATCTGCTCAGTTGTCAAAAGCGAAGATGCAAGAGCTATGGCAGGTTTGTGCGCTCGATTATCCAGATGCATCAACTGTTGGACAGTTGCGAAAACTGCTTCAAAAAGATCCGTATTACAATGCCTTGCATGTGAAGTTCGCTTATGCCATTACGTGTCATAAAGCCCAAGGTGGACAGTGGCCGTGTGTGTTTGTAGATCAGGGATATCTCACAGATGAGATGGCCGGATTGGAATTGAATCGTTGGTTTTATACAGCGCTAACACGTGCGCAGAAAGAAGTCTATCTTGTTGGATTTCAAGAAAAATTAATTGTCGAAGAAGAGCGGAATCTATTTTGAAAGCTTGAAGAACATTTCAATTTCTTCAGGTGATTTCGGTTTTGCAACAATGCGCATATTCTTGTCTAGAATGAAAAAAGCCGGAGTCTTCGTAATGCGATAGTCTTTCGCTCCCTTCGAATCCCAACCACGCATTCCACATAAATTGGTAAAGGTGAATTCTCTTTCAGTTACCGCTTGTTTCCATGCGTTCGCATCGTTGTCTACCGAGTATCCCACGAACGCAATGTTCTTTGCAGCATAGTCTTTACTCAACTTCGCAATCTTCGGGGCTTCTGTTTTACAGTGGCTGCACCAGCTGCTCCAGAAAATAAGTAAGGTGTATTGATTCTCAGCGCATGTTTTCTTCAAATCGAAGGCAACATTGTTTAGGTCGTTACTTGTAATGTTAGGTGGAGTCTTTCCAACGCTAACGCGCTCAATGCTTTCTGCGTTTCGCTTAATGACGTTCGAGAAATTATCATCACCGCACGATTCGTCGTTGATGAAATTGTCCATGAGATACAGCGTAATGTTTTCCATTCCACTTTCATAAAATCCGGTGAGCATTTCATTCAACACAAATTCATATACGCGTTCATTGGCGTGCGCTTTTTCGGTAAGAAGTCCAATACAATCAATGAATCCGCTTTCGGTTCCTTTGCTAAACTGACGCATGAAACTTTGAATGCGGTCATTCAAGACTGTCGTGTGAACTAGTCGCGCATCGCTGAATTCAAGGTTGTCCCAGTAATGTGCTTTGTCTTTCGAGGGTTCACGTTTCCAGTCGATCAACTGTGAAACGAACGAAGTTTTAATCGACTGCTTGTCGCGCTGAATGCATTCCAATTGGTAAGCGTTGAATGAAGCCTCTAAGTCGATTAATTCTCTTTCGGCGGTAGAGTCTTTGTCTTTTTTCCAACGAATGTTCAACGATTTCTTCTTTACGCTGAATTCGTTTTCCTTTTTTACATATTCATTCCAAAGAAGATTCCGATTTCCTTTCGTACAAGAAATCCCATTGTCCCAGCGCGCGCCTTGAATGGCGAAAGTGGTCTCTAATTCTGCATTATCAATAGCTACAATGGCCATATTGGAAGGGGTAAGGCCTAGGGCATAAAGTCCTTCACCGTAGTTCCCATTGAATTTAAAAGTGTTGTTTTGAATGGTTGTGGAATCCGCCACATCGAGCGTGCGTCCTGTGGTTTTCCATAAGCGAACCGCTGTTCCGTTCGGATAAGTTGCTGTTCCAGAAATAACGTGAGATTGCGCAAAGGCCGCAACGCTGCATAGAAGTATCGAAAGGGCGAATAATGTTTTTCTCATCGTGAAATTTCTAAAACAAAAATAACACCAACTTTAATAGCTTTGTTCGGATATGCGAGAATCTATACTTTTAAAGTACGATGTGGCCACGGAAGAGGAGCTGGAAGAGTTTCTTTACGGTGCTGCTTTCGAAGAAGCCAAGCTCTATCGTTCGCGCATGGGTGTGCGTTTGCTGCGCAGAAAGCATGTGAAGAAAATTGAAGAGTGCTCAACAGATATTACGCTTGGGTTGAATGTTCAAGAGGTTAACTTGTCTCAGGCAATGTGGGTTGAAGGAAATTCGTGGTTGGAGAATCTTCGAGCTTTAGAAGCAGCGATGAGTCTTGGATTCAGACAGGTCTTTCAGGCGAGCGGGGTGTATGAGATGCATTATGCGTTGGAAGGGTTGGAGCGAGCCGTAACCGATTGGGAAGATTTTTTGTTGAAGTCAGATTTGGAATTGCTGGAAGAACCGGTTCACTCGAAAGAAGAATTACCAACCGCGGAAGCCATTCAGTTTTTGTTGAAGGGTGAAGAGGCGAGTGCCTTGAATTTATTGAGAAAGGAAAAAACAAGGCTCAATGTCTTCATTAAATAGTTGCGAATTGAAAACCTTTTCGAAATAAGATTGTTGGAAAAGTATGAAAATGTCTGATGTTCGAATTTCCTGGCTTTCCATTGCATTCATAGCGTTGGGAACCATGACTTCCATTTACTTGATTTCGCAGTTGAAGTTCGATTATGATTTCGAAGACTTTTTCCCGAAGAACGATCCTGAAACCGAATATTTCTTAGAATTCCGAAAGTCATTCGAAACAGACAACGACTTCTTCATTGTAGCGCTTGAAAACGAAGGCAGCATTTTCGATTCTACTTTTCTTGCGCATGTCGATTCGTTAACGAAAAAACTTCAAGCCATTCCGAATGTTGAAGAATGCGTAGGTCCAACTTCGTTAATGACCTACGCCGCAGATCCCTTGTTTGGCGGCGTGTTCGAAACACCTTTGCTTTCTGCGAATTCTTCTCAATCATTCAAACAGGATTCCGTGACCATCTGGAATTCGCCGTCATACGTGGGCGTCTTCTTCGGAACGAACGGAAAGTCGGTAGCCATTAACATGAAGCACACGCAAATGTTAAGCAAGGAAAAGTGCGACGAACTTTCAAAGAACATTCAAGACGAAGTCAATAAATTTCAATTTAAAAAGTCCCATGTCATTGGTCGCGCACTAGGCCAGACGCTCTATGTAGAGCTCATGATTAAAGAATTGGCGCTCTTCATTTCAATCAGCTTAGTCCTTACCACCATCTTCTTATTCATCGCTTTCCGAAGCGGATGGGGAATCATTATTCCAACAACGGTTGTGCTATTGAGTATTATCTGGACGCTCGGCTTCTTGAAAATCATGGGCAAAGATTTAGATCTAATGCTCACTGTTCTGCCCACGATTCTTTTTGTTGTTGGAATGAGCGACTCGGTGCACGTGCTCACGAAGTACATGCAAGAACTTCGAAAAGGGAAGGAGAAAATTGAAGCCATTCGCTATGCGTTTAAGAGTATTCGCTTGGCGACTTTTTTGACTGCCTTAACGACGGCTATCGGATTTTTCACTTTGGTGTTTTCCAACATTCAACCCATTTCTGATTTTGGAATTTACACGGCCGTTGGTGTGCTCTTGGCCTACGGTCTGACGTACACGCTTCTTCCAGCGATATTAATTTTAGGAAAGCCGAAGCGCATGAACGACTTCGCCATGTCGGATGATTTCTGGACTTCGAAATTGCACAACAGTTTTATCTGGATACTTCGCAACCGTAAGAAGATTTGGATTGCAGGTGTGGTGTTGCTTGGACTAAGTGCTTGGGGTGTTTCCACCATTGTGGTAGACAACAAGATGTTGGAAGACTTAAAAGACGACCACGTGTTGAAGCAAGAATTTTCTTTCATGGAAAAGGAATTCGCAGGTTGTCGTCCGTTTGAATTGGGCATTGTTATGCCGAACGATTCTGCCATTCAATCGGTGAAGGTGTTGAAGCAATTGGATACGCTGGAATCATATTTACGCAATGAATATGGAGTAGGAGCTATGCTCGGTTATGCACAATTGGTAAAGGAGGCGAACAAGACATTGAATTTCGGAATGGAAGAATATTATGTCATTCCAGACAGTCTGAAACAGATTAGAGCCATTGAAGAATTGTTGCAGCAAGGACCTATTGCGCGCGCAACAGGAATGGCCTATAACGACAGCACCCGAACCCTTCGCATTAGCGGAAAGGTGGGTGATATTGGAAGACTTCATTTCGATTCTTGCAATGCGAAATTGAATGCCTTCATCGATGTGAACTGTCCCGATTTATCGAATCGAAAAATCACTGGAACGGCTCACTTGATCGACGTCAACAACCGTAGCTTAATCGAGAACACCGTTTGGGATTTGCTCATCAGTGTCTTGGTTATAGGAATCATCATGGGCATCGTTTACAAGTCCTGGCGCATGATCCCGCTGACCATTCTTCCGAATTTATTTCCCTTATTGATTGTCGCAGGAATCATGGGCTTCACGGGCATTCCGTTGAAGGTGAGTACCAGCATTATTTTCAACATAGCATTCGGAATCGCGGTAGATGATACCATCCATTTCTTAGCTCGCGTAAGAAGTTTATTGGGTGAAGGCCTCAGCGTTCATTACGCTGTTAAGCGCACCTTCCTCACAACAGGAAAAGCCATGATTGTCACCACACTCATCCTTAGTGGCGGTTTTCTAACTCTCATATTTAGCGACTTCCTAGGAACGCATTACATTGGCTTGTTGGTGAGTCTCACGCTATTCATTGCCTTGTTCGCCGAGTTGTTGTTTTCTCCGTTGATTGTGATGGCTTTTTATAGGAAAGGGAAGAGAGGGTAGGAACTTCGTAATTAGAAAATCGGAGATTTTATTCCTACTTCGTAATTGGAAATTCTTCGAATTAATTCCTGCTTCGTAATTGGAAATTCTTCGAGTTTATTCCTGCTGTGTAATTATCCAAGAACAAAGTTCCAATTATGAAATAGGAATAAAACTGAAAGTTTTCCAATTACGAAGTTCCTTGGATTGCACAGCGATTGATCGCCCTTGGCGATTTTAACGAATCACTTCTGGCTTTACCCCACGATAAGACTCCGGCATTTTTCCAACATCAGCACCAATGTAGGTCGGGTCGCAGTAGATGTAATCTTTCCCGTTGTATTGAATAATGGCGTCTGTGTTTTTTTGTTCTTTCAATCGAACCGCCATAGCCACGTGTCCGGGGTAATTCAATCCAATGGTTTCAACGCCCACCAATTCCGTGAGCAACGCATTCAATAAAAATGTGCGGTCTTCGCAATCGGCAAACGGATATGCTAAGACTTCTTCAGGGATACAGAATTTTTCATGTTGAAATTGATCCTGGTCGGTTTTGTATGGAATGCTTTGACAAACCAAAGCATATAAATAGCGGACTTTTTCGCGCTCACTTCCGCACGACGCAAGTTTTGCATCCAATGCTTTGTGCAATCTCTCTTTGAATGAAGCCGGTAAAGGTTGTCCGAAATAATAATCCAATTCGGTCTGTGGTATCGTTGCGTTGAAGGTAGTACGATAAGTTAAATACGGAAGATTTACGTGTTCAGTGTTTCGATTAAACTTAAAATCGAATCCGCGCTCGGTCCATTGTTCAGGAAACTTGGCGGAGGATGTATTTGCCAATGTGAAAATGTTTTTCGCACCTTCGTGCTGTGAAGTATAGGTGTACAAGGCACTCGGTGATTTCTCTTCCAAAACAAAATAGTTGTTTCCCTTGAATTCAAAATACGATTTTCTGTAAAGCATGTCTTTAAAGGGAAGCGTGAGAACGATCTGATTTTCGCCATACATAATACGCGTGTCGTATCCCATTTGCACCAGCACAAACCACATGAACAATTTCTGATCGTTTTTACTCGAGAAATTGTTTTTCGCAACTGAATGAAGCATCTCGTACAACCCCCAATCTGAAAGCCCAAATTCACTTTTCTGATAATTGAAATACGCCAACATCAAATCATACTCTTTTTCGGAACAACTCTTCCAATACACCGTAATTGTATTCGGATCTGGACTGTCCTTCAGCGTCGGCCACTTACTTGCAATCAATATCATCTTCCACTCATTCCCAAACAAACTCTCATTCTGAAATTGAAAAGCTTTGTTGAATGCCAATTCCTCTGCCTTATCCTCTTGCGCAGCATCTTGTATCACATCTAGCGCAGCTTCTTGCTTGTCATCTTGCTTGTCATCTTGCTTGTCATCTTGTATCACATCTTGCTTGTCATCTTGCGTAGCCTCTTGTATCACATCTTGCTCCGCACCCTGCTTGTCATTCTGCCCCGTTTCAGGTTTAAACACCGGCGGTGCAATAGGCTTCGGCTTTTCACTTGACGGCTTCGAGGGGAAAAGATCTTCTCTTTTCCAATTACCTTCTAACATTTTTGTAAAGGCTTTATCTCTTTCTGAACGCAAAGAGTCCATCTCGCGATTGACTTTCTGTTCAAACTGATTCATTTCTTTTTCGCGTTGCTGTTTGAATTTCTCGAAATCAGTAATTTGTCCGTGAGCGAGAACAGAGAATAAAGAAATTGAAATGATTAGAAGTAAATGTTTCATTGTCATAAAGATAAAAAAAATGCCGACGTAACGTCGGCATAGTTTCGCGGAAAGGGGGGGATTCGAACCCCCGGTACAGTTTCCCGTACGACAGTTTAGCAAACTGTTGGTTTCAGCCACTCACCCACCTTTCCTAACGGCTGATCCTCTTTTACGAGGATTGCAAATGTAAACCGACATTCCTATATTTCAAATTTTTTTTCTACGCCTTCCCGAAGTGTTCCTTCAACGCTGCATAGACCTTGTGCGTAGGCAATCCCATGACATTGAAATAACTGCCTTCCAAATTCACTATTCCAACTAAACCAATAAAATCTTGAGCCCCGTAACTTCCAGCCTTATCAAATGGCTTGTAATTCTCAATGTAAAAGCGTAGCTCCGACTCGTTCATCTCTAAAAATGTCACCTTCGTGCAATCGGTAAACGAATGTTTCCAGGTGGAAGTAGAAAGGCACACGCCCGTGTACACTTCATGACTTCTTCCACTCAATTGCTTCAGCATACCAAGTGCTTCCTCGAAATCTGCTGGTTTATTCAACAATGCCCCTTCAACATGAACTACGGTGTCTGCGGTTATCACCAACTCGTTGGCTGATGCTGTTTCCAACAAAGCCTCGGCCTTCCTTTCCGCTAAGCGCTGTGCTACTTCCGTTAAAGGCCAAGAAGGATCAATGCTTTCGTCTACATCGGAAACCCGAACTTCAAATGTTAGTCCCATTCCAGCCAACAATTCCTTCCTTCTCGGAGAGCCCGATCCCAAGACTAACTTGTAGTTGTTCATCAACGGTAATAATTCTTCCATGACAACAAATTTACATCGTAAATTTGCGCGCATGCATCAATTAGTTCTTATCCTCGACTTCGGTTCGCAAGTCACCCAACTTATTGCACGTCGCTTGCGCGAAAACAACGTTTACTGTGAAATTAAACCTTGGAACAAGGTGACTTCAATCCCAGAAAATTGTGTTGGTGTAATTCTTTCTGGAAGTCCATTCAGCGTTCATCAAGAAGGCGCGCCACTTCCGGCAGTTTTCGATATTAATCCGAATCTTCCAATGCTTGGAATTTGTTACGGAGCGCAACTCATGGCGCAACTGAACGGAGGAAAAGTTGAGCGCAGCACGCACCGCGAATACGGTCGCGCGAACTTAATTAGTCATCAAGCGAATCATATTTTGTTTCAAGGCATTCCAGATAATTCACAAGTGTGGATGTCGCACGGAGATACCATTACAGGTCTGGGCGAAAACATGGACATCATCTGCAGCACAGAAAATGTGAAAGTAGCAGGATATGCCTTCAAAGACCGTCCAGTTTTCGGAGTACAATTTCATCCGGAAGTGTTCCACTCAACAGACGGTGGAATCATGTTGAAGAACTTCGTTGTTGATGTATGCGGATGTAAACAAGACTGGACGCCGGCTTCTTTTGCCGACGAAACCATTGCCGATCTGAAAGTTAAATTAGGCGACGATAAAGTAATCCTTGGTCTAAGCGGCGGCGTAGACAGCAGCGTGGCTGCAGTGCTTATTCACAAAGCCATTGGAAAGAATTTATATTGCATTTTCGTGAATAACGGATTGCTTCGCAAAGACGAATACGAAAGCGTTTTAGACAGCTATATGCATTTAGGTTTGAACGTGAAGGGTGTCGATGCGAGCGAACTGTTTTACGACGCATTGAAAGGGTTGTCAGATCCTGAAGCAAAGAGAAAAGCAATTGGGAAAACATTCATCGATGTATTCGATGCCGAAAGTAAGTTGGTGGAAGGAGCGAAATGGCTCGGACAAGGAACCATCTATCCAGATGTGATTGAATCGGTTTCTGTTTCCGGAGGACCTTCGCAAACAATCAAGAGTCACCACAACGTAGGCGGACTTCCAGATTACATGCAGCTTTCGTTGGTTGAACCGCTTCGCTTGTTGTTCAAAGACGAAGTAAGAAGAGTAGGTCGTGAGCTTGAAATTCCAAATGCAATTTTATCGCGCCATCCGTTCCCAGGTCCAGGCTTAGGTATTCGAATTCTAGGAGACATCACACGCGAAAAAGTGCGTGTGCTTCAAGAAGTAGATGCCGTTTGGATTAACGGATTGAAAGAAGCGAATCTCTACGATTCGGTGTGGCAAGCAGGCGCTATCCTCCTTCCTGTGCAGAGTGTGGGTGTTATGGGTGATGAGCGCACGTATGAGAATGCGGTGGCGCTACGCGCAGTAACAAGCACCGACGGTATGACCGCAGACTGGGCACATTTGCCTTACGAGTTCTTAGCGAAAGTAAGTAACGACATTATCAATAAAGTGAAAGGAGTGAATCGTGTGGTGTATGACATCAGCAGCAAACCTCCCGCAACCATTGAATGGGAATAATAATTGTTACCTTTAATTCAATGAAAAGAATAGGATACATTTTTCTTTTGGTATTGGTAAGCACTTCGGCTTTTGCGCAGAATTGCAAAAACAACCATGTGGTTGCTGCAGGTGAGACCCTTTATCGTATTTCGCGTATTTACGGAATCACTATTGCCGAGATTCAAGCACTTAATCCAGGTTTGGTCACAACAGTTAAATTAGGCGAGCGCATATGTCTGCCAAATTATGTGAAGCCAATTGGTTCGGAGGTTTCTGAGACTTATCCGGAGTATGACGGTGTTATTGCTGTTGAAAGCAAGAAAGATACTTCTCGCACTTCCATTTCTTCGAAAAAAGATTCATATGCAATAGCCCTGTTATTGCCTTTTTCAACTTATCAAATGAGTAATGACTCGCTTGACGAGCGTTCGGTTAAGTTGAGAAATGTTGCGATAAATATGTATCGCGGTGCTATGATGGCTCAAGATGAGTTGCAAAATAGAAATGTAAATGCGACCGTTTATTTATTTGATGTAGGAAACAGCGTTGAAGCAGGAAAGCGTGGAGCTGAACGATGCGAAGAAGTGAATGCAGATGTTGTTATAGGTCCATTGTTTAAAGACCCAATTCAAGAAGTAGCAAAGTGGGTTTCGAAAAGAAATTCGCACATGGTCATTCCTGTTAAAATGAGTAATAAGATCTTACTCCTTTCTGAAAATATGAGCAAAGCTTATCCAGGGAATAACTCTCAGTGGTATTACCTAGCCGGATTTGCAAAACAAGAATTCCCGAACTCAATTATTGTTGGAGCCTACGCGAAGGGAAAAGATGATTTTTCAAGCGAAGCGGCTATGAGTGGATTCCTTTCGCAGGGTGGTGATTCATTAAAGGTCTTTGACATTTCACAAAATTGCGTGGCGCTTTACAACTTCATTAAGAAATCGAGTCAGAACGTGGTGGTATTAGACATGACCACAGACGAGAAAATTGGAAATTCTCTTACGACAGCGCTTACAGGACTTAACGTGAGCTTCGTTGGTGGAGAATCGAATGTAAGTAACGGCAGAGTTGAGGAAGGAACCAAGAATTTAAGCACTCGCGGCATTACACTCGATTATTATAATTTAGATAACTTGAAGTGGATTGCGTCATACCGCAAAGAGTTCCAATCGGAACCCGATGAGTTCTCTGCAATAATGCATGACATTGTCTTGTACTACGGAACGGGGCTTCAACTTTTTGGAAGCGATGTTGGAGAGCATTTGAATGAAATTGATCAAAGCGGATTGATTTCCTTAGGATTTGAGTTTTTCAAAACAGGACCGGAATCTGGATATGAAAATGCATACGTGAATGTGGTTCAAAAAATGAATGGACGATGGGGATTGAAGAACAACTTGAAATAAACCTAACGCCCTTTCAGAAGAAAGTCGTTAGCGATTTATTGGAAATTCAAGACAGCATTTGCGCAGCCTTAGAAACCTTCGATGGTTCTGATTTTCGCGAAGATATTTGGAAACATAACAGCGGCGGTGGAGGAAGAACACGCGTAATGAATGGGTCCTTAATTGAGAAAGGCGGAGTGAATTTTTCTGCCGTTACAGGTCCGGTTCCGCCCATGATGAAAGACCGCATGCACCCTGATGCCAAGACTTTTTTTGCAACCGGTGTGTCTTTGGTTATTCATCCGCTTTCACCTCAGATTCCCATCGTTCACATGAATGTGCGTTACTTTGAAAGTGATGCCGGTGATCAATGGATTGGCGGAGGAATAGACCTAACTCCGATTTACGTTAACCAAGTTCAGCGCGATTTTTTTCATGATGAAATGAAAAACGTTTGTGATACTCACGGCATGAGCCACGAAGAATTTAAATTGTGGGCCGATAAGTATTTCTTCATTCCACATAGGAATGAAACACGCGGTGTAGGTGGAATCTTTTACGATTATCAAAAACCTTCCGAAAAGAAATCAATGGAAGAGCTTTGGGCGTTCAATAATGCTGTTGGTCACACCTTCAACAAGGCTTATTTACCCATTGTTGAAGCGAATATGAATCTCGAGTTTACCGAGCAACAGAAACAATGGCAGTTGCTTCGCAGAGGCAGATACGTTGAATTTAATTTGGTGTGCGACAAAGGAACGCTCTTCGGTCTTCAAACCGGAGGAAGAACAGAAAGTATTCTCATGAGTCTTCCAAAATTCGCCTCCTGGGAATACGATTTTCAAGTCGAACCCAATTCTCCCGAGGAAAAAACGCTAAACATCTTACGTTCTCCAATCGCGTAGCGTCATCCGCTAGCGGTCATCAATCGAAGATTGTCATCACAACGTGTTGTGTCATCCGCTTACAAGCGGTTATCGACCATCTTCACTCCTGGGAATCCCGCTTGATTGAATTTGAAGTCACCTTCGCTAATCGCTGGATTCGCTTTGAAGTTTTTAATCTTGTAGGTAACGTTTGCATTCTCGCGAGTCACAACATTCACCTTCACCAATTCCATTTTCGATTTATCTACGAATAGCGTTACGGTGTGGAATGATTTTGATTTTGGGTTCAATGGGTAAAGCGCAATTTCGTAACAAGCTACACCGTCAACAGTTGCGTTGGTGTTTTTCATTTCGTGTTTGAAGTCTTTGTTCCAAATGGTGTACATTTCTGAAGGATCGAATCCGCCGTCTTTCACATCGGCTAGATTATCAATGGAACATGAATTAGATTTTTTGTTGTAGGTCCACACTGTGGCTCCGTCGCAATAAACAGAATAGTCTGGAAGGGCCAGTTGGTATTTTTTTCCTTTTACTTTTACAGCACCGTTTTGCTTGGTAACCTTACCCGTTTTCGGATTGCTTAACTCTGAGCTGAAGTCAGAAGAGGTGGTTGCCCACGTTTTAGCTTTGGTAGAAATTTTATCTAAAATTTCTTTAGACGTTTGTGCTTGAAGAGAAAACGTTGCAAGAATTGCGAACGCTAGGAATAGATTTTTCATTTTATTTTATATTAATCACGCAGGTTTTTCAAGAACTGTTCCAAAGCTATCTCATCGGGTATTAAAACCTTCCTAGCCTTGCTTCCTTCAAAGGGGCCAATAAGTCCAGCAGCCTCCAATTGGTCTATCAATCGGCCTGCTCTGTTATAACCCAATTTCAGCTTGCGTTGAAGAAGAGAGGCTGATCCTTGTTGACTTAACACAATGACCTTCGCTGCTTCTTCAAACAATGAGTCGCGTTCCGAGTTGTCAAAATTACCAATTTCCATTGAATTTTCATCAGCAACTTCTGGAAGATGAAAGGCGTGAGCGTATCCTTGCTGACTGCCAATGAATTCTGTTATGGCTTGAACCTCTGGTGTATCAACGAATCCACATTGCAAACGAATGAGTTCATTTCCTGTGCTGAGCAGCAAATCTCCGCGGCCTATCAATTGATCTGCACCTCCCGCATCGAGGATAGTCCGCGAATCTATCTTAGACGTCACGCGGAACGCCATACGCGCAGGGAAGTTCGCTTTGATAGTTCCGGTAATAATGTTCACTGAAGGGCGTTGCGTGGCAATAATTAAGTGAATGCCAATTGCACGAGCCAATTGCGCCAAACGAGCGATAGGCGTTTCCACCTCGCGACCAGCAGTCATAATCAAATCGGCGAACTCATCTACGACCAATACAATATAGGGAAGGAAGCGGTGTCCGTTGTTCGGATTTAATTTTCTTGAAATGAATTTCGCGTTGTATTCCTTTATAGTTCTGCACTCCGCTATTTTCAGAAGTTCGTATCGCTCGTCCATTTCAATACACAACGAATTCAAGGTTTTTACAGCCTTGCTCGTATCTGTTATGATAGCTTCAGCTTCGTCAGGAAGTTTTGCCAAGAAATGTCTTTCAATTTTATTGAAAAGCGTAAGTTCTACTTTTTTCGGGTCAACCAATACGAACTTTACTTGAGATGGGTGTTTGCGATACAGCAACGAAATCAAGATCGCATTCAGTCCAACCGACTTACCTTGTCCAGTAGCACCAGCCATAAGTAAGTGAGGCATTTTCGTTAAGTCGGTTACGAAGATGTCGTTCGAAATAGTTTTTCCCAAAACTAAAGGAAGTTCCATGTCGGCATTTTGAAACTTATCGCTAGCAATTAACGATCGCATAGAAACCACATCGGGTTTGCTGTTCGGAACTTCAATACCTATCGTTCCTTTTCCAGGAATAGGGGCTATGATACGAATTCCCAATGCGGCAAGCGAAAGGGCAATGTCGTCTTCCAAACTTTTGATTTTGGAAATACGAACTCCGGGTGCAGGAACAATTTCATATAAGGTAACCGTTGGTCCTATCGTAGCCTTAATCTTAGCAATCTCAATCTTGTAATGATTGAGGGTTTCAATGATTCTATTCTTATTATCCTCAAGTTCTTCTTTCGAAATTTGAGGTCCATTGCCTCCGTAATTCTGGAGCAAATCAATGGAAGGAAGCTGATAGCGGGAAAGGTCAAGCTTCGGGTCGTACTCTCCGAATTCGGTGCTTTCAATTTCATCGGAGCTTAATTCTTCAGCTTTGACAGTGGGTGCAATTTCAATACCTAAATCGCCCAAATCATCATCTTCGAAAATGGTTGAATTTCCTGAAGAGGTCGGACTTAATTCAAATTCATCGGATTCTTTTTCTTCTTCTGGAATTAAATCGAATGTCGGTTGTGGATCAAGCGGATTGTCGAAGTCAAAAGAAGTTGCTTTCACGGGAGTCTCTTCCTCTTGAATAACTTCGAATATTTCTGATTCAGACTCTGGTTCAGGCATATAGGAGGGGATAGCTTCAGCTTTTACCTCAATGGTTGTCTCTTCGTTATTTGCCGCAGATTGAAATGCATCTTCTTCCTCTTCAATAATTCGAGGTTTGTCGGCCTTCGGTTTCGATCTTAATAGAATGCCGAGACGAGCAATGAACGTGTCGACATGGTGATTGAAATTCACAATAAAAAACACAATTAGCACAAATGTTATTCCGAGCAAAGTGCCCATCCATCCAAAATGCGAAACACAGAATTGTGTAGCTACAACACCATACCCGCCTACGAATAAGCCGTTAATAAGGATTTCAATATGATCGAAAGGAATCGGATTCGTGCGATGCGCGAAGAAGCCAATGGCTAATGGCAGAAAAAGCATAACGCCAATACTTACACGAATTGTCTTTAGGAAAGGAAGCAAGTGTTTCCCAGTAAGCATGCGCATACCAACTAAGAATGTGAGGAGTGGAATGCAAAGTGCCGCTATTCCTGCAAAGTGAAACATGAGTGAATGCGCCCAACGTGCGCCGAGACCGCCCATCCAGTTTTGAAATGACTCATTTAATCCACCGCTTCCAACAAAAAGTTGTTGGTCGTGTGCTCCCGAGAACAAATACGAAACGCAGGCGAGTGCAGTAAATGCTGAAAACAAAAGAACGGCCAGTCCTGCAATGCGCATGGTGCGGACGTCGCGATTTAGATGTTCGTTTCTATCTTCAAATTCAGCGGAAGTGTCGACTTCGCCTTTTCTTTTTTTAGCCAAAATGTACAGATGTATAGATGTGTGAAATTATTCAGTAGAACAACTGAAAAAGCAAGGGTTGTAGTGTCTTATTAACATAGATTTGTGGCTATGTGGTTCGCCAACGTTGAGAATAGTCGAAAAAAATGAAACGGAGTGTTGCATTTCTCAATATTCTACGTATATTTGCCGTCCAATTTCTGCAACAATGGCTAAGAAAGGTAATAGAATACAAGTTATAATGGAGTGCACAGAACATAAAGAGTCTGGCAAGCCCGGCACAAGCCGTTACATCACTACTAAGAACAGGAAGAATACTCCTGAGCGCTTAGAGAAGAAAAAATTCAACCCGATTTTGAAGAGAATGACGGTTCATAAAGAAATCAAATAAGCTTAAGTCATGGCAAAGAAAGTAGTTGCGACCCTGCAAACAGGTGGTGGTAAAAACCACACCAAAGTTATTAAAATGGTGAAGTCTGTTAAGTCAGGCTCATATTCCTTCAAAGAGGAAATTGTACACAACGACAAAATCAGCGAGTGGTTTGCTAAAGGCTAATCGCTGTTAGAAATATGTTAAAAGGCTTTTCCTTTGGAAAGGCCTTTTTTTTATTTTAGACCTAAATTATGAGTTTCTTCAAACGCCTTTTTTCGAAAGAAAAAAAAGACAAGCTAGATCTTGGTCTTGAAAGAACCCGCGAAGGTTTTTTCGGAAAGCTTGCCCGCATCATTACAGGTAAAGCTCACGTAGATGAAGAGATGCTCGATGAATTGGAAGAAATTCTAATTACATCGGACGTTGGAACCGCCACGACAGAAAAGATTATCAAGCGGATTCAAGAACGCGTTCGTCAAGAAAAATCGATGCCTTCAGAGCAACTGAATCAAGTGTTGCGCGATGAAATTGCACAAATGCTTGTGGGTCACGAAGGAGAGGAAAGTGAGGAAATTTTTATTCCAGCTTCAGATGGAATGCCATACGTCATAATGGTAGTTGGAGTGAACGGAGTTGGAAAGACTACCACCATTGGCAAGATGGCCTACCAACTTCAACAGCAAGGAAAGAAAGTATTGCTGGGTGCGGCCGACACGTTTCGCGCAGCTGCCATTGATCAATTAAAAATTTGGGCTGAGCGTGCAAACGTTGAAATTGTTGCGCAAGCTATGAACGCTGATCCTGCTGCTGTTGCGTTCGATACGCTTCAATCTGCTGTTTCTAAAAATGCCGATGTTGTGATAATTGACACGGCAGGTCGCTTGCACAATAAAGTAGGACTCATGAATGAGTTGACTAAAATTAAGCGCGTAATGCAGAAGGTGGTGCCGAATGCTCCGCATGATGTGATGCTGGTTTTAGACGGTTCAACCGGACAAAATGCATTCGAACAAGCCAAGCAATTTACAGCAGCTACGGAAGTTTCCTCGTTGGCTATTACCAAAATAGATGGAACCGCTAAGGGTGGTGTGGTGATTGGAATTTCAGACCAGTTTAATATACCTGTCCGCTTCATAGGAGTGGGAGAGCAGGCCGGTGACCTTCAAGTCTTCAATAGATTTGAATTTGTAGACAGTTTATTCGCAGGAAAAACAAAATAATGAAGACGAAGACTCTCAAGAAAAACAAGGTGAACGTAGTAACCTTGGGTTGCGCGAAAAATATTTTCGATTCGGAAATCATGATGGCCCAATTAAAGGCCAACGCGTTTGATGTTGAACACGAGTCGGAAGAAACCGATTCGGAAATTGTAATCATCAACACCTGCGGATTCATAGACAACGCCAAAGAAGAAAGCATCAATACAATTTTGGCGTGGGCAAAAGAGAAGGAGAAGGGAAATGTTTCGAAGCTCTACGTAACGGGATGTTTGAGCGAACGCTACAAGCCAGAATTGGAAAAAGATATTCCAGAAGTAGATGCGTTTTTCGGAACGCGAGATCTTCCACGTTTATTAAAAACTTTAAAGGCCGATTACAAAACGGAATTGGTTGGAGAGCGTTTATTAACCACACCAAGTCACTTCGCCTATTTTAAAATAGCAGAAGGATGTGATCGTCCGTGTTCGTTTTGCGCCATTCCGCTCATGCGTGGAAAGCACGTGAGCACACCTATGGAGCAGTTAGTGAAAAACGCGAAATCTTTGGCGGCTAACGGTACCAAGGAGTTGGTGCTTATCGCTCAAGATTTAACCTATTACGGATTGGACATTGAAAAGAAACGTTCGCTTTCAGAATTATTGAAACGCCTTTCTGATGTCGAAGGAATCGATTGGATTCGTTTGCAGTATGCCTTTCCAAGTGGATTTCCGATGGATGTGCTGGACGTGATGAACGAGCGTGAGAACATTTGTAAATACTTAGACATGCCCCTTCAACATGGTACAACAAAAATGTTGCAAGCCATGAAGCGTGGCATAACCAGAGAGAAGACCGATGCGCTTATTCAGGATATTCGTATGAAAGTTCCGGATATTGCAATTCGTACAACTTTGATTACTGGTTTTCCTGGCGAGACGGCTGCTGATCACAAAGAATTGTTGAAGTGGATAGAGCAATCGCGTTTCGAACGATTGGGTGTCTTTACATATAGCCATGAAGAGAATACATCGGCGTTCGTTCTGAATGACGACGTTTCTGCAAAGACAAAGAAGAAACGTGCCGATGAAATTATGGAAGTTCAATCGCACATTTCGTTGGAATTGAACGAAGCTAAAATTGGAAAAACCTTCAAGGTGTTGGTAGATAAGTTGGAAGGCGATTATTATATCGGTCGAACCGAATTCGATTCACCTGAAGTAGACAATGAAGTAGTTATTGCCAAGTCTGAGGGGTATTTGCGTGTGGGTGATTTTGCCGATATTGAAATAGTTAACGCAGAGCACTACGATTTAATTGGAAAGATTAAAGCGTGAATTCCGAAGTGAAATACCCTGTCATGGAGACATTCACCAGTGTTCAAGGTGAAGGCGTTCACACAGGTGTTCCAAGTTTTTTTATTCGTTTAGCGGGCTGCGATGTAGGATGTGTTTGGTGCGATGTGAAGGAGAGTTGGGATAAAGAAAAGCATCCGCTTGTTTCTCTAGAGACCCTTGTCGAAGCAGCTGTGGGAAGTGGAATGAAGGTAGTTATCGTCACAGGTGGTGAACCTACCATGCATGATTTATCACCACTGACAGAAGCTTTGCGTAATGAGGGTTTGAGCATTCACCTGGAGACGAGTGGCACTCAAAAATTAACCGGTCTTTTCGATTGGATTACCTTTTCGCCAAAGAAGTTTAAAGCACCTTTGGAGGAATATTTCCAATTATCAAGTGAATTGAAAGTAGTGATTAGTCATAAGTCAGATATTGAATGGTCTCATGAATTATCTGCACGTATGAATGAGCATGCTCAGTGGTTTATGCAGCCTGAATGGGATAAGCGAGAAGTAATGCTGCCGCTTATTTTCAACTGGATATTAAAAAACCCACATTGGCGTGTGGGTCTTCAAATTCATAAATACATGGGAGTGGAATAATTAATAGGGGTGAATGATCATTCACCCCTATTAATTATTCTTTCACTACCCGAATTTTATTCCCTTCTTCATCTGTGACAATGTAAATTCCAGCTCCGTAGTTGCTGAAATTAATTTGCAATACACCGTGGAAGGTTTCAACTAAATTTCCTTGAATAGAGTAAACGCGAATGTTGCTTTTCTTTGAGCATTGTACAATGCCTCTGGTTGGGTTAGGGTAAACTGAAAATATTTTTTCAGAGGCATTCATTTCTTGAACGCTTATGACACCCTGATTATTTGAGAAATCAGGGGTAGTGACAATAAAGTTTACCCATTCAGGACTTCCGTCTGTAAGACGACCAAGACTGGTGTCGGCATCCATGTGCACCCATGCGATTTCATCTACACGGGTTAATCCATCCGGACTGTATAATCCAATAAACTCATTGTTGTTATTTAAATTAAAGCTTGCGTGTCGTACCCCTTGTGAACCACTGTCGTCAATAAAAAAAGTGAGCCATCCTAGACTTGGTACCGTGACACTATCTACGAATGTTGCTGGTATTTGCCACCTTCTTGGATTATTGCTGTCGTCACTCAAGAAGTAGCCGGCTAGACTTACATCGTAGTTCAATGGATTATAAATTTCAACCCAATCATCGAATTGTCCATAGTTATCCTCGAATGTTAAAATGTTATCTGCCATAACTTCATTAATAACAACAGGTTTTGGAGTTATAAAGACTAAGGTGTTGCTGTTTATCGGAGTAGCCGGATTAAAAGTGGTGAATGTAGGTGCGCCGTCTGTTGTACAACCAGCGCTTGTCCCCGGCGAAAGTGCTCCCCAAGTCAACGAACTGACAAGAGTTGTTCCGTCAGGCCCAGTAAGTGTAGCCGTGCCTCCGAAGGGGCTCAAAAGAATAGGTGAGTGGGTTGCGCCAAAAGCTAGATCGTTGTCACACCAAAAAACTTTGAAACTATTTGGAGCAATTACAGTATTGTAGGGTTCGTTGGCAGGAATAAGCCATTGCGTTGGATTGCCCTCTACACTCAAATAATACCCACCTAAATTAATTTGATTTGTATTCGGATTATAGACTTCAATCCAAGGGTCATATTCAAATTCGGGGTCATGATAGATTCCTGTGTTCTCGGGTTGAACTTCATTTAAGAAAAGTAAGGCTGAAGTTTGAGGAAGTTCTAAATTAGGTGCAGAGTAGGTAACATTATTAAAGTATTGCCATGAAGTACAGGCTTCACACGCACGTCCGTAACTAATATCCGAAGCCATTTGGGGGTATGAAACGCTGTCAATAATTGTCACCCCATCAGGCGCAGTTAAAAACACATTTTCGCCATTCGCACTAAGCGTGAAGTTTAAATGCAGCGCTCCTTGAGTTAAATTGTCATTGTCCGCGAAGACTACCTTGAAACTTCCAGGAAGCATTATTGTTGCGCCAGGATCCGTCGCAGGAATTTGATGCTTTGTTAAATTGAGATGGTCGTCTGATAAATAATACCCTGCAAGATTCACAATTCCTCCTGAGTTGTAAATTTCAATCCAATCATCGAATTCGAAAAACTCATCCATTTGATTGGTGTTATTCGATGCCAACAACTCATTTAATTGAAGCTGGGCATTTCCAAAGAATGATATGAATAGAAAACAAAGAAATATCAGGGGTTTTGTCATTTTCCAATAAGTATGTTACCTCAAAGTTAAGTGAATCGTGTTGATTTCAGTTCAATGAAAATTATTTCAAAGCCACTTATTGAATTCCTAATTCTTTTTTCGCCTCAGGTACTGTAATTCTCTTTCCATTTTGGTATGCCGTAATAAATGCATCCGGAATTCCATTGGCCCGAACAAAATCACGTTGCTTAACGACTTCAGCTATTGTTTGGAATTTTCCACTTGTATAGCGAACTTGTCCATTAGCAAGTTTTTCTACATGCAAATCAGAATATGTGTTAAGAACGGGATTTCTTGAAGGCTTGGCGTAAACACCAACTTGCACCGTAAAGAAAACACCTTCGGTCTTTTCAATCATATTAGCAGGAACCGCCAAAGGATCAGAGTAGTATGTTAAATCGACTGAAGGCAAAGTTGGCGAATTCGCTGGTAATGTTGCACCGACATTAGTAGAAGCGCGCTCCGCTGTTGTCATTAGATCGCTGTAGCGAACACGCTCGCGATTCTTGTAAGCAACAATGAATGCATCGACATATCCCATTTGACGAATTTCATTGCGCGCTTGAATGGCCTCGGTGTATGATGAGAAAAATCCAGTGCTGTAGCGAATGAAACCATTCGTTTGTCGCTCGGCGTAAACAGGTGCAAACTCACTGAAAGTATTGTTAGCAACCGGTATACGGAAGGCTCCAACTTGAATGGTATAGAACGATCCTTCGGGCAAAGGTATTCCGATAGGAATAGGATTCGCGTCGCTGTAAGCTGAAACTGTTTGCTTTTGATAAAGCGTTTTTTGAATGATCGCTGGAATACTTGTGAATGAACTGGCGTTGCTGGAACTAGCGTTGTTGGAACTAGCGTTGTTTGAACTGGCGTTGTTGGAACTGACGTTGTTTGAACTGACGTTGTTTGAATTGACGTTGTTGGCAGTAAGAGTTGTTTTTTCAACTAAAAATTGCAATTCGTTTTTTGCATTTCGCTCAAGTGCAAATGCACGTGCATTTTTTGCATAACGTTCAAAGAAATCTGTTTCTGTTTTAGCCGCTGCTCGAAGTTTGGTTGCCTCTTTCATATAGGCCACTGCAGTGTCGTATGCCTTCTTGTCGCTTAATGTCGCAATACTTGCAGATGCGCTTGTGTTCTTTTTCCAAGCCGATTGAAGATCGATAAGTGAATTCAAATTGTGCTCTGCAATGAGCGAGGCATTCTTATCCTCTTCTTGCATTTTTTGATACGTCAACTGATTTCTTTGCTCAGTCAATTCGGCAATTGCTTCAGCGGAAGTTTCTTCTTTTATTCGACGATTGATGGTCTCAATTTCAGTGTAGATTCTTTCAATTTCTGCTTGATTCGAAATTTCAATGTTAGCACCAGTCAATTCTGCGAATATTTTTTCTTCTCGGTAATTCGTTTGTCTAGGACTATTGATAATAGCAGTTTCTGCCGCAGTGAATGTTTTTGAACTAGCGTTGTTGGAACTAGCGTTGTTGGAACTAGCGTTGTTGGAACTGTCGTTGTTAGAACTAGCGTTACTGGAACTAGCGTTGTTGGAACTGTCGTTGTTAGAACTAGCGTTGTTAGAACTAGCGTTATTGGAACTGACGTTGTTTGAACTAGCGTTGTTTGAACTGACGTTGTTTGAACTGGCGTTGTTAGAACTAGCGTTGTTGGAACTATCGTTGTTTGAACTGGCGTTGTTAGAGCTAGTGTTGTTGGAACTAGTGTTGTTGGAACTAGTGTTGTTGGAACTGACGTTGTTTGAACTTGCGTTGTTTGAACTTGCGTTGTTGGAACTGACGTTGTTTGAACTTGCGTTATTGGAACTAGCGTTGTTAGAACTGTCGTTGTTGGAAGTTGGATTCTCGTATTGGGAATTTTCTAATGCGGCTGATACACGGTTTTTCGAATCGGCAATTTCAATTTTCAGCGACTCAACATTTACAGTGTTGGTTAAGTTTTTGAATTCAGGCTTTACTTCAGGCTGTTTTTCACTCTCTAAATCTTGAAGGAGTTTCATTAAAACAATGGACTCTTGAAGTTCTAATTCACGAACGCGCAAGTTTTCTTTTTCCATTTCAATTTCTTCTTGAATCGAAGTGTATTCAACCTCAATTGCATTTAATTCACTACCTAAACGTTCAATGTCTTTTTTCTTGTTAGTAGACGACATTTGTTTGCTTACATCATTTGCTTTACTCTCTAAATCTGCTAGCTCCTTTGTTTTCGTGTTCAAACGAAGTTGGGTGTCGTCGCGCTTTGCTTTGTTGTCGTTAACCTCCGTTTTTGCAATTTCCGATTTCCAAGGAGCTTTCGCTTCAGTGGACAAACCTTGCGCGCTTGCTGGGTTTTTGGCTACATAGTCATTGACAAGGTTTGCTGCTATTGGCGAATCTTTTTCCGCAAGAGATTCCTTGATTTGAGTGTTTGTTATTTGAACGCTGTTTAGTTTTTCGCGAAGTTCTTTTTCTCTTCCTTTAGAAATTTCATAGGCCGCTATGGCTGCAGCACTTTTGTCTTGCGTCGCAATCATATTGTTTCTAGCTGCGACCAATTTCGCACTGTCCGCGATTGATTCAGGTTTCTCGAATCGAAAGGTTTGAAATTCTTCGTATGCCTCATCTGTTTCCGATAAGGTTTGCTGAACATATTGAAGCAACGATTTTGAAGTTTGTTCAGCTAACAAAATTTCACGTTTCAAAGCAGCAATTGTTTTTTCTTGTGATGAAAGCACCGTGTCTATTTCAATGAGCTGTGTAACTGCAGCAATTTGAGTGGTGTTAGTTCCGGTTGAATTCGAATTGGTTCTATTGGAAGCAATGGAATTGGCTTGGTCCGCAGTGGCATTCACATCGAGTTGCGATTTAGCCAGGAGCATTTGACGTTGAAGGTCTTCGACATTGTCGTTCAACGGATCGTTCCAATAATTCTTCACTTCAACTTTCTCGCGACCTTCTATTTTGGTATAAACGATTTCCTGACGGAACACCCGAGATCCTTCTGATGGTGGAATTTTAACAAGGATTTCATGCACTTGAGGACTTCCTGGAGGTTGAATCTTGTACGTATAATTTCCTGCTGTTGGAATGAAAAGTAAGTATTGTCCATTCAACTCAAGGGCTTGAGTATCCATGATTTTTCGATTCGTTAAATCATCGAACACTTGAATCTTCGCCTCTGTTTGGTTCACATCTACTCGAGAAATGAATTCACCTTTGAGGTAGGTGATATTCATGGGTATTCCATTTACGAAAACACGATAGACAAAAAGTTTGTCTGGAGAAGTTAAACGGCTACTTGCGAAATAGGCTGTTGTATTTAACGAGTCGGTGATGAAGAACAAATCGTCATCGGGAGTATTAATAGCGAAGTCCATATTTATCGCCGGACCGAAATCGTTCATGCTTGTATCCCATTCACAACGAAAAATATCGTAACCTCCCATACTTCCATGTCCCTTTGAAGCAAAATAGAGCGTACTTCCATTGGGATGCATAAATGCGAAGTCTTCATCGAACTCAGTATTAACTGTGCTTTTCAATTTAACGGGTAAAGTGAAGGCACCGTTCAAACGCGAGGTCATATAGATGTCCTTTCCGGTTATGTCATCTTTCCCTTTACTTGAAAAGAAAATTTTCTTGCCGTTGTTCGGAAGGAAAAGGACATGTTCTTCCTTCGACTTCAAATCGAGCTTTGACAACAATTCTTTTGGTGTAGCAATAATTTTCCCAATCGAAGGATCAATGTTCATGTACCTATAGAAGCTTGATTTTTCCGCTTCTGTTTTTTCAAGTACTTGAACATCCTTAATGCTGTTCATTAGGTTCATTCCAGACTCTGCAGAGAGCTTTTGTGCTTTGTAATCAGATTTGGAGAGTTGTTTTTTTTCTGCCGTGTTTTGGAATTTCTCATATTCAACCAAAGCTTCTTTGAAATTGTAGCTTAGGTGGTAAGCTCGCGCCAAGTAATAATGAGTTTCAGGTTCGGTATAGCCTCTTCGAACCCCGTCTTTCATGAAGAAAATACAATTGTCACGATCTGTCGTGGCATAAATTCCAGCGGCACCAAAACGAAAGGCATACAAGGGATTGCTTCCGTAGAGCGACACCAGTTGCGAATAGATGGCGTAGGCTTGCACGTAATTTCCTTCCTCAAAAAACACATTCGCCTCGGCGGCTAATGTTTTTTCGTCAATCGGCTTTTGGGCGTGAAGTGTCCCGAGGCAGATTGTTAAAATTAATATGGAAATTAGTTTTCTAATGGCCTTTATTTTTGTTGGAATTGTAAAAATACATCGCAAATTCGCTAGGATTTTTAATTCCTTCTTTAAATATACGAAAAATGAAGAACTCGATTACTGTAGGCGCTCTATTAATGTCATTGGCCGTTGTTTTGGGGGCTTTTGGGTCTCACGGTTTAAAGAATATTGTTTCAAACTATAGTGTTGAAATTTATAACAAAGCTGTCTATTATCAAGTCATTCATTCTCTAGGAATTTTAGTGACTGCAATTATTTTGAAAGATGAGAAATCGCTGAGGATTTTGAGAATCTTGTTTCTTGCGGGTATAGTTGGATTCTCGGGTTCTTTGTACATGCTAACATTTGCAGATGTTTTACCTGAAGTTTTAAAGAAAATTATTGGTCCAATGACTCCAATTGGCGGCGTGTTCTTCGTTGCATCCTGGGTATACTTCGCCATGGCATTTCGCAAGCAGAGTGATAAATGACAGGGTGGTGAACAAATCCTTCGCTGAACTTGTTAACTTTGCAAAAAATATATTTTTATGTCATCACTAGTAGGAAAAAAAGCGCCTTCATTTAAGGCCGGAGCAATCACTAACGGAGGAACCGTTGTGAGTGATTTTTCATTGGATCAGTTCGTCGGAAAGAAACACGTCGTGTTTTTCTTCTATCCAAAGGATTTCACATTCGTTTGTCCAACCGAATTGCACGCGTTTCAAGAGAAATTAGCTGAATTTGAATCGCGTAATTGTGCTGTTGTAGCCTGTTCTACAGATACAGAAGAAAGCCACTGGGGATGGCTGCAAATGGAAAAGAACGCAGGTGGTATCAAAGGAATTACATATCCAATTGTTGCCGACGTTTCAAAAACTATTTCTGATAACTACGGTGTTTTAGCGGGAGAGTATGATTACGATGTTGATGGAAATTTGGTTGCTAATGGACCAATGATTGCTTACCGTGGATTGTTCTTGATTGACAAAGATGGTGTTGTTATGCATCAGTTGATTAACAATTTTCCATTGGGAAGAAATGTAGAAGAAGCCCTGCGTATGGTTGATGCTCTTCAGTTTTTTGAAGAAAACGGAGAGGTTTGTCCTGCGAATTGGTCGAAGGGAAGTGAAGGTATGAAAGCAAATCACGAAGGTGTTGCTGATTATTTGGCAAAGCACTAATTCAACATAAATTGAAAAAAAGGGCTCTTAGGGGCCCTTTTTTTATGTTGTGAATTTGTTTGTGACGTATTCTTGTAATTATGATAAAACGAATATTTTCCTTAGTCTTTGTGAGTTTAATTTCAGGAAGCATTTTAGCGCAGGATCATCCTATGTGGACCGACTTAATGCACAGCGATATTTCTGTTTTTGATTTTATTTCAGAAATGAATGCCGCTTGGCCGGAACGCCCGACTGAGCGCGGTCAAGGATACAAGCCTTTAGAACGTTTCAAATGGTTAATGGAAACCCATGCCGATGAGAATGGTAGAATGCCAAACGGAAGAGAAACATTGGAACTTTGGACAGCCCTCAAGAATTACACAGGACAGCGTTCTTTATCTGGCAATTGGTATCCATTAGGTCCTATTATCGACGGCGTAACTACCCGAGAAAATATTGAAGGTGTTGGCCGTGTTTCATGCATCGCCTTTCATCCAACCAACGAACAAATAATGATTGTGGGTACTCCTGCTGGCGGATTATGGAAATCGACCAATGCAGGTGCTACGTGGTCTTCAAATACAGATGATTTGCCAACGCTCGGAATAAGCGCTATAGCTTTCGATCCGCTGAATCCCAGCGTTGTGTATGCTGGAACAGGTGATCGCGATGCGGGTGACTCACCAGGAATGGGTGTGCTGAAAAGCGATGACGGAGGCGAGACTTGGAACTTTGTGAATACAGGAATTTCATCCCGTACCGTAGGTGCAATTATTGCCTGCGACGACCAAGCCAGCAGTGTCGTAATTGCAACAGACTTGGGAATTCGAAGATCCATAGATGGCGGGGCTACTTGGACACAAGTTTCAACTAACACTTTCGAATACAAAGATTTAGCACAACACCCCACAAATCACAATATTCTGTATGCCACTGGTGCGGGAAGATTTTATAGAAGTGAAGATTTCGGTTTAACATGGGCGCAAAGCAACTCGGGTGTTTCAAATGGCACGCGCATGTGCGTTGCTGTGAATGCTTCTGAACCCGATGCGGTTTATTTGCTTCGCACAAATACATACTCATACACAGGTACTTTTAAAAGTGAAGACAAGGGCTTGACCTTTACTTCCATGAGTACTACTCCAAATATTATGGGTTGGTCTGCAGATGGCTCTAGCACAGGAGGACAAGCGTATTACGACCTCTGTTTAGCTGGCGACGATTTAAATGCAAACGTTATTTATTGCGGAGGAATACGTTTGAAAAAGAGTGTTGACGGAGGAGTAACTTGGCAAGACATTAATTCGAATTTTGTTCACGTGGATCAACACGAAATGGCAATCAATCCTCACAATCATGATCTTTATGTGTGCAACGACGGTGGGCTTTATCGCTATGTGAATAACAGCGAATGGCAAGATATTTCAAGCGGAATTGTTAGTGGACAAATATATCGAATGGGGCAATCGCCGCATGACGGAGCAAAGGCTTTGAATGGCTTTCAGGACAATGGAACTATGGAATTCCAGGGTGCTCGCTGGGCTAGAACACACGGTGGAGACGGGTTCGAATGTATGTATGATTATGAGGAAGAAGGGCGTAGATATAGCAGTATCTATTATGGTCAACTTTACCGCACGTCGAATTCCTACATCAATCAGAAGTTTGCAGGAGATGGAATCAACGGCATGACGGAAGAAGGTGCATGGAACACTCCATATTGTTTGCACCCAGACAGCAGCGCAACCATGTTTGTGGGAATGAAAAATATTTGGAGATCGAAGAACATTAAACATGTTGAAAAGGACTCGATCACATGGGAAAAAATATCGACGAGTTTTTTAAGCGCAAATACAACGGATTGCAATCAAATACGCGCGCACTACACAAAAGGAAATGTGTTGTACGCATCGAAGGGTTCTCGTAAAATGGGAAGAACGGATAACGCCATGGGTGACACTGTTGTTTGGCAAAACATAAGTACCTATTTGCCGAATGCGGTTGTAGCTGTGAATGCCATAGAAACGCACAAAACAGATTCGTTGACCGTTTATATTGCTTTCAATAAAAATGTTTACAAAAGCTTAAACGGCGGAAACTCTTGGACACTGATGACTCCCAACTTACCGGATGTTGCCGTGAACACGATTGTTACGGACACCTCTTCGGTGCTTGAAAATTTGTACATCGGAACCGATTTAGGAATTTATTATTGGGACGCTAGCATGACAGAATGGGTGAATTTCTCAACTGGATTTCCTTATGCTGCTCGAGTGACTGAATTGGAGATTGCATACGATTCACCAAAGCGAATTCGCGCATCTACATACGGAAGAGGTATGTGGGAAAGTGACTTGTACAGCCCGGAAACGAATGTGTTTCCAACCAGCGCTGTTTGGAATTCACCAAGTACTTCTGGTGAGGTGATTGGAACTTTCGATGCAGAGATTTTCTTCTATCGGAATTTAACCAACGTAGCTGTTAACGATTTAACTATCTCCGATTTTTATATTGAAAATGGAACGGTGAATTCTCTTACAGGTGGTCCTTCCAACTACATGGTTAATGTTACACCAACGAATTTTGGTCAAGTAAGAGTAGTTCTTCCGAGCAATACCGCAATCGATAATTTCTTTACAGGAAATGCCGCAAGTGATACATTGAAATTAATCTTCATGCAAGCACCGGCTGCATTCGGAAGCAAAGGTCCCGGCGGAGTAGGAGATAGCGATGATCTAGCTTTTTGGATGCGTGCAGATAATGGAGCATTAATGAACGGAGCCCTCTCTGCGAATGACGGGGAGCCTGTTTATGTGTGGCAAGACCAGAGTGGAAACAACAACTCTGCGTCACAAGGAAGCATGAATGAGCGCCCAACATTTGTTGCAACTAATGGCGTGTATACTCGTCCAGGAATTCAATTCGATGGCGACAATGACTTCTTGCAAATGAATGATGTTTTAGGAGGAAGAAGTTCCAGTGCGTATTGTGTGGTTGAAACAGATTCTATCTTATTCAACGATCACGGTTGGTTTGCGAGTGCACGTGTTCCGAACGGATATCTTCTTCATCCTTGGAAAAATGATTTTTACTACCACGGCGAAGTTTTAGATTTAGAGTCGAATTATTCGAGCTCACCGATATTCTACATTGGCGAAGCAACGTCTCCGCACATCTATGGGTTAATCTATGAGCAAGATGATCTACATCAATTGTTCTACACGATTTTCGATGATCATTTGTATCCGTTTCCAGGCGTAAATATTGGAGCGCGTAATAACACAACTCCAATTGATATTCGCTTCGGATGGGATTACGATGATCGTTTTGGAAAAGGAAGAATGGGTGAAAACATCTTGTACAAGCGCAGACTGTTCCTTTCCCATCATACCATTGTAAATAATTATTTAGCGGTGAAATACGGATTGGATTTAGGCTTGCAATCCCGTTATTTCCATCCTAATTATGCTGAAGAAGTTATTGGCGTTGGACAGGAAAATTCAGGTGACAAGCACGAGGTGGCCCAAGGATTGGGCGTTCTTGAAATAAGCGCTGTTGGTGCCATGGTAGATGGAAATTATCTACTAGTGGGAAGCGACGTGAATGGAATGAACGTGAGTAATAGCGTTTATCCTTTTGTCTCGAATAGAATTGAACGAACCTACGCATTTACCCGAACAGGAGACGCATTCAACTCCACATTGCGTGTTCAAGCATCAGAATTAACAGGATTGAGTGAAGTGAATGTGATCATGAGCGAATCAGAAGGGTTCAATACGTCAACTGCTTTGCAAGTTTATCCAATGACTTTGGTAGGTGACGTGTACGAAGTTTCATTGCAATTGCCGGCGACGGGTGTGTTCACAATTGGCGAAACTCCAACAATTAACGTGATAGAGAATTCCTTGGATCAAGTTTCGATTTATCCAGTTCCAACTGGAGATAAATTGAATGTAAACTTGGGTCATGAGGTTTTGAACGAAACGAATTACACCGTTTATTCTGCTGAAGGAAAGCTTGTGCTAGCAGGACGCATTCAGTCCGCCAAGCAACAGCTGAATCTTGAGGGATTGGCGTCGGGAGTTTATATATTACAGGTGCAAGATTCGGGGTCGATAGTGAAGAAAGACTTTATAAAATTGTAAGACTTATATTTGGTTCCACCTTAAATCAGAAGCATGCGTAAATTGTTGTTTATTGTTTATTGTTTGAGCTCCATTTCTTCTTGGGCGCAGTCATCAATTAGCGATTGCAATGGAGCAATAGTTTTGTGTGGTGATTTGTATACAGAGACTCAAGCGTCTCTAAACGCGGGTAATGTGATTGAAGCAACAGGAGCGTGCAATCAAGGTGTTGAGCAGAATTCAGTGTGGTACACCTTTACGGTTCAGGCCGATGGGAACTTAAGTTTCATCTTAGATCCATTGAATGATGTAGATGATTATGATTGGGGCTTGTTCGATATTACAACAGGTGGTTGCGCCGGATTAGGAACAACTTCACCCGAGGTTGAATGCAACAGCTACGGAGATTTTTCATTTAATGGTCCTACAGGAATTTCCTCTGCTAACGGTGGAGCGGGTAATTCTAACGGACCAGGAACAGCCTTTGGACCTCCTTTCAACGCAGATCTTCCGGTAGTTGTTGGACAGACATATGCGCTGGTTGTTATGAATTGGTCAAACAGCCTCGAAGGTTACACCATCGACTTCGGTCAATCAACAGCTTCTTTGTATGATCAAGTGCCTCCTGTGCCGATTAGCGCAACAACGGACTGCAGCAACTTAACGGTTATCCTTACTTTCAGCGAGCCTATTGTTGGAACATCTGTGCAACCAACAGACTTCACGGTTACTGGTCCAAGCGGAACCATCACCGTTCAGTCTGTTACGGCAAACAATCCGACGATGGCTGATGTGTTCACCATTCAATTGGCGAATCAAGTATTAATAGGAGGAACCTACAATTTGAACATCACAAACACCACGGGCTTTGTGGAAGACGCTTGCGGGAATTTAGGAACGCAGAGTATCACTTTCGAAATAAGCGATCCTGTTGCTTTTGATGTTGCTACAACAACTGCATGCAATGGTTTCGGTGGAAGTGTAACTGTTTCGAATATCACAGGAGGAGATGGCAATTACACTTTGAATTTTAACGGAACGAATCAAACACAATTCAACCTTACGAATATTGTAGGTGGAAATTACACCGCAACAATAACAGATGGAAACGGTTGTCTGCGTGCAATTCCAGTGATCGTTCCGAATCAG
>Ga0209358_10000271_pt1 | contig 47095 bp, 45 predicted proteins | sample LauGreFa1BDMLBSN_2_FD_187574 | JGI IMG/M metagenome (GOLD analysis project Ga0209358, IMG submission 187574) | Freshwater lake microbial communities from Lake Michigan, USA - Fa13.BD.MLB.SN (SPAdes) (version 2) | ecosystem: Environmental > Aquatic > Freshwater > Lake | place: Lake Michigan, USA... | reverse complement strand
ATTATCCTTGGAATCCTGCAAGATCTATCCCAATAATTAGTTTTCATTCTTATCAAGACCAGAATGTAAAATATTTTGGAGGCGTAACAATTGGTTCAACTGGAACATATTTTCCACCGCAAGACAGCATGTTTAATATTATAAGCTCAAATTATTCTTGTGGCATTTTGAAAGACACCTTATTCCATAACACAAACCAATATGATCATTTTAAATATTCAAATTGTTCATGTAACGCAATAATAGAACAATATGTAAGTTATGACGGGGAACATTCTTGGTCTGGAGGGCTTTCTTCAGGAACGGTAACTGTTAGCAATCAATTTAGTGCAACATATTTAATGTGGCAATTTTTTCAGAATTATACAACAAGCTGTTTAACTACTGGTATTGAAAATTTTAACGAAACAAATATTAAAATAGAGGCATTCCCAAATCCATTCACAAACAAAATCAATCTGACTAACACGACTGGAAATGAAAATTTCACGCTTATTAATTATTTTGGTCAAGTTATTTGGACAGGTAAAAATATTGAACAGCAGAATTTTTCATACTTAACAAATGGTCTTTATTTCCTGAAAATTGACAATAGGACAATTAAACTAGTTAAATAATGAAAAAATTATTTTTACTATTCTGTTTGAACTTTATTATGCTGACTTGTTGCTTTGGACAAACAGATGTTTACGACAGCATATACGTTGACAATGTTTGGAGAAAGTATAACATTCATTTACCACTCGGCTATAATTCAAACACAAATTATCCATTAATATTAGGTTTCCATGGCGGCCAACAGGCAGCGACAAGCTCGCAGGGTTGGACAGTGTTTGCATATCAGAGTAAACTTTCTGAAAAGGCTGACAGTTCTGGTTTTATTGTAGTTTATCCAGAAGGCCGGGTTTTTAATCAAAATCGTTCGTGGAATGCCGGTAATTGTTGTCCGCCTGCAATGAATCAAAATGTTGATGATGTTGGCTTCATCGATAATTTATTAGATACTTTGTTCTCAAATTATCCAATTGACACGACCCGAGTTTACGCAACAGGTTCTTCAAATGGCGGTATGCTCTGCTATAGATTAGCTTGCGAATTAAGCCATCGTTTTGCGGCAATAGCGCCTAATGCATGTTCCCAAATGTATTTTCCTTGTAATCCAACAAACAAAATACCTATAATTAATTTTCATTCAAAAGTTGACCCGATTGTATTTTACAATGGTGGTATGGGTGGTGCTCCTCCTTTGACAACTATATTTTTCTCATCACAGGACAGTACAATGAATATATGGTCACAGAAAAACAATTGCCAATCAAGAGACACAATTATAAATGGCAATGGAACGAATTACGACTTCATTAAAATACATAACTGTTCATGTAATGTAGAAATTCATCATTATGCCACCACTGACGGTAGTCATAGTTGGCCAGGCGGAAATCCGAACAACAATCCTGTTTCAACTCAAATTAGTGCGACTGATTTACTTTGGTCTTTTTTTCAGAATTATACATTAGGCTGCTTGACAACTGGAATTAACGACTTAAACGAAACTAAAGAAGCCATCAAAGCATTTCCGAATCCATTTTCAGACAAAATCAACCTGACAAACACGACTGGAAAAGAATTTTTCACACTAATTAATTATTTTGGTCAAGTTATTTGGTCAGGAATAAATATTGAGCAGCAAAATTTTTCATACTTATCAAATGGTCTTTATTTCCTGAGAATTGACAATAGGACAATTAAACTAGTGAAACAATGAGAAGAAGGGCAGCACATAACAGCACCTACCCAAAAGGCGGGGTTTCGTGTTCCAAAGACAGTTTTGTGGTTAATCAAACATTAGTTTTTCAAATCAAGTTTTGTGGTAAAAGTCCCGCCCTTCGGGTAGCTGCAAAACGTTATAGGCAATTTTAAAACGACAAAAAAAAACAATATGAAAACATTAAAAAATAACATTTACTTTAAAATTGGGACAATAATAATAATATCGTTGTTTTTGTTAATTCCCACTTCAATGATTAAAAGCTTAATTTATGAAAGGGAATCAACACAAAACGAAGCAATCCAAGAAGTAAGTTCTAAATGGGGAGAGGAACAAACAATTTTAGGGCCTTTTATTTCTATTCCATATTATAGATATATTAAAGAGTTTTCAAAAAAAGATTCTAAAGAAAAAATTGTTCAAATAAAGGAGTACTTGCACATTTTACCAACACAACTGAATATTACTGGAAACATCAATCCCGAAAAACGATATAGAGGTATTTATGAAATTGTTGTTTATAACTCCAAACTTAATATTTCAGGTACATTCAATAAAATAGACCTTGAAGCAATTGACATTCAACCTAAAAATATTTTATTCGACAAAGCAGAATTAGTTATTGGCATTAATGATCTAAGAGGAATCGAAGAACAAGTAAATCTCAAGTGGAATAAAGAAAATATTTCATTCAATCCAGGTGTATCATCAAATGACATAGTTGAAAGTGGTATAAATGCTTTACTTAGTTTAGACCCAAATGACAGTTCGGCTTATAATTTCAATTTAAATCTTGACCTAAAAGGAAGTCAGCTTCTATATTTCACACCAGTAGGAAAAGTAACAGATATAAATTTATCTTCTGAATGGCCAAACCCAAGTTTCAATGGTGCATTTCTTCCTGACAATAGAGGAGTAAGTGAAAAAGGATTTAAAGCCAATTGGAACGTATTACACTTAAATAGAAATTATCCACAGATTTGGACAAGTAACCGACATTCAATTAGTAGTTCCTCATTTGGCATTGACTTACTTCTCCCTGTTGACAACTACCAAAAATCATATAGGTCAATCCGATATGCAGTTTTATTTATTGGATTTACATTCTTAGTTTTTTTCTTTATTGAAGTTCTTAATAAAGTTTTCATTCACCCAATTCAATATATTCTTGTGGGTGTTGCTTTAATAGTTTTCTACACGCTTTTGCTTTCAATATCAGAACATTTAAAATATAATCTTGCGTTTATTGTTTCAGCAATAGCGACACTATTACTTATTGCTGGCTATGTTTTAGCTATTTTGAAATCAAGCAAGTTGACAATGTTAATTTCAGGTATCTTAACAGTTCTATATTCTTTCATATTTGTAATAATTCAACTTCAAGACTACGCTCTACTAATTGGAAGTATTGGAATTTTTATCATACTCGCACTTGTAATGTACTTCTCTAGAAAAATTGACTGGTATAATTTAAACCTTAACGAAACGAATGAATAGAAAAACTGGCTATAACAGCACCTACAAAAAATTGGCGGTTCAGTGGTTAAATGAAGTTCAGTTTTTCAATCAAACTTTCCTGCATGTTGAAAGTTTTGTGCTTCGAAATCGCCAACTTCTTGTAGCTGCCAAACGTTATGAGAGAGTCTATTAACAGTTAATGCTTAGAAATAGAAATTTATAAAACATGAAAAAAATCTTTTTAAATACCTGTATTTTATTTTTTTTTAGTCCTTTTTACCGGATGTGATTATGTTAAAAGAAGAGAGTTTTGTGATTGTATAGACATCGGTAAAGCTTTTGAAGATGCATGGAAATTATCTAAAAAAGAACAAGATGAAAAAGCAAAAGCTTGTAAGTGGATTAATGAAGAATTATCAGCTCAAGAATTATTAGAAGAAATGAGCAAGTGTAAATAACAATTATCAATGATTTAAAATCAATATTTATTTGTTTGGATTACACTAACATATATTTTTAAAAAAACTATAATAATTCATCAATAATCTGATCCATTGAATATCCTTCAGCTTCCGCTCTGTAATTTCGAACTAAGCGATGGCGTAAAATTGCTTTAGCAACTGTTTTAACATCATCAATATCCGGAGAATAACGACCACGAAGTGCGGCATGACATTTTGCTCCAATAATTAAATATTGAGATGCTCTTGGACCTGCTCCCCAAGTTATAAAATCAGTGGTGATTTTAGGTGCGTTTGGATTTCCTATTCGTGTTTTTGCTGCTAATTGAACTGCATATTCTAAAACATTATCAGCAACTGGAATCCGTCGTATTAAATCTTGGTAATCCATTATTTGCTCGCCTGAAAGAACTTTTCTCAATGTTACTTTTGTATCTGATGTTGTTGACTTCACAATTGCCAATTCTTCAACATAAGAAGGGTAATCTACCCAAACATTAAACATAAAGCGATCTAATTGTGCCTCAGGTAGAGGATAAGTCCCCTCCTGTTCTATCGGATTTTGTGTTGCAAGAACAAAAAATGGAGCTGGTAAATCGAATGTTTTTCCTGCTGTAGTAACTCTTCTCTCTTGCATTGCTTCTAATAATGCAGACTGTGTTTTTGGTGGAGTACGATTTATTTCATCTGCCAAAATAACATTGGAAAAAAGAGGCCCTTTTATAAATTTAAACTGCTTAGATTCATCTAAAATTTCCGACCCAACGATATCTGAGGGCATTAAATCTGGAGTAAATTGAATACGATTAAATGATAAACCTAAAGTTTCAGCAATTGTATTTACCAACAATGTTTTTGCCAAGCCAGGTACTCCAACCAATAAACAATGAGCACGAGAAAAAATAGAAATTAAAACTTGATCTACAACTTCATCTTGACCTATTATTACTTTGTGAATTTCTTCTTTTAATTCTTTGTAATGAAGAACAAGTTGATCCACTGCTACTTTATCTGACATATTTACTATTTTAAAATCCAATTATTTGAAAAATTACAATTTTTATACTCATCATCAATTCGGATGTATGCATTTCCAATTTTTGATTTAATCCAATTTTGAATTATTTTTTGCTTTTTATCATTTTCTGTGGCTCTTTTAATTAGTGAGTAATCATCTTGTAAATTAGCAATATGAGGTGGATATCGTTCTGATAAACGAACGATTCTAAATCCTTGCTTTCGTTCGTAAATATCTATATAGAGATTTGGTTTAGTGTAATCTCCTTTCTCCATCATTTCAGTTAAAACATAAATTTGTTGGTCTACTTGATTTAAATCTTCCATATCCCAAGTTTGATCTCCTGTTATTGGATTTGTAATAATCCCCTGATTTTGTTTTGTGGATTCATCGTTTGAAAAACGAAGAACAGCATCATTCCAAGTAATCTTATTTTCTTTTAAAAGTTGGTAACAAGTATCCATTCTATTTGACGCATCATCAATAGCTTCTGGACTATATTCAGGAATTTTTAAAATATGCAAGCAGGTGTAGTCTTGTCCTTTTCTAGAAATCAATTTTATTATATGATAACCATAAGGTGATTCAATAATTTCACTTATTTCACCAACCTTTAGTTGAAATACCGTAGATTCAAATTGTGGCACCATCATACCTGCACTCGACTCAATTTTCCCTCCTTTTGAAGCGCTTCCTGGATCATCTGAATTAATTCTCGCTTGGGTCTCAAAACTTTTACCATTGTCAACAATTGCAGTTCGAACCTCTGACAAAATATCGTAGGCACGTTTTTTATCATCCTTAGTAATTTTAGGATAATAAACTATTTGCTGAAAACTTAATTTCATATTAATAAATGGAATACTGTCTTTTGGTATAGATTTAAAAAAAGTACTTACATCTTTTGGAGTTATACTAATATTTTGAACGAGTTTTCGTTCCATTTCTTGAGTTAGGATTTTATTTCGAATTTGAATGCGGAATTTATCTTTGATTTTACTTGTTGTTTCGCCATAAAAAGTTTCTAGTTTTTCTCTACTTCCAAATTTCTCCTCCAATAAACGCAAGCGATTCTCCATTTCAGCATCTACTTGCTCATCAGAAACAGAAATACTATCTAAAAGCGCTTGATCCAAAAGAAGTTCATTAGCCATTAACTGCTCTAAAATCTCACAAGCATTAATTTTTAATGGGTCTAAGCCAGATTGGATAGCTTGTTGCTTTTGCGACTCAACATCAGACATCAAAATAATTTGATTTCCAATTTGAGCAACTATTTTATCAACGACTATTCCTGTTTCTTGCGAAAATAAAATACTTGAGCTAAATAGAAAGAAAATCGAAATGCCTTTCATATTTTAATTTTCTCCAATTTTGTAAAGCACCTCTAAATAAATTTTAATAGGATATTTTTTTATTAATTCTTCCATCCAAGATTTTTCTAGAAAATTTTGATAATCAGATGTTACAGTTCCTTTTGCTTCAGAAAATTCTTTATTCATTGGCTTTATGATATCACTAACTTTGATGGCATAATATTTACCTTCAAATTCAAATAAAGGATTTACACCCAAGTTAAAAGAACGATTTTTTAAATAGGATACTTGATTTGTTTCAAACTTATTCATCTTTACTTTAAGATTTAACTCACTCTCTTTATTTATAAGATCTAGTACGTGTTTTGAATTAATCGTATCATTTTTTATCATTTTAAAAACTGTTTCTGCAATTTCATTGTTTAAACATTCATATACAGTGGCGTCTATACGATCAGACCAAGTATATTTTGAACGATTTTGCTCAAAAAATTTCTTTAAACCAGAAGTATCTTTAACAGCTTTATTCCATACTTTATCTGACATTATTTCATAAAGAATTATCCCATCATGGTATTCTTTAACCAATGCCTTGTACTCAGGATATTTATCCGACAACTTAGATTCTTCAAATTCTAATATTGCTGCTTTTTCATAATTTTTATATTGATTATCAATTAGTTTAGTAGCTTCCTCTCTTCTTACTCCTCTGTAATTTTGCTTAAGGTAATTCGCAAAATCTTTTTGCTTAAAAGTTTTACCCCCTAGTTTAAAAAGCACCTTGTTTGTTTTCAACTTTTCTGTATTCCATTTTCCTAAATAATAGGTAGAGTCAATGTTTTGAATAAACCATTTTAAGTTATTGTTGCCACTAAATGTATAATTGTATGATTTCTTTAATTTCAAAACAAAAGAATCTTGCGTTTTCTTTGATCGCTCATCTTTGTTTACTTTAGCTTGCAATTCCTTTTTAACTGTTTCAAAAGATTGAACATCTTTAAGTTCAAGGCGCTTGATTATATGGAAGCCATAATCAGTTTTGACGGGCCTACTATAATCACCATCTTTTTTCAATAAAAATGCTGCCTCTTCAAAAGCAGGGACCATTCTTTGCGTTGTTCCTGAACCAAATGCAGGTAATTCTCCTGCTTTCTTAACTGAATTAGCATCATCTGAATGAAGAGTTACCAAATCCTCCCACTTTTCACCTTTTTGTAATTTTTCATACAATTCATTGATCTTTTTCTCAGCTGCTTCACTCGTTTCTTTTGCGATATCTTTTCCAGCGGCAATCATAATATGTGCAACTTTTATTGTACCTCTCGAAGGCCGCTTGTCTGTTACTTTTAAAATATGGTAACCAAATCGTGTTCTGAATGGCTCAGAAATCATTCCTATTGGTGTGGTATAAGCCATCTCTTCAAAACTATAAACCATTTGAAAGGCTGTGAAATAGCCTAAATCTCCACCATTATTTATTGCTGACGGGTCTTCTGATCCATTTTTCATTTTCGCCACTGATGAAAAATCCTCACCTTTTTCAATGCGCTTTTTAAGAGCCACTATTCTGTTATAAGCATCCAAAGTATCTTTTGGAAGTGCATTAGGGTCAACACGCAAAAGTATATGAGATGCACGAACTTCAGTTTTGAAGCGCTCATATGCCTCTAAAACAAGTGAATTATTAGAAGCTGAATCAATTAAGTATGGATTTGCTAATTGCTTTCTATATCCCTCTAATTCTTTCTTTAATTTTGGAATAGTGTCATAACCTAGCGCTTCTGCTTCTGCGACTTTTAATTTAAATTTTTTAAATAATTCTAAATAATCATCCAATGATGTTTTATCATATTTAGGATGATTGTTATTCTTAAGGTAAATCTGTAGAAATTCACTTTTTGTTACTTTTTCACCATTTATATCCATTACAACTTGGTCTTTTTGACTAAATCCAAATTGTGAAATTGACAAAATACACAGACTAAAAAATATTTTTTTCATTATTCTAATTAATTTATAAAATTATTTAATACTATAGTTTGGAGCTTCACGAGTAATTGTTACATCGTGAGGGTGTGATTCTTTGACTCCAGCAGAAGTAATGCGCATAAATTGTGCACTGTGTAATCTTTCAATTGTCGCTGCTCCGCAATAACCCATTCCTGCCCTTAGACCTCCAATAATTTGAAACATAACTTCTTCTAAATTCCCCTTAAATGGAACGCGTCCAGAAATTCCTTCAGGCACTAATTTTTTTACATCGTCCTCTGCATCCTGAAAATAACGATCTTTAGAGCCTTTTTGCATCGCTTCAATAGAACCCATGCCCCTGTATGCTTTGAATTTTCTACCTTCAAAAATAATTGTTTCTCCCGGAGATTCTGTTACTCCTGCAAACATAGAACCTAGCATGACAGAATCTGCTCCTGCTGCAATTGCTTTTACAACATCTCCAGTGTAACGAACACCTCCATCTGCTATAACTGGTACACCAGATCCTTCAATTGCTTTTGCTACGTCATTTATTGCTGTTAATTGTGGAACACCAACACCTGCAATAACTCGTGTTGTACAAATTGAACCAGGACCAATACCCACTTTAACGGCATCTGCTCCGGCTGCTACTAAAAATTTAGCTGCTTCTGCAGTAGCAATGTTTCCTACTACAACATCTAAATTAGGATAAAGCGCTTTGACTTCTTTTAATTTTTCGGCAACTCCTTTTGTATGACCGTGAGCTGTATCTATTACCACAGCGTCAACACCCGCTTCTACTAATGCTTTTACGCGATCCAAAGTATCTGATGTAACACCTACTGCTGCTGCAACTCTTAATCTCCCAAGGGAATCCTTGCATGAAAGTGGATGTTCTTTAACTTTAATAATATCGCGGTAGGTTATTAAACCGATTAATCGATTGTTGGAATCAACGACAGGTAATTTTTCAATTCTTGATGCCTGAAGGATTTCCTCAGCACTTGCTGAAGTTGTTCCTGCAGATGTTGTAATGAGATTTTCGGAAGTCATAACTTCAGAAATTGGGCGTTCTAAATTCTTTTCAAATCTTAAATCTCGATTTGTAACTATTCCTTTAAGTATGCGCTTTGAATCGACAACTAAAATTCCTCCAATTCCATGCTCTCGCATCAGGGATAAAGCATCGTTTACAATTGCTTTTTCAGAAATTGTTATTGGATCCAAAATCATTCCGCTTTCAGAGCGTTTTACTTTTCGAACATTTTGAGCTTGTGACTCAATTGTCATATTTTTGTGAATTACGCCAATGCCACCTTGTTGAGCAATTGCAATTGCCAACTCAAATTCTGTAACAGTATCCATTGCTGAGGAACAAATTGGTGTATTAACGTCAATATTTCGAGAAAATTTGCTTTTTAATTGAACATCACGCGGTAAAACTTCAGAATATGCCGGTAAAAGCAAAACATCATCGTATGTTAGGCCTTCTGCAATTAATTTTAAATCCGATTGATGTTTAGAACTCATAATAATAAATTCATGCAAAAATAAGCATAAATTCCTATAAATAGGTGAATAGAAACGCATAAAAATGTTAATTATTCGTTATTTCAAAAACCTGTAGAAATAATTTAGTAACCTTGTGGTAGTTTTATAAAGCATGAAAAAACTTTTGTTTCTTTTTCTTCTGTTAAATTCATTTTCTTTTATTGCGCAAAGATTTGATATAGACACGAGTAAAATGCTTCAATTATCGGGAGTTGTTGTTTCTGAAGAAGATTTAAATCCAATGTCGTATGTTACTGTTTTTAATAAATCAATTCGAAAAGGTGTTATTGCTGACTATTATGGATTTTTTACGATGGTTTCCTTTCCTGGCGACACTATTTATTTTTCAAATTTTGCATATAAAACATCCGTATTCGTCGTTCCAGATTCACTTACAGAAAATAGATACAGTATAATTCACATGCTTCAAAAAGATACATTAAATCTACCTGAGGTAACTGTTTACCCCTGGCCATCGAAAGATGAGTTTGAAAATTATTTTGTTAATATGCGGCCGTATGATGACGCCATTCGTCGTGCTCAAAAAGAACTATCCGGAGAATCTTTGGCCTTTGTTGCTGCCCGTTTAGATGCAGATGCTTCATTGGCATTTGGAAATGTAGCTAATCAACGAGCTACTCAATTGTATACAAATGGGCAATTACCAGTTAATAATTTATTAAACCCCTATTCTTGGGCAAAACTCATTAAAGATTGGAAAGAAGGAAAATTAAGTCGGCAATAACGAACTCTTGACTTAATTTCGTGTTATAGTTGCATAGACTTCACCTCTTTGTTCTTATTTTTGTAGAAATTATTATCCATGAATAATCGAAATTGGCAAAATATTAAATCCTATGAAGATATAAAATTTGAATTCTTTGAAGGAATAGCAAAAATAACAATCAATCGTCCTCACGTTTACAACGCTTTTCGACCAGAAACAAATTTTGAAATGTTGGATGCTATCAATACCTGTCGTGAACGTCCCGATATAAATGTTGTCGTTTTTACAGGTGAGGGAGACAAAGCTTTTTGTTCTGGCGGTGATCAAAATGTTAAAGGAATTGGCGGCTATATTTCAGAAAATGGCGTTCCAAGACTAAATATTTTAGATTTACACAAAGCAATCCGTTCATTGCCAAAGCCTGTTATTGCAATGGTAAATGGTTACGCAATTGGCGGTGGACATGTATTACATGTTGTGTGTGATTTAACAATTGCCTCAGATAATGCTCGCTTTGGGCAAACAGGACCTAAAGTCGGTAGTTTTGATGGCGGATTTGGATCATCTTACTTGGCAAGACACGTTGGACAAAAAAAAGCAAGAGAAATTTGGTTTTTGTGCGAGCAATATACTGCTGAAGAAGCTGAAAAAATGGGAATGGTAAATAAAGTTGTTCCACTAGCTGAATTGGAAGATACAGTTGTTTCTTGGTGTCAAACAATTATGAAAAGAAGTCCCCTTGCTATTCGTATGATTAAACGTGCAATGAATGCAGAACTTGATGGTCAACACGGCTTGATGGAATTAGCAGGAGATGCCACCCTACTCTATTATTTAACAGATGAAGCACAAGAAGGAAAAAATGCTTTTTTAGAAAAAAGAGAGCCTAACTTTTTGCAATATCCAAAATTCCCTTAAAACTTAAAATTATGTCTATTCGCTCATTAGAACCAAAGTTACTTTGGAATCATTTCGCTGATTTAAATGCTATTCCACGTCCTTCAAAAAAAGAAGAAAGAATTTGTCAATTTATGATTGATTTCGGGAAAAATCTTGGGCTAGAAACGCAGCAAGATGCTATTGGAAACATTATCATCAAAAAACCAGCATCCAAAGGAATGGAGCAGCAGAAAACAATTATTTTGCAAGGTCATTTGGACATGGTTCATCAAAAAAATTCAGATACTGTTTTTGATTTTGATACGCAAGGAATTGAGATGCTAGTTGAAGGTGATTGGGTTCGGGCAAATGGAACTACGCTAGGTTCAGATAACGGAATTGGAGTCGCAGCAATAATGGCGGTTTTATCTTCTAATGAAATTTCACACCCGGCTATTGAAGCACTTTTTACAATTGATGAAGAAACAGGAATGACAGGTGCTATTAAACTAGATCCTTCTTATTTTGATGGCGAAATTCTACTGAATCTTGATACTGAAGATGATGATGAGCTTTCAATTGGTTGTGCTGGCGGAATAGATACAAATACCACATTTTCCTATTCTGAAGAAAATCCAAATGCAAATTCAAAAACTATTGAAATTTCTATCCTTGGCTTACTTGGAGGTCACTCTGGAATGGACATTGATAAAGGGCGAGGAAATGCGAATAAAATACTTGCTCGAATTCTCTGGGAAATAAACAAAGTAATTTCAATTCAACTTGTAGCTTTTGATGGTGGAAGTCTTCGAAATGCTATTCCTCGTGAAGCAAAAGTACACCTTGTTGTGAAAGATTCCGATTGCACTATTTTTTATGAGCTTCTCGATAAGCAAATAAAAATAATCTTGGAAGAATACAAAGCTATTGAGCCAGCTATTAATATTCAAAGTTCAGAAATTAACGCTGCTCAAAAAGTAATGAATTCAAGTGACTTTAAAAAAATTATCAATCTTTTATGTTCAATACACAATGGTGTTTATCGCATGAGCCCAGATATTGAGGGTTTGGTTGAAGTTTCTTCAAGCTTGGCAAGAGTTATCATTCAAAATGGAACTTTTACTTCACAATCTTTACAAAGAAGTAGTGTTGAATCAACAAAAGCTGAAATAGCAATGAATATTCGCTGTGCATTTGAAAATAGTGGCTGTGAAGTTATTCAAGGTGGAGATTATCCGGGATGGAAACCTAATCCTAATTCAGATATATTAAAATGCATGGAGCAGCTTTACAAAAATATGTTTCGTGAAAATCCAAAAGTTAAGGCTTGTCACGCTGGATTAGAGTGCGGTATTCTTGGAAAGCATCTTCCAGAAGTTGATATGATTTCATTTGGACCAAATATCCGTGCTGCACATTCGCCGGATGAAAAAGTGCAAATTTCTTCCGTTCAAAAATTTTGGAAATTCTATTTAGAAGTCTTAAGACAAATCCCTTCCAAAAACTAATAAAAAAAAAAACAAACTAAATAATAAACTAACTTTGCGCTTATAATTCAGAAAATGACATCAGTTTTAAATACTATAGAGGAAGCAATTGAAGAAATTCAAAAAGGAAATGTAATTATCGTAGTAGATGATGAAGACAGAGAAAACGAGGGGGATTTCCTTACTTCAGCTAGAAATGCGAGTCCAAAACTAATTAATTTTATGGCGACTCACGGACGAGGATTAATCTGTGCTCCAATTAGTGAAGAACGTTGCGATCAATTAGGTTTAGAGATGATGGTTAGAAATAATTCTGCCGCATATGAAACACCTTTTACTGTAAGCATTGATTTAATCGGCCATGGATGTACAACTGGAATATCTGCGAGCGACCGCTCAAAAACAGTTTTAGCAATGATTGACCCAGAAATCCGTCCAGAAGAACTTGGGAAACCAGGTCATATTTTTCCCTTGAGAGCTAAAAAAGGTGGTGTTTTAAGAAGAGCTGGTCACACAGAAGCTGCTGTTGATTTATCGCGTTTAGCGGGTTTTGAAGAAGCGGGAATCATAGTGGAAATCTTGAATGAAGATGGATCAATGGCACGTTTACCGGAATTAATAGAAATAGCTAAAAAATTCAATTTAAAAATTATTTCAATTGAAGATTTAATAAAATATCGAATTGCTAATGAAACCTTAATTGAAAAAGTACTTGATGTTCATATGCCAACTGTTTTTGGGGATTTTGAACTTCATGCTTTTAAAGATAAAAATAGTGACCAAGACCATTTAGCGCTAGTAAAAGGAACCTGGAGTAAAGATGAATCTATCTTAGTTCGTGTGCATTCTTCCTGTTTAACTGGTGATATCTTTGGATCTTGTCGCTGTGATTGTGGAGATCAACTTCATAAAGCAATGGAAATGATTGAAAAAGAAGGGAAAGGTGTAATTATTTATATGAACCAAGAAGGACGTGGAATCGGCTTGATAAATAAATTAAAAGCTTACAAATTACAAGAGGATGGTTTTGATACTTTTGATGCAAATATTCAACTCGGATTCAAGCCAGATGGAAGAGATTATGGACTTGGTGCTCAAATGCTTAGAGAATTAGGTGTTTCTAAAATGCGCTTATTGTCTAATAATCCTAAAAAGAGAACCGGATTAATTGGCTACGGTCTAGAAATCGTTGAAAATATTCCACTTGAAATTCAGAGCAATGTCCATAATGAAAGTTATCTTCGAACCAAAAGAGATAAAATGGGGCATAATTTAAACCTGAAACCATGATTTTAAAAGCAAGCGGTATTGTTAAGTCGTTTGGTGAACTCTCCATTTTAAGAGGAGTAGACCTTATGGTTGATAATGCTGAAATTGTATCAATTGTAGGTTCATCTGGAGCGGGTAAAACTACTCTTCTTCAAATACTTGGAACTTTAGATAATCCTGACAATGGGATTTTAGAAATTGATGGAATTGACCCATTTCAACTGAGCGCAAAAAAACTCGCACATTTTCGAAATCAAAACCTTGGATTTATTTTTCAATTTCATCAGTTACTTCCAGAATTTTCTGCTATTGAAAATATTTCTTTGCCTGCAATGATTGGAGGGAAATCAAAAGCAGAATCCGATAAACTTGCACTTGAATTAATGCTTAGGTTAGGAATCGAAACAAGAAAATATCATAAGCCATCAGAATTATCAGGCGGTGAACAACAACGTGTTGCAGTTTGTCGCGCTTTGATAAATAAACCAAAAGTAATATTTGCAGATGAACCATCTGGAAATCTAGATACAAAGAACGCAAAGGAACTCCATGAATTATTCTTTGAATTACGTGATGAATTCAAGCAAACTTTTGTAATAGTAACGCATAATGAAGACTTAGCAAAAATGGCTGATCGTACTTTATCAATGCAAGACGGTAATTTTATTTAAAAATCACTGCAATTTATTTGCATGACGATGAGTCAAAAGCCATTTCCCTTTTTCCTTTATGTAAATTTCAGAATAGAGTAATTTGATTTCAAGGTCTTTATTATCCATTGTAACAAAAAATACACCTTTTCCAGTAAGAATTGCAACATTTTTACTTAGACGAACTTTTGCTTCGCTTACGTCTACTCGCTTGTAATTTAATTTTCCACTTTTTAAATCAGCAATAATATCAGTTTTGTTTTCAATCCATCCATTCGAATGAATGTACTCAACATTTTCACTAAATAAAGCTGCTAAAGAATCATATTGTTTTGAAATAAGCCAATCAAATTTTTTCTTGTGCAAGGTGATGATATTCTGTTCTATTTTTTCCTTCTTAGTTTGAGAAAAAAACTGAAATCCGATAAATAGAGATAGAATTAAAAAAAAATGTTTCATGAAAATATATTATTGTCCACTAGTAGTTATACTCTTCTATACTTACTAATTCTCTATTGAGATTAATTTTAAAAGGTTCTCCAGGATTCCCTTCTATAGTGTATAAATTTGATAACCTTGTTCCAACAGCTGATTTAAACTTAGCTCGTATTCTTGAAAAAACCTGATTGATGTTGCCTTCGGTTGGATCTAACAATAAATTAATAGCCTGTTCAATCTGAGAAGTATCATAGCTATTTGTAAATGTTTCATAAAAGTGGGAAATTTCAGTCTTGTGGTCTATTAAATCAACAATTCTTACCCCTTCAGGATGCTTTAGGAAAAATAAATAGATTGTTTTTTCTTTTGGATTTAGTTGCATTTCTAAATCTCCTAAATCTTTTAAAAAAATACGCTTCATAAATCCTCTAATTTCCATTTTACTAGGACTATTTAAGAAATCCGAGCGTTCTCTGAACATCATATGCTGCCGAATTCCATCCATTGAATCAAGAACTTGCCTCGCAAAAGGGCGATCAACCTCTCTATTTTGAATTACCTTCAAGCAATCGTTACAGATATCTGCTGTTCTCATCTTTAGAACAATCTCTTTTTTATTTTCGCAGAAGTCCATCATGCAACCAGAAGATCCTTTATGAACGCCATCCATAATTTCCTGTCTGTTTTGAAACATTTGACTGCGTAATAACCAAACTACAATTTCATAGGCAATAGGAAAACGTGAATCAATAGAATTTCCAAGATAGTGGTGCCAATTTGATGTTTGTATAAAGTAATTTTTCATCGTAGCATCAATTCCGGCAAACCAATTTTCATTATTTGAAAAGTCTGTTAATATAATCACGTGGTCGTTTTCTGGAATATTATGCATTATACGATAATCAATGCAAGCGTCAAAAAGAGTATCCCAAGAAAGAGATGGCACCTCAACAGGGAATATAATGCTTGCTTGAGGTGGTTCTGAATCTGAAGCAGAAAAACATGCAGATGAATCTATTTTATAAAGTGATAGTTCCGGGGTATTTTTCTTTTCAAACTCTAATTTTGTCATCCATGAAACTACTGGAGGAGTAGATTGCAAATAATTTGTTTCTCCTGAAATAAATTCAATCGGTCCATTAAATTGATTTAACAAATTAAATACCTGAGAGAAATCTTCTTCTAGGTATTCTTCTGAACGAATTAAATATACTTTGGAATTAAACATGTTTATTTCTATAAAAAATGGGATTGAATAATTATAAGTTGAAATTACATAAAAAAAATAAATAAAAAAGCATGGACAAGTAGCAACTTATCCATACTCATTTTAAAAGTTAGAAATTCCTTAAGATTCCTTAGATCTTAAATCTTTATTTTTAAAGATATCGAAAATATCTTTTTTTGTAGTTCCACTTGCTTTGGTTTTGGAATATTCTCTCATAGAATCACTAACATCAGACATCATGCATTCATAATTTTCTTTACTAAAAGACATTACATTTTCATTTCTGATATTTAGCATTCTTGAGGTGTGGATCGCATCCAAGTCAGCTCCTAGAAAACTAAAAGTCCACCTTTCTGTAGCATCCAATTCTTTTATCATGCGCGCAATATCATTATAAGTATAGAAGCGAGAAACATTTTCTTCGCCATCGGTAATAATAATTAAGACAACAGATGCTAAATCCTGCTCGATTTCTGGTCCGTATACAGATTTTATATCGTAAATAGATTTCCCTATTGCGTCCAACAATGCAGTTGATCCAGACGGTATATACGACATTGTCGTTAGAGGATTTAGTGAAGTTGGTTTAGCATTTTTGATAACCGGAAATACCTGATCATTAAAAAAAGTTAAAGAAACTGCGTATTCCTGTTCCTTAAATTCAGTTTCAAGATCTTGAACTGTTTTTAAATTCGTGTTGAATCCTGCAATTGTTTCCGTTTCACTTCCTTGCATTGAACCACTCTTATCAATGATAAAGTGATAAATTGTTTTTTTGTTTTTCATAGCTTTTAAGTTTTAAAGTTGAGACAAAATTACCTCCCTAATTCTGCTTAAAAAATTCCTTGCAAGGTTGCAGAAATCGAAAAAAATTAAAGTTGTTGCGTCTTATAGATGGAGCCTTTTTTAATTCCATTGCAAAACAAGTGATTTATACTTACAAGGTTGCAGAGAATAAAATAGGCTTAAAACTGACCGTAACTTTGTAGAAAATTTTAAACCAAAACCTAAAACATGAAACAGAAAGAGTGCATAAGAAGCAACTGTATAATCTTAAACTAAGAAAATATATGGCAGCAGAAACTAATAATTATAAACACAAATAAAAATCCAAAAATGAAAAGAAATAAAAAAATTTACACCTATTACACTCCAAAACAAGTGTGCACAGATCAAATTAAGGACCGATCCTTCTCACAATCGCCCCTAAAACCAAAGTTGTTGATGGAACGCATAAACATCTTAGGGTTTTCTGAAATGCTTGATCAAAAAAGCGATTTTAAACCTTTAAAGAAAGATAGTTTTTTACTTGCACATTCAAATCAATACGTTGAAAATGTATTTAATAAAACTGGGAATTATAACTCCAACAGCCTACCATGGTCTAAAAATTTGGTAACTAGTCTTGGCTACACAAATGCATCTTTATATCATGCAAAGCGGCATGCGATATTAAATCCTGAGAGTGTGACTTTTGCACCCATTTCAGGAATGCACCACGCAATGCCAAATAGCGGATCTGGATTTTGCACTTTTTCTGGGCAAGTGATTTCAGCCATAAAAATTTATGAGGAATTCGGACTCTCTGGAGCTTATTTCGATTTAGATGGCCATACTGGAAACAGCATAGAGGATACAAGAGAATTTAATCCACTATTAAATAAGGCGATTCCTAGAGGATGTAATATAAATCCAACAGGGAGAAACGAGGAGTACACAGCTGATTTCGCAAAATCCTTAGTTATGATTGGTGAGCGAATTAAATCAGGGGAAATTCATTATGTTGTGTTTGCACATGGTGCTGACAGTCACATGGATGATGATTTAGGCTGGAACTGTGACACATTCCACTGGGTAAAATGTGCTGAAATGTTTGCAAACTGGGTAAACGAAATCTCTAATGAAATTGGAAAGCCCTTACCTGTAACATTGGCTTTATTCGGAGGATACAGGAAAAACAATTATACTGCAGTGTTAGATTTACACATTAAATCAATACTAAAAATCAGTACTATTGTGTGTGGAACAAGTTTCGAGGATAACCAGGAGATTACTGAAAAATATCCAATAAAATAAAAATATAATTTAAATTCAGTTTAAGATATCCTTTAATTCACAATGTTCTATTTTTACCACATGGAATTAATTGAATTAAAGGATTTTCTTGATTTTAAGGCAGACCAATACGAGAATCATGCATTTTTAGAATACGACCCCATTCAAATTCCACATAAATTTTCTCAGAAACAAGATATTGAAATAATCGGTTTTTTAGTTGCTACAATCGCCTGGGGGAATCGAAAAAGTATAATTTCTAATGGGAATAAAATATGTGAAATAATGGGGAATTCACCCTATGATTTTATAATGAACTATAAAAAAAATAGTCAAGTTAATTTTGTACATCGCACCTTTAATACTTCTGATTTAGAATTCTTTTTTCACTCCTTACATACCATTTACAAAACAGGAGATCTTGAGTCAGCTTTTTGTGGGGATTTTCATGATAAGGGCGTAAAAAATTATATTTCTAATTTTCGGCAAGTTTTTTTGGAAACTGCACATCTTCCGCGTTCTGAGAAGCATATTTCAAATCCCAATGCCAATTCTGCCTGCAAACGTTTAATTATGTATTTACGGTGGATGGTGCGCGATTCAAAAAAGGGCGTGGATTTTGGAATTTGGAAAAGTATTTCTCCGTCAGAACTTAATATTCCACTAGATGTGCATACTGGAACTATTGCTAGAAAATTAGGGATTCTTAAAAGAACTCAGAATGATTGGAAAACAAATGAAGAGCTCATAGAACTACTTCGTAAATTTGATTCTATTGACCCCGCAAAATACGATTTCGCATTATTTGGTTTGGGGGCATTTGAGAAATTTTAATCTTGGTCTACCTTAAAAAACAAGCTGTTTCTCAATTAAAGTTTTATTAATCTCTATTGAAACTGAATCTACTAATTCTGGTTTTATTGCTATATCGTTAATAGCTTCACATTTAACAAACTCGTATCGTTGATCTTTCCAGGAAAACAAACAGTTGTAAAAATATTTTTGCTCATAGTACTTTTCGTAAAATCGAATAACAATATCATCATGGAGTTTATTTTTTATTCTTCTTTTCTCAATAATGTATCCAATAAATCCATTTGTTTTAACCAATTCTCCATTTTCTCTAACAAAAATAAGCAAGCGTCTAGCAGGAAACCCATTTACTCCAGATCGAACGAGCAAAATAAAGTTATTACGTAACTCTGTATTTTTTTTATAATTAAAAAATCTAAAAAATCTAGGGGAACAAGAAGGTCGATCTAAATTATTATCATTTGGAGCTGTAGAATCGCAAACACCTAATTCTTTTAATAATTCAATCTCAGTAGTTCCTGAGAAAGTATTTGCATTAAAATCGGTTTCAATTAATTGAATTTCAGTTTTTTCTTTAGGCTTATCAACTTTCTTTTTTGCTGGTTTCTTAGTGTAAAAATACCCAGTCACAAGAGCAGCTAATACGATGATTACTATTGGAATTAAAAACTGTTTTTTTTTCATCTTTTTAGTTTATGCTTTAATAAGTTTATTATTTATTCAAAGTTTCAAAAATTCTTGAAGAAAAATCAAAAGCGGTATTAAAATTTGCAGTTTGAATTGGGTGATTAATTCTAGAATCGTTTAACCAGCTTACTAAATCTTCTGTTGGTAAATTTCCTGTTAAATCATCTTTCGCCATTGGACAACCACCAAATCCTCGAATAGCTGTATCAAATCTTCGGCAACCAGCAGTGTAAGCTGCAGATATTAGTTTTGAACTTGTATCTGGCCGTGTATGAAAATGTGCCCCTATCTCAATTGAAGGAAATTCATTGTATAAAACGTTAAACAAAGCGCTAACATCTTCTGATTTTGCACAGCCTATCGTGTCTGAAAGAGCCAAGGTGTGAATACCTAAATCCTCAACTAATTTTCGCGACCAAGAAACCACTAAATCTGTATTCCAAACTTCTCCATAAGGATTTCCAAATCCCATCGATAAATAAACAATTAAATCCTTTTTTTTAGCTGTAACTTTTGATTGGATTTTTTCAAGGCGCAAAATTGATTCTTCAATACTCGAATTTGCATTCCGCTGCTGGAATATTTCAGAAATAGAAAAGGGAAATCCTAAACAAGCTATTTCTGGAAAACATAAAGCATCCTCTGTACCTCTTTCATTTGCAATAATTGCTAATAATTTCGTTGAAGATACTTGTTCAAGCTTATCTAAAACCATTGCTGTATCTCTCATTTGAGGAATTGCTTTTGGAGAAACGAAACTTCCGAAATCAAGTGTGTCGAATCCACATTTTAATAAAAGATTGATGTACGCAACTTTCAATTCAGTTGGAACAAAAGATTCCAATCCTTGCATTGCATCACGCGGACATTCAATAATTTTTATTGCACTCATGCTTCTTGCTTTAAAATTGCCTCATTAATTTTTCGCACGATACCAGGTCCCTCATAAATGAAACCCGTATACAATTGAATTAAACTTGCTCCAGCAGCTAATTTTTCAAGCGCATCATCTGCAGAATGAATTCCACCTACACCAATTATCGGGAATTCTCCCTTTGAATTATCATGTAAATAGCGAATAACTTCTGTCGATCTCTTTGCTAAAGGTTTTCCTGAAATTCCGCCAGCACCATATTGCATTAAAAGTTTTGAATCAGTTTTTAAATCATCTCTTCCAATTGTTGTATTGGTTGCAATTACACCATCAATTTTTGTAAAGCGCACAATTTCAATTATATCATCTAATTGCATATTTGTTAAATCAGGAGCAATCTTCAGAAGAATTGGTTTAGGGTTTTCTTTGAGAGAATTTCTATTCTTTAATTCAGACAACAATGCTGTTAGTGGTTCTTTTTCTTGTAAATCTCTCAAATTAGCAGTGTTTGGTGAAGAAACATTCACAACAAAATAATCTACATAAGGGAAAAGCTGCTCAAAAGCTAAAACATAATCGTTTGTAGCATCCTCATTCGGGGTGATTTTATTTTTCCCAATATTTCCTCCGATAATTAAATTTGGATGTTTCCGTACTTTTAAACGTGGTATTGCTGATGCAACTCCTTTATTATTAAAACCCAAACGATTTAAAATGCCCTTATCTTTTTTTATGCGAAAAAGTCGTGGCTTTGGATTACCAGATTGACCAACAGGCGTTAAAGTGCCAACTTCTATAAATCCAAATCCACAGTATGCCAAATCATTAAACATTTCAGCATTTTTATCAAAGCCAGCCGCTATTCCTACAGGATTTTTGAATTTTAATCCAAACACAGTTCTTTCTAATTTTGGATCTTCAAGAACAAATAATTTTTTGAAAATTATACGTGTAAAACCAAACTTTAATAGAAACTTAAGTAAAAAAGTAGTAAAATAATGAACTTTTTCAGCGTCAAATAAAAATAATGTGCGTCGAAGTAATGGGTACATGAACAAAAGTAAAAAAGAAATGTGAGATTGACTTTGCTTAAGTAAAATAATCCCTAAATCTCAATCAAAAAAAAAGCCCTACAAAAGGGCTTTTAAAAAAAACGAATTATTTTTTCATGTTTAAGAAAACAGTTTTTAGCTTTAGTAGGGTTCTGAATGTTTTTACTTTTGCATTGTTTTCTGTAATTCCAAGAAAATTTCCAATTTCACGAAAAGATTGTTTTTCAAAATAACGCAGATCAATTAATTGTAATTGATTTGGCTTAAGTAAGTGCAAAGCACTCATGAGTTGAGCTCGTTGTTCGTCAGTATAATCCTCAACAAATTCTTCCATTATTTGAGCACTAAAAACGGTATCTATGTTTACTGTTCTCCGTGCCTTTGTATCTCTAAAAGATTGATGCAACTCACTTTTTGCAATACGAAATAACCAAGAAGAAAATGGAACACCGCGAAATTCAAATTTCTGAAGATTCGTTAGTGCTTTCATAAAAACAATGGAGGTAATATCGTGCGCTGTTTCTTTTTCATCTACACGTTTAACGATGTATCTAAAAATAGCTGAATGATACTTTTCATACAAGGGTGCAAAATTTCGCTTATCCAACTTTGCTTTTTCAATCATACAAAACTCATCATCCAGAAGAATTTTGCTTTGGTGATACAATAAGTTTACTTGCATTTTTTGTTTTTTTTCTAGTTTGACATGGAGAGAGAATGAGCAAAAATCCGCTCATAAAATTATAAACGCAGATTACTTTAAAAAATTACAAGAATTTATAATTATTACAAACTATTTTTTTAAAACCTTAAGTATTTTATAGTTTCCACCTCAGTTGAATAATCAAATCACTTTTGCGATTTCCTTGGATTGCTTCTGATCCTGAGGAGATCGTAGTTCGGTTGTTGTAGATAAAAACGCCATAGCGAATCCATAAATCAAAATGTTTTAAAAAAGAATACCGAATAAGAAAATATGCACGAGACCCCTGATAATAATATGCCGGCACTGAAAAAGCATATAACGCGTTGCTTTCAAAGGAATACAAACGGGTGTCGTAACTATCTGTATCAAATAAAGCATAGCGTAGGGCTAAATCAAAAGGAGCACTTTTTGGACGGTAAATAAAATCTTGAGAAATTAACATTCCTTTTTCAAAAGTACTGCTCTCTCTTTGAATTGTAATATACTCCACACGTGATTTTAAAGTAAAAAATTCATTAATCGTATAGGAAAGGTTTAAACGATAGTTCCGCTGAAGAACATCTTCAATTTCAGTAACAGTATTATTTAATTCACGGCTATTCTTTTGGCGTAACTGCTGACGAAATCTGGCATAAACCTCAAAAATCTTATTTGGCTTGTAGCTTGGCTGAACAAGAAATTCATGACCTTTTGATGGCGCATCGACCAAATACTTCATCCAAGGAAATTGGAAAACATCAGCATAGGCATTTAAAGACCAAACAGAATTTAATTTAATCTTCAGGCCAGTATATAATCCTTTTTCATTTTGCGTATTGCTCCCTTCAGAAAAACCTGCATTGTAAAATGTCTGATAATCATAACTATAGTTTCTGTAAAGTAAGCCTATACTTGCACGTGAATCAAGTGAAATTAAAGCGCCGTGTAACATTGCTAGTCCTTTTCTTTCTTGATCTGAACCGAAAAAATTATGCGAAACTTCTCCAAATAGATTTATATTTCGATATACATAATTGTAGTCACCAGAAAATGAAAAATTATTCTGACCTCTGAAATCAAATTGATTGTATACCTGTAATGGCTTTACAAATGGCTTATCATAACCCTGATATACAAAAGAAGTACCAATTCGCAAAGAATTTTTGACATACCTTAAATTCGCGCCAGAAATAAATTCTGTTAAACCATTTCTTTTTGAAATCTCTCGATTTGTTCGATGCAATCCAGACAAATCAATTGTACTTATAAATTCAAGGTCATCAAAACTTGAATCAGCAACACTTGAAGCATCCACTTTCTTTGCAGAGGCAAATAAGAGCAGAGAGATATTTTTATAGGCTAGGTCAACTGCTGCGCCTCTTAGAAATCTAGACTCATCAACAGAAGCGTATGGTCTAATCGGAATTGCATTTTTTTTCATCGTTGCTATGTCAGATGTTTTTCCAAAAGCATAACTCGACCAAAGATTTAATCCCTGCCCAATTTGAATTTGATAATCCCCAATAACAAAGGATTTTAAATACTTTCCACCTTTGTAAAATAAATGTGCAGAATAAAAATCAAAACCATTTTTTTGTGCTCCACTAAAAAAAGATTCACCAGCGTCTTTCTCTGCTGTAAATCCTACACTGATATTTGTTTTGTATGTATAGCGAAATCTAGAATAGTAACGATCAGAATTTCCAAAATAGTAGTTGTTACTTACTTGTTTGATGGAATCTGAAACTGAAGCATAACCTGCTTTTTCTTCTATCGTTGGCTGATAACGCAAGTAAAGCTCATAAGTCCCCTCTTTCAAAGCTTCTTTCCATGTAATATTTAAATTATCCAAACGTTCATCAACTCGAATAAATGGAAGAACAAGTTGGATTGTAATTAAATCCCAATATTTTAAACTTTGCAATTCATAAATAGTCATAAACTTACCAAAGGCTTTACGGTGTAATAAAAGATCATTAATTTGAACGGACGACAATAAATTTAATTCATCTAAATCCTCGCCACTTGTAGCATTTATATTAATTGGATTATCATAATAATAATTAAGTTGCTCAATGAAATTTGTAAGGTCTAAATCTTCTGACTGCAATTGCTCAGATATAAATTCTATTCGTTGCTGAATAACTTCACTGCGTTCTTGTCCAAAAAATTGCGAGTAGAAAAATAAAAAAAGAAGGCAAAGAAGAATCCGCATACTAGTTCATTTGAACAGTAAAAGAAAAATGTGGAGACCAACCAAGAATTTGATGATAAGCCGAACCAATGTCTAGTTTATAGTTCTTCTTATAGCAATAACCCACACCAAAAGAATATTCAATAGGTTCTGTTGCAAAACCACCACGGATATAAAAATCAGCTATTGGCTGGTATTCAATTCCTGATTTAAAACGAAGGGGGAAATCCACATTTTTTTCCGCTTCACATAAAAGTAATAATTTTTTCGACAATTTATATCCTGTACCAATTCTAAGTAAAGTAGTATATCTATCCTCTTTAAATTCCGACAACTTATTTCGAGAAATATTAAAAACACTGACACCAATTTTCAGATTCTCATTGACTTTTGCAAGTAAGCCAATTTCACCCGTTAATGTTTGATTAGAACCATAAAAAGAATTAATTCTAACTAGATGGTGATTTAATTGAACCCCAAGGGCTAAAAAATCACTTAGTTTTAATGAGTACCCTAATCCCGAACGATATGTCCTAAACTCAGTATAACCAAAACTCTGAGCGCCCACTGATAAAACACCACTTTTAAGAGGAATAACAGCTGTTAAACCTTGTGATTGCAGCTCCTTAAGCAAGAATCTATTTTCATAAGAAACACCAAAACCAAGCTTTTTTATTTCAGCTAAGGCAGCAGGATTATGGTGAAAAGCCCAAACATCCTCAATAGCAACACTTGCATTAGCGAGAGACATTGACCTTGCTCCCATTGACTGATATCCTTGAGCTATTGTAGTAATCCAAAAAAATAAACTTAAAAAAGTTAATAGTAGAGACTTTTTTAGAACTGAATTCATGTTTTATTTTTGCTTGAAAATTAAGCAAATTAGACTAAACAAAAAGGATAAATGAATTTATTTTACAAACAAAATAAATTTTCGAGCGAAAATTATATATTCCTTATTAGTATCTTTGAAGGTGCAATCTAAAACCGTAGAATGAGGGACAAAAAAATCGATTTTATTCATGTTGATTTGTCAACTTGGAGAAATCAGATAAAAAAGGAACTAAAAGAAAATCATTCTCGAATAGTTTTCAACGATGAAATCGAAGAAATTCTATTTGATGTTACACAAACTTCCTCCAAATCCTTCATAACATATCCAAAAGATAAAAATAGCTTCTTAAATGGTTATTACTGCTCTGTTTTCAACGAAAAGGAAGCAAATAAAACGATATTAAAAGTCTTGATGCAAGGAGCCGACTTTATTGAATTTAAAATTGAAAAAAAAACAAATATAGACTGGGAAATTTTATTTAATTCCATTGAATTCGAGTATATTTCTTCCCATATTTCTTTTCAAAATTCAGAACAATTAGCATCTTTTCTAGAATATATAGATCCAAAGAAACTTCAATTCTTTTTTTTAAAAATAGATCCGCTAGCAATTAATTTTAGTGCTTTTAAGGAAATTCTTGAAAGCTATTCAGTAAAAACACCTTGTTTTGAAATAAACGGCTTTGAAATAGAGCAAATTGGCGCAAATTGCTATCAGCAAATTGGAATTTTACTTTCTACTTTTCATGAATTACTTTCAATTGAACTTGAAAAAGGAAATTCAATTTATGACTTTGTTCACTTAATTCATTTTAATGTTGGAATTGGTCAAAATTATTTCATAGAAATAGCAAAAATTAAGGCCTTAAAATGGTTAATTCAACAAATTTCACATTCGTATGGGATCAAAAATTTTGAACCTACTATTACTGCCAATATCGGCTGGATAAATAAATCATTAAAAGATATCGATTCTAATCTTTTGAGACAGACCAGTGAAGCAATGGCGGCGCTTAATGCTGGAGTTAATGGTATTATTGTTCACCCTTGCGATAATTTCTCAAATCAGAAATCCTCAACACTACACCAAAGAATGGCATTGAACATACCAATAATTCTTAGGGAAGAAGCTAATTTTAATTCTGTCTATGAACCTTTAAACGGGAGTCATGTAATCGAAGGTTTATGCGAGGAAATCTCTGAAAAATCTTGGGTTTATTTTACTGAATTAGAAAAATTTAATGTCCTTAGAAGCAATGAAAAAATCAATAAAATTTCAAGTGATATTTACCTCAAACGAAGTATGCGAATTGAAGCAGTAAAAACAAATCAAAAAGAATACATTGGAATAAATTCTTTACTCTCGGAAAATTTATGTTCAGCAGAATGGACTGATACCAAAGAATATATAGGAATACCTTACTTAATTCTCGAACAAGAATTTCAGAAAAAATGAAGCGAATAAAATTTAATACAATTCCATTTAAAGAATTTAAACTTGCTAAACCAGAAATTAGTTTAGTTAAAAGCGCTGAAGAAATTACTATTCGCCCATCTTTCAGTAGAGGTAATTTAAAGGAAATAAAACACCTAGCATATCGTTCTGGCTTTGCACCATTTATTGGCGGACCGTATGCGTCGATGTATCTGACAAAACCATGGACAATTAGACAATATGCAGGGTTTTCTACTGCAGAAGAATCAAATGAATTTTATCGAAAAAACCTAGCGGCTGGTCAAAAAGGTTTATCAGTTGCATTTGATTTAGCAACACATCGAGGGTATGATTCCGATCACGAAAGAGTACTTGGCGATGTTGGAAAAGCTGGTGTGGCAATAGATTCGATTGAAGACATGAAAATCTTATTTGATAAAATTCCTTTAGACCAAATGTCAGTTTCAATGACTATGAATGGTGCCGTACTTCCCATTATGGCTTTTTATATTGCAGCAGCTGTAGAACAAGGAGTTTCAATGGAACAACTTTCTGGAACAATCCAAAACGATATTCTAAAAGAATTTATGGTCAGGAATACCTACATCTACCCACCTACTCCATCCATGCGAATAATTGCAGACATTTTTGAGTTTACAAGTCGAAAAATGCCGAAATTTAATTGTATTTCTATTTCTGGTTATCACATGCACGAAGCTGGGGCAACTGCGGCAATTGAATTAGCATATACTCTAGCAGATGGATTAGAATATATTCGAGCAGGATTAAAGGCAGGATTAAAGATAGATGAATTTGCCCCTCGCCTAAGTTTCTTTTGGGGAGTTGGAATGAACCATAATTTAGAAATCGCAAAACTGCGAGCTGGAAGATTGCTTTGGGCGAAACTTGTCAATAAATTTGAACCAAAAAATGAAAAATCTCTTGCTCTAAGAGCGCACTGTCAAACCTCAGGTTGGTCATTAACAGAACAAGATCCCTATAATAATATAGCAAGAACATGTATTGAAGCATTGTCTGCGGCTTTAGGAGGAACACAATCATTACATACGAATGCATTAGACGAAGCAATCGCACTACCAACAGATTATTCAGCAAGAATCGCAAGAAACACGCAACTATTTCTTCAAAAAGAAACTGGCATAATGAGTTTTATTGATCCTGTAGCGGGAAGTTATTACTGTGAAACCTTAACAGATGATTTAGCAAAAGAAGCATGGAACTTAATTAAGGAAATTGAGGAATTGGGAGGAATGGCAAAAGCAATTGAGACAGGTGTTCCGAAAATGAGGATTGAAGAAGCTGCGGCTATTAAACAAGGAAGAATTGACTCCGGTAGAGAAATAATTGTTGGTGTAAACGGATATTTAAATTCGGATGAAACAGGAATAAAAATACTTGAGGTAGACAATGAAAAAGTGACTAAAGCACAATTAATTCGCTTAAAAAAATTAAAAGAAACAAGAAATAATAAAAAAGTTATTAGCTTGCTTGAAGAATTGGAAAATTGTGCTAAAACCAAAAATGGAAATTTACTTGAAATTGCTGTACGTTGCGCGCAAGAAAGATGTACACTCGGTGAAATATCTCTCGCACTTGAAAATGTCTATGGTCGCTACACTGCTACAATTAGAACAATAAGTGGAATTTATTCAAAAGAAGCTATGAAAGATGACGATTTTAAAAATGCAATGGCACTTGTTGAAGAATTTAGCAATTTAGAAGGACGGCGACCAAGAATTATGATTGCAAAAATGGGGCAAGATGGGCATGATAGAGGAGCAAAAGTAATTGCAACTTCATTTGCTGATATTGGCTTTGATGTTGATATAGGCCCTCTTTTTCAAACACCAGCTGAAGCTGCTAAACAAGCTGTAGAAAATGATGTTCATATTCTTGGGGTTTCCTCTTTAGCTGCAGGTCATAAAACATTAGTTCCTTCAGTTATAGCTGAATTAAAGAAAATTGGCAGGTCAGATATTATGGTTGTAGTTGGAGGCGTTATTCCAAAACAAGATTATGACTTTTTAAATGAAGCTGGGGTTTTTGGTATTTTTGGTCCCGGAACTAAGATTTCAAAGGCAGCACAAGATATTTTGCGCTTACTAATTAAAAGTCATCAATAAATTTTGTAAATTCGACACATTAATTGAATTAAAAAGCAAAAAAATAAGCATGAAAAGAAATAGGATATCACTCAAAACACTTTTTTCGTTGATTGGATTTATTTTAATTATTAGTTTCTCTTTTGGTCAAAAACTTGCCTCAAAAGATATTCCAAGTATTTCTTTTAGTGCATCGAAAAATATCGTAGTTCTTGATGATGATAAAGATAATGTGAATATTGTTAAGCTAGATTCTAAATTTAATTCACTCGGCACAAAAGAATTACCCAACACTACTCTATGGGAAATTTCTGGAACTGATGGTAAAGATTGGGAGTTAGCTTCCGGGACAAAATCATCTAAAACAATCACAGTAAAATTTAAAAAAGTAGGAAACTATAGTATATCAATTTCAGTTGGTTATTCTTATAAAAATAAAAAAGGAAATGACGAGGAAGACGAAGCAACAAGCGAAAAAGAAAATTTCATTACAGTTACAAATAATTTAGACGAATTAACGCAAATTCATGCTGACAGTAGTTTTATCAAACTTGTAAAACGAGCTGAAGATTATAGAGTAAAGCCAAAATATGCCGGAGACCCTACACCACTTATTTTCCTTGCAAAGGGCTATTATGGTATGTATAGGAAAGAGCTTCAAGATCCATTAATTACTGACCCTTATGATTTAGCAATAACCACAACCGCTGAAGCTATCGAAATGGATCAAAATGGCATATTTGAAATGCCAATCCACAAAATGTGGTTAAATGACTTTCAAATGGAGATTTTAGATAACGGAATTACCTTTAATTTAGACAGGCAAGATGGTTATCCTATTATCTATGTTTCAAAAGATGCTGCTAAAAATACTCAGACAAATCAACAAATAAAAGAAGCAATTGAACAATATAAATCTATTACAAAAAATATCGCTTCCTGTCGCTTACTTGAAGCAGCAATAAAATATCATACAAAAGATGCTAAAGTCGCTAATACAATTTTTGCAATGGAAATACCAAATTTATTAAAATTAGAAAATATTGATAAATTCACTGAATCAGATATAAAAGCACTGAAATTAGGTGTTATTTTAAGTGCTCAGATTCTTTCTAAAAGAGATGGTGGAAATAGCAATGCTTGCAAAATATTAGACAAAGCGACAATTTGGTTCGAAGGTGACCAAGAATTTGTTTCATTATATGAGGAAAAGTTCAATAGTTGCAAAACAGATTAATTTAACAACAGAATCTTTAAAACTTAAATTCAACAAGATAAAGTTTTCTTTTTTTATTCTTAAAATTGTTTCATGATGAAAATTCCAAGCTATTTAAAGAATAAATATGGATTAACCATTTTTGTTTTTTTAATCTATGTACTCTTTTTGGATGATCTAGACATTTTCTCTATTATTTCTCAAAAACAAAAGTTGAATAAACTAGAGATTCAAAGAGATGATATGAAAAATCAATTAACATCTAATAGATCCACACTAAGAAAACTAAACAAAATAAATTACTTAGAGGCCTACGCACGTTCTGAAAAATTCTTTAAAAAAGAGAATGAGGAAATATTTGTTATTAGCTACAAGACTAATGTTAAGTAATCGTTCTTAGCTGATTAAATAACTTAAAATTTCAAACCAATAATCATTATTTTTATCCGTTCTTATTTAAGCATGCTAAAAAAACAACTCTATCTTTTTTTTATTTTAAGCTTTAGTCTTGTCATCCTCTCAACAAGCTGTAAAAAGAAAAATTTTTTATCTAAAAAGAACTTAAGTTTTTCAATAGATACTTTGGTTTTCGATACTGTTTTCACAAGTATTGGTTCTACTACAAAACAATTTAAAATTTATAACAAAGAAAATAGAACAGTCAATATTTCAGATATTGAACTTATGGGAGGAGACACTTCTCCATTTAGGATGAATGTCGATGGAATAATGAGTACTAAGATTCAAGACATCGAATTGGAAGGAAAAGATAGTTTATTTGTTTTTGTGGAGGTTACACTAGCTGTAAATGGACAAAATTTACCATTAATTATTGAGGATTCAATTCGTTTCAGAACTAATGGAGTGGATCAATATGTTCAATTGGCCGTTTGGGGACAGGATGCTTATTTTCATTACAAAGATTTAAATGAAGGTATTTGGCCTACTGATAAACCACACGTTATTTATGGCTATGCTGCTGTTGATTCAGCTAAAACTCTAGAAATTCAAGCCGGTACTCAAATTTACCTTCATAAAAATGCTTTATTATATGTATATAAATCAACTTTAAATATTCAAGGGACAATTGGAAATGAAGTTGTTTTTCAAGGAGACCGTTTAGAACAAGATTATCAAGACATTAGTGGACAGTATTATGGTATCTATTTTGAGAAAGCACGACCTAGCTCAATAAACTATGCAATAATAAAAAATGGAACATCTGGAATTCACTTATATTCTAGAGATCAAGCATTCACAGATTATACCTTGAGTGTTACAAATACAATTATTAAAAACCAAGCAAGATATGGGATTTTTATTTATTCAGGTGCGAAAGTTAAAGCTGAAAACTGTATCATTGCAAAAAATGGTACACATGCACTTTTAGTATTAGAAGGAGGAGATTTTAATTTCAATCATTGCAATCTAGTAGGATATGGCGCTTCTACTTCTGCTGCTGTTGGAATTAGTAATTTTTACAACGATTATTCAAGTGGAACGACAAATGTTGGTTCTATAAACGAAGGAGTTTTACAGAATTGTATTATTTCCGGTACTTTACCCACTGAAATGGCAATTGATACAATACAAATGCAGGGTGTAACAATTAACTTTAATTTCAACCATTGTCTGATCCAATCTGAAGAAATTCAAACCGATGGTTTTTATCAAAATATTCTATGGAATGGCAATCCTAATTTTACAAACACAAATGAATTTGATTTTTCATTTCCAAATAGTGCAATTCACAATGAGCAAGGAATAAATTCTAGTGTAGTTACTGATATATTCGGGAATCCAAGAAATAATCCTCCTGATATTGGAGCTATTGAAGTCAATTAGATTTTATAGGACAAGCCCAATGAAAGAAGTGGGCCACCCAAACCTACTTCACCGTGAATACCCCAATTATAGTTAAAAAATTAACGATAACCATAACATAATCGCAATGAAAATGGAAGAATAACTGCTTCAATACCTGTTATTTTTTCAATAACATTTCCATTTTCACTAGTTTTTTTCCACTTGTTATTTGTTCCAAAACCTACCCCTAAGTATGAATCAGACATATCACTAAATGCTGAAAAGTGAAAATTCATTCTTACGTGAATTCGTAAACGCTGAGTTGAAACAAGCATATTTTTGTTAATTGTAGTCCATGCATTATTCATATAGACATCTTGTGAGGTTCTATATTTCTCATTTAATGTATATACATTAAGTCAATTCCTATACTAAAAGCATCACTGAACATGTAAGTATAACGAAATCCTGAAGGTCCAATTCCAGAAAACTTCTGGTCTTGTTTTTCGAGTATACTAGTGTCAATTATTTGAGCAGAAAGACGTCCTAAATTTGGAAATCCAAGGTAAGGCTCAATTAATTGATTTGAAGTAAATGAAATCTGAGATGAGACTGTAAATTTTGTAAACAAGAAAATAAAAAACATTAAATATTTAAACATCTTACTTTTGTGAGAGTTTAATTAAATTCAATGCAGATCCCGCTTTAAACCATTCAATTTGAGAAGCATTATAAGTATGATTTAAAAAGATATTTTCTATTGACCCATCTGTGTGTTTTATTTCAAGATTTATTTGTTTCCCTGGAGAAAAAGATGCTAAATCAGTAAAACTCAAGATATCATCTTCATGGATTTTATCGTAATCATTTTCAATGTTAAAAGTCAATCCTAACATTCCTTGCTTCTTTAAATTTGTTTCGTGAATTCGCGCGAAAGATTTAACGATGATAGCACAAACTCCTAAATGTCTTGGTTCCATTGCTGCGTGTTCACGTGAAGATCCTTCACCGTAATTGTGATCACCGACAACAATAGTAGGAATTCCTGCGGCTTTATAAGCTCGTTGTACTGCTGGAACTTCACCATATTCACCAGTTAAAAGATTTTTTACTGAATTAGCTTTTCCATTAAATGCATTTTCAGCTCCAATGAGCATATTGTTTGAAATATTATCTAAATGTCCACGGTAACGCAACCAAGGTCCAGCCATTGAAATATGATCAGTAGTACATTTTCCTTTTGCTTTAATAAGTAATTTCATTCCTAAGATATTTTCTCCGTTCCAAACTGGGAAATTTTCCAATAATTGTAGACGAGATGAGTTCGGATCGACTGAAATAAGGATTCCGCTACCATCTTCAGCAGGTGCTTGAAAACCGTTGTCTTCAACATCAAAACCCTTATTCGGAAGCTCATCACCTTTTGGAGGACTTAGTTTAATTTGCTCACCATTCGCAGATGTCAAGGTATCTTTTAAAGGATTAAATCCCAAATCCCCAGAAATTGCAATAGCTGCAACCATTTCTGGGGAAGTAACAAATGCATGCGTATTAGGATTTCCGTCTGCACGTTTCGAAAAATTTCGATTAAAGGAATGAATTATCGTATTCTTTTCTTGCTTCTCTGCTCCAGCACGATCCCATTGACCGATACAAGGACCGCAAGCATTTGTGAAAATCTTGGTCCCCATTTTCTCAAAAGTAGCAATGATTCCATCTCTTTCGATAGTATAACGTACTTGCTCAGATCCAGGATTTATTCCGAATTCAGCTTTTGGAGTAATTCCATGCGCAACCGCTTGTTCAACTATTGATGCAGCACGCGCCATATCTTCATACGATGAGTTGGTGCAAGAACCAATTAATCCCCATTCAACTTTCATCGGCCAATTATTTGCTTCCGCTTCTGCCCGCATTTTTGAAACTGGAGTTCCTCTGTCGGGAGTAAATGGCCCGTTGATATGAGGCTCTAACTCACTTAAGTTAAGTTCTATGAGTTGATCGAAATACTTCTCTGGATTTTCATAAACCTCAGGGTCACCTGTTAAATGTTCTGCAATTAAATCTGCTGCTGCAACGACTTCTGCCCTTCCAGTTGCACTTAAATATCGTCGCATGGAATCGTCATAACCAAAAGTAGAAGTAGTCGCTCCTATTTCTGCTCCCATATTGCAAATTGTTCCTTTTCCTGTGCAAGATAATGAAAGAGCACCAGGACCAAAATATTCAACGATTGCTCCTGTTCCACCTTTTACAGTTAATATATCAGCAACTTTTAAAATTACATCTTTCGCAGATGTCCAACCGTTTAATTTACCTGTCAATTTTACCCCAATTAATTTTGGAAACTTTAATTCCCAGGCCATTCCTGCCATTACATCAACTGCATCAGCACCACCCACTCCAATTGCAAGCATTCCCAAACCACCAGCATTTACGGTATGAGAATCTGTTCCTATCATCATTCCTCCGGGGAAAGCATAATTTTCCAAGACAACTTGATGTATAATCCCTGCTCCTGGCTTCCAAAATCCAATTCCATATTTATCTGAAATAGTAGATAGAAAATTAAAAACCTCATTGTTTTGATTCAAAGATTCTTGTAAGTCCTTTGTAGCGCCAACTTTCGCCTGAATTAAATGATCTGCATGAACGGTAGAAGGAACAGCAACTTTTTTCTTGCCAGCTTGCATAAATTGTAAAAGTGCCATTTGAGCTGTAGCATCTTGCATAGCTACTCGGTCTGGCGCGAAATCAACATACGACTTTCCTCTTTCATGAGAAACAGTTGCATTTTTATCCCAAAGATGAGCATATAGTATTTTTTCAGATAAAGTAAGTGGTCTACCTATTACTTTTCTAGCTGCTTCAATACGTTCTGGATACTTTTCGTATACCTTTTTAATCATTTCTAAATCAAAAACCATCTTCTTCTAAATATTACAATTTTATGTGCTACAAATTTAATGAATTTGATGAAAGTTGTAACGCTGTAATGAGATGATTTTTTTGTATGCTCAGTTCTTCGTAACTTAGAGCATGATAAAAAACAACTTTTGGTATTTCTATTTACTCATAATTTCAGGATTAGCATGTGGATTTATCATAATTGAATTAGAAAAAGGCACTGCAAGTTATTATGCAAATTCCTTTAATGGCCGAAGAACATCATCCGGTGAAACCTTCAGTAATGATAGTCTAACTGCTGCTCATAAATCCTTGCCATTTGGCACAATCGTAAAAGTTACCAATTTAAAAAACGACTCCATTATCTTATTAAGGATAAATGATCGGATGCGTCAAAGTAACCGAAGAGTAATTGACGTAACATTAAATGCCGCAAAAAAACTTAATTTTGTGCGTGAGGGATTAGCAGCTGTAACTATTGAAGTTATTGCTAGCAATTCTCCAAAAATAAAAAAATGAAGTCGTCACTTTTCAGCAATCTTAAAATAATTGATCTTTCTACAGTTTTAGCCGGACCTTCAGTAGCAACATTTTTCGCGGAATTAGGAGCTGAGGTTATAAAAATTGAAAAAAAAAGGTTGGGAGATGTCACAAGAACATGGAAACTACCAAGTGAAGAAAAAGATAGTCCTATTTCAGCCTATTTTTCTGCTGTTAATTATAAAAAAGAATATATAAACCTTGACATAAGCGATAATTCAGATCATACAAAATTGATAGAAATGACCAATTCATCTGATATTGTCATTATGAATTTTAAAAAAGGTGATGAAAGAAAATTAAATATCACAGAAGAAATCCTTCGTAAAAATAATCCTCGTTTAATTATCGGAAAAATATCTGGTTTTGGAAATGACAGTGATCGTGTTGCATACGACCTAATCTTGCAGGCAGAAACCGGTTTTATGTCCATGAATGGAACAGAGGAAAGTGGACCTGTAAAAATGCCAGTTGCTTTCATAGATATTTTGGCGGCTCACCATCTTAAAGAAGGTTTACTCATTGCACTTTTAGAGCGAGAAAAAACACAAATTGGCAGTACTGTTTCTGTTTCTCTTTACGATGCAGCAATTTCTAGTTTAATGAACCAAGCATCAAACTACTTAATGGAAAATAAAATACCAGAGCGCTTGGGAAGTTGCCACCCAAATATTGCTCCTTATGGCGAGATTTTCACTACATCAGAAGGACATTTAATCACCTTTGCAATTGGTTCAGAAAGTCATTTTGAGAAATTATGTAGCTTTTTAAGTTGCGGAAACTTACCAGAAGAAAAAGACTTTTCCACGAATCAAAATCGTGTAGAAAATAGAAAAAAATTAGCGGAAATAATTCAAGATAAAGTGAAGTCCCTTAATTCAACTAATCTAATTGAAGCAATGAATAACTTACACATTCCTTGTGCAAAAATTAAAAATTTGAAAGAAGTTTTTGAAGATGAAAATGCTAAAAAATTAGTTCGCTCAGAGCAAATTGCTGATAAAGAAACAAAACGAGTAACATCAATCGCTTTTGAATGGGAATAGAAATAAGAAGTCCGAAAACAGATAAAGAATGGATCGAATATTATGATCTTAGGTATCGTGTTCTTCGGGAACCTTGGAATCAACCTATTGGAAGCGAAAGAAATGAGGGAGATGCAAGTGAACAACATTTTGCATTGTACAAAGATATTAATCTCCTTGCTGTTGGAAGATTGGATAAATGTGAAGGTAAAAAACGACAAATTCGATTTATGGCGGTAGAAAAGAATGAACAAGGATCAGGATACGGAAAAAAGCTTATGATAGAAATGGAAAAATATTGCCGCAATGATAAAGTGAATGAAATAATTTTACACGCTAGAGAATCGGCTATTCCTTTCTACGAAAAACTTTCCTATCAATTAAATGAACCTTCATACAAACTTTTCGGCGAAATTCAACATTATTTAATGTCTAAAAAACTTTAGGATGAATCAAAATAAAGTTCTTGATGGATTTTACGACATTATTTCTGAACATAAAATTGAACTATTTGATCGCGTTGCTTCCGAACGGACAAAACATATTACTTTAGGCATAGAAAATATTTTTCAAGAACACAATGCTTCTGCAGTTCTCAGAACCTGTGACTGTTTTGGAATTCAAGAATTACATGTCATTGAAAAAAACAATGAATTTGCAATCAACCGCGATATAGCTTTAGGTGCAGGAAGATGGATTGATGTTCATAACTATGGAAGTGAGAATCCGTCAGAGGATTGCATGAAGCTATTAAAAAATCAAGGATATAAAATTGTTGCAACCACTCCTCACACCGAAGCTTTTACAATCAATGATCTTCCTTTAGAACAACCCTTAGCGATTTTTTTTGGTACAGAACAGGAAGGATTATCTGAATCTGTTCTTCAAGCTGCCGATTACCAAGTTAAAATCCCGATGTTTGGATTTACAGAAAGTTTTAATATTTCTGTTTCTGTTGCAATTTTATTAAATACACTTCGAAAAAGATTGGTTGATAGCGACATAGAATGGAAATTATCTCAAGAGGAACAAACAGACCTAAAAATTGAATGGTGCAAAAAAATTCTTAGGAGTGGACAGGCACTTGAAAACGAATTTAATAAGCAATTATTAAAAAAAGATTTATAACTTTGCAACTGAAATAAAATTGATTCAAAATATATTTAATTATGGGAAGAGGAGACAAAAAAACAGCAAAAGGAAAAAGAACAATGGGTTCTTACGGAAATACGCGTAAAAGAAAAGAAGATGTTAAACCAATTGTTGTTGCGAAAGTAAAAAAAGTTGCTAAGCCTGCAGAAGTAAAAGCTGAGAAACCTGCGAAAGCAGAAAAGCCAGCAAAAAAAGCTGTAACTAAGAAAACTGAAAAATAATTTTAAAGCTGTCTAACCGACAGCTTTTTTTTTGAACATTTTAAGCAAGTAATACACATTTGTAAAGCTATTTCAATATTAATCTAGAATTTTACATACACAAAAAGTAATCACTCATGAAACATAATTTTGGAGCAGGCCCTTGCATATTACCTCAAGAAGTATTTCAACAAGCAGCAGCTGCTGTAAAAGACTTTAATGGATTATCCATTCTCGAAGTTTCCCATAGACACAAAGACTTTGTTGCTGTTATGGATGAAGCTATTGCTTTAGTTAAGCAAGCTTTAAATGTTCCTGAAGGTTATTCGGTTGCTTTTCTTCAAGGTGGCGCGTCTCTTGGTTTTACAATTGTTGCATTAAATCTGATGCGCGATAAAAAAAAAGCTGGATATATCAACACTGGAACTTGGGCCTCTGCAGCAATAAAAGAAGCTAAAAAAGTGGGCATTGATGTAAATGTGTTCGCTTCTTCTGAAGACAAAAATTTTACCTACTTACCAAAAAATTATACTGTTCCTACGGATGTTGACTATATTCATTTCACATCTAACAACACTATTTTTGGAACACAATTTAAAGAATTTCCTAAAACAGACTTACCACTTTGTTGTGACATGTCATCCGATATTTTTTCTCGTGTAATTAATGTTGCTGATTTTGATATTATCTATGCTGGAGCTCAAAAAAACCTTGGTCCAGCCGGAGCAACTTTATACATTGTAAAAGATGAAATTCTAGGAAAATCTTCTTCTCCTTTCATGCCAACATACTTGGACCTAAAACAGCAAATTGAAAAGGAATCAATGTTAAATACACCGCCAGTTTTTTCTGTCTTTGTTTCAATGCTAAACTTGCGTAATTTAATTGCAAATGGCGGAGTTCCAGAAATGGAAAAAAGGAATTTTGCAAAAGCGAAATTATTGTACGATGAAATTGATTCAAATGCCGCATTTAAAGGTGCTGTAGAAATTGAAGATCGTTCAAATATGAATATTACTTTTTTATTGACAGATGAGTCAAGAGCTGCGGAATTTGATCAAATGTGGAAAGCTGCAGGTATTGTTGGACTCCCAGGACATCGTTCTGTAGGTGGATACCGCGCTTCAATTTACAATGCTTTACCAATTGATAGCGTGCAAGTTTTAGTAAATACAATGAAAGAATTTTCTCAAAATAAATAGAATAATAAAAGTAGTCAATGAAAATATTAGCAAATGATGGAATTTCCTCAGTTGGAAAAGAACAATTAGAAAGAGCTGGATTTACGGTCATTACAGAAAAAGTTGCACAAGAAAATCTAGCATCTGCTGTTAATGAGCAAGGAATTGAAATGGTTTTAGTTCGCTCTGCAACAACAGTTCTTAAGGAAGTAATTGACCAATGTCCATACTTAAAGCTAATTGGTCGAGGTGGTGTTGGAATGGATAATATTGATGTGGCTTACGCAAGGGGAAAAGGAATAACTGTTATTAATACGCCGGCTTCTTCGTCTCAATCCGTTGCAGAATTAGTGATGGGACACTTATTTTCGCTTTCTCGTTTTCTACATGATTCTTTTAAAAATATGGAAAGTGGTGATTTTTCAACCTTGAAGAAAAATTATGCGAAAGGTGTTGAATTACGAGGCAAAACTCTTGGAATTATTGGTTTTGGTCGTATTGGTCAAAGCTTAGCTTCCTATGCTTTAGGGGCTGGAATGGATGTTGTTGCAATTGATCAGTATTCTACTCCGGTAAATATTAGCGTACCGCTTGGATTGAATCATAAAATAGATATTGAAATCACTCCTACAACAGACTTGAAAAGTGTTTTAGGAAATTTAGACTATATCTCAATACACGTTCCAAAACAAGCGGATGGAAGTGCTGTTATTCGTTCTGCTGAATTCGTATTGATGAAAAAAGGTGTTCGAATTGTAAATGCTGCAAGAGGAGGAGTAATTGATGAATTAGATTTAATTGAAGCATTAAATAATGGAACTGTCGCTGGAATTGCATTAGACGTTTATGAAAATGAGCCGAATCCAAATAAAGAATTGCTTTCTCATCCTAAAATTGCTTGCACGCCTCATATTGGTGCTGCGACAAATGAAGCGCAAGACAGAATTGGAGAGGAATTAGCTCAATTAATAATTGCTCAGTTCGGCCCAAAATAACTTAAGGTATTTTATTTAAGTCGTATATTTGAGGATATGAGTGTAAGAATTATTATTCTTTTTATATCTTTTAGCTTGTTTTTATCCTGTTCGAAAGAAGTAAAAATTGATATTCCAGGTTTTGCTTCTCAATTAGTTGTTGACGGAACGATTGAAACAAATGGAAATCCACTTGTACTTTTGTCGCAATCAGCAAACATTTATTCAGAAACAAATCTTTCAAGCTACCTAAATAATTTTATTACGAATGCAGATGTAAAAGTTGTTCATGGTGTTGATACTTTTAATTTATTACCAATGAATATTGTTGATTTACCCTTAGCTTCTCAAAAAAAACTTGCGGAAATGTTAGAAATTGGATATGGGGAGACAATCTTACTTCCAATTAAAGTTTACTCAAACTTAGAATTAATAGCAACTGCAAATTCATCGTATGAACTAATAATTGACTATAACTCTAAAACATATAAATCAACGACCTTTATCCCCTTACCTTCGTCTTTAGATAATCTTTACTGGAGACCTGAAATTAGTAATCCATTATATGGGAAATCATGGGCGCGACTTTCTGATAATTCAACTCAATACGATGCATATAAATGGGAAGTGAGAAGAATTAATAAAAATAGTGAAAACGAAGATTTAGACCTTATTTTTAGAAAAACGAATGATGCCTATTTTGATGATCGCTTTTTTAACGGACAAAGCTTTGACTTTTCATATGACAATCCTTTAAAAAGAAAAGATAGCACACATTTGCTCGAATATAAGCGATATTTCAGAATGGGCGATAGCGTTCTTGTGAAATTTTCTAAAATGGACATAAATACCTTTACTTTTTTTCAGAAAAAAGAAGCACAGTTGTCTTCAAATTCAAGTCCCTTTGCAAGTCCTATTAATATTCCATCAACTATTTCTGGTGGTGCTTTAGGAATCTGGGCAGGTTTTTCCCCCTATTATGACACCTTGTATTGCATTCCATAATCTAGGATATTCTTATCCTATTTTGGACTCAAATAATGCATGAAAATGATGTATCTTTGCCAAAAAAATTATTCAAATGTCCAATAAACCAGTTCGCGTTCGTTTTGCCCCCTCACCTACAGGACCATTACACATGGGAGGTGTTCGAACCGCTCTATACAATTATCTTTTCGCTAAAAAACACAATGGAACATTCATTATTCGTATTGAAGATACAGATCAAGCAAGGTTTGTACCGGGCGCACAAGAATATATTCTAGATGCTTTAAAATGGTGTGGAATTATGCCAACAGAAGGTCCAGGAATTGGAGGAGATTATGGACCATATGTTCAATCTGAACGAAAAGAATCCTATAAGCCATTTGCAGAACAATTAATTTCAAATGAAAAAGCATATTATGCTTTTGACAGCGCTGAGGAATTAGAAGCCATGCGCGACCAAGCAAAACAAATGGGAATGGCAAATTGGCAATACAATAGTATTACTAGAACGAGTTTAAAAAACTCCTTAACACTCCCGCAATCTGAAGTAAGCAAGTTATTGGAAGCTGGTGTTCCATACGTTATTCGAATGAAAATGCCACGAAATCAAGATATTCGCTTGCATGATATAATTAGAGGTTGGGTTGTCGTTAACACCAATAATTTAGACGATAAAGTACTTTTCAAAAGCGACGGAATGCCTACGTATCATTTGGCAAATATTGTAGATGACCATGCAATGGATATCAGTCACGTTATTCGTGGTGAAGAATGGTTGCCCTCCGCTCCTCTTCATGTAATGTTGTATGAAGCTTTTGGTTGGGAATGTCCAGAGTTTGCTCATTTACCTTTACTACTCAGACCAGATGGAAACGGAAAACTTTCTAAACGCGATGGTGATCGTCTAGGATTTCCAGTTTTTCCAACTGATTGGACAACATCAGAAGGTGAATTGTATTCTGGTTACCGCGAAAAAGGATATTTCCCTGAGGCATTTATTAACATGCTTTCATTTTTAGGTTGGAATCCAGGAACTACACAAGAGATTTTCTCTCTGGAAGAATTGACAGAAGCATTTTCTTTAGAGCGTGTTGCAAAAGCGGGAGCAAAATTTGATCCTGATAAAACAAAATGGTTTCAACAAAATTACCTTCGAGCTAAAAGCAATGAAGATTTAGCAATTACCTTAGGAAAACTTACAAATGGCTCACTCCCAAATGAGAAATTAATTCAAATTGCGAGTTTAATGAAAGAACGAGCAACATTTGTTCAAGATATGCTAAGTGATGGAGCTTATTTAATCGCGCGGCCAATAAATTATGATAAAGAAACAATTCTCAAAAAATGGAAATCAGAGACATTTGAATTAATTTCTGAGTGGTTAGCTGAAATAAAAACAATAACAGAATTTACTACTGAAAATATTGAAGCAACTTTTAAAGCATTTTTAGAAGCTAAACAAATAGGAATTGGCGCTGTACTTCAACCTTTTCGTTTGTGTGTTACAGGAGTTGCAGCAGGACCTGGAATGTTTGACATTTCAGCTTTTTTGGGAAAAGAGGAAGTAATAAGTAGAATAGAAATCGGACTTATTGAAATACGAAAAATAGTAAATGAAGCATAAAATAAACGTTTCGGGAATTCAACTATATGCCTTTCATGGCTGTCTTGATGAAGAAGCGAAAATTGGTGGTAAATACGAAGTTGATGTAAGAATTGATACTGATTTTTCTGCTGCCGCAGAAAATGATACGCTTAAAGATACAATTGATTATGTTCAAGTTCATAAAATCGTAGCTGAAGAAATGGCGATTCGCTCCAAATTAATTGAGCATGTTGGAATGCGCATTGTAAAAAGATTAAAATCTGAAATTAAGCAAGATGCTAATTATAAAGTGCTTATAACCAAACTTTCACCCCCAATAAATGGCGATGTAAGAAATGTTTCTATCGAAATTAAATCTTAAGCTCATTTAAAAATTCAATCATTTTTTGAAAAGCCCTTGCTCGATGACTGTGCTTATTTTTCTCTTCTAAGCTCATTTCCGCGAATGTTCTTATTTCACCTTCAGGAACAAAAATCGGATCATAACCAAAACCATTTTCACCTCTTTTCTCGGATATAATTTCACCTAGCACAATGCCTTCAAATGTAAATATTGAAGTATTTAAGATTAAGGTTATAATAGTTCTAAACTGAGCGTTTCTCGCTGTTTTTCCATCTAATTCTAAAAGCACTTTATTGATATTTGCAGCTGCACTTTTCTCTGGTCCAGCATAGCGAGCTGAATAAACACCTGGCAGATTATCTAAGGCTTCTATTTCTAGTCCGGTATCGTCTGCAAAACAATTTAAATTATAGGTTTCTGAAATGAACGAGGCCTTTAAAAGTGAGTTTCCCTCTAATGTTTCGGCCGTTTCTGGTATCTCATCAAAGCACCGAATATCTTTGAGTGTAATGATTTTAAAATATTCGGGTAAAAGCGATTGGATTTCTTTCGCTTTGTTCTCATTTTGCGTTGCAAAAACTAATTTCATAAAAGAATTTAACCAATTTCCGTTACCAACTTGTGCTTATCAATCAACTTTCTCATATTTATAAGCGCATAACGCATTCTTCCCAAAGCAGTATTAATACTAATGTCTTCTAATTCTGCAATTTCTTTGAATGACATGTCCTGAAAAATTCTCATTTCAATCATTTCCTTTTGAGGATTCGGTAAATGAGATATCAAATTAACCATTTGCGTTTCTAATTCATAATATGACTGTGTTTGCAAATAATTTTTTTCATCGCTCGCAATTTTATAAAAAATAGAATATTCCTCATCAAATGAATTGCATTCTGAAATAATTCGAACCTTATTCTTTTTTCTAAAATAATCAATCACCAAATTATGAGCAATTCGCTGAGCCCATGGTAGAAATTTTCCTTCCTCGTTATAATTTCCCAATTTCATGGTATTAATTATTTTAACAAATGTGTCTTGAAACAAATCGTTAGCAAGTGCAGCGTCTTTCACTTTGGAATTAATAAAACGAAACAAACGATCTTTGTGACGCAATAACAAAACCTCAAAGGGTTTTTCGTTTCCGGATAAATACAATTGGATTAAATCACAATCGCTCATTTGAGAATATACCATAATTTACATTTTGTGTTGTTAACTTCAACAATTTAAAAGTAAATTTGGACTATAGGCGATTGTATTTTTTTTGCTAAGATATTAATAAAGTTGTAACAATTCAAAATAAAAAGGCAAAAAAATTATTTTAAACAAAGATGAAGCAAAGAATTTTACTTTTTGGATGGATTACATTGTTGCTTTTTCCGCTACCGGCATTTCTTTTTCGAACTTTCAAAGAGGGAGTTTCCTTTTTGGAGTTTATTCAAGTTGAAAATATTAAAATCTTACCAATTGGTCTTGGTTTACAATTTGGAATTATCTATGCTTTTATCGCATATCTTTTCATGCAAGCTCCTTTTTTCGATAAAATCCCTACGAAAATCGACAAGATTATCGGGGAATTAAATCTCAAAATTTACCAAGGTATTTTTCTTTCACTTTGTGCCGGAGTTGGCGAAGAATTATTATTTAGAGCTGGTGTTCAACATTACATGGGCTGGTGGATTACCGCTATCTTATTTGTTGCTTTGCATGGTTATTTGAATCCATTTAACTGGCGTTTTTCTGTTTACGGCCTTATTGTTTTGCCTTTTATTTTATTAATATCTCTAGCGTATTATCAATTTGGACTTTGGTTTTGTATTGCGGCTCATTTTTCCTACGATGCAGTTTTGTTTACTTTTATGATAAACGAAACAAAATCTAAATAATATCTTTGTAACAAATGAAAAGCACAACAGGATTTTATTACACTTCAGGGCTCCGCATTATTTGGCTTTTAGTATTTGTACTTGTTTTCTTAAGCAACAAACTTGAGCTTCACAAAATAATTAATAGTTTTCATTCTCCATTTCTTGATGTCTTTGCACCAATCGCTACAAATGTTGGCGATGGATTATTTCTAATTTTGATTTCACTCTTATTACTCTTAATTGAAATTCGCATAGCAATTTTACTATTAGTGTCTTTTCTAATTTCTTCAGGACTAGTTCAGTTTCTTAAGCATATTATTTTTGAGAATGAAAATAGGCCAATGTTTTTTTTTCAAAATGATTTGTCATTTCATAAAATTGAAGGATTCACCTATTATTTTTACAATAGTTTCCCTTCTGGTCATGCCACATCTTGCTTTGTATTATTTACAATCTTAGCATATTATTGGAGCTCAAAAATCTGGCTGCAAATCTTTTTATTGGTTTGTGCTATTATTTTTGCCTTTACTCGTGTTTATTTGTCGCAGCATTTTGTTGAAGATATTTTAGCAGGCTCAATTATTGGTTCATTTACTGCAAACTATACTTGGTTGTTCCTTAACCCAAGACTTTCGAAACTAAATGGATCAATTTTAAATCGCATTAAAAAAAAGAACTAAAGCGCTTAAGAATTGTTAAATTTGACATCTTAAATTAAGTTTATGCCAATACTATCTGAAAAGGCGATTTTAATGCCTGCTTCTCCAATTAGGAAACTTGTTCCGTATTCTGAAAAAGCAAAAACACTAGGGATAACTGTATACCACCTGAATATTGGTCAACCAGACATTGAAACTCCAGAAGTAGCTCTAAACGCAATAAAAAATTTAGATAGAAAAGTAATTGAATACAGTCACTCTGCCGGCTTTGAAAGTTATCGAAACGCTTTATCTGCTTACTATGTAAAAAATGGTATTCGGGTTTCCCCAGAAGATATTATTATCACAACAGGTGGATCAGAAGCCTTGATTTTTGGATTTATGACAACTTGTAATCCCGGTGATGAAGTAATAATTCCCGAACCTTTTTATGCAAATTATAATGGCTTTGCTGTAACAGCTGGAATAAATGTAGTTCCTGTAACAGCAACAATTGAATCAGGATTTGCGCTTCCACCGATTACTGAAATTGAAAAGAAAATTACCTCAAAGACAAAAGGTATTGTAATTTGCAACCCAGGAAATCCAACTGGTTATCTTTATTCAAAAGAGGAATTGGAACAACTAAGAGATCTTGTAAAAAAACACGACTTATTCTTATTCGCTGATGAAGTTTATCGTGAATTCTGCTATGATGGTGCTGTTCCTTTCTCCGTAATGAATTTAGAAGGGATTGAGAACAATGTCATTATGATTGACTCTGTTTCTAAGCGATATTCTATGTGTGGCGCTAGAATTGGTGCGCTAATTTCTAAAAATAAAGAAGTGATGGCTGCTGCCTTAAAATTTGGACAGGCGCGACTTTCACCACCAACAATCGATCAAATTGCGGCAGAAGCTGCTTTAAAGACTCCCCAATCATATTTTGATAATGTTGTTCTTGAATACGTTCAGCGAAGAAATATTATGATTCAAGGATTAAATTCTATTCCAGGAGTTTTTTGTCCAAATCCAAGTGGTGCTTTTTACTGTGTTGCAAAATTTCCTGTTGACGATGCTGAAAAATTTTGCCAATGGTTACTAGAAGATTTTTCACACGAAGGTCAAACTGTAATGATGGCTCCTGCAAATGGTTTCTACGCAACAAAAGGAGCTGGATTGCAAGAAGCAAGAATAGCGTATGTTCTCAACCAAGAAGATTTAAAAAAAGCGGTAATTTGTTTAGAAAAGGCATTGGAAGTTTATCCTGGTAGAACAAATTAGAGAACAAATAGCCTTTAAATTCTTAAGAAACCTATTAATTAGTGAGTGAATGTTTGTAATTGTAGACGTCGAAACAACAGGAGGAAGTCCACAAAATTCAAAGATCACGGAATTGGCGATGTATAAATTTGATGGTACTAAAATCATTGAAGAATTCACAACCTTGCTTAATCCAGAAATGGAAATCCCGGAATTTATTGTCCGACTTACTGGAATTACAGATCAAATGGTTGTTAATGCACCAAAATTCTTTGAGGTAGCAAAAAAAATTCTTGAATTCACCAATAATTGTGTTTTTGTAGCTCACAATGTATCTTTCGACTATGGAATGTTTAGAAGTGAGTTTAAACGCTTGGGCTACGACTTCCGCTTACCTCATTTGTGTA
>Ga0209358_10000270_pt1 | contig 47133 bp, 44 predicted proteins | sample LauGreFa1BDMLBSN_2_FD_187574 | JGI IMG/M metagenome (GOLD analysis project Ga0209358, IMG submission 187574) | Freshwater lake microbial communities from Lake Michigan, USA - Fa13.BD.MLB.SN (SPAdes) (version 2) | ecosystem: Environmental > Aquatic > Freshwater > Lake | place: Lake Michigan, USA... | reverse complement strand
GTAAACAATCGGCGGTACAGGGCAAACAGGGATTGGATCCCAGCCACCCCGATCAGGCCAAGGGATACCCAGATAAAGGCAGGGTGGTCAAACAGCCTAGGAAGGGCCGCCACGCCAGCGCCAGAGGCCATCAGGCTTACCGCCCCTACCTTGCCTATGCCTACCCAGTGGCCGAAGAGCAGGGCAAAGGCGCCAATGGCGATCAGGCCAGCGCCTAGGGCCAGCAGGTAGGTGTCCTGCTTCTCCTTGTTGGCCGCCTCCAGTTCCATATGCTTCTTGGCCAGATTCTGCTCGGCCTCCACGCGGCGGCGCTCGGCGTCCTTGACCACGGCTTCCCAAGCCGCGTTGATCTCCTTGATCGTCTTGTCGGCCTCCTCCTTGACCTTGGCCAGTTTGCTGTGGTCACCAGCCAGCGCAAGGGCGTGGTCGATGTTCTTCTGGGTGGGCTTGTCCAAGTAGGATCCAGCGGCCTCCAGCAGGACGCCTACTGTCTTGGTCGGCGGGGTCTGCTCGGCGCCAGCGTTCACATCCTTGGCCACCTTAACATAGCCAGCCGCGCGCTCGATGGCCTTGTCCTGCTTGTCGGCAAAGGTATCTGAGGCCGCGATGGGAGCCTGAGCCACTGTCGGCTCCTCTGGCTTCTTCGCCGTACAGGCGATCAGAGCCAGCGCGACAGCAAGGATCGGAATCTTTCGAAAGTCCATTTGATCATTTTCTGAGTTTCAGAAACAAGCGTACTCCAGATCCCAGAGCCACGATGCCTCCTATTGTTAGTGTGATGACGCATACAATTTGAAAGTTGTTCACGATGCCTTCGACCTTGTCGATTGGGATGGCGTCTCCAGCATCCGTGATCACTGCCTTGTCCGTGATAAGCGCCACGGCTGAGTTAGCGTTGGTGATGGCCTTGAATCCAGAAACGATAGTAGTCGCGCTCAACAGGCCAGCGATACCGATGGCGAGAAGGAAGCCGCTCTGGATCGCGATGATAGTCTCAGCGGCGCTTCCGTTTGGGCTTGGGCTTTGCTTGACTGGGGTTTTTTTTCGCATTGTTGACTTTGGTGATTACTAGTTCAACGACCTCAGGTGAGGCCATACCAGAGAGCGACATTATAAGCGCCTTGTAGAGGCCAGACATATCGACTCCGTGCAAAGCAAAGTAGACAATCACGCCGATGATTCCAGCGGCCGAGATCTTGCGCGCCCATATGATCGCTGGGGATGTCTGATCGGTGATCAGCATACGCGCCAGCATACCTGCCCCTCCGAGCAATGAGACGATCCAGCCGCCTCGCTTGAAGTCTTCTGCGGCGGCGCCGAAGTCTGGGTTCGTACTCATTTGACAGTGGTTGCGTTATCGGGAGGGGTGACGCCGAAGTGCTTGGTAAACCAAGGCGCGTGTTTCTTGGGTACTTGGATCGGGATGAGTTCTTCAGGCGCGTGTAGGGCAAGAGCCTTGATCCAATTCTCCATACCAGCCCTGTCGATGCTCGTACCCTGATCCTTGGGCATACCGACCTCAGACCATCCGTAGCCCATTTCAGATCTCCACAGGCGAGGAATGTCCAGAGAGGCAGTAGCACCCTGCTCCTTCAGTTTCTTGTATCGAGCGACAAGATCGCGAACCTCAGGGGTGTCGAAAGCCTTCCAGTTGACGGCATTACCCATACCTTCTGGAGTCTGATACTTTTGCGTCCCTAAGTTGGTAGTCGCCATTCTTCCCCTTCCGTCCCATCGTCCGTCCTGCTTGTGCATCTGAACTTGTGAGTGCATAGCCCAGAACAGTCTGCGCGGCTCAACGAACATCACTGTATGGTCTGGTTGCTTGTCGGTGTACAACTTCAGCGTGTTCTTCTGTTCAGACTTAGCGTCTTTCTTCTTAGCCTTAAGTACGGCCTCTTCGGCGGCGGCCTTTTTCAGATCCTCAGCCATCTTCGCAATGATATCCGCTCCTTCACTGACTTTCTTTCTGGCCGCAAGGTAGTGAGGAACTGTATGCGGGCTTGGGTAGATCGTGCCTTGGTTATCTACCACGGCCGCAGTAGTACGAACCTGCTGTAGCGCCCTAGACACGGCGTCCAGTCCTGAGGCAGAGAACTCAGCATTCTCAGTTACGCCTCTGTTTCGCCTCTGGTAGGTAGTCGTTTCTGTCGTGAGAGATCTCGGCCTGAGCATAAACGCCGCCTTGACCGCATCATTCAGAAGGGTGGGCTTCTGGGCCTCAGGCTTGTTGGCGTACTGAGCAACGATCTCTGCTCGCGGATCCACTTCGCCGCGCTTCATCTTGTCCTGCCAGTTAGACTTGGACGAGAACACCTGAGCATACAGTCGGATGGAGGCCATCAACTGCTGGAACACATTCACAGACTTGCTCCAAAGGCCGTTCAGTTCCGTAGCGTACTGCTTGCTCTCGCCTTCTCCGTTCTGCTCAAGGTGCTGTAGGATGTCATCCAGCGGAGATTTCTCCATCGGAGGCAGGTCAGACAGGTACACTTGAGTCTGGGGAGACTTTAGTACACCAGCGACAAACTCAACAATGGTGACGAAGTTGTAGTCCTTGTGCCACGCGGTTCCCTTCGGATCATCATAAGTGCGCGGGCCTTCAAGCGAGTACTTGTATCCAACGCCGCCAACTGGAGGAATCGGTGTCGAGTTAAACGGACTAGGAGTTCTGAAGTTGCGATCAGTAGTCGTGAGTCTTCTAGGATCAACGCGAGCAAGGGCAATGTCGGCCGCAGTAGGTTCTCTGCCGAGATCTTTTCTCGCCCGCTTCACATAGAGACTGTCTCCCATAGAGGCCATATCGCGGGCCTGTGTGCCTTCAAGGATCCGCAACCAAGACTCAACAATGGTATGCATCGCCGCTTGTCTGATGATATCGCGGGCAAGTTCCTGAGACGCATCAGCGGGGGAATCAATGTTATAGTCTGACTTCAGAACTTTGCTAGACTTGGTGTGTTGCGTCTTCATAAACGCAATACGCTCTGCCATCGCCGCTCTCATCGCCCTGATGTAAGTAGGCGCATCTGAGAAGTCCTGCATACGCGGGATTGGGCTTAGACCTTCGGCCTGAGCCTCGCTCGGCCCCATCACGAACCTTCTGTTTGTCTTTGCGCCAGCAGTCTGTCTTCTGCCTTCAAGGAGAGTCGGGGGATTCAGGATCGTCTCCCAGCGCTTATGATCGCTCATCGTTTTATCCATCATAGAGCCATACAGCATATGGTTCCATTCTTCGATCAAGGTGCTGAAGTCAGGGGACGAGGAGAACCACTTACCTCCGCTCGACATCAGATCAGACTCGTCAGTAGATTTAGCGGAAGATCTTTCGTTACGGACATCCAGCCTGACCTGAGAATCTAGCAGTTGTTTCGCCAGCGGGTTTTCGCCTGTCTCGTATGTGATGCCAGAGAAGGCATCCATAAACAGGAGCAGATCCATCGCGTTCTGTTCCTTCAGGGTCATCTGGTCATACTTCAGCCTGTTAGCGGCCAGATTGCTGACCACCAGTTCCTTGAACTCAGCCAAGGACATAGACGAGTTGTCCGCGTTGATGTCCTTGGACATCTGCCAGACAAAGATCAGTTCTTCCAGAGAGCCGCCAGAGGCGTTCCAGCGATCCCACCAAGCCTTATCGCCTTGGGCCAATTTCTTCGTCTGCCACAGTTGGTAGTAGGTAGAGACAGATAGGTGCGGGTTCTCTTTGTACTTGGCGCCGTCTCCACGCATCCTGCTGGCGGCGGCGGCCGATTCGGCGGCGCCAGCGCCAGAGGGGCTGAAGTCAGGGCTGACATCCTGACCATTGTAGAAGCGGTTGATGTCTCTGACGATCTTCGCGGGATCAGTTCCAGCGGGGTACTGTAGGCCAGCCTCGCGCTCCCAGCCGTTCTCGTCCGTGCGAGTAGTGTCGCGCAGGTCTAGCGAGATGGATCTGGATGTGTTGTTGTCCCTGACCAGATCCTTTATCATCAGCAACTGGCTGGTCGTAGGCTTGAGGCCGATGTCCAAGAGCGTGTGATCGCCCATCTGGGACATACGGATTGCGCCAGCGGCTTGCATAGCGCGAACCATATTGTACCTGCTGGCCGAGAACCTGTCCTGATGGGGAGCCTGAATGCCGTCAGGAAGATCTACCTCGCGGTGATCCGTGTATCGCTGGCCAAGGAAGTCATCGCGGCCCTTTCGGCCAGTCGGGATGAAGTAATCACCTTCGCGCTTGAAACCAGCCGCGTCTCTTCTGCCAGAGAAGTCCAGCATTCTGCCGTCAGACAGCAGGTAGCCAGCCTCATACGGATCGCGGGTAAGGCCAAACTTCTCGATGTTGGTTCTGATCATCCGATCAGCGAAACTGTCCTCAGGCTGGCTTGGGCTGTACTTGCGCTTGGGATTGATCTTCCAAGCGGGCAACCACTTATCGATAACATACTTTCCATCGACTGTGTTGCCTTCAGAAAACGCAGTCATTGATCCTGTTGCGAAGTACTCACCAATCTCAGGTCTTGTGTCCCTTGTAGGGATCATACCCTTAGAGTCTTGCTTGGCGGCCGCGATGTTCGGGTTCTCTCCCATTACCTCGGCAAGGAGGCTTTGAGCGTCACCAATCCTTCTGCCCCTGATGATCCTTGCGCCATCCTGATTGGATGTTCCGTCACCGATCATCATAAACTCCTTTGATGCCGCAGTGCTGTAATCAAACGACACTTGGTTAAATCCAGCGTATTTAAGTCTCTCTACAATTTCAGCAAGGAAGCCTTTGAGTATCTTGTTGTCTGCCGAAGGATAGTCGCTTTGCGAGTCTAGTACATTGTTAGACTTCTGCTTACCGCGCATAGGATTATCGTACTTGAAGAACTTAAGTTCTGCCTTTCCAGACACATCCCTGCCAGAAGCGCTTTCGGAAGTGCGGACAATGATGCCGAACACCTCTTTGCCGTCAGCATCTGTCAGCGAGACTCTAGATCCCTTGAAGCCACCTTGCGCTTCCCTGATATCCTTTTTGTTCTTAGTAGGGTACAGCCCAGAAGTGTTGAAGTTAAATCCACCAAGCGCTTCACGCGCCGTGTCGCTGAACAGGCCGCCGTTCTTAACAGTGGAAGTGTCGTTGGGGAATGCCTGATCAAATCGTACGAACGAGGGGCTGTACTTCTGGGTTCTGTCAATGCGCCAGACATCCACTGGGCCTTTTTGAGGTATGTATCGGCTAGTAGGAGTTTGGTTCTTTGTTCCAGCAAACACGATCTTAAGGGCATCGTGTTCATCGACAGTCGTGATGAAATCTTTGTCTGCGGCTTCGACATCGTAGTCGTTCTCGTAGATCCTCGTCATCTTATCTACATACTCGTCCGTCAACTTTCTGTAGTCTGCGGCAGTGAAATCCTTCCTAGGGATCAACAGTTCCGTGACTCCAGCCATCTTAAGTCGTTCAACTGTTTCCGCGATCACCCCAATGATAGGCTCGATTGTGATGTGATCCGCTTTGCGGCGCATCTGGAGAACGGCCTGATGGCCCTGCTCGATGGGTCTGTCGCGGTTGACCATCAGGTAGAACTCGGCGCCAGACTCTGCCCTGTATCCGCTGTCGGTAAGCGTGATAAAGGTCATCGGGTTGCGATGCTGAGTGTTGGCTCCCATAGGAGCGTCATTCATACCTTCCCTAAGTTCAGGATCAGCCACCTGTTCGTAACTGAGGCCGTATCTACCTGCCAGTTCTCGAACCGCCGTCTTGCTCCAGAATTCGCCACCAGCCTCAATATCGGTCTGGTTAAACAGGCGCTCAAACGGAACGAAGGAAGGGCTGTACTTGCGCTTAGGATCAATGTCCCACTCCGCATCGGCACCTTCTCCCTCCCAGCCATCCTTGCGTCTGTCGGGAGCCTTGCCCATCGCGGACTCGATTGAGTCACCTACAAGATTCGGGATCCTGTATTCTGATCCGTCAGCGCGCTGGATCGTCTCGTTCCACGCGGCGCCGAACCTAACAGTCTTAATTCCAGTAGCCGCAAGTCTCGCGATGGTTTCGCGGAAGACGGCAACTGTCAGTTCAGGGTTAAGCCTACCGAGGCCACCGACATAATCGATGGTAGCCTCGCCAGTCCTCTGGAGCAGATCAGGCCGTTCATAGTATGCTCCTTCAAAGCCCTCAGGATGCTTGTACCCAATGAGAACTGTGAACGAGAAGTCCTGCATCGTGTTGACGCCGTTGATGTCGTTGGAAACAACTTGGACGCTGATGTTTCCATCGTGGCCAGCCTTGCCGTCAGATCTATGGCCATCAGTTCTAAACAGGATTCCGATACCCTTCGGAAGATGGTATTCGGCGTATTCGCTGTACAGGCCGCCGTTGCCCTTCATACCGCTGTCGTTGAACGCGCGTCTGAACGACACGCTAGACGGAGAGAACAGCCTTTGAGGATCGACCCAAGTCTGGATGTCTGCGTTCACGCGCTCGTTGACATTGATTCTGATCGCTTCCGCGCTGTCGTAGGTGACAGTGCGAGCAGAATCGTCCATCTTGAATTTGGTATTACCCTCGCCGTAGGTGTTGCGCCTGTTCTTGAAGACGGCACCCTTCTTGTTGACGATGAAAGATTTGAGACCCTGAGTTCCCCTAGAGAACAATCCAGCGGCCTTGAACCTTGCTCCAGCCTCTCCGTTTACGGCATCACCAGCACCTTGCAGTTCGTAGGCAAGTTCGTAAAGGTTTTGAGGAGTAGTAGGGATGTCGAGCGTCTGGGCAAGTGTGCCGAATTCGTGGGATCCGTAAGTCAGCCTGTCCTTGATCATCGATACCTTCTGGCGCTGATTCATTATGGCCTGAATTTCGTCTGCGTATGTTCCGTCAGGTTTGTAGATCATCTCGCCCTTCTGCACCCGATCATCGATCATATCCTGCATCTTGTTCCGCAGGATAAGAGACTCCCCATCAAGCCACATCCTGAAGTATGTAAATTCGCCAAATGCTCCAAAGGCTGTGGTAGGATTCACTCCCTGAGGGGCCAATCTCTTTGCCTCAGCCTTTGCCGCTTCGTATCTAGCGACTAGTTCTGGATCAGTTACAAATGCCTCAAGACCTTCAACCATCGGTCTTGTGTAGCCGTCCATCGCGTTGGTTCCGCTGATCTTGCCGTAATCTGTGTCAGTCCTGTTAGGGGCGTCAGGAACCACCTGAGCGCCACTGTTTGTCCTCAGGTATTCAGCCTGATCGGTGACAGTCACGGCCCTGATGTGTCCATCGGTGGTAGCGATCCTGTAAGATCTCATTCCAGACGGATGAGCCAAACTTGCTGTCGGCCCTGTGGCTATGATCTGAATATCAAATCCTCTGCTATGTGCGGTACCCCAGTTGCCTGTAAGCGATGCAGGAGTGTCGTTTCCGTAGGTATTCAGTCTGAAGTCAACGGATACCAGTCCGTTCGAATTGGAAAGCCTGTTGGCAAGGGCATTTAGTCTGGCAATGTATTTAGCCATCCTATGCGAATACGGCATAGGCGCACTTCTTGTGCTACTTGGATTCTTCGGGAACGCTTCTTCAAGCGTCTTGCTGTTCCATTTGTGGAACTCAATAGTCGGGCTGTCGTCAGGTCTGTACTTGAAGATGTTCGAACTATCAGGGTAGACGCCGATGTTCACCAGCGTCTGGCTGTCGGCCGCTTGGATCGGGTTGGTAGCCTCGTTGACTTGGAACCTTTCTCCGTTGATCTCGATGGTTCTTTCGCCGCCTTGAGCGGCCACCTCTCCTGTCAGACGGCCGCGAAGCATAGCCTCGGCTTCCTTTCGGCCAGTGACCTTAATGGGCTTTCTGTCAAAAGCGCCGATGATCTCAAAGGTGTTGCTAAGAGATCCGTCCTTGTTGCGCTTCTGAGTCATCTGGTAGTTCTTGTCTCCCCAGACAACGCCGCCTTCCGATGTGATGATCGGCTTGGCCAACTTCTCCTTGATCCACAGGTCGGCCTTCTCGGCCGTTAGGACGACATTCCCCTTGGAACTGGGCTGACCCTGTCTTGATGCATCATCAGCCAGAGTCTCAGGGCGTCCTCCCCCAACTCCTCGCTCGGTGCTGGTTCCAGCCCAAGTCGTCCGATTATTCTCAAAGACGGCGGTATCTGTTGTGAAGAGGTCTCCTGCTCGCTCGTTCTCTGCGGCAAGGGCGGTCTCTCTTTCGAGGCCATTCTTGTATCGCTGTAGCCTGATGGCAAGGCCGACATCTCTTCCGATCTCGGCGCTGTTGAAGGTGTCGAAGGAGCCGCGAGGGACTGTTTCGGCGCTGATGTGGAAGTCATTGAGTCGTAGTTCGGTTCCATTGATGGATGGGTTTTGAGAAATTAGTTCCTTTAGGGATCTGCTCCATTCGCCCATATACCAGCGGGCGCCAGACTCAGAAAGAAGGTCTTTATCGCCTCTCTGAATCTCAGGGATCTTGCTGAACTCTCTGTAGCGAGCCGTGATCTCAGGAGTGCTTACGGCTTGAACGCCGATGTACTTGGTCAGTCCATCGATCTTCTTCTGGAGAGCCTTGGCTTCCTTGCTGTTAGGATCCAGCCTAGACATCTCGTTTGAGAGCCTAGAGATCTCGGCAGAATGCGGGTTGCGCGGATCAGGAATCAGCGTGAATCCGTCAATGAAGGGATTTTTTTCAGACAGAGTCTTAGCAATCAGTAGGGCATCGGCCTGAGACAACGCCCCGCCAAACATCACATCACCAGCAGGTCTGGCGTTAGGATGGTTAGATCCGACAAGTTCGGCCACATACACATCCTTCTGGGAATAGTTCTTCGCCTGTGTGACGAGGTAGTCCGCAAGGAGGCCAAGTTGATTGCCTACTGTGGGGTTTGCGATCTCGTCCTGAAGGTTGGCTTCGGCGAGGTCGAGGGCCGCTTCGGCTCTGGCCAGATCCTTCTTCTTTTTGTTGATATTCTTTTGCAGTTGCTCGCGAACCTTGATGTCTACCGAGGCCGACATCTGCTCGGAATACTGCCTAAGCAATCTTGCCTCGTTGCTAACCCGCGTGAGCGCGAGGCCGCGCGTGTTGGCGAGAACAGTGGCTTTGCCCCTGTGTGCAATGACATCGAACATCAATGAATGCTCTGCCTTGCCAGCGGTGACGCCGATAGTCTGACCAATGTTAGATCCGCGCAATGCGTTGCCTAGCGCGTCCGCAACAAAACCACTGAACTGCTGAACCTTTTCCTTGGGGAACGCGAATCTTCTTCCAGATCCAGATCCGCTGATGGGGACGCCTCTGATCTGAGTGATGCCAACGGATTCGTAAGAACCAGAGAAACCAGCGAGCATTCTGCGGATGTTCTGATAGTCATCGATCTTGTCTGGATCCTTGAACCCAGAGAACTCGGACATCGGGCCTTCGAAGGAGGACATCTCTGCACCGATTGTCTTAGTCCAGCCGTTCTTATCCCATACGCCCTTTTCGTGGAACCAGATAAGAGCCTGAAGGTCGTCAGGCTGGATCTCGGCAAATTCGCCGCCTCTCTGGCGCAGACGCGCGGCGGCCTTTTCAAAGACCAACTGGCCAAAGCCAAAGTCGCCTCCGACTTCCCACTGGGGGAATTCAGCGGTTCCGTGGTTATGCCAGAGGTAGTCAACGCCTGTCTCCATCGAGGCGTTCAAACGCCAAATGCTTCTGTTCTTGATCTTGGTGTTGATCAGTCGGTGGAGCGTTCTAGCCGCCCAGACATCGATAGTTGCCGCGCGCGTGGTGCCAGCAAGGTTTCCAGCAAAGTTCGGAGTCTTCGGGCCTTCGGTAAGTTCGTGCCAAAGATTGTACATCACCTGACCGACCTTGATCGTATTGGAATTGTACTTCTTGCCGTTGCCGCGAAGCATCAGGTTGGCCTTGTCTCTGAACACCCTGCTCTTTGCGGCATTGATGCCTTCGGACAACTGAAGCGGCGTAAGCCTGTCCCTAGGTTGTGCATTGAGTTCATTCAGGGCTTCAACGAAGTCCTTTACCACCTGCTCAGGGATAGCCTCATCACCTTCAAGGTTCTTGAAGTTTACGATGTCGTCCCATTCGTAATCGGTCTTGTTAATCTCGTTGGCCCTGTTCGCGGCTTCCTTGGCCCTGAGCAGATCAATAGCCTCTGACTCAAATTCAGACACGCCATTAACATCCTTGCGGCTGGCCTTTTCGTGGATGAGGCGAAGTTGTTCGTGGATCCTAGAAAGAGTCTCGTTGTACTTGCCCTGAGCAAACAGGGCCAGCGCTTCTTCCGCTTGCTTGAAGTTTTCTTTGACAGGTGTCTTCGCGGATGTGGCGCCCTGACTTTCGGCAAACATACCATAGACGGATCCAAAGATGGAGAAGCCGTCTCTCACCATATTTCTGTACCAACCAAGACCTTTCTTCTTTGCGGGATCTGCGGCCGCCTCGATGGCTTCGCCCTCAAGGAGCATAGCCACTTCTTCCGCGTGTGCGTTGACGGCGGGATCGCCCATTCTATAGTGGTCAGAACCAGCAAGCGTTTCCAGAAGGCTGTAACTGACTTTCTGGAACTTAAGCACTCTTCGCGTATCTCCTACCTTGGCGTAGCCTCTCTTCACCTCGACATCATCGGCAGTATACTTGATCTCCTTGCCTTCTGAGTTCTTGAGCGCTTCCGTCTTGGGTGTGCCGTCCTTGTTCATATCAAGGCGGGCTGGAAGCAGTTCTGGGTTCGCCAATTGGATCTGCTCAAGCGCGCTCATATGGCCTTCGAACAGACGGAGGTGAGGATGCTTCTGCTGTCTCAGGTTATCCATCAGCAGTTTGTTGTGCATCTTGTTGGCCGCCATAATGGCGTGGGAAGATGTGGCAAAACTCTTACCAGCGATAATCCTGAACTTCTTCGTGGAGTCTACGAGAAGGTAATTGCCATCAATGACAGCGACAAGGATGCCCTTGTCTCCACCCATAATGTTGGCCTTAAGCAGGTTGCTACCGATCAGTTTGCGGCGCTGGCTGTCAAGGTTGATAAAGTCCTTGGCCTGTTCGACAGTAGAGAACGCATAAGGTTTGTCGAAATCGTTGGCCGCAACGAACCACTTCTTGTCCTGTTCGATGATTGTGTACTTTACGGATGTCTGAGTGGCGATTCCGTCCTTCTTCCTGATCCGTTCGAAAGAGAAACTAGCGGTCATCATAGTGACCTTCTTTCCGTCCTTTTCGATGATCTTTGGCGCCCCGAATGACGGCTGGAAGTTCCCAGCGGCCTTGGGGTAGAAACTAGGTTCGCTCAGGCGCCAGTTGCCATTCGTCACCGACAGATCCTGCATCAGGTCTAGCCTGAAAGTAGTGAAGGCAAAATCAGGGCCGCGCTCCCAAGCGTGGAACGGCCTAATGATCGGGTTGTTGTACAGGAGGGCTTCTCCATTAGGGCCGAATCCACCCTTCGGGATGGCGCCCATAATCCTGAACATAATGTCCCTGACGGCTTCTCCTTGCTCGCCGCCGCCAAATAGTTCGGCGCTGGGAAGGCCGCCGTCAGAAAGGTTCTCAGTGTATCTTCTGAGGTGATGCAACATCACATCCATAGAGCCTGCAAACAGATCTGCCACATTGACAGTCTTTCCGCTAGGCAGGGTATAGGTGTTGTTGAATTCAGCCGCACCGCGCTTGAGGATCACCCCAAGGTCGATGCCAGTGATCATAATCTCAAAGTGAGGGGTGACAATGTTGCCGTCCCTGTCCTTTGAGGTCATTACGAACTCCATCTTGTACGGAACGACTTCTCTGAATGTCGGAAGCACCTGATGCTTTGGCTTCTTGAGTTTGCCGACAGATCCGTCATCCGCGTAGTATTCGTGCGTAAGCGCGTTGTACAGGAACTGGATCTGGCTACCGCCTAATCCGTTGCCGCCTACGCCGTTGATCACATCCCTAAGGACGGAAAGATTGATCACCTCCTTGGGCAACAGAAGGCCACTGTCCCTAAGCGCAATGATGGCCTCATCGGTAAGAATGCCAACGCCGCGCTTATTGCCGTGCTTGTCCTGAGTGATAACGATGCCAGTCACCTGTGGGCCTTGGCCTTCAAGCAGGTTAAGCATCTTTTCGCCTCGTTCTGCCCTTTCGCGCTCTACGACCTCAGGAGCCTTAAGTTTGCCGTTGGCGTCAGCCCAATGCTCAAGGCCAGCCCTCTGAAGTACTGTCTGAAGTTCGTCAGGCGGGATAGTCGAAAGATCCATCGCGTTGGACGCGCCTTTGTTGGCCAAACGCTTCATCAAATCATCCATCGCGCGTTCAGCCGCAGGGTTGATCAGGAACTTGCCATCCTTTGTTCTGAAGATCTCTCCGATGCTCTGCTTGTTGATAGCCTTATCAATGGCGATCTTGTCGGCGCGGAGCCTATTGATCTTTTGCAACAGAGCCTCGTAAACTTTCTCGTTTTTGATTTTCGCAATCGTGCCGTCTGGGTTCCTGACGACAACGCGCTCAAGGGATTCGAGAGTATTCGAAAACTGCTGATCGACCTTTTGAAGCCTTGTGATCAGATCCTTCGCTTCATTGGAGGCTCTCAAAGCCTGAACATCGCGGATACGCAGTTCGATGCCTTGTCCGTTTAGATCCTTCTGGATCTGGAAATCGATAAAGTTCTCCAGTTGATTGGTCAGCCTTCTAAGGCCGCTTCCGTTGCCACCTCTAAAGAGGAAATCGGATCTGTTACGCTGAAGATAGGATTCAAAGTAAAACGCGCCAAACTCTTCGGCGTAAAGATTAAGCAGGTCTCTAGCCTCTTTTACTTTCTGCGGTGTGGCTGTCTGGTCGTTCAGGACGCTCCACGCAGTATCAAGGTCAGCCTTTGCTTCAGCGGCGCCAGTAGGATCATCGGAGTGAAGCACATCAATGTACAGTTCGCCAAACGACTTAAGCATCTGGGTGTTCATCGCGCCCTTCTGGGCAGTAAGAAGGCCGTTCTCATCGCTGATACCGAACAGCGAGTTATTGAAGTAAGAGATAGCCTTTTCGCGGGCGAGCAGTTTGTGAATCGCGTGGAAAACTTCGTGTCCACCGACAGTGTTTGAAGCCATACCACTTCCACCAAGAAGGCCAGATCTGTCCGCGTTGATGTAGATGATTCCGTTGCCAGCGGCGCCGTCCATAAACACGCCGTTGTAAGCGTTCTGGCGCGTGTTGATTCTAGATCTCTGCTCTTTGGTGCCGTTCAACCTGACATCGTCCAGCCACTTGTTGATCTCGATGGACAGTTCGGCGTTCTTCTCGCCAGCGATTCTGCGCGTTTCAGCCGCAAGATCTCTTGTAGCATCGCTCATCGCTTCCGTCTCTGCCTGTCTGGTCAGGCGCTCTACCTCGGCCTTGAGTTCCCTGACTCTGTACTGGCGGCCTCCGATGTTGAAATCCGTGTCAAGTACAGCGTCTAATCTCAGCACATTGCCAGTGATGTGCGCCGTGTCGGATTCCCTGTGAATGATCACCTTTGTGTTAAGTCCGCTTGCCGCCTTAATGGCGCCGACCAGTTGCGGGATTCTATTCCAATCTCTGTCCAGTTCGGCTCCTCTGATCAGATCTTCCACGATCTGTTCGTTCACTGTACCCTTTGCCATCTTTCTGGCATCGGCAGTAGCGCCAGTATGAGTCCAAACGCCAGATCTGTACTGTGCATACGAAGCAAGACCAGCGGATGTGCCGCCAATACCAATGCCGCCCCAAATGCCGTGTATGCCGCCGCGATGGCCATCCTGAAGGAATCCAAGGCCGTAGCCAACGCCAGCGCCGTGCCAAGATCCCTTTACAAAATCATAGAAAGGAGCAGAAAACGGCCCCATAACATTGGCCGCCACCTTAGACATTAGCCGCGTAGCGCTCGTCAGGGATGTGTCTACGGCCATAGCCTCCCAAGTGCTGACGAGACCAGTTGATGTTCTGGCGGCGTCTCTATAGCCATACCTTTGAAGGGTTGTCCCAAATTCTTTGGCCGCTTTTCCGAAGCCCCAGATCCCTGCTAGTTTAGTTGAAATGCCGTAACCAAAGAACGCATCAGTGACGCCCAGCGTACGCATAGTACTCTTAAACAGGGTAGCGTTATACTGCATACCTGTCTTGGCCGCCACTACTTCTGCAAGTTTAGACAACTGCTCTCCAGCCAGTCCAAATGCACCAACAAGCACTCTCCCGCCCTTACCTACTGTCCAGCCTGTGACTCTAGTGGCGGCTCCTAGCGTGTAGTGTTCAAAGGCGTGAAGATATGTGCCATACCTCAAAAGGTTTCCACTGATTGCATTTGCCGTTCCCAGTTTGATAATGCCATTCTTCGCGCTCCATTGCGCCGCCGCGCCAAGGCCACCAAAGACGCCGCCGCCTTCGATCATTCCCGCGCGCGTCATCGCAGATGCCCTTCCGACAAGTGCGGCAGGATTGATCCGCATCATACCGACATTCACAAGTTGGGCGTTCATTGCGCCATACTTGGCAAGGCCAGCACGGACTTCTTCTGTCGTGTAGCCAGAAACCATAGCACCTGCGCGAGCCATAAGGTGGGATTTTTGGCCCTGCGTAGATAGTTCGATCTCGTCTTGATTCGACATCGCGGAATCGAAATTCGCGACAAGAATCTTAGGATCAGCAAGGCTAGGATCTCCGTTGATCATCCTCCACCAATCTCCCCACTTGCCGCTCTTAAAGTGTCCCCACTTGCTTGTAGGATCGAGGGCGTGGCCGAACGCCTGTCTCCCTAAAATCTCAGCGCCAGAAACGCCAGCATCCGCTATGCCAAGTGCTGTAAAATTCGCGGCAATAGCGCCAGCCTCCTTTAGGGAGTCATCTAACACTGTATCTGCGTGGTCAAACATACCACTGCCCCAAGCCCTGTTGAACCAAGCGGCAGGGTGAATTTTTCCTTTTAATAGACTTTGTCTAGTTGCCTCAGAAATCTTTGCCCATTCCTCCTTATTAGGCTCGGCCTCACCATCCATAGCGCGAAGAAGCGGATCTTTGTATCTAAAAATTGCATCTGGCGAAGTATCCTCGTCTAGCGTGTCCAGATCAAAATCTGTAATCCGAAGGGGCTGTTGATTGGCGCTGAAAGCCTTACGGCCGTCATAGAATGTCTCTCCTTTTGCTTCTCCAATTCGCTTTGCAACGGACGGCACCTCCTCTTTGAGGGCCATCATAAAGTCAGCCATCTCGACCCTGTTAAGGCTCGCAAGAGCGGCTTGGAACTCGGCATCGGTCTTAATGCCAGTCTTTGTGAGCAGTTCTGGCTTTTCTTTAACCTTTGCTACGAGTTCATCGACTACCTCTTTTCTGTAAGCCTTTGGGTTGGCTTTGAACTCCTTGATAGTATCAAAAAACAATTTAGTGTCTGCATCTCTTTGGGCTTTGTTCTGCTTGATCCGCTGTTCGCGAGGAGTCAGGCCGCCTTCAGCGGCGCCAAGGATCTGGCCAACGGAGACACCGCCAAGCCTTTTAATGCCTTGCGATTTAGCAAAGCCCCAAGCGCCGTGCCAGATATCTTCGTACCAACTGGTTTGCTCTCCGTAAGTGTTCCTGATGCGCTCGACCTCTTTATGGTTCTTGAGGCCGAACCGCATCATTTCCAACTTGTCGTCATCTGTAAGGCTTCTCCAAGTCGATCTGTTTTCAGCGATCATCTGCCAGTGCTTGGCGGCAACCATCTCTCTCTCCCTAGGGCTAAGTTCTCTGTGGCCGAGGACAGGAGGACGCTTTTCAAGTCGCTCCTTGGACTCGGCAAGGACGCGATCATAGTGTTCATCCACGACACGCTTGATCGCGGCATCATCGGGGGACATCTGATCCTTTAGCGGGGTGGCTCCACCAGTGACGATGTAGCGGCGCGCTTCGGCTTCATTTTTTTCGATCTCCTCCTTGGACAGAGTAGGAGGCGGGAGAGGAGACGCAGGATCGACAACTGCGGCCTCGGCGGCCTTCTTGGCTTCTTCTTCAGGCGTTGCGGCCTTGAAGTTCAAATTAGCCGCCCCACTACCCCTGAAAGTTAGATCAGCCATTAGTTTTGGTATTTCCTTACAATTTGTTCAACCTGTTGCGGATCAAGCCCAGATTGGTTCAAGACGGCTCTTAACTCGGACAACTTCTGCCTGTAGAATGATGGGCCACTAGAAGGGCCGTTCTCCTTGTTTCGGTTGATGTACGCTACGGAGATATCAGATCTCAAATCGTACCAGTCGTTGTTGAAAGTTCGTCCGTCCGTCTTTGCCGCCGTAACTGTGTCCCACCAGTTGGCAAGATCCTGACCATAGTACCTGCCTCCGTCTACTCGCGTGGCGGCCCCAGAAGAGACCTCTAGTTTGCCGCTAGGCGTATCAGCGGCAGGAATGGAGGAGAGGGTCACTCTTAGGGTATTGGATACATCCATCATCTGCTGTTCGGCGCGGGAGGCGAAGTCAGACGAAACTACAGTAGCGCGAGACAGGAGATTCTGTGCCACGATCTTGATCGCGTTGTCTTCCTTGATGTTGGCGTTTTCTAGGAACTGTGAGCCGATATCTGGAGCCAGCGTTCTGAGGTAATCCCAGTCCGTCTTAGAAAGGACGCCGAGACCTTTCGCCTTGATTCTAATGAAGGTAGCAACTGCCGTGGCGAACTGCTGTTTCTCTTCGGCGCTCATATCCGAGATCTTTCTGCGGGTGGGAACTCTATACCCTTCCACGATCCTGTCTTCAGTGACAGTTGGGCCGAGCGAAGGATTGGCCTTTCTTTCTTCTTCAGTCGTAGGACGAGTGACCTGTTCAAACTTTATAGATCCATCGGTGTTTCTGCTCTTGGTAAGATTTGAGATCTGACCAAGCGCGTACATCAGTTCGTTCTGAACACGGACATCCTTTTTGATCTCCAAAGAGGACTGCTCATCGAGCAACATAGTGCCTTTGACGAACAGCGAGAAGCGCCCGCTATCCATATCAAACAGTTCGTTGGACGGAGAAAGACCATCGACTGAAGCCATACCAAATGTCTGGGTGCTTCTCTTGATGTCTCTGGCCGCCTGATCAGACTTCCACTTTCTGAAGTTAGCGGCGGCTTCTCCGACTAGGTTGACGCCTCCAGCCTTGGAATCGTACCAGCGGATAAACTCAGGATCTCTCTCTCTTTTGAGGGCGCCAGTTGTCTTATCAACGCTGATCCTGTATCCATCGCCTGTCACTTCTCCGTCATAAAGGGCCATCTCATAAACCCACTGTTTCGCCTCAGGGGTCACAGGAAGATCCTGAGCCTTCATATTGGCCTCCCAAGAACTGGCGGCCATAAAGGCATTAACATCACGCGCGTGTTTCTTGAGGAATGTCGTGGGCTGATAGTTAAGCGCTACAGGCTTACCAGTCTTCTTGGATTCGGCCTGAGCCTTCTCGTAGGCTGTTCCGAGTTCTTCCCTTTCCTGTTGGAGCAGGGCAACCTCTTCTTTGACAGGCTTAGGGAGAAGTTCATAGCCTCCGCGATCCTTCGTGAGGTCTGTGATTCTTGCATCAAGGTCTGCCAGTCTCTTTGCCGCCTGAGTAGGATCAGCAAACTGAGCCGCCGCCGCCGTTGTCTCCTGAATGGCCGCCTGTTGTGCAGTGCTTGTGGACGCGACAGCCTGAGCGTATCGCGCATCCATCTCGTTGCTTGTAGCCTTAAGAGCCGCAAGCGTCTGAGAGTCTCCCGCAGGTGTTGCCGCGATCTGAGCCTGAACCTGAGCCTTTGCCTGAGCGAAGGCCGTAAGGAACTCAGGGTTTACCCCAATCATACCAGCCTTGTCGTCAATCTTCGCGAGGGGGATAGCAGACCTAGCATCAGCAGTAATGCCAGTAGCCCTGATCCCGACAGTGGCTCTTCGTTCTTTGTCCAAAGCCAATCTTGCGTTAGCCTCCCTGACCCCCTGCTCTGCGGCCCACTGAGCGGCCGCCGTGGCTCCAGCGGCCTTCTTGGCCTGTTCTGTTTTCCAGTCTTCGGAGAACTTGTCTAGGATCGCAATGCGGCCAAGCGCGGCCGTCTTGCCTGTAAGGCTCTTATCCGTCCAGCCAGAGATGTCCTTGGCCAGCGCGTCCTTGGCTTCCACGACAGCCCTGTACGCCAGCACCGCAGGATCTGTCGAATTGGGGTCTGTAGCCTTACCCTTAACCTCGTCAGGGGTTGCCTTGATCTGTCCGTCAAGGTAGGCGTTGATGTCTCCAACCTTGGCAAACTGGGCCTTGGCAGTTCCGTCAGCGATTTCGTGCTGTTGCTGGTTCTGCTTATACGCGGCGATGGCCCCGCCGATCCCTTCTCCAAGCGCCTTACCAGTGTTCTGGATGTTAGCGCCTACCTGAGCGTAAGCCTGTAGAAAGCCGTCAGGAATGGCGCTTACGCGCTGGCCTTCGTACTGCTTTGCGATGGGACGAGATCCTTCAGCCATAAATTCTGGTCATTCGTGGATAGACGATAAGATCCATACCTTCCTGAATGACAGCCTTCAACAGGGGCTTGTCCTTGATGTACTCAGCAAACTTCTCGCCGTGCTTAAGGTATGTAGATCTAAACCATTCTGGAGACTCGTTAAGCATCCAGCCCCTGAAGATAACCCATTTAGGATTATCAACTCCGTACACCTCTCTAGCCACCCAGCAACCTGTCCCAGTTGCTTTGCTCGCAAGACCCTGCGCCCAACCTCCACCGATGCCGCCAATAGCGGATCCAACGGCGCCGATGGTAGCGGACTGAACCTGCGCGCGGGCGGCCGCGTAAGCGGCGGCGGTCTGCTGGTTGGAGTTATTCAGGTCTGCCGCATACTGGGACTCAGGGTTGAACAGGCGCGGGCCGATGCTCTGGGAGAAGCCGCTGGCAAACTGCTGTTGGTTCATCCCCGCGTTGAACGCCTGACCTTGACGGCCAAGGATCGCTTGGAACGGATCAGCGGTAAACTGCTTGTTCAGGCCAAGGACGGCTCCAGCGTTCTGCCTAGCGGCCTGTTTGCGGGCCTCCACCAGTTGGTAGGTACCTAGCACATCGGCCGCAAGACCTTGGTTGCCCATAGACAGCCCCCTGTCAGCCATACCCATTCTCGCCGTCTGAAGAGCGTACCTTTGCTGTTCAGGGGTAAGGGCGCCATTTGCGCTCAGTTCGGACATCGCCTGAGAGTTAAGAGTTTCGATCAGGCTCTTTGATCTAGGGTCAGCATCAAGGTACGCTTGAGACGCCCTGCGGCCAAGCATCTCAACATCTAGGATGTCGGACGCTCTTTGGCGTGAAGTCGTAAGAGCCTCAGCGCGGGCCATAGAAGGCATCACATCCTTTTCAAGGATATCGATAAGACCCCTATCGCTAAAAGACGCAGGATCAGGAGGAGCCTGTTTCAGCAACTGAAGCCTGTTGATCTCGTTGTCGATCCTTTCAAGTCCAACGCTATCGTATACGACTCGACCCTTTCCTACTGCAATGCCACGGCCAATGGCGTCCCGCTGTTGCTTTAGGGAAGCAATTTTTGCATCGGCGCCAGCCACATCAGCCAAAGCCGCATCGTATTCTGCCCTGCTGGTTTCGCTCAGATCATCGCGCGTCACCCTTCCAAGAAGGCTGTTTCTGTACCCAGCCAATTCAAGACGCTGGTACTGCGGCCTGAACGCGGCCTCGGCGGCGTACAGTTGAGGAGCCATCTGCACCTGAGCCTTGAGGGCATCGGATGTCTCCTTGTAATAGTCCCTCGGAGGAGGGGTTTCTGGGCCTTTACCGCCGCCCATTGGAGGTTCTCCTTCCGATCAGTTTAGTAGCGATATCGTGGCCATTCATAGCGGTGAAAGCGCCCTTACGCAGTCCATAGCAGGGCTTGCGGTTAGGGAACCATTGCAAAAACAGATGAGCAAGTTTATCGCGGGATTCGTCATCGTCCGCGACAACTTGTGCAACAAAGATACAGGTTTTACCAACAGGAGGTTTCCAGATAAACACATTTCTTGCGTATTCCTCTTCGCACTCATACGCGATCATAGCGCCAGTGATCTGGCCTTCGTCATTGGTAACCCACCCCGCGTTCCCACTGAGCATATGGAACGCGATGTATTGCTTGAGGTAGTTGTCGCTGGAGAACGAGGAATCCCAAAACTCAGGGTCTTTGACCCTGCGCTTAACCAGATCGACAATGCCATCAACTGGGTTATCTAGCGAGATCACAGGAGCGCGGCAGTGCCAGCGGTGATGTCGTTCTTGTTCCAGACTTCAGCGGTAGCACGAACAATGAAATGCCTGTATGCGATGTGAGCGTTGCTTTCGGTAAGTTGAATCTGCAACTGTCTGGTCACATCTTCTGCACCAGTTGGGAAGTCGGATCTTTCGATTCTAAAAACAAGCCTGTGAGTTACAGTTCCGTTGCTACTTGCAATCTGATGTCTTCTCACGGCGATCTCTTTAACTGGGTAATTTGCACCTCCGACTGTCTTTGCCTTGAGCCTGAGCCTGTAATCCAACCACGCTCCCCCTGTAGTGCTGAGTTCGTTGTGCCAGATCTCAACAGCCAAGAACATTACTTCGTTGGCTAGAAGTGAGAATGGGTTTGTCGTCTCCCATAGAAGAACACCGCCGCTTGCGACAGCGTTGATCTTGAAGGCGTTGTTTACAGTAAATCCGCTGGCAAAAATAGTGTCTGTGATGCCAGTATAAACTGTTGTTTCAGACCCCCACTCGTATTCGCTGTAGCCACGCTTGATAGGAAAGATCGTAGACGCACCAGCCTTCTTGTATGTGGTGGCGTCAACAGTAGTCGTGTTGATCGCAGGGACTGTAAGTTCGTCTAAGATGGCTACTTCAATAATGTCCGTAGACTTGCCTTCTACAGCCTTTTGGCGAATCGATATAGCCTTAACTTCAGATGTACCCAAAGATGACTGCTGAGATCCAGATGAGTTATGCTTGTCGAATGTCTTTGTTACCTTGAACTCGGAATACTGGTTAGTCCCAGAGCCTCCAGTGACAGTGGAGTCGAACTGGAGTTCCCACTTGTTATTGTAGTTCGTAATGCTTCTATTCGCGGTAAAGTTAAACGACCCACCAGCGTTCTCATTCGAAGCCCTAGAGATAGGCCAGCCAGCATTGAACACGAAACTGGTACCTTCCGAACTGTGCGCTCCAGCGATATTCAAAAGGCTGGAAGCCGCCGCGATGTTAACTGTACCCCACTTAGGATCTACGACAGCCGCACCAGACGAAGCGCCAGCCGCGTCAATAAAGATGCCGCAAAAGGTGTTGCTGGTTGGAGATCTGGAATAAAGGAATGTCTTGCCGTATTCGCTACCGCCTTCGTATTCCCAGAACTTTAGGCCGTTGGTCATATTGCCGCCCTGCATCAGGTCGCCAATGCCAAGTTGCATAAAGGCACCAGTGGAAGGTGCGTATGCTAGGAGTTTGTCGTTCTTCGTAAGCGTGTCCTGAAACAAGATGCTCTTGGATGTAAGGAAGAACGGCTGGATCGTTGTGAGATCGATCAAGTCTTTAAGTTTCTGCGCGGTGACTAGGTCGCCGTCAGAGAAGTTCTGGGATCTATTAAGGTCAGGCATTTTAGTGTTTGCTCACTAGGTTTCTGCCAGTGAGCGTGGCGTCAATAGTAACCCCACGGATTGCGGGGCGACCAGAAAGGAATCGGTACTCTACCTGACAAGCATAGCCGCGCTGGGCAATAGACACCCTTCTTGTGGCGTCAGGCTCAGGCAAGGACACATAGAGATCAGCCTCCATAACCTTATCTGGGTTCAGGATCTCAACTGTTGTTTTGATAGTTCCACCTTCAGGAAGAGCCAGATCAGTAGCCACGGAAGAGAACCTTTTCTCGAATAGGGTACCTAGCGTGAACCTGCGTGTCGTGATTCTGGTATCCGTGGAATATGTTCTGGCGCCTGTCGGCCTGAGCCAAAAGCCATACTCACGCGCTGGGGTTGACGGATCGTCTTCGATCAACTGCGAAGGCAAAATGGAAATACCTGTAAGGTCAGTCTCGTCACCTTCATCTGTTTCTTCGCAAAGGTAAACGCCACCAGAAGGCGGCTGTACGCTTACGCCGTCCTGCATATAGGGAAGTCTGCCGCCGCCGTTGTTAACGATAAATAGCCGCTTTCTGGAACCATAGTTCACTACCTCAAATGAGTCGGCGTAGAAGTTTCTGGAGTCTTTTTCAGTGTTCACCCTGACTGGGTAGGTGTCGATAGACTCCCAAGCCTTGTTCAGGATGTTAAAAATAAACACTTTGTTGGGCCGCTGGTGCAAGTTGCCATCTTGATCCACCCCTACTGGGAGGGCCATAAATAGCCTGTTATCAAAGAAGACTCCGTGCGCGGTATGCAGGTACTCGCGGTTGTACTGGAGTAACAGGTCGTTGATCGGGGCCGAAAGCGGTTCCAGCGTGTTGATGGTCTTCAGGTCTAATTGAGGCTCCAGCATATAGATGCCGCCGTCAGATAGGAAGAAGATGTATCGGCCAGTGTTTACGATGGCTCTTTTGCCTACGCACCCGAAAGAGTTCGAAATGGATGTAATGTAGGACTGGGATTCAGGGCCGTCCCCTACTGCATACGCGCTGTTCACGACCCTGCCTTTGTAGATCGAGTTGCGCTGGAAAATGATAAACTCGTTGTCTAACCAAGGGCTAAATCCGATCAGTTCGTCATAGGCGCCTAGGTTGATCGTGAACTGTCCGAATGTCAGATCAAAGGTGTTGAAGTCCAGATAGTCCGATACGGCCAACTTATCCCTGCCTTGCTTCAGGATGATCCGATTGCCCTGATAGATGGCCACATCGGAGGGCGGCATATTGGCAGTCGTTCCGCTGATGACCCCCTGAGGAACTACGGAAACCGAAGATCCATCGAATACTAGCGGAGCCTTAGCCTTGGTGGCCAAGCACTCCAGCGTTTTGGATGCGTGTGTCGCGGCAAGTTGATAGGTAAAGGTAGTAGGGCTGGCAACGGAAACGACATACGATCCGTTGAACACTGCGTCAGTACATCCGCTGATGATAACCTCATCCCCACTGGAATAGCCGTGATTAATGGGCAGGGTTCTGGCCGAGTCCGAGTATTCGGTCACAGTAACAGTAATGCTCGGATGACCAGCGTAGACGAATTTGGCGTACCTAGGGTCGTGCGAAGGAAGCCCCCTGAAGATGAACAGTTTGTTTACGGCCTGAACGGCTGAAACCGAATCAGAAGCGTCAATGTCTCTTCCATTGAAAGGATAGAAAACGCTGTAATCGTTTATTGCAGGGTCGTAGAAACCGACAGCGTTATCGCAGATCAACGCGATCTTCTCCTGACCTTCTGGGGTTACGAATTTAGCGGAATGCCTGACAGTTCTTCCGTCTACATCGTCATTGTTCATCCGTTTGTTACCTTTGCGCGCTTGCGCGATCCCACGCTCCAGACGGATGTTCTGGGCGTATTGGAGATACTGCTCCTTCAGGAGTACAGGGTTCGTGCGGCTCTCAACGCCCACGAACCCTCCGTCTCGATCAGACTTGTACTCCGCATTAGGCATCAGTACGGCGGGTTGTTCTGGTTGTCAGCCGTGTAGAACTGACCGCTACCAGCAAGGTACACATAGCGGTACAACCATTGCGATCCATCATAGAACTGACTCGAAACACCTACAGGGTTATCCCAATTGCCAGTGTAAGTAGGGCCATTGGCAGAATAGTATGTCGAGTTTGTAGAAGTGGAATAAGTGGTCACATTTACATTATCCCAATAGCCAAGCGTGGTGTAATCAATGTGTTCAAAACCTACATTAGCGGTTCCTGAGAGCGAAATCGTACCGCCATTCCAATCGGTAAAAGAGAAGTCGTAACTAGCACTTGTAGTGCCTGTTTGCGTAGAATGGATTAAAGAGTTGGCAGAGTTCCACGGCCACCAACTGGCAGTCGTAATGCTGTAGACTACTACAAAATTGCCAACCGCAGGGAAAGGGTGATTCCAACCCACAGTAGGCAAGTTTGTTTTCTGGTTGGTTATGGGAAAGATTTGCGTAGCCGCGTAGTTCTGCAATGCAGACAGCGTCTGCATCGGATTGCCAGTAGAAGGAACTGAAGACGCCGTAATGGCGTTCAACTGGTTCTGGGTGATCTCGTTCCCGACCTCGACCACATTGGTCGGGATCTGGGTACTAGGCCCGCTGATCGTGATTCCCATTAGGAGTTGGAGTATGCGAGGTGAACCTGAGCGGCGCCAGTGGCGATCAGACGGACAGGGCCGTTGTAGTTCTCCTGAGTGATGCTACCAAGCGGGGGGATTCGGATGCCAACTGTGCCAGAATCGGCGAAGATGGCTTGGACTGTCTGCGTGGCAGAAGTGTTCTGAATCACCAAAGCGACTCGGCGGGTTCCAGCGGGCGCAATTGGAAGAAACTGTGCGGCGGTGGTGGTGACGGCTACATCCGCGTGGACATAGCCCTTGATAAAGGCTCCTTGGTAAGCGATATTTTTGCTCATATTAGTAAGAATCGATAAAGTTAATGCGTCTGATCTGGCCCTGCTGGCGAAGTTCCTTGTCGTACTCCTGCTCTAGGACTCCAGCGGCATCTATGTCGGCTTTGCCAGCGTCTTCGTACTGTTGTTCAGATCTAAGGAAATCAGCGTACACGCCTCGGCTAATGTAGGAAGCGAACAAATAGGGGATCTGGATCTTAACCCATCTGGCATCGCCAGCCCCATTGTTGTTCAGTGGCTTAGTGCCAGCGGTGATGGCCTCTGAAGCATAGTAGAAGTTGCCAGCGTGAGGGAAACCAGCGACAGGCATCAATACGCCCTGACCAGATTCGCTGTCAAAGTACACCTGCGCGTTTGGCCGATAGGCTTGGCTGGCATTCCAGACATCGCCGTGAAATTCTGGCCGCTTTACCCTGTACTCAACCCAGACAGTCTGGATCGGAGTGTTTACCACGATCTTTTCTGTGCCGTTGATGTCAGCCAGAGCAAAGGAGACAAATACGGCCTGAGTGGTTGTGAGCGGGTTGCGGCTATAGACTCCAACGATCTCGCCGCTGTCAGCAGGAATGCTGAGTGAGCGGAGATCAGTGGTGGTGTCGTGAACTACAGTCGATTCGACCACCTTGGTCAGCGAGTACCAAGGGTAGGATTCCCAAGCCAAGCGAAGGCGCTGGTTGGCGAATTGGCGAATCGTCCTGAAGTTCTGATCAGTAATGTTCGCAAGGTCATACCCGCAAAGGTTGACCGCATCGAACAGGATCGTGCTGAAATCGGTAGTCCTCACAGGGGCTTCCCGCTTGTATCAGTGATCTTATTGTCTACGAGGACTTGGCTCTTCTTGGCAGTGTTGACCATACATTCAGGGTTGTCCTTCAGGAACTCCCTGAGAAACCCTTTGTCTTTCCAACAGTCATAGGTGCCAAAGTGCTGTCCCCAAAAGTGGTAAGACTCTGGAGGGATGCGGGCAATGAGTTGCCCGATCCCATCCACAGTCTTATCTACCCCTTTGTGGTTGGCTTTCGCCGCCCACTTGAGGTTGTGCTGAGTTCTGACCTTCTGCATCTCCCAACCAGTTCGGATCTCCCTGTGGAAATCCTTTAGGAGTTCCTCAGGTACTGCCTCCGAGATCTGGCGGGAGATGTCCACTGTTACGCGGATTAGAGGTCGAACTTGCCGAAGGCGAGCGGGTTATGGATGCAAAGACCCAGAACCATCTCGATAGCGTTGGCAGGGCCGCCGCCGTTGTCAGTCAGTTCGATGACTTCAGCGATGTTGCCGCCATAGCGGATCTCCGTGTGTTCGAACGGAACGATGAAACCCTTGTTGAGGTTCGGCGTAAAGACGCCGAAGTTCGGGTTTTCAGCGCCGCTGACAGTCGGATTCTGGTCGATATCGCCAAGCCAGTTGGAGATATGGAGGTTGATCTGACCGAAGTCGCCTTGGAAGACATCGATGTACTGGCTGTAGGTCGTTTCACCACCCTCACGCATCGTGCGGATCGGGGAGGTGGAAACGGCGCCGCCATTCGGGGTCGTATAGACGAGGTTGGAGAACGCGCGCTTCAGGTTCACGGCAACGAGAGCGTCCCAAGTGCGGTTCTGGCCGATCTGCTTGTACAGGGCGGTCAGCATATCCTGACAGTGGGATTCGTTGAGCGCGGCGGTATTAGCGCAGGTGTTGGCGTTAGCGACAGTACGGCTGGTACCACCGATGGTCTTCGTGGCCGAGGCCGCGATGATGTTATCGGCAGGGGTGCAATACTGATCGGGAACAGGAAGGGTAGCATCCTTTTCCCACTTGGTCTTCGTCCAAGCATCCAGAGCGCGGGTGCGGTAGCCAACGGAGCCGTTGTCAGCCTGAGCGGTCTGGGACGAGGTGAGGGCCACTTCGACATCGCGCTTGATCGCGAGCATCGCCTTAGCCATCTGGCGCGAGCGTTCCGAAGGCGTACCAGCGAGACGAACCATATTGGATTCGGTCAACTTGGAGACGCGGAACTTTCTGCGGAAGATCTGCGGGTAGGCGGCCAGCGTAGCGCGGTAGCCGATGGTGAACTGCTCCATCTTGGCGCCACCAGTGGTGTCACCAGTCGTGGATTCGTCCGTGCCGTCAATGACAGGCTGGACGCGGGGGTCGGGGTTCTTATCGACCTGCCACTGGAACAGGGTGTTGGAGGGTTCGGCACCCTTGCGAGCCATCGTGGTGAAGGGGGTATCCTTCGCCTCGACAAGCGTGATCATATCCGCGATATCCTCGCGGCGACCAACGCGGTTGGCTTCAGTAGCGGAGTTGTAGCCCTGAAGATCTCTTTCAAACAGTCTTGCCATAGTAGTATGTGCCTTGCGGCGGTTTTGGATTAACGAGACTTTAACCTAGCCTCAATTAGGGACGCGAGATCATCTCTGGAACCACTCTTAATAAACCTTTTCTCCATTTCCGTGGCATTCGTGTTTTGGTTTGAAGCCGATGGGCTAACGGAGGGGCGAGCGGGCTGGTATTGAGGACGGCGCTGGATAGGGGCCGAGGATTCCTTGACCTGCCTCATCTGACGATTGGTCATTCCGTAGACGAAGTCTCCGATAACCAATTTGTAGTCAGGGAAGGCGCCAAGTTCGGGGAAGTTCTTAAGGAGCGCAACGGCGGTATTGTACTCCTTGGTATCCTTCTTCGTCCACCACGGATACTCTTTCTCCGCGATAGGATCGAAATGACGGCGGGCCTGAATGAACTGAGCCTGAGCGGGAATGTTGGTCTCGATGTCCTTGAGAGCGTTGATCTTCATCTTGCGGACTTCGGATTCGTCCATATGGATGACTGTACCATCGCCCTTGGGAACTTCGCCACCATAGGGATTCTCTTCGCACCAGTCTCTGATCTGTCGGGCCTGTTCCAGTTTCTTTTGCAGTTCGGCCTCGTTCAGGACATTCCCAAACGGATTCTTACTGCGCGGGACTACTGGCTCGTCTTTCTTGCTTTTGACCTCTTCCAGTTCAAGTCGGAGTCTTTCGGCCTCAGCCTCGGCCTCGCGGCGCTTGGCTGTGATCTTATCGATCCGCTTCTGGATGTGGTTCGGGATACCATTTCCCTCATCCTCGTCATTACCTGCGACATTCTCTGCCGAGTTCTTTGACGATCTGTTATCAATGCCAACGGACGACTGGATTCCCTCTGCCAGAGGGTCGTCGAGTTGTCTAGGCTGGTCTTCCACCGACTGCATATCGGATTCGGTAGCATCCGTCCGCGCTTCACCAGATAGCGAGGATGTCTCGATGAAGGACGCGAGTCCTTCTAACGACAGGGGGCTGGTGTCCACCTGCGGCTCCGCGTTTTCAGCGGTACTGTTTTTATTTGCGTTGGGCATACAATTTAAGGACTTGTAAGAAGTCCGACAGAGTTTTGTGGATCTCAGAACCGAGGCCAGTTAGGCCCAATTGTTTGGACAGGTCAACAGGGTGACCAGCGCGATGGCAGGATCGGCAAACTTATACAAGATTTGCCAAGGATCATACCACATCGGGAGCGTTCCTTTTGATCGCCTGTGTTCTGGCATCGATCAGGTAAGCCTTGTAATCGATCAGCGCTTCCACCCTTCCGCACTGGTGATGCCGCTTCTCGCTGGATAGTTCGGCGCCAATTGCGGAGACAGTCTCGATAGAGATGAAGGTGTCGAGCAACGCGATCACCGCGTCAAACGCCTCGTTGGTGCCTTTGAAGCCCAACTTGCGAAGGGTCTCATCGGTGGCCTTGAAGTCTAGGTTGTCGCTCACTGGGGCATACCTTCAGGAGGCATCTGGGATTCCTGCGGAGCGCCCTGCTGGCCGCCCTGCATCTGTTGCTGGATCATCTGGATCGCCTGTTCTTCAGTGGCGCCCTGATTCATCAGTTCCATCACCATTTGGGCCATCTGGCCACCCTGAGCGGTGCTTTGGGCCTGTTCCTGAGCCATCTGCTGTCGGCCAGCAATAGCCTCGGCGCCGACATCCTGCCGCGCGGCCTCCTGACCGCTTTGCTTGCCTGTACGAGCGGCTTTGGCCTGTTCGATGACGCCTTTGACCTGATCGGCCATAGACGGCCCCTGAGGGGCAACGCCAGTCCTTCCGACCTGCTTGTTCTGTTCCTGCTGGACGGACATAGACAGGTTCTGGACATACTGCTGGAACAACTGCTGGAAGATCTCATCGCCCTGAAGAGCCTGTTGGGCCTTGGGGTTCTGCTGGAGGATCTGCTGGGCCAGTTGCAGTTTGGTCTGTGAGGACGGATCGTTCTCGACTAGTTGCGGGGCATTGCCCAACAGCATAAGGCCGATATCGGTCTGCACATCCCTGAACATCTTGTTGGAAGCCTGTTCGGTTTCCACGATGAGATCCTTGGCGGCGTCAGGAGAGATCGTTTCAAGGATCGCCTTGACCAACTTATTCCTGTCGATGACGCCAGAAGCATCCATCGGGACGGCGAACTTGGAGATCGCATCAAGTTTCTCCATAACAAGATTCGTATCAACTTCGCGGACATCGAATTTCACGATGAAGTCAAAGCCGCCGTGGATATCAGTCGCGCGCGCGGGAAGATCCATACCGCAGATACGCATCTTCTCTTCTGGCGTAAGGTACTGCAAGGCCAGCGTAAAGACCTGCTGGTAGATCTCAGTCCAGCAATGGAGCCATCCATTGACGACAGACTGCTGGAGCAGTTGAGATCTGACATCTTCCACATACTTGGAAGTCAGGCCGTAGTAAGCGGCGTGTTGGGCTTCCACGCGCTCGATCATCGAGAACGCGATCTGCGGGTTACCAGCGGGTGGATCGAGGAATGTGTAATCGTCCTTGGTCGTGACAGGCAACTGGACGGCAGGGCCGATGCGGTTGATAGCGCCGATGCGCTTGGCAACCTTGATCGGAGGAAGCGTCTCAATGGCCGTTCTGTCGCGCAGGGAATCGTGCTGGGCCTTGATCTCATCCTGATCCGTTCTGGACACCTCAGGGATGCCGCGAGACTCCATAATCGGGCGGCGAGTGACTTCTCTGGCGTAGCCAACGAAAGGATACTTGCCGTGGTAGTAGTCCAGAATTTCGTGCTTGGCGTACAGTTTGGTTCCGACCTGAGGGCTGAACGCCGTGTAGTAGATGGCAGGAATGCCATCGGGGCCGATCTGTCGCGCGTAGGCGTACACGATCTCGATCATATTCTTACCGCGCCAGACATTGGTGGTAAGTACATTGGTGACAGGCGTAAGGCTGGGATCGTTATACATAGACGATCTGCCCAAGGTAGCGGCGGCCGCTTCGATGAACTCCTTGTTCCAGCCATCGTTAACTTCCATTGCGCGGAGTTCGACTTCCGTCAGGAATGTTCGTCTGTAGATCACTCGCGCGCGCTGGAGGTCAGTAGTTTCCTGCGGGAATGTGATTTCATCGTACGGCTTTAGAGCGGTGACGCACGGAAGGTTCTTGATCACATACGGCTCTTCAATCTCAGCCTCTCCCTTTTCGCGGAGATCAACGACCATTCGCTTGCACTCCTTCACGCTGGCATTGTTAAGGAACTGCGAAAGATTGGCCGCCAGATAGTCGTCATTGGATCCGCTTTGGATCATCTCGATGACATTCGCCAGTACGGAGTCAGGCGCTTGCTCCTTGAACTGCTCCTGAATGGCTTCCAGATCCTCCATCGTCACTTTCTGGCGTCTGATGGCCGTTTCCTGATCCCAAGTAATGTGGAAGATAGTCCAGCCGTAGGTAAGGGCGTACTGGGCGCCAAGGTAAGCCTCGGAGTACAATTCCCTGCTTTGTCTGTTCTCCAAGATCCAGCGCATCATTGTCGAACAGGCCGTAGCGGGGCCGCCGTCATCGACAGTGACTCCGCTGACACGCAACTGACTGCGCTGAAACGCGGTGATCAGAAGGGCGCTGATATCGTTGATGGTTCTGTCCACCAGACGAACTCGCACATCGGACGCGCCTTCCCAAGGCATCGCAGGGTTTCCGTCTTGCCTGAGGTCGCTGTGCTTCTTGCCGTCATCCGACTGGCCGTGCCAGCGGCAGTAGCGGATATCGTCAAGAGCCGCAAGGCGCTCAAGCGAAGAGCCGTTATAAAGCGACTCGTTGTACTCCTTTAGGAGCGTTTCAAGATCTGGAGTCTTCTTCGCCGCCGCCAGAGCATCTGTCGTTGGCGTGTTCCAAGGTAGGGTTTTCATTGATATGTTTTAGGATTTCGTCTCGGTGGAAGCGATGCTGGCCGCCGAGGGTTTTGTAGGTAGAAAGTTTTCCGTCTAGGCGAAGCCTATCGAAGTACCGCGCGGACAAGCCAGTCATTTCAGAAGCGGCCTTGCGGGAGAGAAGGGGAGGGTAGGTCATTTTAGTACGAGAAAGGTTTTGTGGCTTGGTAGGTGTTATTGTTCTCAAATTCGGGATTCATCACCGCAAGGTAGCGAAGGCAGTCGATAGGATCCTTGGAGGCTCCCTTCTGGCCGTCTTGGCCAGTCCACTCCTTCAAGCAGAAAATCAGGTTTTGGCAATTTTCAGAAATATACAACTTGGGCTGGTTAATTGAACTTATTGGCTGTGACGGATCGTACGACAGCCAGTTGTTGATCATCCCAACGCCTTCTTCGATGGCGATGCCAGCCGCTTGGATCAGGTACATTGGATCATCCCCCTGCTGGAACAGGTCGATGATCGAAGTGCCGCCGTCTCGGCCAGCCGCCTGTTGCGCGCCAGCGCGAGGGTCAACATAGCGTTCCACGATGTTCTCCCCGCCTTCCAAGTGCCTTATCAGTTCCTTGTACTCGTCCAAGCCTCTACCAGCGTTGGTGGTCTGGGCAGGGCCAATCTTCCCATCGGCCTTATCGGATGCCAGCGCCCACTCGCCAACGGCCGCATCGGGCCATTCGCGGTAGACATAGCGGGTGCCGTCTTCTGTGACGCGCATCCAAAGCATAAACCAGTTTCTGGCCCCCGCAGGATCTACCGCTAGATAGTTCGTCCCACTGGCTGGGATCTTAGATGCCTCAATGATGTTGGCGTCCCCGAATCTAGGGAACTGGTTGCCCTGAAGCGACTCGGCCCAGCCATAGGCGCGGATCTTGATCTCGTAGGAGGATCTGCCCTTAAGGCTTTTGGCTAGGTGGTCGAAAGGGTTGTAAGGGTTGAACTCGGAGAAGAACCAAAGCGCGTAAGCGCCCCTGCGGACGCACTTGGCGATGTAGGGCATCTCGCCAGACTTGCACCCAATCACCGCGTTGGTTCCTTCCAGCAACTTGGCTGGCTTCGACTCTACTACCCTGCACCCAGCGAGGTAGTCCTTCACCACATTGGTGTAACCAGTTACAGGTGTGAAAGTTACGATCAGTTTACCCTTTCTGGTGATGTTACGGAATCTCAGCGTCTCCACCCAGTCTAGCGGCACAAGTTCATCGCACCAGATCAGGTCGGTTTCGCCACCTTCGATCACAGTACGCTCCTGAGCGTAATTCATAAAGAAGCACTGGCTTCCATTGGGCAAGACGAAGGAGTTTTCGGAGAAGCCATTCTTCTGAGTGTACGCAATGTTGGTGATCTTTGTCTTTTTTGCCTGTTTCAACTCAGCGGGCAGGTACTTCCAGACCACGCTCTGTTGCATCTGGATGCTAGACTGGTTGGTCGTATGGAGGCACCATACGCGCGAGTTAGGCTTGTTGATCAGGGTATAAACTACCCTTTTCGCCGCGTACTCGGTTTTTCCAGCGCGGTTACCACCGCTAAGTAGAATCTCATCATTCTGATCCAGAACTCTGTCGGCATCTTTCCAGTACCAAGGCTCATAGCCGTGTCTGTAGGGGTCACGCTTCTCGGCCTCGATCTTGTCCTCGCGGATCTGGAGGATCTCAAGGGTCTTTTCTTGGCCGACCTTTTGGACGAGCGCTTTGATTTCATCCTCTGTGGGAGCGTGGAGGACAGGGTGGGGAGTAAGCGCCAGTGAGGCCATCTCAACCTCCGTGGCTACGCCTGTACTTCCTGCTGTAGTTCCTGTGGTACGCCCTGTTGGTCGGAAGTTTAGGCGAGGACGCAAGGGTAGTCCCCTTACGCCTCACCTGCTTCGTGACGGCCGTTTGGTAGTACGAAGCGCCCTTCGCGTATCTGCGAACAGCGGATCGGTTACTGTTGGCCGCCTCTTTCACTTCAGTTCGTCCTTCTTGATGTCGTCAGACCACTTGGTCATATAGTTCTTGTACTTCTCGCTGGCCTTATCGGCGGCGCCGAGAGCCTTATCGATCTTGGATCGATTGTTGCGAGCCACAAAAACGGCACCGACAGCGCCGAGGACAATACCGACAAGAAGAGTAAGAATGTAGTACATAGTTAGCACTTCTTCTTCTTCTGGTTAACCTTGACCTCGGAGGTCATCTTCTTGGGGTTCACCACCAGTTTGACATTGGTGGACTTGGATTTGGATTTAGCCATATGCGTGTTGGGAAAAGTTAGAATTTGCCTTTAAATCTGGGGTTTCTGAGCGGGATCAGGAAGTTGCTCATCCCACCTTCGGTGCGGACTTCAACCTTCATTCCCCTAGTCCATTTCGAATTATCCCTCACCCTCATCATCCGCTTCGCGCCGTTGAGGAGGACTTCCACAAGTCGAGGATTTCTGGGGAAGACAGTCAGCACTGTACACTCTGCCACCTCGGCCGCGTTAGCGGCCGACAGAATTTTTTTTTCGGCCTCTACCTGCACAGTTTTGATCCCCCAGTGTTCGGACAGTTTGACCATACCCTCTGGAGTGATCCAAACAGGCCGCTTGGCTTCAGGCGCCTTCGTGTCTTCGCGGTACCAGTCAGTTTGGGGGCGAAGCAGACTGTTCCGCAGATCGGTCATCGCCTTCCGCGTCAGGCCCATAGCCTTGGCCAGTTCGCTTTCGCGCGTGGCCATAACAGTCAGTTCCATATCGACCACCCTTGGTCAGTAAATCACACCTCGTCAAGCCTTTTGCCAAAAAATTCCTTCTGTTGGAATGCGTAGCGTAATTTTTCGCCCGAATTTCCAAGACCCCCCCGCCCCCTAGGCTGATCCGACTGGCGGCGCGCGCTGGCTGGGCGGCCGATCCGAGGGGTCTGGCTGGGCGCTGGCAGGGCTGGGCCGAGGTGCCACTGGTCAGGGGCCGCGTAACCTTGGCCGTGACCCTGATCCGCGTAACTGGCTGGGCGCCGATCTGGGGCGCCTTGGCTGATCTGGGAGGGCAGGTAGGCTGGGTCAGGGCTGATCTGGCCTCAGAGGGGCTACAGCGCTCTTCTTTTGGGCCATTGCCACGCTATCTGGGGCATCCGAAGGATGGGTGACCGACTGGGTGATCCGCATAGGGGATCAGGGGATACAGGCTGGGGAGGATTCAGGGGGCGCGCTAAGGGGCTTGGCTGGGCCTGAGAGGCGCTTGGACTGGGCTGGGGCTGTCAGGGGCTAGGCTGAGGGGTGATCGGGGCTTGGCGGGGCGGCTGGGTGGCTGGGCTGGACTGGGGCAACAAGAAGGCCCACCTTGCGGCGGGCCGTTGATCTGGGGCTGGGCTGATCTGATCTGGATCAGGAAGCGCGGGCGGCCTTGAGGGCGGCCTTGGCGGCCTTGGTCAGGGTGGGGCGGCTGTGGAAGTAGAACGCGGCGTCCCGATCCGACTGCTCGACAGTGGCCACGAACTCGACCTGCTGGCCCGCATCGATGCCACGGAAGGAGATGCCGCCGTTGGCGTGATGCTCCCAGCCGAAGTCGGCGGGCAGGGTGCCGAAGGTCTTGCGGCCGTCCGCGAGACGGATCAGGTACTTGGTCACAGTGCCGTAGTCGTTGCTGTAGTGCTTGGACGACAGGACAGTGCCGCTGATCGTGATGCGGCCAGAGAGCGGGGCGAGATCGGCGAGGCTGGCGGTGACGGCCTTGCTGTCGCGGATCCGCGCGAGAGACTGGGCGGCGAACTCGCGGCTCTTGTCGAGGCCGCTGAGGATCACGGCGCGCTGTTTCTCGCTGGCCGCGTAATCGCGGTGACGGATCGAGGCGCAGATGTCGGCGAGCAGACGGATGCCGCGCGTGAAGTTCGTGGCCACGGCGGCCAGTTCATCGGCGGGCGATTCGGCGGTGAGGCCGAGCGCCAACTGTTCGCGCGTGATCGCGGCGGCTTCGAAGCGGCCATCGCGATTGGCGTTGTCGATGGCGTCAGCCAGTTCGGCATCGGTCTCGGCCAACTTGGCCAGAGCGGCATCGCGCTTCTGCTCGGTGCGGATCGCGGCGGCGCGCTCCTTCAGGCGATCGAACTTGTACTGATCCAGCGTGATGCCGAGGCGGTGATCCGCGCAGATGTGGCCGACAGCGATGTGCTTGTTGGTCGGATGGTGCAGGGCCACGGCGAAGTAGCGCGCACGGCCAGTGCCGCAGTGCTGGCACTGCGTGGGGCAGGAGCGGACGCCGAAGTACCGCTCGTACTTGTCGCGGAGGATCTTCTCCTCGGCCTGAGCGGCGGCGTACGCGCCACGGATCTCGCCGTACGACAGGTCGCCGAGTTCGCGGGCCTGACTGGCGAGTTGGTTGTAGCCGAACCAGATCGCGGCGATCTCGCCCGCATCGATGTAGTCGATCACGGAATAGTCCTGCGGGTTGAACTGGGAGGGATTGTGGATGGTGGTCATTGTGGTGGTGGGTGAGGATCGCAGTGGAACAGATCTACCAGCCCCTGTCAACGCCCTCTTTTGGGGGTGGCCTAGGACGGCCTAGGAGGCCCGATCTGGGCTGGGCCTAGGGGTGGGCTAGGGCGGCCAACAAAAAGCCCCCTTGCGGGGGCGTGGCGGGGCGCTGGCGGGCCGATCAGGCTTCGCTGGGGGTGAGGCGCTCCCCAGTGGCCGCGACCTCGCGGGTGGGCCACTGGTTGAAGGCTTTGCCGTACTTGCTGAAGTTGATGATGCACTTCGTTTCGAAGGTGTAGGTCATCGGGTTGCTGGCGCTGGGGTTCGTGGCGCTGATGTGGATCGTGGATCCTTCCCAGACGGCGCCGTTGCTGGTGGCGGCCACGATGGTGGAGTCGGTCATCCCAGTGTGGGCGTAGTGGCGCTCGGCCGTGCGCGTGGCGATCTTGAACGCGAAGCCGCCCACGAAGGCGTCAGCCTCATCGGCCGCGACCTTGGCGAGGCGCTTGGCCGCGACAGCGCGATCACGGATCGTGCGCTTGGCCAGAGGATCGCGGAACGAGGGGCAGGAGTCATCGCTGAACAGGATGCTGTACGCGGGCATCGCGCGCTGGTTCGCGCCGACCAGATCGTAGAAGTCGGAGATCGTGGTCTCGGTCTTCACGACCTCGATGGATCCGTCCGCGTTCTTGCGGCGGCGCGTGGTGCCTTCGCTGATCGCCTTGGCGGCGAGCGCAACGAGGTAGTCGAAGTCGCGCAGGTAGCGCTCGGCGATGCGCTCGGAGATCTGCTTCTCGGCGTCAGCCAGCGTGGCGCGGATCAGCGCAACGGCGGGCGTCAGCAAGCGCACCAGATCCTTCTCGGCCTTGGCCTTGCTGGCCTTGGCCTTGGCGCGCTCGGCCTTGGCGGCGGCTTCGATGCGCTTGCGCGGGAGGCGCTCGGCGATCTCGATCCGATCCGAGATCAGCCACGCGATCTCAAACAGGCGGCTGACTTCGATGCTGGATGCGGTGCCGCTGTCGCGGGCCGCACAGGCGGCGGTCATCGCGTCCTTCTGGGCGGCGCGCAGGTGCGGCACAGAGGCGGTGAGGATCTCCGAGGACAGTTCGCGGAAAGCGGACTGCTTGAGGGCGATCAGGGACTTCGTGTTGGTGGGTTCGATGTTCATCGTGGTGGTGGGTGAAGGAGGGCAGTGGATCAGTTCTTCGACTGGGAGTCAAGCACCCAGCAGATCACCAGCGCGGTGATCACCTTGGCCGCGATCCTGAGGCCAAGCGCCACCGCGCCAGCGGCGAGCGCTATGGCCCCTAGGAGGGCGAGCGATCCGAGTTCCGAGAGAGTCATAGGGGTCGGCTGGGCTAGGGGCTTAGGCGGCCTTCTGGGCGACCTTGGCGGCGTGGCGGGCCTTGGCGGCCACGATGATCTCGGCGATGGCCTCGATGTCCGTGGTGCTGAGGTGGGCATCGCGGATCTTCAGTTCGCTGGAGTCGAACTTCATCGTGGGCCAGTAGGCGTACTGGTCTCCAGCGTTGGCCTTGGCCAAGGCGGCCGCGAGGCGTTCCTGACGGATCCGAATGCGCTCGGCGCGGGCGGCCTCGGCGGCGAGCAGATCAGGAGAGATCTCGGCGGCGCGCTTCGCGGCCGCATCGGCGCGGTAGATCAGGCGGCCGATGTTGCTGTCCAGTTCGGCCAGCGCGTTCTTCACGACAGTGGAGCAGTGCATCGGCGCGAAAGAGTAGCCGTAGCCAGCGCGGCGAAACTTGGTGTTGCTGATCGTCACCTGAGCGTTGACCCAAGTGGCGCGGGCCTCGGCCAGAGCGGCCAGCGGGGCCATCTCGGCGTGGGCGCGCAGTTCGTAGCCTTCGCCACGCTGGGCGGCATCGGTGGGCTTGTACTCGATGCTGAAGGTCAGGATCGTCTGGCCAACGCCGAAGCCCGCGTAGGAGTTCGCGTCAGTGTCCTTGCCGCTGGCGAGGTAGTGATCGTTCTGGTCGGCGCCCTTGGCGAAGGCGTCAACGCGCGCGGCCGTCCACGCGGCGTACTCGGCGCGGGCCGAGAGGTTGGCCTTGATGACGACCAGTTCCTGAACGCGGCTGATCAGATCAGTCTCGATGGTGGTCTTGGCGGTGTTGCACCAAGGGCGGTGCTTGCTGGTGCGGATCTCGCGCGTCACCTCGATGCCCGCAGGGGCGAGCGCGGTGAGCGAAGCGATGATGTCGTTGATCGCCGCAGTGGGGGATCCACCGAGGGTGATCTTCGACTTCGGGAGGTGAGCGGACTTGAGGACGATGTGGTTCATATGCGTGGTTTTATTGGGTGTTGATGTAGGTTAGTACTGGGTGAAGGAGTGCAGTGGATCAGAAGTTCTAGGGGGTGTCAACAGGGTATTTTAGACCAGCCCCCAAGTGGTCTTGATCGCGCCGAGGACGGAGGTCTTCAGTCCGTCCAGATCGGCGATCACATTGGCGCCATCGCCCAGCATCGCGGTCATCAGGGAGACCTCGGCCTCGGTCAGGAGGCGGGCCGACCACTCGCCACGGAACAGCATCGTGTGGCCAGCGGCGTTGCGCTCCAGCGTGAAGCGGATGTCATCGAGGCGGTACTTCAGCATCCGCGCGGCATCGCCGATCTGCTCCTCGGTGGCGTCAGCCGTCTTGCGGGCAAAGGTCACGGCGCGCTTGGCCTTGGTGAGATCGGCGTAGACGCTGGTGCGCTTGAAGTCGGCGAAGGCGCGATCCACAGTGCGGCTGATCATCGCGCCCGATATGCCGAGAGCGCAGGGCGAGAGGAGCGCGCGGACAGCGGCGTCAGTGTGGGCGCTGGATCCTTCGCGGTACGCGGCGTAGGCGGCCTTGTAGGCGGTGACGCGCTTCTCGATCAGGGCGATCCGCTTCGCCGCGATGGGCTTGAGCGTGTTGAGCGCGCGGATGGCTTCGGCGACTTCGTGGACTGCGTTGGTGGGCTGGATGGTGATGCTCATTTTGGTGGTGGGTGAGGGGTGCAGTGGAACAGGTGTTCTACCCTGTGTCAATGCCTGATCTGGGAGGGGATCTTGGATCACTCGATCCAGTCGATCACCTGCCAGATCTGGGCGCCGTAGATCGGATCCGTGGCGGCCTCTAGGCGGCCGTCCAGATCGACCCCGCTCAGGATCGGGCGGCCGTCATAGCCGCGCTGGTCGTTGATCCGCGTGGCCCGCTCAAAGGCGATCCAGATCTGGGTGCCGAGGCCAGCGCGCAGATCCTCGCTGGTGCCTAGGGCGACCACCTTGCGGCTGGCGTCCGCGATCAGGTAGATCGGGCCGTCCACGCGGGCGATCACCCCGATGTGCTGATCGGCCAGCGCGAGCGCTAGGCTGAGGCCGTCCCGCGCCATCGACAGGCGGGTCATCTGGGCGGCCTCCCAGAACCCCCTATCGGAGGGGGTGGGTTCGAAGGTGGTCACGCTCATCGGATTTCCAAGGTGCGAATTTCCAGTTCGATTTCCACCTGTAGGTTTACGAGTTCGATCTCGTAGCGCTCGCGCTGGTCAGGCGTCAGGTAGTCATCCCCAGCCGAGCCAAGCGGCGCGGCGAGGATGGCGGCCAGATCGCGGGAGCGCTGGCGCAGGGAGTGGAGGCGGGTGACGCTCATCGGATTAGCGGATGCTGAGGTGGATCTTGATCGCGGACTGCTTGAGCGAGTCAGCGAGCGCCTTGAACTGCGGCTCGTAGCAGACGCGGGCGAGGTAGGCATCGACCTCGGCGTCAGCCTTCTCCTGAGCGGCCTCATCGGCGTCATAGAAGGCATCGCGCTCGGCCTCGGTGAGCGTCTCAAGGTGAGCGCGCTCGGCGGTGTAGTCGGATCCGAACTTGGTGGCGCCGTACGCGGCGACCTTGGTGAAGCGCTCGATGCGGGCATCGGCGGTGAAGACGAAGCCGCCGCGATCATTGATGTCAGTCCAGATCTGGATCAGGATATCGACATCGGCCGCGTACGACTTGCCCTGATCGGTGACGCCTTCGATGAGGAAGGTGAAGCCGTACTTGGAGCCGTCAGCCCAGATCTTGGACTCGCGGTTGCGCTCGGACTTGGTGGAGAGGCCGAGGATCTCGGCCGTGTTGTTCTGCTTGATGATGTTGCTCATATGCGTGGGTGAGAACTGAAGGCTGACCAGCGTGGGGCCAAGTGCAACATTATTTTTTACCCCCCATTTCATTGGGGTTTTCGGCCAGAACACTGGCTAGGCCAAGGCCGCGCCTCAGGATCTGGCGCACGGCCATAGGGTAGGAGATGCCGTAGCGCTCGGCCAGCGAGCGGATGTGCGTCTCCTCCTCTGGATGGATCCTGATCTGGCGCCAGCGCTTCGCGGGGATCTTAGTCTTGCGAGTCATCGTCAGCGGGCGGTAAGCGGTTCATCACTACAGGGAAGTTTTCGTAGCCGATGGATCCGAGGATGTTGTACTCGATGTGATCGATGGCGTCCTCTTCGCTGAGTTCTTCGACATCGATCAGGCGCTCGATCAGCAACTGGTAGTCGTAGATCGCGACAGGGAACGATCCGCTGGTGCGGCCGATGATCGCTTCATCGTAGGTCTCAGGAGGATCGAGGAACAGCGCCTCCTCATTCGCCTCGGCGACAAACGCGCGCGAGGGATGAATGGGAGCGTCCTTCTTCTTCTTGGGTCGCTTAGAAGGGGACATCGTCATCAGGGGTTTCGACTGCGGGAGCAGAGGTGACGCCGAGCGACTGATCGAGCGCATCACGGAAGGCTTTGTCCTTCGCGCTGATGGCGCCCTTGAACGGCTTCGGCTGGTAGTTGTCCTGCCACCACTTCAAACTGGCCGCAGGTAACGATCCAAGCGACTTGCCCTGTTGCTTCCCGAAAGGGATGATCACGCTCTTCCAATCGCCGCCAGAGACTGGCTGAACGCTGGGAGCGCGCGGTGCAGGTGCGGCCGCTCCGCGCTCGTACTGCTCGACAGGCGCGTCCAGATCAGGCGGGTTCCACTTGAACTTGGTGCCGTCCTTGGTCTTGCCTTGGTACTTGCCGCTGTCGGTGATCACGGCCCAAGCCTCAGGCAACTCGTACAGGTAACGGCCGATGCCTAGGTTGACCACGGCCCGCTTCATCGCGCCAGACGCGGCGCTCTTGAACGGATCGATGTCATCGCCCTTGGCCAGTTCGACTTCGCAGGATCCGCAGACAGTGCGGTCACCGCAGGACAGCGTCACAGTGCAGACGGCGCTGGATCCGATCTGCTTGAACTCTTCCTTGTGGCTCCAGCCTTCGCCGTAGACATCGTCCAGCCGCTCCATCGCGGCGCGGTTGTCGATGTAGGCAAGGCATCGCGCCCAGACGGATCCATCGTTCTTGGTGCCGCAGGACTGGATGCGCCACTCGACCCTGTCGGCGGGGAAGGGAGCGCGGAGGTGTGTTAGGTTACTCATTGGTATTGTGGGAGGAAATTTCGGTGGTGGCGTTGAGCGCCGCGATGAAGATCGTGGTGACCTGTTCGCGGATCAGGATCAGGTGCTTGCACCTGTACTCGTCAGGGAACATCGGCTCGTATCCTTCGGCCAGCGCCTTGGTCAGGCGCGGCATCAGGACGCACTGGAAGTGTTCGCAAGAACACTCGCCGTGCAGATCGTTGGCGGCCAGATCGATCAGGTGTACCTGACCTTTCTTGGACGAAGGCATCGTGTACCGCGTGGGGTGATCGTAGACTTGGAATTTCTTTTTCATCAGAATGGATTCCGAGTGTCGGACAGTTTGCTGAACTCGGCGATAGGAATGTGGATCACAGGCTCAATGTCCTGATCGTCACCGCGCGAGTTGGCCGTGCGGCCCCCGACAGTGATCTCGCGGCGGGCCAGATCCTGAGCGTTGACCCTGTAGATGAAGATCCCATCGCTCCACTTGACCAGCAGGAAGGCTGGCCGAGCGGTGGCGTACTGCGCGCGGCAGACGCTCAGGTACTTCTCCAGCGAGGTGTAGAATGTCCTGTACTGGGATCGGGCAAAGTTCTTGCACCTGATCTCGATCCAGCCGACCACGCGGTTGTTCGGATCCACCACGCAGTAGTCGATCTTGTAGTAGCGCGGCGTCTTCACGCAAGCCACGCCCCAGACGGCCTCCACGGCCTCGATGCAGATCTCCTCGTCCTTGAGGTGACCATCGTTCTCGTAGGTCGGGCGGCTCATACGCGCTCCAGTTTGGCGATCAGGCGCGACAGGCGGTCACGCGCGGCGATCAGTTCGCGGAGGTACGCGGGCTTGCGGCCCGCGCGCTTGCCGTGCTTGCGGTGGTAGTTGCCGTGGATCCGCTTCATCGGGACAGGCGGGCGATCCCGCGCTTGGTGACGGAAGGGACGGCGGCCAGCCTGTAGCCCACGCGGGCGAAGCCAGTCACGCCAAGGTTCCACGCGGCGTAAATTTCCGAGCGGGTAGGCTGGCGGCCCATATTGGCGATCAGGCGCGATTCGATCCAGCGCAGGTACTCGGTGGCGTACTCGCGGGCGATGGCCTCATAGGAGCAGTAGGTAGACCAGTCGTAAGCCTCGGCCCCGCGCTTGCGGCGGCTGGCGCTAACCTGATCCCACGCGCGCTCGGACATCTGCCACGCGCCACGGCTGGCGCCGTTGTCCCCGATGGCCAGATTCTGCATACGCGATTCGGCCACGGCCACGCTGGTTACAAATTTCCAGTTGATCTCGCTGGCAGAGCAGATCGAAGCGGAGATCAGGGTTAGAAGGAGAATTCGCATCGGGAGAGGAGGGCTTGGATTACGGCAGAGCGGGCGTACTGGCTGTTGCCGTACGCGGCGGCCTGTATGGCGGCGGCCTTGGCGTCCTGTTCGTCTTGGTGGTCTTGGGCCATAGCGGCAATTTCCCCTTCGGTGAGATCGGCGGCGCGTTTGGCCGTGAACTCAGGAGCGTCTTCGAACTTCACATCTTTCCAGCGGATCCAGCCGCACGACTTGGTCGTGAACTGGACGCGAGTGCAGTGGAAGATGTGGCCTTCTTCGTTGGACTCAGGGGCGGTGATCATCTGCAACAGCACGACAACGAAGTCGGCAGAGACAGTGAACTTGCGCTTGGAACCATCGATAGACTCGATGACTCCGTGGATCGGGATCGTGACGCTGACCGCGTCTTTTTTGGGTTGGTGTTCCATAGGTGAACTGGGTGAGGTCTTGAGGTGTAGGGATGTTGCACAAAGTGTCAAGAGGTGTTTTTATGGTGCTTGACTTGGCCTGAAGATCTGTTCTAATGGAGTCCTTCACCCGCACTATGCACAACAAGATCCACTACCTGAAGGCGACCATCATCCGTGGTCTCGCCAAGTCCCACGGCAAGCGCGTCTCCCGCGCTTTCCTCAACGCGCTCGATCAGTATGTCGAAGCCAAAGTCATCGCGGCTTGCCAGACCCACAACGGCGGCCTCAAGACCCTCGATGCTGGCCTCGCTCACTACCTGTTCGTGGGCGGCCTCAAGAAGAAGAACAAGTAACCCTTTCCCCCCAACACCGATGAACACACCACACACCAAGATCGTCTACGACCTAGACGCCACCCAGTACCACGCCAGCGCTGGCCTGAGCAAGTCCCTGCTCGGCCACCTGCTCAAGTCCCCCGCGCACCTCAAGGCCCACCTGTCGGCTGAGAGGGAAGAGCCGACCAAGGATATGCTCCTCGGCACCGCGATCCACGAAGCCACGCTGGAGCCTGAGAAGTTCCTGAAGAACTGGGCCGTCCTCCCTGTCGGCCTTGATCGCCGCACTACTGTGGGCAAGGCGGCCTACGCGGAATTCGTTGCCGCTAACGCTGGCAAGAACCTCCTGAGCGCCGAAGACTACCAGACCGCCGTCTCCGTTGCCGCGTCCCTCAAGGACACGATGAACTTCTCTGGATCGCTCCGAGTCGGAACCCCTGAGATCAGCCTGTTCGCTCCGTCCGATAACGGCCTCCAGTTGAAGGCCCGCCTCGATCTCTTCGACCCTGAGCGCAACATCATCTGGGATATCAAGACCACAATCGCGGCCGATCCGTTTGGCTGGCGCAAGGAGGTGTTCAAGTATTCATACGCCTTGCAAGCCAGCCACTATCTGGATCTGGCCCGCCGCACTGGCCTCGGCGATAAGAACACCAAGTTCGCTTTCGCCGCAGTGGAGAAGGTCGCTCCCTACGCCGTGGGGATCTACACCATCAAGGCCGAGACCTTGGCCAAGTGGGATACGATCCGCGCTGATCTGTTCAAGCAGTGGGAGAAGGCCGAGAGCATCGGTGTCTACCCTTGCTACTCTGGAGACTTCATCGAGATCGAAGCCTAATGGACAACATCAACGAAGTCAGGGTCGAACTCTCGGCGCTCAAGGCGCTGGGAGGCCAGTGCTTCTTCGCCATCGTCCACGCCTACCTCAAGGCGCGGGCGGTGGACGGAGTGGCCCGCGTACCGAACAAGGAGGCCGCCGCCCTCTTCGGCGTCACCCCTCGGTACATCACCTCCGCGATCACCCACCTGCGTCAGGTCGGCCTGATCACCCACTACGAATACGATGGCCGCAACCGCATCGTTCACCTGAGCAAATAATATGGAAAACCCTTCACTCGGCTTTGTCGGCATCTTCATCCCCCGCGATCTCTGGCTCCGTCCCGATCTCAGCGTCACCGAGAAGGTGCTTGCTGGGGTCGTAGACGCCCTAGACAGGGGAGATGGATGCTGGGCATCCAACGCCTACCTCGCGAACACTGTAGGGGTCGGAGAGCGGCAGATCCGCGACTACCTCGCGCGCCTTGAGGAAGCCAATGTCCTCAGGCGCTGGAGTCAGGACGGCAACCGAAGGATCTCCAGCACCTACTCCAAGCCATCGAACAAGACTTCGGAGGAGGAAAACTGCCACCCCCCTAGGCAGGAAACTGCCACCAATAGGGTAGTACATAAAGTAAAAGATAATAAGAATAAGAGCGTATGTGTTTCTGAGGCTTTCGTTAAGGCTAGGGTCGAGAACACAGACAAGGCCAAGGAAGCCTTCAGCCTGTTCATTGTCCATCGTCTGGAGATCAAGCGCCCTCTTACCCAGCGCGCCTTGGAAGCCAATGTCGATGTCGTGAAGGCTGAGGCCGACAAGCACGGCCTGACCTTCGCGGAGGCCGCCAAGGAGATGATCGATGCCTCGATCAGGAACGGCTGGTACGGCCTGTTCCCAGTACGCAAGGGTAACCAGCACCTGCCCAAGAAGGCGCTCACCAGCGAGGATCACAAGAATGGATTCTAAGCACGGCAAGTGCCTCCACTGCGGATGCGAGACGCGCGGCCTGTCTTTCGAGATCGGCGGCAAGACTGTCCAGTTCGGCGCGCCTGATGTCTGCGCGGCTCCTGAATGCACGGCCAAGGCAGACGCGGCTTTCGCGGCCGCCGAGGCCAAGCGGGTCAAGCGCGACAGCCTTCCGATCCCCCCAGTGTTTCAGGACACGGACTGCTCGCGGCTCCCAGCGCGGCTGGCCTACTTGGCCAAGAACTGGACGCCGTATAGCGGCAAGGGCAACCTGCTCCTGCACGGCACCACGCGGATCGGGAAGACCAGAACGGCTTGGGAGATCTGCAAGCGCCTCGATGCCAGCGGCGTCAAGGTCAAGGTGCTGACGATGCGCGACATCGAGTTCCAGTTGCAGGAGGGCTTCCAGAAGGGCGACTGGCACCGCGTGGTGGATCGCTGGTGCGGACACTCGTTCCTGTTCATCGATGACTTGGGCAAGGAGAAGTTGACCGAGCGAACCCAGTCGTGCCTGTTCCAGATCGTAGACGAGCGGGCCTCCAACAAGCGCGCCACGATGCTGACCACGAACTATGACGGCGCCACCCTCAAGGCGAAATTTCCTGACGCCGAGACTGGGGCCGCCTTTGTGGCCAGACTCCGAGAGTTCTACGACTTCAGCGGCGAAGCGACCTGAGGCTCGGAGAAGGGCTTGCACTCATCGATCATCACCTCGGTGAAGCCACCCTTGTCCCACTCAAGTTTCATCACGCGCAGGTCGGCAATCTTCTGGTCGGCCTCGATGTAGCCACCGATCACCAGACAGTCCAAGATGGTTTTGACCACATTGTCCGCATCGGGCTTTGTGGTCTTCCATTCTATCTCTTTGCAAGGTCTGCACTTGGGCGGGATGTAGAACAGGGCCACAATCACGCGCAGGGGCTTTCCAGCGAACAGGGGCGCCTTGGGCTTGTGGGCGGCCAGAATGGTCAGGAAGGCCGTCTCCCATTTCTTGGCATCGCTCTTCTTCATCTTGCCCACGAACTGGCGGCCGTCCTTTGTCTTCAGGATCCTCAGGGCCGATTGGTGGGTGGTTTCAGGGGGCGCGATGTCGAAGTGAAGGGTTTTCATACGCCGTCAGTAGTTGACCAGTTCGTACAAGTCGAGCAAAGTTACGGAATGGAATACGAGCCTAAGCCAGAGCGGATCCGCACCGACATCAAGTCCCGACATAAGGGAACCAAGATCCCCAAGGAGAAGCGCGATGAGATCGAGAAGCGCCTTGAGGCTGGCGAAGGCATCGTGGCCACGGCCAAGGCTGTCGGATCGTCCGAGCATACAGTCTCCGCGATCAGAAACGATCTTACGAAGGGCGTTGATACCAACGCTTGGAAAAAAGCCCACGGCGCCAACCTGATGGCGGCCGCCGCGCGGATGGGAGAGCGCTTGCTGGTTGAGGTCGATAACTTGTCTCCATCGCAACTACCATTGGCCATCGCGATCATCACAGACAAAGCGCTTTCCCTGAACGATCAGCCTACCACAGTCACGGAACACAGGCTGAAGATCAGCCACGATGATCTGGACAAGATGCTACGCGGGCAGGTCATTGACCTCCCTCCAGAATTGCCGCCTCAGTAGTTCAGCGGCAGAACTCCTGTTTTGTAAACAGGGTGTCGCAGGTTCGATCCCTGCCTGAGGCTCCAGTGGGTGTAGTTCAATGGATAGAACCGCCGCCTTCTAAGCGGCTGATCTGGGTTCGATTCCCAGCACCCGCACCACTCTAAAGCAAAACTCCCACCTGTGATGCGGCACAGATGGGAGAAGGCTTCGGCCTTTTGCTTCACCCAGCGAACAACGATCCGCTAGATCTCAGAGCGTGAGATCTGGGTCAGGTTTGTCAACCTTGGTAAACAATCGGCGGTACAGGGCAAACAGGGATTGGATCCCAGCCACCCCGATCAGGCCAAGGGATACCCAGATAAAGGCAGGGTGATCAAACAGCCTAGGAAGGGCCGCCACGCCAGCGCCAGAGGCCATCAGGCTTACCGCCCCTACCTTGCCTATGCCTACCCAGTGGCCGAAGAGCAGGGCGAAGGCGCCAATGGCGATCAGGCCAGCGCCTAGGGCCAGCAGGTAGGTGTCCTGCTTCTCCTTATTGGCCGCCTCCAGTTCCATATGCTTTTTGGCCAGATTCTGCTCGGCCTCCACGCGGCGGCGCTCGGCGTCCTTGACCACGGCTTCCCAAGCCGCGTTGATCTCCTTGATTGTCTTGTCGGCCTCCTCCTTGACCTTAGCCAGTTTGCTGTGGTCACCAGCCAGCGCAAGGGCGTGGTCAATGTTTTTCTGGGTAGGCTTGTCCAAGTAGGATCCAGCGGCCTCCAGCAGGACGCCTACTGTCTTGGTCGGGGGTGTCTGCTCGGCGCCAGCGTTCACATCCTTGGCCACCTTGACATAGCCAGCCGCCCGCTCGATGGCCTTGTCCTGTTTGTCGGCAAAGGTATCTGAGGCCGCGATAGGCGCCTGAGCAACCGATGGCTCCTCTGGCTTCTTCGCCGTACAGGCGATCAGAGCCAGCGCGACAACAAGGATCGGAATCTTTCGAAAGTCCATTTGATCATTTTCTGAGTTTCAGAAACAAGCGTATTCCAGATCCCAGAGCCACGATGCCTCCTATTGTTAGTGTGATGACGCATACGATTTGAAAGTTGTTCACGATGCCTTCGACCTTGTCGATGGGGATGGCGTCTCCAGCATCCGTGATCACTGCCTTGTCCGTGATAAGCGCCACGGCTGAGTTAGCGTTGGTGATGGCCTTGAATCCAGAAACGATAGTAGTCGCGCTCAACAGGCCAGCGATACCGA
>Ga0209358_10000269_pt1 | contig 47163 bp, 35 predicted proteins | sample LauGreFa1BDMLBSN_2_FD_187574 | JGI IMG/M metagenome (GOLD analysis project Ga0209358, IMG submission 187574) | Freshwater lake microbial communities from Lake Michigan, USA - Fa13.BD.MLB.SN (SPAdes) (version 2) | ecosystem: Environmental > Aquatic > Freshwater > Lake | place: Lake Michigan, USA... | reverse complement strand
GTTTGAACCAGGTAAATATATTGTGAGTGAAGCAGGATACTTTATTGCCACTGTGAATGTAATGAAACAATCAGGCGATATACAGTTTGCCGGCTTGGATACAGGTTTGAATCATTTGATTAGACCCATGTTTTATGATGCTTATCACTATATTGATAATTTAAGTCACCCAGAGAAACCTTTACAAGAATATGCAGTGGTGGGTAATATTTGCGAGACAGATACTTTTGCTTGGGACCGACCCATACCAACCATTGAAGAAGGAGATTTTTTAATTTTTTATAATGCAGGCGCCTACGGTTATGAAATGGCCAGCAATTATAATGCAAGATATAAGCCTGCGCAAGTCTTGGTTGAAAATGGAGTTGCAAAACTAATTAGCAGAAGAGATAGCTTCGAAGACTTATTACACTTGCAAGTACCTTTAACAAAATAGCATGATAGAGATTAAACATATTAGTAAACAATTTGACACTAAGCTGATCTTAGATGATATTAGTGCGCAATTTAAACCTGGTATGTGTAATTTAATTATTGGTGCTAGTGGAAGTGGCAAAACAGTATTGACTAAATGTATTGTGGATTTAATTCAAGCCGATCAAGGCGAAGTGCTATTTGATGGAAAGGCTTTGAGCAGCATGACCAAAGAAGACAGAAAAGATTTAAGAAATAGTATAGGTATGTTATTTCAAGGAAATGCCTTGTTTGATTCTTTAACAGTAGAAGAAAATGTAAGATTTCCATTGGATATGTTTTCAAAGTTGGGTCCAAAAGAAAAGCTAGATAAAGTAAATAGTATTTTGGCAAGAGTAAATTTGGAAGGCGTTAACAGCAAATACCCTGCTGAGCTTAGTGGTGGGATGAAAAAAAGAGTTGCACTCGCTAGAGCCGTGGTAATGGAGCCTAAATACCTTTTTTGTGACGAGCCCAATTCTGGCCTAGATCCTCAAACCTCTATGGTGATTGACAAATTGATTGAAGAGTTAACCAAAGAATACAATATTACTACCATTGTGGTATCGCATGACATGAATAGTGTGATGGAAATTGGTAATTATATTTTGTATTTACATCAAGGTAAAAAAGAATGGGAAGGCTCCAATAAAGATATTATTTACAGTAAAAACGAATTACTCAATAAATTTATATTTGCATCAGAATTTTTACAAGACGCCAAAGCCATGAGAATGATGGAGGACGAAAAAATTAAACCTTAAAAAACCAAACCTATGAAATATTTATTAGCCCTTTTATGTAGCATTGTTGTTTTGAACGTTTCAGCTCAAACCGATCCTTACGCTCCTTATCAAAAAGATAAAAATTTACCCTACTTTAAAATTACCTCTGTAGGAGGTAAAGAGATTACCAATAAAAATTTACCTAAATACAAATACCAAATGATCATCATTTTCAGCCCTGATTGTCCCCATTGTGAACATGAGGCTGCTGAAATTAACAAGTATGCAGATAAATTTAAAAATGTATTGATGATTTGGGATAGCTATAAAGACATGCCATCCATCAAAAAATTTGCAGAAAAGTACAATATGATTGGAAAACCAAATATCATCATTGGTAGAGACCCTGAATTTATGCTACCAAGCTTTTTCAGACCAACCATGACCCCTTTTGTGGCGATTTATGAGAATAATAAGTTGAAAAAAATATATGAAAAAGGTGCAGAAGTATTTGAATTACTTAAAAATATAGATAGTAAATAACTAACTTTGCCCCGTAAAATCATCCTCTTAAAAAATATATATCTTATGAAAATTACAGTAGTTGGAGCAGGTGCAGTTGGTGCAACATGTGCAGACAATATTGCACGTAAAGAATTAGCTAGTGAATTAGTTTTATTAGACATCAAAGAAGGTTTTGCGGAAGGTAAGGCACAAGATATGATGCAAACTGCTGCATTACTTGGTTTTGATACTAGAATTTCTGGTAGCACAAACGATTATTCTAAAACTGCTAATTCTGATGTAGTGGTGATTACTTCAGGTTTACCTCGTAAGCCAGGTATGACAAGAGAAGAGTTAATTGGCACCAATGCTGGTATTGTAAAAGGTGTTTGTGAAAATTTATTAAAGCATTCTCCAAATGCGATTATAATAGTGATTAGTAACCCAATGGATACAATGACTTACTTAGCATTGCAATCTACTGGTTTACCAAAGCATAGAATTATTGGAATGGGTGGTACTTTAGATAGCGCTCGTTTCAAATATCAATTAAGCACCACATTAAACTGTAGCCCTGCAGATTTAAATGCATTGGTAGTAGGTGGACATGGTGATACAACGATGATCCCTTTAATCAAGCATGCTACATGGAATAGTATTCCAGTAACAAAGTTCTTGAATGCTGAGCAACAAGAAAAAATCATTGCTGATACAATGGTGGGTGGTGCAACTTTAACAAAGTTATTAGGTACTTCAGCTTGGTATGCACCAGGTGCTGCGGGAGCTGCATTGGTTGAAAGCATTGTACGTGACGAGAAAAAATTATTTACATGTTGCGTAAGCTTGAATGGCGAATATGGCCAAAATGATATCTGCTTAGGCGTTCCTGTAGTGATTGGAAAGAATGGCTGGGAGCAAATTGTTGAAATGGATTTATCTGCTGACGAACAAGCAGCATTCAACAAGAGTGCAGATGCAGTAAGAAGTATGAACGATGTTTTAAAAACATTATAACATTCCCCAATGAGTCTCACACATTGGACTCATTGAATAAAAAAAGAGCCTCCATTTGGAGGCTCTTTTTTTATTGATAATATTGCATCGCTTTTTGTGCAATAAAATGTAGATCATGTTTTTTCATACAAGCAAAATGTCCTTGAGGACATTTTTTAGTGCCATATTTGGAACAGGGTTGGCAGGGCAGATTAGGTACCATGGCATTAAAATACATTTCTTGACCATTCTGCAAATCTGATGCAGCATAATATGGACCTACTTGTAATAAAGGCGTAGTAGCGCCCCAAATAGCAATCGTCTTTTTATGAAAAGCACAGGCAACATGTAAAAAACCAGTGTCATTAGAAATAACCATTCTTGCCCCCTTTACCAATAAAGCAGATTCATGTAAATTAAATTTACCACAGCCATTGTAAATTTTGATTGGGTCGGTATTGGCAACTTCTTCACCAGATGGTTGATCTTCTTTACCTCCAATTAAAATAATGGGCACAGGAATTAGAGAACACAATTGTTGTAATTGCTCAACTGGCATTCTCTTAGTTGCATAAGAGGCGCCGATCACTAAAGCAATATATCCAGCCTGATGCGAAGTGGGTATATCATTTGCCTTTAAACTTACATTAGCTGGCACAAAATAATCCATCCCCTTCCCATCGTTTTGCACACCCAATATTTTTAATGGATCTAAACTTCTCTCCACAATATGCGTATCGGGCAATAGATTAATGCCAAATCTGGTAAGTATCCATTTTTGTAGGGATAGTTTTTTGTAGGTATAGGTTGTTACACCTAAAGCTTTTTTAATTCGGAAGGTTCTAAAATTATGATGCAGATCAATAACCATATCTATATTAGCCGCCTTCAATGAAGCAATGGTTGCTGCTAAATTATTGTCATGATAATGAAAATGATCAATGTATGGATTGGCCTCGGTAACAGCCTTTAAAGATTTCTTAGTTAGAAAATGAATTTCAACACCAGGGATTTGCTCCTTAGCACAACGAATAGCAGCTGAGGTAAATATGATATCCCCAATGGAGGAAAGTCTTATAATTAGAAGGCGCATCATTGACTAAGCTGATCGTTTAAATTAGGGCAATGGATTATCATGCTCCAAATAATCTAAATCTTTATGATATGTTTCTTCTGTAAATACAAAGGCAATTAAAGTAATACCCATTACAATGGCTCCTGTAAAAATGCCGCTTTGAATAATGCTCCATCCCAAGCTTTTTTGTAAGATATCTAAAAACAATAAGTTGATTAACGGCAACGCCCCTCTCACCATATTTGGAATAGTCGTTGCAGCTGTAGCTCTTAAGTTGGTACCAAATTGCTCTGCAGCCATTTGGTTAAAGATAGCCCAGTAACCAGTGCTAAATCCTAAGAATCCGCAGATGGCATACATACGATCATCGGAATCATTCAATGCACTGAAGAATAAAACCATTCCTACAATATTCAATAAGTAAAATAACAACAAGGCTTTTTTTCTACTTTTAAAATACTGACTCACATAACCAATGATTAAATCTCCTGTAGCAATACCCACATAAGCAAACATCACAGACCTTCCAGAGTCAATTAAATTTTCTCCATAATTAGCTGTAGCAAACTTGTTACTATAATTCACCAAAACACCAATCACAAACCAAGTGGGTAAACCAATTAAAATAGCTTTGATATATTTTGAAAATCTCTTTTTATTATTCAAGAACATGAAAAAATTACCCTTTTGAATATTCTCCAGCTTTGCAGATTCAAACATAAAAGATTCTGCAACTTTAACTCTTAGTATTAATAAGAACACACCTAAACCTCCACCTATCTGGTAACACAATCTCCAATCTTTGGTATACTGAAAAGTAAAATAAGCAAACACTGCGCCAAACAAACCTATTCCAGCAACCATCGATGTTCCAATACCTCTTTTATGCTTGGGCAACATTTCAGATACCAATGTTATACCTGCCCCTAACTCTCCAGCCAAACCAATTCCACCTACAAATCTGCAATAAGCATATTGATCTACTGTTTGAACAAATGAAGTAAGGATATTAGCAACTGAATACAATAAGATAGAGCCAAACAATACTTTTAATCTACCTTTCTTATCTCCAATAATTCCCCAAAGAATTCCACCAATCAATAAACCTGACATTTGCCAATTGATGATGTGCGCACTATCTACAATAATTGTCTCTAGTGTAGATCCCACTGCTAAAACACTGGGTTGTCTTACAATGGTAAACAACAACAAATCATATACATCCACAAAATAACCTAAAGCGGCTACTAATACTGGCAGAGACCAAAGTCCAATTTGTTTGTGTTGATTCATCTTACGCTTTTTTAGAACGGTGGGTAATCACTTTAAATATAACAGGAGCTGTAGTAATAAAAACTATGCCTAATACAATTACTTCTAAATGCTTTTTCAAATCAAACTGAAAATGTTCCAATATCCAAGTTTGTAAAAAATGTCCACCAAAAATCATGCTGGTCACCCACAAAATACATCCAACAACATTATTGTACATGAATTTTTGTTTATCCATATTCACAATGCCCGCTACGATTGGCGCAAAGGTTCTTACAATGGGAATAAAACGTGCGATAATGATAGCACGTCCGCCATGCTTGTCGTAAAACTCTTGTGCTTGAATTAAATATTTCTTTTTGAAAAATAAATTCTCTTTCCAGTCAAACATAGTGGGTCCTACTTTTTTACCAAAAGTATATCCTACATAATTACCTAATATACCTGCAACAGAAATCAAAGCAGTAAGCACCAATAAATTAATCCACTCATTGGAAGATGGAATGACTTCAGCTGCTAATGGACCAGCATAAATTCCTGCAACAAATAATAAACTATCTCCGGGTAAGAAAAAGCCCGCAAATAATCCAGTCTCTGCAAATACTACAAATAAAATTAACCACAAGCCACCATGTTCAATATAAAATTGCGGTTGTAATAATTGACTCCAGTGAAATACTTCTAATAATGTAAACATGAAAATAATTTATGACTGTTGCGGTGATTCTAATGATCCTTCCCATTTACTTACAACGGTAGTAGCTAAACTATTGCCCAATACATTGGTAGCAGTTCTGAACATATCGCAAAAATGATCAATTGGCAAAATGAGTGCAATTCCTTCTGGAGGAATATTGAACATCGCACAAGTTGCAGTAACCACTACTAAAGATGCTCTTGGTACACCTGCAATTCCCTTACTGGTTAACATCAATACCAATAACATGGTTAATTGAGTGCCCATATCTAAATGAATGCCGTATGCTTGTGCAATGGCTAAACTTGCAAAAGTCATATACATCATACTGCCATCTAAATTAAAAGAGTATCCTAAAGGCAGAATGAAAGAAACAATTTTATCCTTACAACCAAAACGCTCCAGCTCTTCTGTTAATTTTGGGAATACCGCTTCGCTACTAGTTGTACTAAAAGCAATTACTAATGGGCTAGAAATATGTTTTAACAAAGAAGGAACCCTCTTTCCTAAAATGATGAATCCAACACCTAATAATACAATCCACAACACCCCTATACCAGCTAAGAAATACAATAAGTATTTTCCATAGAATACAAATACAGTTAATCCCTTTGTTGCAATTACCGCTGCAATAGCACCAAATACACCCAGTGGTGCAAAATTCATCACATACCCAACCATTTTTAAAATGATGTGCGCAATGGTATCAAATGCTTTGATCAATCCTTTTGCGTGGTCTCCCATCGCAGCAGCTGCTACGCCAAAAAATATACTGAAAATAACAATTTGTAAAATTTCATTCGTCGCCATGGCTTCAATCATACTTTTTGGAAACACATGCTCCACAAAATTGATCAAGCTAAATGATTGCGTCTTCCCCATTAATTCTGCAGCACCAGAAGTATCTACATTAGACAAGGCAATGCCTTCTCCTGGTTTGAATAAATTCACCAACACCAAACCAATCAACAAACTCATTAAAGAGGCAGTTATAAACCAAAGCAATGCTTTGCCTCCAACCCTACCCACTGTTTTGATATCTCCTAATTTAGCAATACCCACTACCAAAGTCGTAAATACCAATGGAGCAATAATCATTTGTACCAATCTTAAAAAGATTGTGGTCAATAACTTTAAATTCTTAGAAAGGGTATCAATACTTGCTGGGGATTGTGTCTCGTGTATATAGTATCCCAAAATAGCTCCAGCTACCATGGCAATAACAATATACAAGGTGAGTTGATTCGATTTTTTCATAGGTCTGTTAGTGATGCAATATAAGACTAGATTTTCATAAAAAAGGCGGGCTATTTTGCGAAAAAAGTGCTATTTTTCGACATAAATTGATTTAAAATCAAACCAAACATTATGAGTTTATTTAGAAAAAAGGATTTGTCTGCTATGCTTGCTCAAGCAGAAGATGGAGGCAAGGGACTTAAACGTACTTTAGGTGCAGGTAATTTGATTGCATTGGGCGTGGGTGCAATCATTGGCGCTGGCTTGTTTGTAAGAACTGCTGCTGCTGCTGGTCAAGCTGCTGGACCTGCTGTAACTATTTCATTTATCGTAGCTGCTATAGGTTGTGCTTTTGCTGGCTTATGTTATGCAGAGTTTGCTGCCATGATTCCTATCTCTGGTAGTGCTTATGCTTATTCATATGTAACTATGGGCGAAACGGTTGCATGGATTATTGGTTGGGCATTAATTATGGAATATGCTTTGGGTGCTGCAACAGTATCTATTGCTTGGAGTGAATATCTAAATAAGCTGCTGGGAGGAAGCATCCCATATGAATGGAGCCACTCTCCATTTGAATCTGTAACAGATGCAGCGGGAGTTGTTCATCATGGTATCATGAACGCACCCGCTTTAGTGATCCTTTTATTATTGACTTTATTGTTGATTAAAGGAACGCAAGAATCTGCTATTGTAAACGCAATTATTGTATTTATTAAAGTAGCGATTGTATTATTATTCATCTTTATTGGATGGAAGTTCATCAATCCTGCAAACCATACACCTTATTTAATTCCTGCAGATCAAGCTCCTGTAACAGATGCTTCTGGAAAAGTAATTGCTGATTACTCTGGCGTATTTAAGCATGGATGGGGCGGTGTATTAGGTGGTGCAGCAATTGTATTCTTTGCATTCATCGGATTTGACGCGGTATCTACTGCAGCTCAAGAGGCAAAGAATCCAAAAAGAGATATGCCTATCGGTATTTTAGGATCTTTAGTAGTATGTACTATTTTATACATTTTATTCGGACACGTATTAACAGGTGTGGCACCTTGGACTGATTTCGTTGATCCTTTAAAAGGTCGTGAAGCTTCTGTAGCATATGCTATTTCGACTTATATGACTGGATATGGTTGGTTAGCGACTGCAGTAACTGTTGCTATCTTAGCCGGTTTCTCTTCTGTAATCTTAGTGATGTTAATGGGTCAATCACGCGTATTCTTCTCTATGGCGAATGACGGTTTGTTACCAAAAGTATTCTCTGATTTACATCCTAAGTATAGAACTCCTTATAAATCTAACTGGATCTTGTTTGTATTTGTAGGTGCTTTCGCTGCATTTGTGCCAGGTAGCGTAGCAGGTGATTTAACTTCATTTGGTACCTTATTTGCCTTTGTATTAGTAAGTGTTGGGGTTTGGATCTTAAGAGTAAAATCACCAGAAATGGAAAGACCATTCAAAACACCATTGGTTCCATTGGTTCCAGTTTTAGGTGCTATTATTTGCTTGGCAATGATTTTTGCTTTGGACGCACAAACATTGAAAGTAGCCTTTATTTGGATGGCATTGGGTTTATTGGTGTACTTCGTTTACAGCCGCAAGCACAGTAAATTAAATTAAAGTATAAACTCGCTTATTTAATAGGAATAGCCAGACGATATTGTCTGGCTATTTTTTTTGCCTTATTTTTGCTGACTTAAATGTACAAATTATGGGAAGGATATTTGAAGTAAGAAAAGCCACGATGTTCAAAAGATTTGATCGTATGGCAAAACAATTTACTCGAATCGGTAAAGAAATTGTCATTGCGGTAAAAGCATCCGGACCCGACCCAGATACGAATCCTGCTTTAAGAAGATGTTATCAGAATGCAAGAAGTGCTGGTATGCCCAAAGACAGAGTGGAAGCGGCTATTAAAAGAGCGATGGGTAAAGACACTTCTAACTACGAAGAAATTTTATACGAAGGATATGCACCACATGGTGTGGCTTTATTAGTAGAGACTGCCACAGATAACCATGTAAGAACCGTTGCAAATGTGAAAAGCCATTTTAACAAAGGTGGTGGATCTATGGGAAACAGTGGTAGCGTAAGTTTCCAATTCAAAAAAATGGGCGTGTTTAAATTAAACCCTGAAGGCTTGGTGATGGATGATTTAGAATTAGAATTAATTGATCATGGCCTTGACGAATTAGGAGAAAGTAACGACGATAATGGAAACCCTATATTGGTCTTAAGATGTGCTTTTGCAGATTTTGGAAGCTTACAAAAAGCTTTGGAAGAAAAAAAGCTTACTGTAATTAGTGCAGAATTAGAGTGGATTCCTACCACTACTGTTCCTGTATCAGATGAGCAAGCAGAGGACATCAGTAAATTAATTGAACGTTTAGAAGAAGACGAAGATGTAAATAAAGTTTTCCATAATATGGGATAATATGAAACTATTTGCAACGATATTATTTGCTTTTAACCTAGCTCCTTCTATAAAAGATTCTGTAGCACCGTCTTTTAACAAATACACCATGGGTGTTTCATTAAAAGTGCCAGAAAATTTTTACACCAAGACAACTGGATTTTTTTGTAATACAGAAAGATACATTCAGAAGCAAACTAAAGTTGCCGTAAAATTTAGATTAGGATCAGTGGAGCAAACACAGAGATTAGAGGGATACAATTTATCTACTCTGCCATCATCTCATTAACCACTTTAATCACTTCCTCTGTATTGGGTTTAGAGAAATAATCTCCATCGCTTGCATAAGCAGGACGGTGTGCTTTTGCACTTAAGGTTCTAGCAGCAACATCCAAATATCTATAACCACCTTGTATCTCAATAACCTGTTGGAACATGTACGCAGTTGCACCACCAGGAACATCTTCATCAATGAATAGAATACGACTGGTTTTCTTTAAAGAAGAAAGAATCATATGATTGATATCAAAAGGCAATAAAGTTTGTACATCAATAATTTCGCAATCAATTCCCATTGTTTCTAATCGCTCTGCTGCGTCTTGTATGATTCTTAATGTTGAACCGTAAGATACCAAAGTAATATCATCTCCTTCTTTTAATATTTCTGGCTTACCTAAAGGAATAGTATACTCCGTTATATTAGAAGGCATTTTTTCTTTTAATCTATACCCATTTAAGCATTCAATCAATAAAGCAGGATCATTGCCTCTTAATAAAGTATTGTACATCCCCACTGCTTGCACCATATTTCTTGGCACACATACATGCATACCTCTTAAAGAATTAATGATCATTCCCATCGGAGATCCGCTATGGAAAATTCCTTCTAATCGATGTCCTCTGGTTCTTATAATCACTGGACTACTTTGTGATCCATTGCTTCTGTAATGTAAAGTAGCAATATCATCAGATAAAGTTTGTAGTCCATACATTAAATAATCTAAATATTGAATTTCAGCAATAGGTATTAAGCCTCTCATCGCCAAACCATGCGCTTGACCCATGATGGTTTGCTCACGAATACCTGTATCAAAGATTCGATCTTCACCATGTTTTAATTGTAATCCAGCAAAACCTTGATTCACATCTCCAATATTTCCTACATCTTCTCCGAAGGCAAATACCTTTGGATTAGTTGCAAATAATTCATCAAAATATTGATTCAATACTTCGTAACCATTCACAACTGGAGCATCAGACGCATACTGCACAGATTCTACTGAAACATTCAATGTACTTTTAGGTCCCTCATTGTACAAGTCTTTTGCATAATAAGGCGCTTCTTCAGCATGATAGTTTGTTAAGAATGTTTGAATAGCTGCTGCATTGGCATGTTGCGGTATTGTTTCTAAAACTAAATGAACGGTTCTAAATATATCTCTCTTTAAAGGTTCTTTGTTATTGATTAAATCTGTACAAATAGCTTCTACCATTGCCCATTCAGATTCACTAATATTGGTTTGAATCAATTGAATGGCCTCGTCTATTTTTTGTTTGATAGGTTGTACATATTTGTCCCATGCCAATTGCTTTGCATCTCTTACTTCTTGTTTTACTTCAATCTCCAATTGATTGAGCGCTTCTTCAGTAGTTAATTCATTTAAAATTAACCACTCTTTCATTTGTTTATTACAATCCCATTCGCGCTCCCAAGCCAATCTTTCTGATGATTTATATCTTTCATGACTGCCACTTGTGGAATGCCCCTGAGGTTGTGTTAACTCTTGTACATGAAAAACAACAGGAGTATGGGTGGTTCTTGCATAATCAATTCCCAATTCAAATGTTTCACACATCGAAGCATAGTCCCAACCCTTCACTTTATATAATTGAATACCATTGGTGTCTGATTCTTTTTCAAAACCTTTTAAAACTTCAGAAATAGAACCTTTGGTTGTTTGAAATTTGGTAGGAACTGAAATACCATATCCATCATCATACACAAAAATCACCAAGGGTACTTGTAAAACACCAGCAGCATTCACTACTTCCCAAAATTGTCCTTCAGAAGTACTAGCATCTCCAATAGTGCAAAAACAAACTTCATTTCCTTGATTGCTCAATGTGGTAAAAGAAGAAAGTGCTTCTACGTTTCTGAAACATTTTGATGCAAATGCCAAACCCAAACCCCTTGCCATTTGGCCAGCAGTGGGTGCGATATCGCATGAAATATTATATTGCTCTGTAAGATTATTCCATTCTCCATTTTCTAAAACAAAACGAGTAGAGAAATGTGAATTCATATTTTTCCCGCCACAAAATGGATCATTGATAGTGTCTGCATATAATTGGGCAAAATAAGTCTCTACAGTAGCAACGCCCAACGCAAACATCATGGTTTGATCTCTATAATATCCACTTCTAAAATCTCCTTTTTGAAAATATTTAGCAAGGGCCACTTGTGCCACTTCCTTACCATCACCGAAAATACCAAACTTAGCTTTCCCTGTTAGTACTTCACGTCTTCCCAATAAACTCACTTCTCTACTTAAAAGCGCCAATCTGTAATCTGCAATTACAGAACTGCGAAATGCTTCAAAAGACAGCATATCAGCATTATTTTGGGCTTCTAAATGGGATTCCATGCAACAAAAATAAGGTGCAAAAAGCATAAAAAGCCGATAAATAAATAAAATCAAATAATTAGGGTTTTTTCAATAAATTTACCCTACAAAAGCAACCCTATATTTTATGAAAAAATTCACCTTTATAGTATCATTTTTACTGATTTTGACCGGCTTACAAGCACAATCTGATATCAAATTTGATAAGACTGTGCACAATTTTGGAAAGATTAAAAAAGGCATTCACAAAGCGGTTATTTTTAGCTTCACCAATACAGGTAATAAGCCAGCAGTAATTGAATTTGCACAAGCAGAATGTGGATGTACCACGCCTGAGTACAAACAAGAGCCAGTATTAAAGGGCCAAAAAAGCAATATTAAGATTACCTACACTGCGCCTTATAGTGGTGTATTTAAGAAAAAAATTACCGTAAAATTTGCAGGCACTAAACTTCCCACTGAATTAACCATCGAAGGTGAAGTAATACTCTAAGCGCATGCACTAGTGAAGCAAAAACTTGCTTAACTTATCATTTTAATTTAAATATGTATGAAAGTTGGATTGAACTTCTTTAAGTTACTTATTGCATGTCTATTAAGTACTTCATTGTATGCACAAATACCAGTAGCACCCAACAGAAATGCTGGTGATGGTCCTTATACACAATTGATCATTAGAGGTGTAACCGTAATTAATGGTACCGGCGCGCCAGCTTTGGGACCAGTAGATATTGTGATTGAAAATAATAGAATTGTAAAAATGGTAACCGTTGGTTCAGAAGGAAGTAGTATCAATCCGGCTAGAAGACCCAAGCTTGCAGCAAATGGAAAAGAAATAGATGCAACTGGCATGTTTGCCCTTCCAGGATTTATTGATATGCATACACATATTGGTGGAGTAGAGCAAGGCACACCTGCAGAATATGTATACAAGCTTTGGATGGCCCATGGAATTACCACTGTGAGAGATGTTTCTGCAGGGAATGGTTTGTCTTGGGTATTAAGCGAAAAGAAAAGAAGTGCTGAAAATAAAATTATTGCGCCAAGAATATTAGCCTATACAGCATTTGGACAAGGTGCGAAAAAAGAAATTATCAATAAGCAAGATGCCATTGATTGGGTAAATGAAAATGCGAAAAATGGCGCAGATGGAATTAAATTTTTTGGAGCAGCCCCTGAAATTATGGATGCTGCCATTAGAGAAAATAAAAGATTAGGATTAAGATCTTGTGCACACCATTCACAAACGGATGTTGCAAGATGGAATGTTTTAAATTCTGCAAGAGCCGGAATGACCAGTATGGAACATTGGTATGGTTTACCTGAAGCTATGTTTGAAAATAAAACAGTACAAGATTTTCCATTAGATTACAACTACACCAACGAACAAAGTAGATTTGAAAATGCAGGAAAATTATGGAGACAGGCTGCAGCACCTCATTCAGAAAAATGGAATAAGGTAATGAATGAATTATTGGCCTTGGATTTTACTTTGGATCCTACCTTTAATATTTATGAAGCGAACAGAGATTTGATGCGTGCAAGAAGAGCTGAATGGCACGAAGATTATACACTGCCTTCTTTATGGCGTTTTTATGAGCCGAGCAGAAACTCACATGGCTCCTATTGGTTTGAATGGGGAACAGAACAAGAAATTGAATGGAAGCATAATTATAAATTATGGATGAGCTTTATCAATGAATATAAGAATAGAGGCGGAAGAGTAACAGCTGGATCTGATAATGGTTTTATCTATCAAACCTATGGTTTTGGATTTATTAGAGAATTAGAACTATTAAGAGAAGCAGGATTTCATCCTTTAGAAGTAATCAGATCTGCTACCTTATATGCTGCACAGGCTTTAGGAATGGATAAAGATTTGGGAACTTTAGAACAAGGTAAATTAGCCGATATCGTTATAGTAAATGAAAATCCATTAAAAAATTTACAAGTATTATATGGTACAGGAGCAATTAGATTAGACCAAACTGGTAAAACAAAAAGAGTAGGTGGTGTACAATATACTATTAAAGATGGTATTGTGTATGATGCAAAACAATTATTAAAAGATGTGAAAAAGATGGTTGATAAAGCAAAAGCTGACGAGCATTTTATTTTGAAACAACCAGGAATTGAATAATCAACAATTGATTTATGAAAATCAAACTAATTAAAAATAGATCGGATATTGGTGCAGGAACCAGAGGTTCAGATATGGGAATTGATGCGCTTGAAATTGCTGCTATCAATTCTGGAAATGACTATTTTAATAGACATGCTTATGAAGATGTGGAGACACATAATGAAACGATCTATCAAAAAAATACCAATAATTTTGCTAAAAGAATTGAGCATGTAGTGCAACAATGCGAAAGAGTTGCCAAAGCGGTGAGTAGCAATTTAATTGTAGGCAACTACCCAATTGTTTTATCTGGAGATCATAGTTCTGCTTTAGGTACAATTAGTGGTTTAAAGTCTGCCAATCCTCAAGCAAGAATTGGGGTTATATGGTTGGATGCACATACAGACATCCATTCTCCTTTCACATCACCTTCTGGAAATATTCATGGAATGCCATTGGCTGCCGCTCTTGGATTGGATAATTTACAGTACCAAATTAATCAACCAGATGAAGCAACCTTGCTTCAATGGTATAAAATGAAAAATATTGGCATTGATGGTCCTAAAATACTTCCTCAAGACTTAATTTACTTTGGTATTCGAGATTATGAAGAGGCTGAAGAAAAAGTAATCAATGATCAAAATATTAAATTCTTTAAAGTAGAAGAGCTTCGATTTAAAGGGTTAGAAAATTGTGTTCAAGAAGCCATTCAATTACTTTCTAATTGCGATTTAATTTATATAAGTTTTGATGTTGATTCAATGGATTGCGATAGAATTTCTTATGGAACAGGCACGCCAGTTCCTGCAGGATTCAATCCAGAAGAAGTGATTCAAATTATCCAACTATTTCAAGCAACTGGTAAAGTAAAATGTATCGAGCTTACGGAAATTAATCCGCTATTGGATAACAAAGGAAATAAAATGGCAGAAACTGCTTTTGAAGTATTGGACAAGGTATCTAATACTATTTAAGTGCTCCCATTCCTCCATCCACTGATAAAATTTGTCCAGTAATCCAACTTGTTTTAGGACTCAAAAGAAAAGCTGCCATTGCAGATACATCTTCTGGCTTGCCCACTCTTTTTAATGGATGTCTTTCTGCATTAGCTTCCATTTTTTGATCAGAGTTTAATAAACCAGCCGCTAATGGTGTGTTGGTTAAAGAAGGAGCAATAGCATTGACTCTTATTTTAGGTGCAAATTCTGCAGCCAATGATTTGGTTAAACCCTCAATGGCACCCTTAGATGCAGACACCAATGAGTGAAAATTTAAACCTAATTGAACAGCCACTGTTGAAAATAAAACGATAGATGCTTGTTCTGCATTTTTTAAAGCAGGTAAAGCCCCTTGAATCACTTTAATCGCGCCCACTACTTGTAATTGATAATCTGCTATAAAATCTGCTGCTTGAATTCTAGCGAAAGGTCTTAATGCAATGGCACCTGGACAAAACGCAATGCCATCTAATTTTTCAGGTAAGAAAGATAAATCAAGTGTTTCGTCTAAAACATTTAATGGAAAATAACTTAAATTAGGAAAAGACGATGTAACTGGGTGGGTGTTATATGTGGCAAACACCTGATGCCCTTCCTCTACTAATTGCGCTACCAATGCACTACCTATACCAGAAGACCCTCCTATAATTAAATAATTTGCCATAATGCTTGTTTGATTAAATAAACAAAAACTTGGGCAAAATGTTTAAACCTTTGAAAAATTAGAGATCTTCCAAATCGGTTTCTCTTTGTTTTTTGAGTTTCTTGAAAAAAGACGGGGTTAATCCTGTTACTTTTTTGAATTGGGTAGAGAAATGGGCCGCACTGCTATAATTTAAAGTGTAAGCTATATCTGCAATACTCATTTCATTATACATGATCAGTTCTTTTGCCTTCTCAATCTTATGCAAAATAATGAACTCTTGTATGGTAGTACCTTTGACTTCTGTAAATAAATTGGATAAATAAGTATAGTCGTATCCTAATTTTTCACTTAAATAAGTAGAGAAATTTACCTTAGGAAATTCATCTGCATAATGCACCATTTCGATAACAACATTTTTAATTTTTTCAATTAAAATGCTTCTTTTATCGTCTAAAATTTCTAATCCTGATTTTAATAATTTCGCTTTGAATTTTTCTAAAACTGATTCACTTAATTTTTGATCTATTTCTATAAAACCTAAATCTACAGCACTATAAGGAATATTTAATTCTTCTGCAGCAGCCTTAACAACCATTTTGCATCGAAGGCTGACCATATATTTGATGTATATTCTCAAAAGATAAAATTAATCTTCATATCCACTCTTAATGACTGTTGCAATCATTTTAAATTGTTCATTTGCATTAAAATGGTGTAAAGCATGAGCAGGTATTATCATTCCTTCTCCAAGTCCAAGTGTAAATACTTTATCATTAATAGTAATCTCGGCTTTGCCATCGATGATTTGAACAAAAGTATCATAAGGAGATAATTTTTCAGGAAGCTCCTCCCCTGCATCCACAGATGATAAAGTAACATTTCCTGTAATTCTTTTCATAATGGTTCTGCTCACTACTGAATTGGGCATGTACTGAATTACTTGAACAATAATATGTTTTTTGAGTTTCTCTAACTCTGCGTCATTTTGGTTTTTCATGGGTTAATTATACTAAATGAGCTAAAAATTGTATTGTACTGAAGGTAACTGAATTTACTTAATAATTAATTTTTGATGCTCATTATTAATAAGGTTATTTATAAATGGTTATTTATACTCTGTAACGATAATGACTCCATGAAATCCTGCTGCACCAAGAGCACCTGTTCCTACATTCACTGCCGCGGCACCTGAAGCTCCTGCTCCAAAACTACTACCTGCGACACCTGATCTAGATGTGCCATCTATTACAGCCGGGGCAACACCCCCATCTCCAAAATAAGAATTTGCCCCTGCCCCAGCAACTGAAATCACACTACCACTAAATCCAGTGCCGCCACCATGTCCAGGAACCATAAAACTTCCTCCAATTCCTGCAACGCCCCCTGCTCCCCCTAAACTCACTGATCCATTTGCTAATGTAGATCCTGCTGCTCCACCTGTTCCACCTGGTGCTGTAATCGTCCCTGCATTAAAACTAGTAGCACCTCCATTTCCTCCAGCAACACCAATAGCACTAGCAGTCCCTCCCAAACCAATGATATAAGTATAGGAAGATGCCGGATTGATAATTAAAGCTCTAGTATAAGAACCACTTCCACCACCACCACTCACTGTGCCATTATTATTTCCAGTTGCTGCTGCAATTGCTCCACTTCCACCACCACCACCAACTAATTCAATAATGATTGCTTTTACACCTGCTGGTGTTGTATAGGTTCCACTGGTATTAAGAACTTGAATACTAGCAGGACCAGGTTGTGCCCATATTGGTGCTCCTGTTCCTGCACTTTGTAAATACTGCCCACTCGTACCAGCAGCACTAATTGCATAAGCAGTACCGTTGCCATAAATAATAGCACCTGCAGTGGGTGTTGCATTTGTATTGGTTCCGCCATGTGCTATACCTATGTTTGTTGCACTCCATGTTCCTGTTGTAATTGTTCCAACACTGGTTAAACTTGATCCTGTTATTGTTGCATTTAAAGTTGTGCCAGATAAAGTTCCAGCATCTGCAATTGCCGTAATTGTAATATCAGCACTACCATCAAATGCCACTCCATTGATATTTTTTGTTGCAGCTAATTTTGTTGCTGTTGCAGCATTACCGGTTGTAGATTGATTCCATGTTGGGATGGTGCCAGATAATGAACCAGCACTTGTTGCATAAGTTGCTGTTGCAGCATTACCGGTTATACTTCCTGTTATTGGGTTGGTTACAGTTAAATTAGCAAGTGTCCCAACACTGGTTAAACTAGAATTTAAAATAGTTGCATTTAAAGTTGTGCCAGATAAAGTTCCTGCATCCACAATTGCTGTAATTGAAATATCAGCACTTCCATCAAATGCAACTCCATTGATATTTTTTGTTGCAGCTAATTTTGTCGCAGTAGCAGCATTGCCAGTTGTAGATTGATTCCATGTTGGAATGGTGCCAGACAATGATCCAGCACTTGTTGCATAAGTTGCAGTTGCTGCATTACCTGTTGTGGATTGATTCCAAGTTGGGATAGTTCCTGATAATGAACCAGCACTAGTTGCATAAGTTGCAGTTGCAGCGTTGCCGGTTACACTTCCTGTTATTGGATTGGTTACAGTCAAATTAGCAAGTGTTCCAACACTAGTTAAACTAGAATTTAAAATAGTTCCATTTAAAGTTGTGCCAGATAAAGTTCCAGCATCTGCAATTGCCGTAATTGTAATATCAGCACTACCATCAAATGCAACTCCATTGATATTTTTTGTTGCAGCTAATTTTGTTGCTGTTGCAGCGTTACCCGTTGTAGATTGATTCCATGTTGGAATAGTTCCTGATAATGAACCTGCACTTGTTGCATAGGTTGCAGTTGCAGCGTTGCCGGTTACACTTCCTGTTATTGGATTGGTTACAGTCAAACTAGCAAGTGTTCCAACACTGGTTAAACTTGATCCAGTTATTGTTGCATTTAAAGTAGTACCAGACAAGGTTCCAGCATCCGCAATTGCCGTAATTGTAATATCAGCACTTCCATCAAATGCTACTCCATTGATATTTTTTGTTGCAGCTAATTTTGTTGCTGTTGCAGCATTGCCAGTTGTGGATTGATTCCAAGTTGGAATGGTGCCTGATAATGAACCTGCACTTGTTGCGTAAGTTGCTGTTGCAGCATTACCGGTTGTGGATTGATTCCAAGTTGGGATGGTTCCTGATAAAGATCCAGCACTAGTTGCATAAGTTGCAGTTGCAGCGTTGCCGGTTACACTTCCTGTTATTGGATTGGTTACAGTCAAACTAGCAAGTGTTCCAACACTGGTTAAACTAGAATTTAAAATAGTTCCATTTAAAGTTGTACCAGACAATGTTCCTGCATCCGCAATTGCTGTAATTGAAATATCAGCACTTCCATCAAATGCAACTCCATTGATATTTTTTGTTGCAGCTAATTTTGTTGCTGTTGCAGCATTACCCGTTGTAGATTGATTCCATGTTGGGATGGTGCCAGATAAAGATCCAGCACTTGTTGCATAGGTTGCTGTAGCAGCATTACCGGTTGTAGATTGATTCCATGTTGGGATGGTGCCTGATAATAAAGTAAATGGAATAGATCCACTAGTTAATGTTCCGACTGTTGTTATAAATGAGGAACCGGCTAATGGTGAAGCTCCGATACTATTATATGAAATAGTTTTTGCTAATGATCCATCATATGCACCCCCAGGCACATCGCCGGTTCCAGTATTTGTATAAGTTAAACTATTAGGTGAAGTTGTGGCAATTGTAATGTTAGCACTCCCATCAAAAGGTATATTATTGATAGTTCTTGCAGTTTGCAACTTAGTAGCACTAGTTGCATTACCTGTTAATGACCCAACAATTCTTGGTGCAATAAATGAAGTATTGTCACCCATTAATTTTACACCCCCTCCAGATATTTGCAAATTACCCTCCACATTACTCAATACTGCAGCAGGAACATTCTGTCCTAAAGTGTCACTAGCAATGGATAATGAACCTGAAGAAAGATATAATCCTTTAAATGGCTTTGTTATTGTTCCTAAAGTAGATGTACTACCAAGTGCCTCGATATTTCCTGCAACCGTTACATTTTTTGTAGAGTTAAAATTTCCATCAATACTCAAATTAAATGGAACAGTTCCATTTAAAGATTCTTTTTTTACATAACTCTCATTGGTGTTATCAATCAAAATATCTACACTACCATCAAATGCTACGCCATTTATTTTCCTTGGAGTTTTTAAAGTAGTTGCCGTGGATGCATTACCTTCTAATTCTCCTTGAATGTTTCTTGCAATAAAGGATGCATCATTTAATAGTTTTAAACCACCTGCAGAAATTTGCAAATTACCCTCCACATTACTTAATACAGCAGCTGGGATATTTTTTCCCAATGTATCACTAGCAATGGATAATGAACCTGCAGATAAAAATAAACTTTTAAAAGGTTTATCTATGGTGCCTAAAGTGGATGTACTTCCTAAAGCCTCGATATTTCCTTTAACTGTTACATTTTTTGAAGAACTAATATTCCCTTTTAAATTGATATCAAAATTATTTGTACTATCCAGATCTGCCTTAGTAATCAATTTTTCTTTCTTAGCATAAGGAGCTAACATTGAGGTGGTATCTGTTATGGATAATTTTGTATTGATTCTCTTGATCAAATTAGTAGTATCCGTTTGACCACCTGCATATAATGCATAAGGAACACTTAATAATTCCGAGTACCCAGTAATACGATAATCAAAACCACCATCTGGGTCCGTTTCCGTTTTAACAAAATATCGCCCAGTTGACCAATTAATTGAATTAAAATCTCCATAAAATTTAAGCCCACCGCCTATTTGCAAGGTCATTAAACCATTTAAATTCGTCTTAGTGTAATGTGTTTCTATGTATACAGGCTGACCTGCAGTGTCTGCTTGTAAAATGCTAATTCTTACTCCTATTAATTGTTGAGACAACAATGTATTATTCGCATTTCGAATGACTGCTTGATAAGACATTCTTTGTGGCACCTGCGCACTTGCATAAATTGTAAAAAATACCAAGTAAATACAAATTATATATTTCATTTAGTTAGATTTTAAAATTTTAAATGATTGTTCTTCCAATTCACCTCGAAATACTTTTACAATGAAAATATTATTAGGGAAATTTTGTAAAGACAAGACAGATTGTTCATTTAGGATTCTTCCTGAAGTAATCATTCTACCACTTATATCATATAATTTAAATGATAGGTTTTTGTAATTAAGATTTTCAACTTTGAAATAAACAAGATTATTAGTAGGATTAGGATATAGAGATACTCTCAATATAGATTTACTAGCAATTTCATTAATGATATAAGATTGTTGCATCCCTTCATTAATTGAGATACCTCTAATGTTTTTTGAATAAAAGACATCACCAATAGTGTAACTTACTGAACCACTTGTATTTTCAATATGATTACCTGAAACTACTACTCCAGATTGTGCATTGATAGAAAAAGGACATAAAAAAATGAATGCAAGGAGAAAAAATCTTATTGTATAAATTGAAAAACCGACATATTTGAAAAAACAACTCATATCACTTTGTATTTTACAATACCCTCATCTACAATACAAAGTTCACTCGTTTATATATGAATTAGTTACATAATTAAATTTAAACTTACACTATTTACTGATTCGCTAAAATAAAATTACAATCTTAGTAAACCTGCTTTATGTAAATTTGAAATAGGTTTGTTATCCCAGAATAATTCAAATCCATCAATGCCTGCAGCTTGGTAAGAAGCTTTAATTTCAGAAAGTAAAAGACCATTTGTATTTTCTACGCTCAATTCTGGCAATATTTTTAAAAACCAATCTGCTTGCTTTGGATCAATTGATATAGTAAAAGTATTTGAACTAGTTTGAAATTGTAATTGCATTTCTTCCCACTTATTCCCTTTTTTTGATTTCTGAATCAATTGAGTAGTGGGCAAAGTGCCAATAAAAATTGTCTTATAATGATTTGACGAACTAAGCTCAGGTTCAATAATGGCTTTTTGAATATAATCTTTTGCAATAGTTGTAGAAGGAATTTTAAAATCAAACCATTTATGCAGTGGAAAGTCAAAACAAGTACCATGCATGTAATTAAATAATGATTTCTTTAATCCATATCCAAATAATTCATGATTAGCTCCTGTTGGATCTTCATGCTGAATATCATTATTTGCAAATGTTCCAATTACTTCTGTTTGCTTTTTTACTTTATACGCTGCAGGATCTAAACCAACAGGACTATGAGCTGTCATAGTGAATAAATGCCAAAATGCAGATTGTAATACACCAGTTTCAAACATTTGTCTGACCATTTCAAGAGAATCAATGGTTTCTTGTACTGTTTGAGTAGGAAAACCATACATTAAATAGGCATGCACCATAATTCCTGATTCGGAAAAGTTTTTACTCACTCTTGCAACCTGAGCTACAGTAATCCCCTTTTGTATAAGCTCTAACAATCTATCTGATGCAACTTCTAAACCACCACTTACTGCAATACAACCTGATGCCCTCAATAATATACATAGGTCTTGAGTGAAACTTTTTTCAAATCTCACATTAGCCCACCAACTTACTACTAATTTTCTCTTAATGATTTCAATAGCCAATGCCTTCATTAAACTAGGCGGTGCTGCTTCATCTACAAAATGAAAACCTCTCTCACCCGTTGCAGCTATCAACTCTTCCATTCTATCCACTAAAATTCCTGCAGTTAAGGGCTCGTAATTTTTAATATAATCTAATGAAATATCACAAAAAGTGCATTTACCCCAATAACATCCATGCGCCATGGTTAATTTATTCCATCTTCCATCACTCCATAAACTATGCATTGGATTAATTACTTCAATGGCAGAGATATATTGATCTAATAATAAACCTGAATAATCAGGAGTCCCAACCTGCCCTTGTTTATAATCTGCACAAGCACTATTATTGATATAAATGACTTCATCATTTACCAAAGTAAAACAACGCTTTAGATTTTCAATTTTTTCTTTGCCATTTAAATAATGAATTAATACCTCTAATGGCGCTTCGCCATCATCTAAAGTAATGAAATCATAAAATTCAAAAACTCTTTTATCACTTAAAGATCTTAATTCAGTATTAGCAAAACCTCCACCCATGGCTACTTTAATGGCTGGATGATTCTTTTTTATCCATTGCCCACATCTTAATGATGTATATAAATTTCCAGGAAATGGTACAGACAAACAAACCAATTCAGGTTTTACTGATTCAATTCTTTCAGCTAAAATTTTTATCAAAATTTCATCAATAAATGTAAAAGGCAGTTGAAGAGATTCATATAATTCATCAAATTGATTTGCAGATCTTCCCAATGATTCTGCATATCTACTAAAACCAAAATGTTCATCCACTGTTTCTTGAATTAAATCACTTAGGTCTTCTAAATATAAAGTGGCAATATGCTTTGCCATATCTTGTTTACCCATACTACCAAAAGCCCATTTTAAATCATCAATTTGATTAAACCTATTCGCTTCTGGTAAAAATTTTCTGGTACAAATGCTATGCGCTAAAGTATTTTGTCTTCCTTGTAAAAACTGAACTACTTGATCTATGGTATGGATGTATTGATTTTGTAATTCAATTATTCTTAAAGCATTGTCGCTTAACTCAAGTTCTTTTTGTTCAATGGTTCTAAAAAGATGAGTAAGCCCCTCTTTATTAAACAAAGCTAATATGACTTCAATGCCAAAATCTGCCTGAACGCATGATATATTTTTGGTATTAAAAAACCCTTTTAAATAAGCAGTAGCTGGATAGGGTGTATTCAGTTGAGTAAATGGTGGTGTAATAAGTAATACTGGTGCTGACAAGGAGGGCTATTTTGTGCAAAAATACGGAAAAGCCCACTGCTTAATGAATATCTAAAAAAGGCTGATTTTACATGCACTTTAAAGGAAATTGATCAAAATAGGCTAAATACTATCGAATTTAGGTATTTATTAAACCATTTTTTATTGATTTTGTTATAGTTAAGTAACTTCGCGACACTCTATGGAGGCTATTTTCTATTATACCAAAAAGGCCATTTGCCTAGTACTATGTTTACAAATAATATTAGTAAACCTGCCGATCATATCTTCAATAAAAATGGGTGCTACTCAGTCTAGCTTTTTAAATAAAGAAAAGAGTGAAAATGATTTAATGGACAATAATTCAGAAGAACAGGATGTACCAGAAAAAGAAGACGAATCCAAAGACGAAAAGAAAAATATTGACAATAAAATATTCAATACGCACAATAAGGAATTAGCCTTATTGAATATTCAAAAAATTGTTTTTGAATTATGTAATTCAAAAGATAAAATTCAGTTTCATCCTGAATTTTCTACACCACCGCCCAAATATAATGCTTGTTAATTAAGCATTCATAGCTTCAAACAGCTATATCAAATTTTCAATTTTTATTTCTAAACAAAATTCAGCACAATGAACAAATCTTCATTGGTATGGGGTACATGGTTATCAATTTTATTGATTTCGTGCTCTGACAAAACGGTTAAAAACGAAGAACAAACTTATTTAGTTGTGAACCCAATCATAAAAGATACAACATATGAAAGGGATTACGCAGCAACTATAAATTCGTTTCAAAACGTTGAAATTCGATCAAAAGTAAAAGGATTCGTTGAAGATATTTACCTTGATGAAGGTCAAAAAGTAAAAAAAGGCCAAATACTTTTTACATTAAATAGTAAGGAGTACGAACAACATGTACACAAGGCAGAAGCAGCTATCCAAAGTACACTCGCTGAATTAAGAGCTTCAGAAATTGAAGTTGAAAACACTAAAAAATTATTTGATAAAAATATTGTATCTAAATCTGAATTTGATTTAATCACTACAAAAGTAAATATAAACAAAGCTAAAGTGAATGAAGCAAGAGTTGCAAAAGAACAAGCTTTGCTTCATGTTGAATTCACTAAAATTAAAGCCCCATTTGATGGCATTATTAATCGTATACCCAATAAAAAAGGTAGTCTAATTGACGAAGGCGCTTTATTAACTTCTATATCTAATAACGAATCCGTTTACGCCTACTTTAGTGTATCCGAAATTGATTACCTAGATTATGTTCAATCTAAAAGTAAAAACAATACAGTTACTTTATCGCTAGCAAATAACTCAATCTATCCATACAAAGGAACAATTGAAACCACTGAAACAGAGTTCAATAAAGAAACTGGAAACATTGCATTCAGAGCAAAGTTTCCCAATCCGGAAAAATTATTAAAAGAAGGTGGTACGGGAAAAATTTTAGTAAAGAAGCTGTACAAAAATGCGATCATTATCCCTCAAAAATCAACTTTTGAAGTTCAAGGTAATATCTATGTGTATTTAGTGGATAAAAACAATACTGTATATAGTAAAAAAATTAACCCAATTAATAGACTAAGCAACTACTTTGTTTTAGACAAGGATTTAACAAAGGAAGATAAATTGATTTATGAGGGAATTCAAAGTATTAAAACTGGTGATAAAGTAAAATATAAGCTTATTAAAAACTAAGTATTATGACATTAAAATTTACGGAGAGGCCGGTTTTATCTATTGTTATTTCTATTTTTATTTTGTTACTTGGGATTATTGCTTTGACGCAATTACCCATTACGCAATTTCCAAATATCGCTCCCCCTGAAGTAACGGTAACTACAAAATATACTGGCGCGAATGCGGAAACCTGTGTGAAAGCAGTAGTGACTCCCTTGGAAAGAGCTATCAATGGTGTCCCTGGAATGTCCTATATGTCTTCTGTTTCTGGTAATGATGGTACAAGTGTTATTAATATTGTATTTAAATCAGGCACAGATCCAGAATTGGCTGCGGTAAACGTACAAAATAGGGTGTCCTCTGCATTAGATGAATTACCACAAGAAGCTGTTAAAGCCGGGGTAATTGTGGAAAAAGTTCAGAACAGTATGTTATTGTATTTAAACTTACTAAGTAACGATAGCAGTATTGATGAAAAGTTTTTATACAATTTTACAGACATAAATATCTTACCTGAGTTAAAAAGAATTGAGGGTGTAGGTTTTGCAGATATTATGGGAATGCGTGAGTACTCAATGCGTATTTGGTTAAACCCGGTAAAGATGCATGCTTATAATGTCTCTAGTCAGGATATTATCAATAGCTTGAAAGAACAAAATATTGAAGCTGCTCCAGGAAAAGTGGGCGACGCTTCAGGAAAAAGACCACAATCTTTACAGTATGTTTTAAAATACATTGGAAAATTTAATACAGAAGAACAATACCAAAATATCATTATTAAAAGCACTTCTGATGGCGCTTTATTAAAATTAAAGGATGTTGCAGAAATTGAACTAGGGTCTCAAGAATATGATGTTATTTCTAAAGAAAATGGTAAACCATCTGCAGCCGTTTTATTAAAACAAAGACCAGGGACCAATGCCAATGAAGTAATTAGCAACATCAAAAAAAGAATGGATGAGCTGAAGAAAAATTTTAATGCAGATATAGATTACACAGTAAGCTATGACGTATCTAATTTCTTAAACGCTTCCATCAAAGTAGTATTAAAAACATTATTAGAGGCCTTTTTATTAGTTTCTTTAGTAGTATTTATCTTTTTACAAGATTGGAGATCTACCCTTATACCTGCATTAACTGTTCCGGTATCACTTATTGGAACTTTCTTATTTATGCAGTTTTTTGGATTCTCTTTGAATCTAATCACTTTATTTGCTTTGGTATTAGCGATTGGAATTGTAGTGGATAATGCTATTGTAGTAGTGGAAGCAGTCCACTTTAAAATGGAAAAATTACACATGACTCCTGCAGTTGCAACTGACGAAGCTATGAAGGAAATTTCTGGAGCAATCATTGGTATTACATTGGTAATGTCTGCAGTATTTATTCCTGTATCGTTTATTCCTGGACCAACTGGAATATTTTATAGAGAGTTCTCTTTGACAATGGCCGTTGCCATTGTATTATCAGGTATTGTTGCCTTAACACTTACACCTGCTCTATGTGTTTTATTACTAAAGCCACATGATTCAGCATCTAGTTCAAATAACTGGCTTACTAAATTTTTAAATGGATTCAATAATGGATACGATAAAGTAGAAAATAAGTTTCAATGGATTATTGAATTAATCTCTAATAAAAGAGTTGTCATTTATGGTTCATTAATTGCTTTATGTTTAATTACTGGAGTTTTAGGAAAAATATTACCTAATGGATTTATTCCTAACGAAGATCAAGGTACTATTTATGCAAATATCACATCCCCATCTGGTGCAACTTTAGAAAGAACAGAAAAAGTTGTAGACGCCATACAATTAGTGGCAAATGAATTAGATATGGTAAGTTCTGTTTCTACCCTAGCTGGTTTTAATGTTTTAACAGATGGAACTGGCGCTAATTTCGGGATGAACTTAATTAGTTTAAAAAACTGGGATAAAAGAAAGTATACCGATCAAGAAATTATCGAAATATTAAAAGATAAAACTAAGAATATTCAAGATGCAAAAATTGAATTTTTTACTCCTCCACCAGTGCCTGGTTACGGTAATGCTAGCGGATTTGAATTAAGATTATTGGATAAAACTGGTAAGGGAGATTTGAAAGCATTTGAAAAAGTGACCAATGATTTCGTTGCTGAGTTAAATAAAGATATAGCATTAAGAAATACCTATACTTCTTTTGATGCATCCTTCCCTCAATATATGGTGAACATTGATTACACTAAAGCAGCTCAAAAAAATGTGATTGTAGATGATATCTTAAATAGTCTTCAAACATTTTTAGGTAGTGAGTATGCAACCAATTTTATTCGATTTGGTCAATTATATCGTGTAATGGTTCAAGCGGCTCCTGAATTCAGAGCTCATCCAGAAGATATTTTAAAATTGAATGTTAAAAATAGAAATGGAGAAATGGTTTCTGTGTCAAGTTTTTTAACAATTGAAAAAATATATGGCCCTGAGCAAGTAACTAGGTACAATATGTACCCCTCTGCTATTATTAATGGCGAGCCAGAAAAGAAATTTAGTAGTGGTCAAGCCATTGATGCCATCAAAGCAACTGCAATAGCAAAACTTCCTAAAGGATATGATTATGACTGGGCAGGTTCTTCAAAAGATCAGGCAGAACAGGGCAATGAATCTATTTTCATTTTCGTGATTTGCTTACTATTTATTTACTTATTGCTTTCAGCACAATATGAGAGCTTCTTGCTGCCTATGCCTGTTATTTTATCTCTTCCAGCGGGTACAGTTGGTGCATTTTTATTCTTGTACTTACTTGGTCTTGAAAATAATATATATGCACAAATTGCGATTATCATGCTGATTGGACTATTAGGTAAAAATGCCATTTTAATTGTGGAGTTTGCTACCTTAAAACAAAGCGAGGGTAAAACACCTTTAGAAGCTGCAATTGAGGCAGCTAGAGTAAGATTAAGACCCATTCTAATGACATCTTTTGCGTTTATTGCTGGTCTAATTCCATTGTTATTTGCGAGTGGCGCAGGCGCTATAGGAAATAAGACTATTGGAGCAACTGCAACAGGTGGCATGTTATTAGGTACTGTCATGGGAGTATTGGTTATACCGGGCTTGTATGTCATTTTTGCTACCCTAGATGCAAAAAAATCAAAAAAGAAAAAAGAAATCGCTATCACTGAAACTATTTAAACATGAAGAAATTTCTATCCATTTTTATGTTGGTTGCTGTATTTGCTGCTTGTACTAGTAATAAGCAAATACAAAATAATATTGCATATAAGGAACTACCATTAGCTTATGCAGATCAATCAAGCGAATCCATTAGTCAAATTAGTAGAAATGTATTTTTAAATGATACTATTCTAACTAATCTAATTGACACTGCATTTATTTACAACAACGACTTGCAGATGGCCTTTCAAAGAATTGAAATGGCTAAAGCAAACCTTCAATATTTTAAGGGTAAATTGAATCCTGAAATAAATATCAGTATTAATGGAGGGGTTAGACGTTTTGGTTTATACACTATGGATGGAGCAGGTAATAGCACGACCGATATTTTACCCAATAAAAGAGTACCAGTTAATTTACCAGATATTTTTACAGGATTTCAAGCTAATTGGGAGGTAGATTTTAGAGGCAAATTGAATAATCAGAAAAAAGCCGCTTACGCTAAATTACTCTCTACTGATGAAGGAATTAAATACATAAAAACCAATTTAGTTACGGAAATTTCAACAAGGTATTATGAATTAATTGCACTCGACAAAGAATTGGAGACCATTAAAGAAACGATCACAAAACAAAAAGAAGCCCTTGAATATGTAAAAGCTCAAAAGGATGCAGGAAAAACCAATGAATTAGCTGTTTTGCAATTTAGTGGACAATTACAAAATCTTTTGATGCTTGAATTAGAAATACAACAACAAATATTAAGAACTGAAAATGGCTTAAATATTTTAATAGGTAGGTTCCCTCAAAAGATTGAAAGAAATAAAGAAAGTTTATATCAATCAAATGCAATCTTATACAAGGGACTGCCTTCCGAAATACTCAACAATCGACCAGACATAAAAGCAGCTGAATTAAATTTAAATGCTGCTAAATTTGATGTAAAGGCAGCCAAAGCAGCTTTTCTGCCTAGCTTTAATATTGTTTCAGGAATAGGATTTCAAGCATTTAATAGCAGTTATCTTTTTAGAACCCCTGAATCTATGGCATTTAATTTACTAGGTGGTTTAGTAGCACCACTGGTAAATAAGTCAGCAATTAAAGCCAATTTTAATGTAGCCAATGCCAATGAGATTGAAGCATTATCCTTATATCAACAAAAAATCATCAATGGTTATGTTGAGGTAGTAAATGAGTTTGCAGAATTCAATAATTTATCTGCAATAAATATAATTGCCACAAAGAAAAATGAAGAAAATAATCTTGCTGTAGACAATGCCCTTGCATTGTTTAAATCTGCTAGAGTTCCTTATTTAGATGTTATTATAGCTCAGCAAAATGCTTTGCAATCCAATATTGAATTAATCAATATTGCAAAGCGAAAAAAGATTACTTCATTAAACTTATACAAGAGTATTGGTGGAGGATGGCAATAAACTATAGCTTATTAAATGCATTGATCATAAATAAAGCAGTTTCAGCGAACTCCTTTCCTTTGTTCATTCTATCAATTGCAGCTCTTTCATATGCCAACTCTTCGTTCTGGGTTGTCAATATGCCAAATACAATAGGTGTGGTATAATTTGCTGACAATTGGCTTATGCCATTTGTAACATATTGACAAACGTAATCATAATGATCCGTGTCACCTTTAATAATGGCTCCTATAACAATAATGGAAGTATACTTATTGTTTTGTAGTAATTTATTAGCATAAACAACAGTTTCCACTGCACCTGGGCATTCAAAAGTTTCAAATGGATATGCTTGTTCTTGTAAATAATCGGCACAAGAGGCTTCTAATAAGTCTGTAATATGGCTATTAAATGCTGCTTTAACAATGGCAATCATCTTAATTTATTTTTATAGTATGTTGAGCAAACTGGATTTTATCTGATAAATATTTGAAATTATGGTCATTGGTTTTTGAAGCTAATTGTATTACTTCAAAATTACATCCAGCCTTCTTTAGGATCTCTATTTTTTCAGGATTATTAGATATAAGCTTAAATTGATCCACGTGCAATGCCTTTAAAATCCATAATGCATCTATATAATTTCTTTTATCTTTTGGCAATCCAAGTGCCTCATTGGCTTCATAAGTGTTCATGCCATTTTCTTGCAATGCATATGCTGCAATTTTATTACCAATACCAATACCCCTTCCTTCTTGCCCTTTTAAATAGATCAGGTATCCATTTCCATTTTCCGCTATCATAGATAGGGAATTGTGTAATTGTTCTTGACAATCACATCTTTTGCTGCCAAAAATATCACCAGTCATGCACTCACTATGAATTCTAACAATAGGTTTATTTTGAGTAGTATTGGTTGATATAACCACCTGTTCTATTCCAGTTAAATAATTTTCAAAAACCTGAATATCAAATTCACCAAATTGAGTTGGTAATTTTGCTTTAGAGACAAACAATAAATGATTTTCTTTACTATTTCTGTACTCCACAATTTGCTGAATGGTGATCATTGGGAGCTCATGTTTTTTCGAGAATTCCAATAAGCCCTCTCTTCTCATCATATTACCATCAGCATCCATCACTTCACATATTATAGCAGCTGGTTCCAGTGCTGTCAATTTACATAAATCAACGGCTGCTTCTGTATGACCCTGTCTTACTAAAACCCCTTGTTTTTTTGCCACTACCGGAAATAAATGACCCGGCTTAATGAAATCATTTGGCTGGCTATTGGGATCTGCTACCAAAGAAGCTGTTATTGCTCTTTCTTTGGCTGAAATACCCGTGGTAATGCCATATTGAGGCATTGCATCAATAGAATCGTAAAAAGCCGTATGGAAGGGATCTAAATGGTTGGAACTTACTGGTTTTAGGTCTAATCTTTTTGCAATACTTGGATCGATTGCAATACACACCAATCCTTTTGCCTCTTTAGCACATAGATTCAATTTTTCTTGAGTAGCCTTACTTGCCGCAAAAATGATATCTCCTTCATTTTCTCTAGATTCGTCGTCTACTACCAAAATTGGATTTCCTAATTTAAAAGCTTCAAGAGCTTCTTCGATTTTATTAAACATTATGAGCTCTTTTATTCAATAATTGTTCTGTGTATTTTGCTAAAATATCAAACTCTATATTCACCAAATCACCTTCCTTTAACAAAGACATATTGGTCTTTTCAATAGTAACAGGGATAATACAAAGTTCAATGGTATTATTAACCACTTTATTAATCGTCAAGCTGATACCATTGATAGCAATAGATCCTTTGTAAACAATATATTTTACAAATTCAGCAGGAACCTCGATATTGAAAAACCAAGCCTTTTCACCTGCAAGAATTTTAGATACTTGGGCTTTTGCATCCACATGTCCTAAAACATAATGTCCTCCTAAGTAACCATTAGGTTGCATAGGTAATTCAATATTTATTTTTCTTCCAGGTGTATAAAATTGAATAATTGTTTTATCAATGCTTTCTGAAGAAACGTAAAATGCCAATAAATTATCATTTATTCTAATTACAGATAAACATGCTCCATCAATTGCTACACTATCCCCTATTTTTACTTTATGGGCAATAGAAGGTGCATTGATCATGAGCTCCCACCCACTGGAATCTGGGACAATTTGTTCAATCAATGCATCTGTAACAATTCCTGTAAACATCTGGTAAATTCTGGTTAATTTTGAGATGCAAAGATAATCTTAATGAATGCATTAGCTTATTTACAAAAAGCTTTTTTATTGTCGAAAGAAGCAAATTCAAAGGATATTAGACCCAATCCCTTTGTTGGAGCTATTATTGTTGATGAAATGGGGGAAATTATAGGGGAAGGTTATCACAAAAAGCTAGGAGAAGCACATGCTGAGGTTTTCGCCATTCAACAAGCCCTTGAAAACCATACAGATTTGTCAAAATGTACCCTTTATGTGACCCTTGAACCTTGCTCGCACTTTGGAAAAACCCCTCCCTGTACTGATTTAATCATACAACATAGAATAAAAAAAGTGGTGATTGGCGCTATGGATCCCAATCCAAAAGTATCAGGAGCAAAAATACTTGCTGAATCAGGCATAGAAGTAGAGATTCTTCCATTGCCTGAAATAGATCAATTGAATCAGGTTTTTATAGTGAATCAAAAATATACAAGACCTAGATATATTCTAAAAACAGCAACAACTGTGAATGGATTGATTGCTGATAGTAATGGGAATAGTAAATGGATTTCGAATGAAAAAAGTAGGCAATATGTACATAGCAGTTTTAGAAATCAAGTAGATGCTATTTTGACTTCTGCAAAAACCGTTCTGCAAGACAATGCTAAATTAAATATTCGAATTGCAGGTCAAGAAGAAAAAGAGCAGCACTTAATTATATTAGATAAAGACCTATCAATTTTAAAACACAAAGAGTTGGCTATCTTTTACAAGCGAACCAAATCAAGGATTTATTTAGTAACTCATTTAGATGGTCCTGAACCAACAGAAGATTTTATGGAGATAATTCATGTGCCATTAATTGATGGGCACTTGGATCTTCGTGCTTTAAGTAAAAAGCTACTTGAAAAAAATATCTGCGAAGTATTAATTGAAGCTGGAGGTGGCTTAAATGCTGCATTTATGTCGAATAAATTAGTGGACGAATTAAATATATTTATTTGTCCTAAATTAATGACAGATCGTTCTTCTATCAATGCATTTGAATCATCCGCTTCCCAACAAATCAACCAGGCGTATTCTTTAGCATTATTTGAAATTCAACAATTTGATTCAGATATTCTACTTAGATATCAAATCTTACATTAAGTCTTGATTGTAGAAACCCCTATATTTTCTTTTTGATAAATTGTATCGTTACAAAGATTAATTCAAAACTTTATCTGCGCAACAACTACTAGCAAATGAATCAGGTTTTGCCTTAAATGAGAATCCCATTCCCATGATATATCCCATTGCATCCTTCAGCGCTTCGTTACTTTTAAATTGAACATTGGTATTGATATCTGCATGTACTTCCATTTCAACATCATACTCTATAAATAAATCACAGAGTTGATATGCAATATCAATACTTAAAGCAACTTCTTGCAACATTCTTTCTTTTATATGCATTATTTGTGAGTTAGATTCATTATGAATGAACATAAACCCACCATTTTTTTCTCTTAAAAAAACAATAACAGTGGCATATTCTGTTATGGCATTTTTTACAATACTATCTGTACCAATATATACCTTGAGTTTATTGTTTTTTTGATATTCTTCCTCTATGCAATTTTTTACATGTTCTCTAATTGGCAAAGAAATTACTTCTCCATTAAATTTTCTCCATTGCATAATTTTTACTTTAGATAACTAAATTTCATCATTCTATTTAGATGACCAAGTAAAATTTATTAACAATTCACATTGTAAAAGCATTTAATGGGATAAAAAAAAGAAGGGGCAAAAGCCCCTTCTTCAGTCCAAGAAGTAATACAACAACATGAGAATTAGTATCCTGGATTTTGTACTATTACTGGATTAGTAGTTACTTCAATCGCTGGAATAGGCCAGATAAATCTGAAATCGCTATAAGGAATAGCAGGTTGACTTGTAGTCACCGCTAAACCAATACCATATTGTGCAAGGGTTGTACCTGTTACACCACCATTCGCAACTTTCGCTGGAATACCACCAGATCTTAATTCTGTAATTGGATCTTGTGCAGTTCTGTGAATATCTGGCCATCTTCTACCTTCAGCCAAGAATTCAATTCTGCGCTCCAACAATATTGCTCTAATTAAAGCAGTTCTTGAAGCAAAACTTGAAGCAGTATATTGATTCGCTGTAGAAGGTAAAGATCTGTTTCTTACCATATTCAATAAATCAATTGCTCTTTGAGAAATACCTGCAGCAACTCTTGCTTCTGCTTCAGCTTGATTTAACAATACTTCAGCCCAACGAATAATTGGGGTATTGTCTCCACGTCCGCTATAATCTGTATATTTTGTTGTCATCATAGCTCTACCGATAGCGGTACCACCATTACGATACAAAGTAGTTCTTCTTAAATCTTCAGCCAACCAACCAGTGTTGTTCCAAATAATTGGAGATACGCAAACCAAGCCACGGCCTAATAAATCTGTAGAACCATACATTGCAGCAGGTGCACCATTTACAGAACCATTATCCAATGGATCATTTTTTACAGAAAAGATATTTTCTGTACTGATGCTGTTGCCACCTGTAAATCCAAAAGATCCGTTAGGAGTTGCAGTTAAAGCATGGTTACCCACTAAACTTCTTGCAGAAGTTGGAGTAGCTGGATTTACTGTAGTTGGAACTAATGCATTACCTGCAGCAACTGCGTTAGCCCATTGGCCCATGTGTAATAACACTCTTTGCTTCAAAGCAATCGCAGCACTTTTTTGTGCACGAATCACTGCGCCACCGCTATTAGTCACAGGTAAATTTGCTTCTGCAAAATTGATATCTTCTAAAAGTTTTGCATATGCAGCAGCTACTGTTGGGCGAGCTTCTTTTTGTAGACGCTCTAAGCTTTCACCACCTGTTACAGCATAATCACGATAAGGAACACCCAAAGCTGCACCGTTTCCATCTAAGAAAGGACGCGCAAAATGAATCAATAATTCATGATGTCCTAAAGCGCGTAAAAAACGACACTCTGCTTCAAACTGTGTAGCTGTAGCAGCAGTCAATACGCCACTTGCTGCAGCTTTTTTAAAGCCTTCAATCGCAATATTGGCTTTATTGATCATACCATAGGTATTATCCCACATTGAGTTATTGTTCGCTGTAAATGGAGTGTAAGTACCTTGGTAAGTAATTTGGTAGAAAGCTTGTAAGTTCACCATGTCTTCACCACGGTTATCACCTTGTTGAATAGTGGCTGCACCAAAAGGATAACCACGACCCGCCAAGCTAGGACCACCAGTTTGTGCGGCATCATACACACCGTTTAATGCTAAGGTAGCACGTGCCGATGTAGTGAATACGCTTTCATCAGTGAAGGCGTTGAAAGGTTGCACATCTAGCACCTTTTCACAACTTACTGCTAACATCACTGTGCCTAGCAGTAAAGTATTTTGAATTAATTTATGAATCAGTCTCATTGTTAACAATTTTAATTTGAATATATTTTTTTATTGAGTTTATGTTAGAATCCAACATTAAGTCCCACTGATAAAATACGTAATGTAGGTGATACAGCATTATCAATACCGCTTTGGCTAGCATTGTCTGGATCTAAACCTGAGTAATTTGTCAACATGAATAAATTTTGTCCTTGTGCAAAAACTCTTGCATTCTTGATGTAGCCGTTTGAGAACTTAGACAAAGATTGGTTGCTGAATGCATAGCTGAATACAACGTTTTGTAATCTAACAAAATCTCCACTTTCAACGAATCTAGAGATCGCAGCACCTGTTTGGTTAACAGTAGCACTTTGAGCGTATCTTAATCTTGGTACATCTGTAACATCGCCTGGCGCTTTCCATCTGTTCATGATCTCAGTTCCATTGTTGTGGAAGTTTTGGCTCAATAAAGCTTCTTGACGTGTAATGTTCATGATCTTATTACCACCTTGGAAGCGAATCATGAATTCCAATGAGAAATTCTTGTAACGGAAATTGTTGGTTACCGCACCAAAATAGGTAGGTAAGCTATTTCCTAAATTAACTCTATCTGCATCAGTCAAAGGATTTGAAGTGGTCATATTGCCATCATTCATGTCTGCTGCTGTAAAGAAGGAACCATTCGTAGTATTTCTTTGAACTAAAGTTCCGTTCGCTTTAGAATACATTGGGTTACCAGTTTGAGTATTCACACCAACGTATTGCCATCCCCAAAGGTAATTTAAGGATTGACCTGTTTCAATTCTATTGTAAGCACCAGGGATAGTTGTTACAGGAACACCGCCCACTGAGTACAATGAAGTGATTTTATTTTCTAATGTAGTAAAGTTAGCATTGAAGCCCCAGTTGAAATCTTTACCTCTGATGATATCACCACTCAAAGCAAATTCCAAACCATTGTTTCTAGCAGTACCAACGTTTTGGCTGATTGAGTTACCTGGGATACCCGCTGAGTTAGGAGTAGGAACACCAAATACCAATTGATCAATATCATTCAAGAACCAGTCTGCAACAAAAGTGAAACGGTTATTGAACAAACCTAATTCAAGACCAACGTCTAATTTCTTACTTCTTTCCCATTGCAAAGCAGCGTTACCTACTAAGTTTGGAGCCAAACCTGGAATATTACCATAAGCTGCAGAACCGAAAGTGCTCAAATAAGGGAAACCACCTAATTGGTTACCTACTATCGCATAAGAACCTTTCAATTTCACATCGCTAAATGTTTTATTTAAGAATTGATTTTGTTTCCAGAAACCTTCTTCAGAAATTCTATAACCAACAGAAGCGCCTGGGAATACACCAAAGCGATTTGCTGGCGCTAAAGAACTTTGACCATCACGTCTTACAGATCCTTGAACAAAATATTTGTTTTTGAAATCATAGTTCAAACGTCCGAACAATGATTGGAAACCACTTACACCATAACCACCACTTGCAAATTGTAATGCACCTGATCCAGAAATGACATTCTTTTGTAAGAAGAAAGGATCAGATAATTGTTGTAATGAACCAGAAACAAATTTGCTGATATCTTCTTGTACCTCGTGACCAGCTGTTAAGTAAACATTATGGTCATTGAAAAGAGTGGTATTATAGTTCATGTAATTTTGCCATACCATTCTTTGAACTTGTTGTCCAACGTTTTGGATATTACCTAAAGAGCTAAATCCATCACCATGAACTGGACTTAATGCTACTGTAGAGTAGTCATTCAAGAAATCATAGTTGAATGCAGATCTAATTTTTAGACCTTTCATTGGACTAAGTTCTACATATAGGTTGTTATTTACACGTAATTTATCAGATTCATATCTGTTTTGTGTTAATGTAAATAATGGGTTTGTATAGTTGTCATCTACAGGATTACTGTTAGGTCCCAAACCAACTTGGTTCAACTGAGGAAAACGAATATTGTAACCTGTAGGATGGTCAGGATTAAAAGGATTTACGTTAGGTAACATACGCAAAGCAGAAGCGATACCACCACTCAAAGCATTGCTACCATTGTTTTGGTCATTATCTACTTGCTTAGATAAAGTCAAATTATTACCAACCTTGATGAATTTGTTTATTTCATGATCAAAGTTGAAACGAATACGATAAGACTTATTCGCATTAGAAATCAAAATACCTTTTTGATCACTATAGTTCAAAGAGAAGAAATAAGTACTCTTAGCAGTACCACCAGAAAAACTCAAGTTATGTTGAGAAGTAGGTGTATTGTCTCTCATCACTAAACGTTGCCAATCGTATGTTTGACCATCACCAGGGGCAGCCCAACCTGTAACACCAGTATTGGTTCTTTTTTCGTTAGAAATTTCAACGAATTGAGCATTGTTTAATAAATCATATGTCTTGAATGGAGATGTGAAACCAAAAGTTGCATCATAATTCACTTTCATAGCTCCACTTTTAGAACCCTTTTTAGTAGTGATCATGATTACACCGTTCGCAGCTCTAGATCCAAAGATCGCAGTTGCAGAACCATCTTTTAACACCTCAATGTTCTCAATATCGTTCGGGTTAATATCACCCAAAGCATTTGAGTTAGTTGCTGCAGCAATGTTTCCAGAAATAAATGGAACACCATCAACAACAATTAAAGGTGATTGGTTTTGTGAAACTGAATTCACACCACGAATTCTAATTCTCGCAGGTGCACCAACATCACCACCGCCAGCAACTACTTGAACACCGGCAGCACGACCTGCTAATTGTCTATCAACTGATGGTGTCACCAATTGAGAGAATTCTTTTGCATCAATTTTTGAAGCAGAACCAGTGAAAGCCTTTTTTTGCTGAACACCGTAACCAACAACTACCACTTCAGATAATTGATTTGTTTCAGCGTTTAAGCGAGCATCAATGGTGTTTTTACTGCCAATTTTCAAGTCAGCATCAGAATAACCAACAATCGAAAACTTAATAGTAGATGAACCAGTTGGTACTTGAAGAGAATAATTACCATTATCATCAGAAGTTGTCTTTACAGCACCAACCGATACTGTTACTCCAGATAATACTTTGCCATTCTCGTCAGTAACTTTACCAGTCACCTTCTTAGTGTTTTGTGCAAAGGCAACTGTAGTTGACAGTAGACCAAATGCCAATAAGACTAACAAATTTCTCATAAAAATTATCAATTTGTAAATGATTTAATAACTGAAAAATAATATTAAAATCATTACACAAAAGTGTACTACTATTGAATTTTCGTCTTCCGTAATCCGTGTTTAAGTAAATAAATTAAAAGTATAAATTATTTTAAACAAAAAAATAAAAAACATTAATGTCATTATATGACCAAATTCTTATCCAACTTGATTTACAGCTAGGAGATTATTTGCCGTAGCGACTACTTTTGGGATGAAAAAACTCCCAGGAATGAAGAAACTCCTGATAGCTTGCAACTTTAGTCAAGACCTTGCCTTTTAATTGTCCATCAATGCAAATTCCATCGTAATTCCATAAAGAACCTGTATTGGTATCCCAGATAGCATCTTTATTTTTTATAAAGCTTAATACATCATTGTTCATTTTTCTACTATAGGTATGAAATGAAGCAGTATCGTTTTCTAATAAAATAACTATTGGATTATTTGGTATAGAATCCTGAATAATTCTTTGCACTACAAGTTGATTCCAATCATAGGTTTTCGAATTACCAGCATCTTCAACTCCAAGAACCCATGATTTATTGCTCCAAGAGGTTTTATCTCTTTTTGTTAAACTTCCTTTAGAAGCCCCTTTGTCATAGGTATCCATTTGATCAAATTTTTCTTTGAAAACAGGATCTGGTTGTAAAATTCTTGTATTGGGATGTACTCTAGCCCAAGCGGACAAAACAGCTTGTTCAGATGTAATTTCTTGTAGTTTATACCCTTTTAAAGGCCCTGCAATGCATTCACCATTGGATTGTCTCCACCAGCTCTTGGTAGATTGATCTTCAAACATAGCATTAAAATGATCCATACCCACCAATCTAAAAGTTTCTTGTTTCCCATTTACAATAGGACTATACACTCTTCCAGTTCTACAAACAGTGCAATAAGTAACCATGATGGCTTTATTATTGATGGTATCGACTACTTGATGATGATAACCGATTAATTGAACAGGATAAGCAATAGCAACACTATCTATCACAACACCTATCACTAATTTATTAGAAGGAATTTTATTGTCTAACAATGAAGCTGTTATCACTTTGGTTGGTTGATAAAACATTTTATCAGCTTCCATCTTAAAGGTAAAAACATAAAAAACGCCTATATAAATAGTTGCTAAAAAAAGAATGAACAGTTTCTCTCTTTTTACAATATTCATCCAAATTGAAACTGTAAGAATGATTACAAATAAATATCCAACCAATCTAATGACCCATTTATTGGTTCCTAGAAAATAAGCAATATCTATAGAATTAAATTGTTGGCTCCCTGGCAAAGGCATAATTAAGTATACTCTCACAAATTCAAAAATGATCAGCGCAAGTAGTCCAAGAATTATATAAACTTTTTTCATTGTATAAATGTATAGAAAAATTAAAAAGAATAAAAATTAGTACTATAATTTAAGTTAATTAGCTATTGAACCTTAAAAGGAATTAGCTGATGAACTGGAATGCCTTTATCAGAAATTCCTTGAATAGAGATCATAAAATTCCCTGACACATCTGATGTATAAAATGATAAATCTAGCTTTCCTTGTGGATTGACTATTAATTGTGGTTGCCATGAAAGCAATGTTCTAAAATCAGGCATTCTTGAAAGTTTCTGAAAATCTTGTTTGTAAGTAGGTGTACTGAAGATACGTTGTTGCTCTAGACCATTATAATCAAATACTTTTAGATGTTGATCAATGTCTGCATCAATATTATTGCCATTGAAAGAAGTAAAATGAAGAATTCCATAAAAAGTATTCTTACCATAATAATAGGTTCTATCTACCACTTCTAATTTTTTAATCTTTAATGGATCATTATTTAATAAACTATTAAAATCTAATTGCGGAACACCATCCATTAAAACAAGAGGGCCTGGTGTAAAAAAACTTGTTGTTTCAGCATCATATGCATTGATAAAAAACTGATCATTCTTTTTTCTCAGCATCACTGGTGAAACATATTCTCTTAATACCTCTTCAAGGGTATTAAATCTTACATAATTATCAAGAAGATATTGATTATTCGGTTTACCATAAAAGGATAAGCTATCCTGTTTAAATAAAGAAAATTGTTCATTTTTTAATCCAAACTTATTTTGAATCTCCAATTGAATTTGTGCTTTATTAATGCTATACGTTGGGAAGGATTTATTTTGTATAACATTCATCTTTGTTGGCTTATTAAAAAAAGGATCTTGAAGAGAAAACGATAATAATTTACTAGAAGCATTTAATATCCCTTTTTGTAGAATGATTTGACCATTATTATAAAAATCTGGTAAAATAAAATTAAACTGTCCTAAAGAATCTACAGACGTAGTTTTAAATTGAGGAAATTGTCCAGTAGTAGATAAATAAACAGAGGCATTGTCTTCCAATCTCTGACCTGCAGGCATGATTATTTTTCCGTTAATATAATGTCCGTTGGTTTCAGGTAAGAAACGAGGAGTCCAATTATATTTTCTCCAACCATGCGTCAACATCAATAGATCCATTTCAGAACTTCTTTCATTGATGGGCTTATTGGGATTAAAATAACTAAATGGCGATTCTACTGATTCTGTTAAGTTGGAGCCAAGCAAAAGAAAATCTTGTATACTTGTTGAATCGATACTCACAATTGAGTCGTATTTATATACTGAAGCAGAAAGATAAGCAGATAAAGGTTTACCATTAGATGCTTGCAATGCCAGTTTTACCTGAACACCTGATCTATTTGAAATTTCTTTATCTAGCTGGTACTGAAGTGTTGATGTAGTAGTTGGAAATTTAAAAAACAATCTTTCTGCCATTGGCTTAAATTGATCATCCAATACAGTGAAAACATTAATTCCATCAGTTAATTGAGCAAGATCAATGGCGATATGCTCATTACTTGTAATTTTTCTAGAAAGGTTCTTATTAATTGTGTTGTTTGATTGCACAATGAATACATTGTTGGCATTCTTATTAGATACAATATCTAAAGACAATAAACCATCACCTTGTTGTAATTGAATTAACACACCGTGATCAAAATGATTGGGCAAGATGGATCTATATTGTTTCCCATCATTTCCCATAAAAACAGCAGTATAAGATTCTTTGAATCTAGGGGTGAATTCAAATTTACCGATACCATGTTGTTTGGTTGAAAAATGAACTATTGTATCGGATTGATTATTGAGTATATACCCCTTTGAATCCACACCTACACCATACATGTTGGTTGTTTTAAAGGCAACCGTATTTCGAACATTGGATAGTAAGTTTCCACTTTCTGGATAAAATTGAATAAGCGTACTGTCTTTTGCATTTACCTGAATCTTCTCAGGGATTACTTCAGTATTGATGATTTGTAATGATTTTTGAAAAAAGAGTTGCTCATTAAAATTTTTCATCCAATGAGTATAGGCTCTTAAAACATAATTACCCGATTTTAAATTACTGGGTAAATCAATAGAGCCCTCTCCTAATCCGTTTTTAACAGGAATCTTTAGTTGAATCGTTGGTTCATTATCCGTATTAAAAAGCTCAACGTATACAATTGTGCTTAAATCACTTAATAAATGATTATTTGCATTCAAATTGTACACTTTGAACCACGCAATTTCGCCAGCTAGGTAGGTATTTTTATCAGTGTGTAAATATACTTTTTCAGAAACGGGGGCTTGTTGAAATTGATTGGCCCCTTGAAGTACATTTTCTATACGCTTATCTTGAGCAGCAATTGGCTCTATAGAAAAGAAATGTAAAACAATTGATATGGCTATTAAAATTTCACGTTTCATATAAAATTATTTTTTCCAAAATGCAGGTTTGATATTGGTTCCTCTAAAAGTACAATCCACACATTTGGGTTCTCCAGCATAATATGAAATGATTGATGTAGCACTTGTTTTAGCAACATCAGTTGGGATTAATCCTATTCCACTTATTCTTATACTATCACTATCATTTTTGATTTCTGACAAAAAACACGTCTCTCTATAACGCCAGTTAGATAACTGCGTATTATCAATAAATATTCTTTTAGTTTTGATATTTGAAATATTTAAAAAGCCAATAACCGTTTCTGATTTGTCAGATTCTGAATAAAAATTTCCTTTAAGTTCAGATGGTTGCGCATCAAAGATAGATCCCGTAGATTCTGTATTTTTTTTCATCTTTAATAAATAGTCATAGGCAGATTTAGACAAACTATACTGCTTCACATTGATACTATACCTAACACCTAATTTCCAAGAATCATTCGGAATAAAATGAAACGGTAAACTAATTACATCATTACTTAAATTAATAGAAGTGCCAATTAAAATATTTTTAGAGGGCTCTGTCCTCCAGCAATAATATATAGATGAATCAAAGGAATAGTATCCTAAATTTCTATAATCTAAAGTATATACTTTTTTCCCTTGAATCAAAGACTCATTAATTTGTAAAAATGATTTATACGTTGAATGGAATTCCCAGGTCTCATCAAACTCCCAATTATAGTATTTAGTTTTATTTAAGTCATCATGTGTATTGATATATAATTGAACACCGCTTTTTTCAACCTTCCATTGAATACTATCAATCGCTGGATTATCTTTCACTGGCACAAATTCAGAAAAATATTTTTTTCCTGATTTAGTCACAATACTTAAGCGATATTTTTTTGCTTCACTCAAGCTTAACTGTCCAATATGATAAAAACCAGGTCTTATTTCATTTAAAATATAACTCATTTTATCATCACCTTCTAACTTAACACTTGCACCAGACTCCATTTTAACTACATCATTGTCTAAACGGGTAGATCTGCTAAGTTTAATAACAGTAGAATCTTTGCCATTATTAATATTACCCTCGACTACTAAATAACCATCTATGTTACTTACATAAGGCGAAACATACTTTTCTTTACAAGAAAAAACGAACAAACATAGAAAGCAAAATAAAATAGTTCTCATCTCTTTCTATTTAAATTTGATGTTAAAATTAATATACGGAATTGCAGCCCCGAAAATAGATAATTGATACCCATTTACACCACCATTTTCTGATAAGAAGTATACAGAATATGGATTTCTTCTACCAGTTAAATTATACACCCCAATACTCCAAGAGTTATGAGTTAGCTGGTTTACTTTATGGTTCCCTTCTATATTCATTGAAAAGTCTGCTCTGTAATAATCCGGAATTCGGTATGCATTTCTATCTGCATACAAAGTTCGTGCAGAACCACCATAATTGAATAAGCCAACAGGAATAGTAATAGGTCTTCCTGTGCTATAAGTAGTATTTAAGGAAATGCTAAAACGATGACTGAATCGGTAATTACTAATAATAGAGAGGTCATGTGGTTTATCATAATTTGCAGGATAATAAGCGCCTTTGTTAATGATTTCCCCTTCTAATAAAGAAGTAGTTTTTAAAAGAATTCTTGACCATGAGTAACTAATCCAACCATTTAACTTACCAGTCAATTTCTTTACTAAAAACTCTACTCCATAAGACTTCCCTTTTGTCCCAATAACTTCCGTTTCAATATTTTTATTCATCAATAAAACAGCCCCGCTTTTATAGTCAAGGAAATTATTTATATTCTTATAATAGAACTCTAAAGAAGTTTCAATGGTATTTGATTTTAGGTTCTTATAGGCACCAATAGAAAATTGATTGCCGAGTTGTGGTCTAATATTGGGATCACTTAATTTCCAAATATCAGTTGGAGAAACCGTAGTGGTATTGGAAATAGAATGAATGTATTGTCTTTGATTATTAAATCCGGCTTTTAAGGAGAAGGTTTCATCAACTACATAACGCATTGCTATTCTAAACTCTGGACCACCATAATTCTTAATGAAGTCTCCTGACTTATAATCCACAACGCCAGTCACAGAATTAGCAGATTTGGAAACTCCTTCTGCGTATGTACTAATTTGCTGTGGACCTAAATAATTATACAAAGAAGTTCTTAAGCCAAGATCGAGTTTAAGTTTACTGGAAATAGTGTAATGATCAGTAAAGAATAAAGCAGTTTCTAAAGCCCTTTCTGTATTGATCTTATTAAATGCTACAAGTGAATTTTGATTCAGTGGTGCAAATGTTCCAGGAGATAAATTATACAAAAGCGTATTCACTCCAAAATCAAAACTATGTTTAACGTTTAAAGTATAATTATACATTGCTTTTGCGAATAACTGCTGAATACCAAAATTTAATTTAAATGCATTGACAGGAACCTTGTCACTTGTAATATTATAACTATACTTATCGTATCCAACCGTATATATACCCGTTAATTTATTTGAATAAATATGTTTTAGTTTCAAAGAGAAGTTTTTGTTACCGTATCCATATAATGTATCGCTATTCAAATTAAATTGATCGGCACTCGTATAGGCACTAAAATAAAGTGTATTCTTTTTATCAATTTCGTGATTGATGCTAAAATTAACATCATAAAAAGAAGCTTTACTATTTTTATACTCTTCAGGAAGTAATTTAAAAAGCCAATTTGAATAAGTAGTCCTTCCTCCTAAAATAAAAGAAGATTTGTCTTTAACCAATGGACCTTCTAAATTCAACCTACTGGTCAACAAGCCAATCCCTGCCGAACCGGTTATATTTTTTTTATTACCTTCTCTACTATTAATTTCTAAAACTGATGCAAGTCTACCTCCGTATTCTGCTGGAATAGTTCCTTTATATAACTCCACATTCTTAATTACTTCAGGATTAAATGCAGAAAAAAGACCGAATAAATGGGTTGGATTGTAAATAGTACCGTCATTGAATAGAATAAGGTTTTGATCAGCAGAACCTCCTCTAACATTCAAGCCACTACTTGCCTCCCCCACTGTCTTAACACCAGGAATTGTAGTTACTACTTTTAAAATGTCTGATTCACCAAAGGCAACTGGAACTTGCTTAAGAGTTTTAATATCAATTCGCTGAACACCCATTTGTGTACCTCTGATATTGCTTATTTTTTGAGATGAAATAACTACTTTTTTTAAGGAAGTGACTGACTCAGTAAGATCAATCATTATTTTACCATCTCCATTCAGTTGAATAGGTTGTTTCAAATCTCTCATACCCAAACTTTGAACATGTAAGATATTTTTACCTTTTGGCAATTCAATTACAAACGAACCATATTGATCACTTACAACTCCAATCTTTGGATTATCTATAAAAATAGAAGCGCCGAAAACTGGTTCCCCATTTTTTTTATTTTTAATGACCCCATTAATTACAGCTGTATTACGTTTATCTATAGGATTTTTTAAACCAATCTGTATTAATTTATTCAACGTGCCTGATTGCAAACTTGCACCATCAAGTACTTCATTGTCATTTGTAGAATCTACTTGAAATTTATTACCCGTATTTTGAATCCCCTTATTGTTAATGGTAAAATTTAATGACTGTCCTTTAGTCAAAAAAATATGATTGTCTAAGTCTATACTGAAATAAATATCTGAACCTTCAAATACGCTTGTTAAAATGGATCTAATGGATTTATTAGTCGAATTAAAACTAATATAAACACGGTCAAAAATATCTGGGTTATAAAAAACACGATAAGAAGATTTAGCCTCTATTTGATTTGCAAATTCAGGAATGGAAACATTTTTAAGATTGAAAGAGAAAATAGTATCTTTTTGTCCAAAAGAATCAATTGTACATAAAAACAAGAGCGTACACAATAAATAAATTTTACTATTTTTCATGTACTATTGTTGATTATTTAGATAAGCAACGACCTTTCTAAAAAATGCTTCCTTGCTGCGTCTAAATTTTAATTTTTCTTTACTTATTAATCTTCTAATTCCCTGTTGCTCTTTCGCAAATAATTGAAACAACTGTTTTTTATTTGTAATTGGAATCAATTTATTTTCAAATAAAATGAAGTAATAAACTTTTGACTCAAATACTCCAATAAATTCATTATTGATTATCTGTTGCTGTTTAGATTTAATTTCCTTTCGAAACAATTTAATTTTGCCATCTTCTAAAAATTCATATAAGTCATATTTGTTGTCTTTTAAATTATAAAGCTTATCAATATGAACAAACTGACTTCCATTAATTGTAAATTTTGTTATCTTATCTGTATTTAATTCAATAAGTCTTGATTGGTCACTTAAAACAACAATATCCTTGTACTCATCGTATAATAGAAATATTCCTTCATAATATTTTCCATCATATTGAATAGAACCAATTCCAGGGATATTTGAATTAAAAAATGGGTGTGTTTCTTTGTAATAGCTTGGATAGCCAAAAAACTTCGGGCCATTATAAATGGAGGCTTGATAGCCCATCAATTTATCAACCTCTTGTTTTACAGCATTATTATCGGAATTCTGCCCATAAACAGTGAAGGAAATAAAAAACAGTAAAAAAAGGCATTTGGTTCCCTTAAGTAAATCCATC
>Ga0209358_10000268_pt1 | contig 47221 bp, 42 predicted proteins | sample LauGreFa1BDMLBSN_2_FD_187574 | JGI IMG/M metagenome (GOLD analysis project Ga0209358, IMG submission 187574) | Freshwater lake microbial communities from Lake Michigan, USA - Fa13.BD.MLB.SN (SPAdes) (version 2) | ecosystem: Environmental > Aquatic > Freshwater > Lake | place: Lake Michigan, USA... | reverse complement strand
AAAAGGAAGTGATACCCGCATGGTGTGTCATGGCTGATTGGATCAGTGGGATGTGGGATCATCCCCATCACTCTGAGGGTGGGTCATCGAAAGTATCCAATCAAAAAACAGTGGGAATGACACCCATCAGGCGGGTTCACTCCCGTTGTCTTAACGACGTATGGGCTTTATGATGACATCTGTGACAGTTGTTTATCATAGGAGCGTATATGACACCCCAATGGCAACCCATTTTAACTTCTCTTACCGATATTCTCGTATCAGAATGGGAGGGAATATGTAAAATCAGCATCAATCGCCCCCATGTCCGCAATGCCTTTCGACCCGAAACCATTGCCTCCCTTCAAGCAGCATTCGAATGGGCCCGTTTTGCCTCTCATATTGGGGTGATTGTCTTAACCGGTGAAGGCCCCGATGCCTTTTGTGCTGGGGGTGATCAAAAAATACGGGGAGAATCGGGTTATCGGGACGAACAAGGAAATCACCACTTGAATGTGTTGGATCTGCAACGTCAAATCCGCACCTGCCCCAAAGCCGTGATTGCCATGGTGGCGGGCTACGCAATTGGTGGGGGACAAATTTTGCACATGATGTGTGATCTTAGTATTGCGGCCGATACGGCTATTTTTGGACAAACGGGACCCAAAGTAGGCTCATTTGATGGGGGGTTTGGTGCATCATATATGGCCCGCATTGTGGGCCAAAAAAAAGCCCGTGAAATCTGGTTTTTATGCCGGCAATACAGTGCCCAAGACGCCCTGTCGATGGGGTTGGTTAACGCCGTGGTTCCCTACGACCAGCTAGAACCCGAAACGGTTCGGTGGGCCCAAGAGATTTTGGGGCATTCACCCCTTGCCATTCGGTGTATCAAATCAGCATTAAATGCGGATTGTGACGGGCAAGTTGGGTTGCAAGAATTAGCAGGTAACGCCACCATGTTGTATTACATGTCTGACGAAGCCAAGGAAGGTCGTAATGCCTTTATTGAAAAACGACCGCCCAATTTCAAGCCGTTTTCTCGTCAATCATGACCCTTATTACCTGCCCTGTGGCCCAAATGGCCCATTCACATCCCCAGCACTTGGCCATCGAAGGGGTTCAATCTGTTTCGTACGACCAACTAAATAACCGGATTAGGCAATGGCATACCATGCTTCGCCCATTGGCGCCGGGCGAGGTGGTGGTCTATCGGATGGTATCCCCATTGGATGAAATGGCCATTATGTGGGCCTGTTTTCGAGCTGGCCTTATTGCATACCCCCTAAGCAAATTATTGGATTACGACGGTATATGCCATGCCATTCAATTGGCACAAGCCGCCGTCATGGTGTCAGACCTGGCCATACCTGAGCCGTTTCCTGTGCCCACGCTCACCCCATCTGAGTTGGAAACGGGGGAAAAGGAGAATGACACGTTGAGCATGGACCAACCCTGTTTGTTGGTGGCAACATCGGGCACCACGGGTGAGCCTCGCTTGGCGTTGAGTACCGTGGGACAATGGGTCTGGAATGCCATGGGGGTATTATCGGTGTTTCCGATGACACCGCAGGACAAGGTATTGCTGTGCTTACCACGCAGTCACATGGGTGGCATTGGGGTGGTATGTCGTACCATGATGGCAGGTGCTACCCTGGTGATACCCCACCAAGCCGATGCCTTATCTGACATCATCTCTGGCATTACCCATGTGTCATTGGTGCCCACCCAACTGCAACAGTTAGCACCCAACAGCCCGCCAAGCACGCTACGAAGCCTCTTGGTAGGCGGGGCTGATTTACGGCCCGAACTGGCGACCCGCTACTATCAATGGCCCATACAGGCAGTGTATGGGTGTACAGAAATGGGGTCTACGGTGGCCATCCATACCCCATCTGGATGGGACCCTTTGCCATATCGAGAGATGAGGATCACCGCAAACGGATGGATTCAATTGAAAGGTGAGACCCTGTTTTCGGGGTATTATCATCCCCCCATGGTGAGGTTGGCTTTGACGCATGATGGGTGGTTTGAAACCCATGACCGCATCACCCCCGAAACAGATAACCGAATCAGTCGTGGCGAAGAATGGGTTAATTCGGGGGGTGAATCCATCAGTGTGATGGGCATTGAATCGGTGTTACAAGGGGTATGTCACAGCTGTTTGGTGGTAGGGGTGGATGATGATATGTATGGTGAACGACCCATTATCATGGTCCAAAACCCTCAAGACAGGGTATTTTGGGATAAGGTCAACACCTTAAAAGGGGCCATGAAGCCGTTGCAAATAGTGGACTGGCACCCTCAGATTAACCCCCACGAAAAAACAGCCCGTTTGAAGCTAAAAAGGCTATATCAACAAAAAGCCTTAACCCCCTTAAAACAAGAGGGCTCGTTAGGTAACGGATAAAAAGAGCTATTGGATTGGCGGGTGCGGAGCAAACCAAGATCAACAGGGCTAGGAAGAAAGATATCGCAGTTCAAGTTGGGTATCCTCAATGGCATCAGGGAAATGGGTGTGTAAAAATAATGTCAGCCCCCCTTCAAATAACACGGCATCGTACCATTGATCCAAATGGGTCATGCTACTTTTGAGTAGTGAAGGAATAAAAACCGATAATTCTCGGGTGTTAATGGCCCTGTTTTTTTGGCGTCGCCACGCAATCAATTCGGCTAATAGGGTCATCCGGAATGGAAGTGTAACGGTTAAGGAAGGCACCGCCGTCAAGGCCCCAGGTAACAAGGTGTGATAGTGACTGCGTTGAATAGCCCGCCCCATCACCTGTAACAGTTGGTACGCACGGAATGGTTTTTGGAGATAATCGGATGCCCCTTGTTTAAAGGCGGTTTGAATTAATTCAAGCTCATGATACGCCGTTAATATGACAAGTTCACTGTGAGGTGAATGATCACGAATCGGAGTCATGAGATCCAGCCCGGATCCATCTGGTAACCCGATATCCAATATCGCCAGTTGCCAATGAGTCGTAGAATCCAATAACCCTTTTGCCTCATGAATGCAAGATGCGATGGTAACCTGGCAATGCCCTTTGGAATGCAAGAGGGCTTGAATGGGGGCTGCAATCATGGGCTCATCTTCAAGTAACAAGACCTGGGCCAGGGGTGGGGATGCTAAAAGGCCCTGTGTTAATTGATCCGCCAGCCGTTGGGACTCTTCGTTTTTGGTGCACCCAAATAAAATTAAAAAATCCGAGGGCCCAAGGGTTTGACCTTCCTGACGACGCTTGCTTAACAACTCGTGGGCCAACGCCAATCGCACATCCATTTGTGATATCATTTTTTTTTGCATCAACTGCTCGGTTTGATCAAACCAGTTGGCTTGTGATCGAATTTGTTGAAGGTACGTGCCCAACACCCGGGATGACACATCATAGGTAAGGTATACATAGGCCCCCAACCCCATGCTGGCAATGGCCCAATCAGGATTCGAGGTGGGAGCCAACACGACGACTTCTTGATACGGAGAAACCAGTTTTAGGTGCTCTAACACCGCCAAGCCGTCTTCATCTGGCACCAGCAAATCCAATACGATGGGGGCTTGCGACATGTAGGGATTGGCATGAAGGGAATCGATCACCGATGCAAATGTAGGTAAATAAAGCACTTGATGGGTCTGGTCTAAGTCATTTTTTAGTCCACTTGCACCATCTTTAAATGGCCCAATGAGTACCACCGATTGAATCATAACATCCTCCCTTTTTTGTTCGACAACCCGTTCATTCCCTTGGAAATGGGGTTTAAAACCCATTGCCTGGCATACGGTGGATGGCATCAATAAGGGAATCATTCGTGCCATATCTGGTTAAATCGCACCTCATACGTGTATACTTTAAATCCCATGGGGGCCCATAGCTCAGTTGGTCAGAGCAGCCGGCTCATAACCGGTAGGTCCCAGGTTCAAGTCCTGGTGGGCCCACCATATCACCACTGGTTTTACTCTCTTGTGGCTAAAACCCAATACACGGCTCGTAACACGTAACGCAAAGGGTTTCGTCTGTAACCCATCAAAAAGTGTGGGGAGTAAGAGGCTAACCGGCGTGCATTAACGGTGGGATTGCCTCCCCTTACTCAAGGGGTCAAGTTCGGCACATTACCCTAGTGCCTCTAAAATGCCCGTCCCTGCCATTCAATCCATTGGCGTGATCAATGTATTTTTTTATCTGGTTTTGAAGGCTTGGTAACTAGCACATGAGGTTTGCAAGGGTCATGTCAATAAGTGAAATGGGTCAGATGACATCATGGTTACTTTGAGCACAGGATTGTTGGCTACCAACCCAAGTTTCCCAAACGCTTCTGTAGCAACGCCAGCTCAATTTACCACAGCGCTTATCACAGGATTGTTGGCTACCAACCCAAGTTTCCCAAACGCTTCTGTAGCAACGCCAGCTCAATTTACCACAGCGCTTATCACAGGATTGTTGGCTACCAACCCAAGTTTCCCAAACGCTTCTGTAGCAACGCCAGCTCAATTTACCACAGCGCTTATCAATCGTAGGGCGGCTAGAAAAGCGGTGCATTCGAAAAAACAGTCTCTATCTTTGGCTTGATTGACCGGGGGAAGTACCGTAATGAGCACACCATCTACAACCCATACGATGTCCGGTTGACGTGTATGCCCGGCCCTTTAATCGCACCCTGATTGAGGGCCACTGACTGGTGTTCGGGTGTCACTCAAGCATGGGTAGGTAGTACGGGATTCACCACCCCCTTGACGCTACTTGGGCACCCCACCAACCAGCCGCTGCTGGTCGTATCGGTAATCCGACCGCAAGGACGGGATGCCCACGTCTTGCCACAGACTTACAACATGCTCAGAAGCAGCGGGGATGATGTTTCCCCGCATGATAACACAACCCCTCGTACGGGGTTATAAAGAGCATGAAACAAGAGGTAAGCTGGTCATGTGGGCAAAAAAAGAATGACTGGTGCAATGGACTCACAGTCTCAATGGGGCTGATTGGGATTTCGTCTAGGCTCTGGACCTGAACTTACCTCAATGTCTCCCGGTCCATTTGAATTCACGCCTGTCTGCCCATCAGTGTCTATAGTTAAGATCTTGAAACGCCCACTTTTGGTCAGAATTTCCAAAAGAGCTGAGTATTCAGTAGTGGATACCCCCAACACAAAGGTTCCAAGAAAAGGACCATGTCCGCAAACCGTTGGGACCGAACGCTCCGTGATCATGCTGGCGATTCGCATTTGCTCTTCTTTAGTGGCAGAACCAAAATGAAGGTCAATGAGTAGCGATCCCCACGACAAGGTGTTTTCGCCTATTTTTAAACGCTGGGTAGGTGGCATTAAGGGATTCTGACGCCACTGCCCTTCTCTTTCTTGACGTGTCATGTTGGTTATCATGGGTCGAATACCCAAAGAATCGGCTGGTACGACCAGTACCACGGGGGTTTGATCATCTTTGGCCGTAACCCATTGGTTGGCATCGTGCAAGGTTTTGGCAATGGCCAGCGTTGACATCCAGTTACTAAGGGCGATCAACATCACCTTAAATAAATAGATCAAGGAATGAAAAGAATCAAATTGTTTTAAGCTTTTGATAATCGCTGTATCGGATGCCGACACACCGGGTATAAGGCATGTGTCATGGGAGGTGATGAGGTCATTGACCACATGTCCCTTGTACGCCTCTATCAACAAAAAAAACAGGCTGTAAGCCCCGATGAGTAATTTGCCTGTATGCGTTAAAACGGCCAGGGCATTTTTTTTGGATTGTAACGTTTTGTTCATGTGATGGCATTGCTCTTCCGTCATCAGTTTAAGCCGAACCCCACCCTCATGAGGAAACGCCACCAGGCCCATTGAAAGGTTCTCTGCTTGCTTCAGTTCATCTAGCTTTTTTGTGATCAAGTCTTCAATCCGAGTCATCTCTGATGGGTCGTCGCTTACTATCATTAACGCCGGAATGGGTTGAATCATTGCGGGCTGAATCTCATCAACCCAACACCCTTCCGGGCTAGCGCTAACCCATTGCGACAGCTTCTGCAAACGATTCCAATAGGCATGGCATATGCCATCAATCATCTCCTGATGGGATTGAGTAGAATGATCAACGCAACGCAACGCACTTTCTAAACGTGGCCCATCTAATATGACACCCTGTTGGTTGGCACTCGATAACGCCATCCATAACCGGCGGTTCACTCGAATCGAATCGGTGGCGACGGTAATATGTTCAAGTAATACACGCCATGCCCCATCGGTAAGGCGAGGTAAGTCACCTGACTGACTTTTATGATGGATTAATTGCATCAAACGAAAGGTATGATTGTTGCCTGGGTCAGGGAAAATAGAGGGATGTTGTAACATTGTGACCATCTTTGAACGGGAGAGTAATGGGTGAATGGCCTCCGGGTGATTGGTCGTGCCCAAGATGAGCATTGAAAAAGGGAGTCGTAGGGTACTGCCAGGTAGTTGACAATAGTTGTTTGTCATATGGTTTAGGAGCATCGATTGCTGATGGGTCGATAGCTGGTCAAGATTCTCGCAAATAACAGGGTTTCCAAATGATGAGGCGGCTTTGCCCAGCATCAAACGTTGTGACGGTACTGCTGCATTCGGATCCTCCCATCCCGATAACTCATGAAACGATAAGTCACCCACTACCACGGGGACCCCTTCGCACGAAAAAATAGACGGGGTGTCGTCGTGCCGATGTTTGTCAACATTACCCAATAACCACAACAGGACAAACCCCTGGCAGGCCAACAAAAGATCATTAAACAATTGACACGCATAGGAATAATTAAAGGCCATCGTAAACAATGGCTTGTCTCGATACAGCGTTTCATCGCTTACATACTCATGGGGTCCCATCATGTTTTGGCCTAAGGTGGCATAGCGTATTGGGTCAGGCAATGAGTCTAAGTCCATGTCTTGGCATACCACCATTCGGTCAGCAGAGGGAATCAATTTAGCGGCAAAATAAGCATAGTTCGCCATGATATAACCCAAGGTCATCAATACACCCCCGGCCAACGCCTTCCCTTTGCGTTCCCTCTGTGTTTTGAGTTTCTCTCGATCGGCTAAGACCCTATCGATTTGCTCACGGGTGCTAAGGTAATAGGCGTCTTTCTGCCCCTCACGGATCACCATTACGTACCGTTGTTGAAGGCCAAGACGCTCTCGCTGGGTCTTAAGATACTCACACAAAGCCAACATGAGGCTGGTTTTGCCATCACCATAATCACCATGCAAGACCAACAATGAAGAAAGGGGGGGCAATCTCTTAAACAACGAGGCAGGCAGATCTTGAATAGGAATTCCTTTGGCACTGTCACCTGCATAATCAATGCAGCAAGTAATCAAGTCATGATAATGAGTTAAAAAAGTATCTACGGTGTTTTTAAATCTTTGAATAGTCTCTGAATGGCCCACAATACCTGAAAAAGGATCCGATAAAAGCGGGTATTGGGCTAAGGTTGACTGAATAAGAGTAGTGGGTGTGCCAGGATCATTCGAACGGGCGGTGGTAACACATTGTAAAGGTGAGGTAGAAGGTAACGCAATAATACGAAACATGAAAAACCCCCTTTAATGTCATATGACAAAAAATATAGTGGATGAAATGATGTAAAAATAATAGATTATGACGCTGTTTCTTGCAATATATAATGGGTACTTCGTCCCGATCCCCTGGTCATAATCAACCCCTTATTCACCATATCGGTTAACTCTAAATGGGCGGTTTTGTGTGACACCGAATAAAGCGACCGGTATTTTTTATTTTGGATCATCTGAGCACCCGCCATAAATGCCAAGGCCTGGCGTTGCCGCTCATTGAGTGCTGGCTGAGGCGATGCAGGTACATGGGAGATCGGAGAGATATCATTTGCGGATGAGCCCACCATATCATCCAATGCCTTTGAAAATGATGGGCTTACTAACAATGAGGGGGCCTGGAGGGGCAAGTGATCAAATCCCTTACCCGATTCACCAGACGACGCAAAAGCAGTAGAAAAAGCGGGGGAATGATCGGGTGATGGGGACTCAGACAGCAATGAAGAAGACCTACCCAACTCCCCGTCCCGTTGCGACAATGTGACACCCAGCATCCCCGATTCTGACAACAAGGTTGAGATAACAGGTGAACTGGGCCGACTTGGTGCCTCCTCTTCAATGGGTTTGAAAACAGAGGGGGTCCGTTCATCCAATCGGTATATTTTGCCATTATAGACATGTGGTTGATGCTCACCGATGCCCACACTGATCACATGCACCGTGTGGATTTGCCGCTGAATCTCCGATAAAGACACCACTACCTGTGGGGTAATGACGGTTGATACCCATTGCAAAAAATCTGGGGGAAGGGTTGAGCCCGTTAGCTGGCAATTGACTTTATCAATGCCCAATACAATGGTGCCCCCTTGGGTATTGGCCATTGCAGTCACCGCAATGGCCACGGGGTCCAAGTTGTCAGATCGCCGAATAAACCGGGTAGTCAGTGAATCTCCCTGAGCCAATAAAGCCATTACTTGGTTCCAAGTCATTGTTAATCCCTCTTTTTAAAAAAATATTGCCATACAAGGGCCGAATCCGCTGTAGCCCCTCAATCAATGGCAATACGCTGTTAGACATGAATGGCCCGGTTTTCAGTTGCCGCTAAAGCCGCCTCTTTAAGGGTCTCTGAAAACGTTGGATGGGGGTTGCAAAGCATCCCAACATCTTCGGCTGATGCATGGTAAGCCATGGCCAATACCGCCTCGGCAATTAAATCTGCACACCGGGGCCCAATCATGTGAATGCCCAATATTTCGTCGGTATCAAAATCAGCCAATACCTTTATAAATCCATCGGATTCTTCGGCTGCCCTGGCACGACCCGATGCCTTGAATGGCACCACCCCTTTTTTAAAGGCACGACCCGATTGGATCAGGGCATCTTCGGTAAGCCCCACCGACGCCACTTCGGGCCAGGTATACACCACCGACGGAATGGTATCGTAATGGATATGCCCGTGGCGACCCGAAATCCACTCGGCACAAGCAACCCCTTCTTCTGAGGCTTTATGTGCCAGCATCACCCCAGGCACGACATCCCCAATGGCATACAAACCAGGCACCGACGTTTCAAACCGCTCATTGATTTCAATCCGGCCTCGACTATCCCGTGCCACCCCCAGGGCATCCAAGCCCAATCCATCGGTACAAGGTCGTCGCCCCACACATACCAACACCTTGTCTGCCGATAAGCTCAAGGGACCTTTGCTTGACTCAGCCGTGAGGGTGACCCCATCGGGGCCCACCGACATACCCGTTACTTTGGTGCCAAATTGACAGCGAATGCCCAGGGGACGAAATGTTTTTTCAAGGGCTTTGCCTAATTCTTTGTCCATGGTGGGAATCAGGGTGTCCATGGTCTCCACAATGGTGACGGCGACCCCCACACGGGCAAAAATGGATCCCATTTCAACCCCAATGACCCCACCGCCCACCACAATCAACGAATGCGGTAATGCGGGCAGTGATAACGCATGATCCGAGGACAAAATCCGCTCCCCATCAAACGGTAAAAAAGGAATTTCTACTGGAACGGAGCCACTGGCAATGACAATTGAATGGGAAGAGAGGACGGTGTCATTGACCCGTACCGTGGTGGGCGATTCAATATGGGCTTCCCCCGTGAAACGAGTAATTTTGTTTTTTGACATTAAATAATCAATGCCCTTGGTGGTACTGGTGACCACTTGTTGCTTGCGTGCCACCATTTGTTGCCAGTTCACCGCCAGGCCGCTGACCGTAATACCATGAACCTCAAATTTACTCTGGGCTTGATGGAACCATTCCGTCGAATCCAAAAGGGCTTTGGATGGGATGCATCCCACATTCAAACAAGTCCCGCCCAAGGCATCTCGTTTGTCAACAATGGCCACTTGTTGACCCAATTGGGCCAGGCGAATGGCACAAACATAGCCACCCGGACCACCCCCAATGACCACTGAATCAAAGTGTGTCATATCTTATACTCCTTATACGTTGACCAGCAATCGAATTGGGTCTTCAATTTGCTCTTTTACACGCACCAAGAAACGAACCGCATCGGACCCATCAATAATGCGATGGTCATAGGTCAACGCCACATACATAATGGGGCGCACCACCACCTCTTGCCCGATGGCCACCGGCCGATTTACGATGTTGTGCATGCCCAAAATAGCACTTTGGGGACGGTTAATAATCGGCATGGACATCATTGAGCCAAACACCCCGCCATTGGTAATGGTAAATGTTCCGCCTTCCATTTCTTGGATGGTCAATTTGTTTTGGCGGGCTTTGTTGGCATACTCCACAATACGAGATTCAATCTCATTAAATGACAACTGGTGGGCATCCCGAATCACGGGTACCATTAACCCTTTGGGTGCCGATACCGCAATCCCCACATCACAATAGTCGTGGTATACAATCTCGTCCCCTTCGACATAGGCATTGAGAATGGGAAACTCTTGCAACGCATGACAAACGGCCTTGGTAAAAAACGACATAAACCCAAGCCCAACCTGATACTTGTCTTTAAACCCATCTTTGTAACGCGTTCGAATGGCCATAACCTGTGACATATCCACTTCATTAAAGGTGGTCAGGGATGCGGTGGTTTGCTGAGACGCCACCAATCGGGCCATGATGGTTTTACGAAGACGCGTCATCCCCTCACGTCGCTCCCCACGCTCCCCGTTTAACGAACCTTCAGAAACCACATGCGAAGGCGTGACAGGCGAGGATAGAGGAGAAGATATCGACTCGGGGGTAAGCAAAATCGGTGCCGGCACGGGATGGGTGACACCCGATTGGCCCCCATCAGAGCCGAGTGCCCGCAGCACATCTTGTTTGGTAACCCGACCATCTTTTCCGGTGCCATCACCCAGGTGAATACCCGATTCTGACATGAGTCGCTGGGCTGCCGGTGATGCATTGCCCATACGGGCTGGGACATCGGATGCAGGTGGCGGGGTATTCGCTTGAGTAACCGGAGCTGACGCAGTAGGAGCAGGAGAGGGTGAGACATCAGACGATACAATTCGGGCAATCACATCCCCCACGCTGACCACCCCAGAGGGAACCATAATATCCAAAATACCGCTTTGCTCTGCGACCAACTCCAAGGTGGCTTTTTCAGTTTCGAGTGCGACCAACGGTTCGTTGACGCTCACAAAGGCACCCGATTCTTTGAACCAATTTACGACATCTGCTTCTTTGACGGACTCTCCCGCTGCCGGCACAATAATATCAATTGTCATCTGTTACACTCCTAATGCATCTTTAACCAGTTCGAGCTGGATTTTTTCATAGCGCTTCATGCTACCAGTAGCCGGACTGGCCGATTCGGGTCGGGACAACAACTGCAACGACCAACCCGAAAACACACCACGGATATAAGACAGTGCCCCTTGATTGGCGGGTTCTTCCTGGGCCCAAACCCATTGGGCCTGACTGGGATATTCTTTTCGCAAGGATGCCAACTGTGATTTTGGCAGTGGATACAGCTGTTCCAATCGGATAAGGGCCACATGGGACAAGGCATCGGCCTCTCGCTTTTCTAATAAATCGTAATACAGCTTACCCGAACAAATCACCACACGGGTAACCGATGATTTGTCGACAGCCGTGTCATCCAAAACCGGTTGAAATGACCCGGTTTCAAGTTCGTTAACCGAAGACACCGCAAGGGGATGACGAAAAATACTTTTGGGTGACATCACCACCAATGGTTTCCGAAATGGGGCATAGACCTGACGACGCAACGCATGAAAAAAGTTGGCGGGGGATGTGATGTTACAGACCAACATGTTGTCTTGGGCAGCCAGTTGTAAAAACCGTTCAAGGCGGGCACTCGAATGCTCCGGCCCCTGCCCTTCTTGGGCATGTGGCAACAACAACACCACCCCACAGTACCGTTCCCACTTTACCTCAGAAGAGGCAATAAATTGATCAATGACCACTTGTGCCCCATTGGCAAAGTCGCCAAACTGTGCCTCCCAAATGGTCAAGCCATGGGGGGTGGCCATGGCATATCCATATTCAAATGCCAGTGCCCCATATTCAGACAAAATGGTGTTATACACTTGCAAGGAGGCCCCCGATGTGGCCAACGCATTTAATGGCACCACCGGCACTCCGGTCTGCGTATCCCGAACCACGGCATGGCGATGTGAAAACGTACCGCGTTGGGCATCTTGGCCTGCCAATCGAACAGGTACACCATCATGAACCAGTGTGCCGTAGGCCAACGATTCCGCAGTGGCCCAATCCACCCGTCCTTCCTGCCACCATTTGGCTCGGGTGTCGTACACCTTTTTTAGTTTGCCTAATAAGTCAATGGATGCGGGCGGGGCGGTTAGGACCTCGGCCACCGTATTAAGCACATCCGATTCAACCCCGGTGTCGATTGGGGCCGTTAGTTCATGCCGATCGGCCAGTCGATAAGGTGCCCAATCCCCTTTAAACGGCTGTTCGGATGGGGTAATGCCTCCTGCCCGGGCGGCTTCTAACTGTTGGGCCAAGTTGGACTCAACCGCTTGGTAGGCTGAGGCGGCTTCATCCAGCGTGATGACACCCTGCTCGCACAAGCGATCCCGGTATAAGTGGTAGATGGTGGGGTGCTGTTGCAACCAGTCATACAAGGTCGGTTGGGTAAACCGTGGCTCGTCTCCCTCGTTGTGGCCATACCGGCGATAGCCCATGATGTCCACGTACACATCGGTGGCAAACGTTTGCCGGATACGAACCGCCAATTTTAATACCCCAACGACCGCATCAGGATCATCCCCGTTGACATGAAAAACGGGGGCATTGGTCAGGCGGGCCAAATCGGTGCAGTAACGTGATGAACGCCCTTCTGCCGAATCAGTGGTGAAGCCCACCTGGTTATTAAGTACCACATGAAGTACTCCCCCCACATCAAACCCAGGCAGTCGGCCCATATTCACCAGTTCATAGTTGATGCCCTGACCCGACAAGGCGGCATCCCCGTGTACCACAATAGGTAACATGGGGTGCGATAAGCCGTCATACCGATGGTCACTCTTGGCACGGCACATCCCACACACCACGCCACCGACTACCTCCAAATGAGACGGATTAAAAAGCAAGGACAAATGCATCCCATCTCCCGACGGCAACGTGACATCGCACGATTGTCCCATATGGTATTTGACATCCCCCGCCCGATCAAATGCATCTTGAACGGCCTCATCAAATTCTGCAAAAACCGTTGAATAGGGTTTTTGCATGACGTTCACCAAGGTATTCAATCGGCCCCGGTGGGCCATGCCGATGGCACATTCTTTGACGCCATGTGTGGCGGCTTCCTCAATGATGGCCCACACGCCAGGAATAAAGGCCTCTAACCCTTCGAGTGAGAAGCGTTTTTTACCCACAAATTTGGTATGCAAAAAATGTTCAAATGCAACCGCACGACTGAGGTGATCCAAGACCCGTTTTTGGTCGGCTTGTGAAGCGGTAAAACACGCCCGACTTTCTAGTTGATCTTGCATAAAGTTGGTTAATGAAGGGGGGGCATCTGCGGGGAATTCCACTCCAACGGATGCCGTGTAACACTGCAATAAATGAGAGAGTGTCTCTTCCGATTCTGTGTCCGATCGAGTTGAGGCTAAGGTGTCAAAAAACGCCTGCTGCGCCTCAGCACTAGGTGATAAAAGGGGATTGGTATGGGCAACCAAATGGCCACGCAATCGGATGTGGGTCGCCGCATCCGATGAGCGAGAAAGGATGGTCGCATCAGCAGGGGACGGGCTGAAGGATCGTTCGAACTGTTGAAACTCATATCCCTCAAAGAAACGTGCCCAATCTGACGGCACACTGCCAGGATGTTGCCGATACTGCAAATACAGCGACTCGATCGTAGCGGGGGATGTATGACTTAAATAACTAAAGGTTTCCATGGTAAATATCCTCCAAACCGTCCAATGAAGTGCCACCGTTTTTCCCCACCGTCAGGCTCATTTCTAAATGGGAGAAGGAATGAAACGTCATGATGGGCTGACACAAAGACCACGCAGTATAAAAAAATTGCAGTCAATTGCCAATCGATTTAAATGGGTGAGGATCAAAAAGAACGGGTCAGCAAATGGGTGGATCACGTAAAATAACCCCATCAAACGCGGGGTCTAGTGGCCAACACCCTTAAAATGGCACTCCGTGTAAAACCCCCGCCCATAATGAATCGAAAAAATACGATACATAATCCAAGGGGCACCACACGATCCTAATTGGTGGTATTTACTCAGGGGTAACATGACGCCCATTCCAACCATGATAGACTAATGACAACAAGGAGTCCCTTATGATGATGGATATGAACGCAAAAATACGAGAGATTCAACGGCAAGCCATGGCCATGTCCACTATGAGCTGGCAACCCGATCAGGCAGGCACGGATCAAGCCAATGATCCCATGTCAAAGGCTTTCGCAGATATCCTTAGTAAAACCAAACTGGACATTGATCCGGGATTGGAGCTACCAACCGAACTCAAACAAGTGATTCTTGCCTTACTGAACGGGCAACCCCTAGATAACCTTGACCAGGTAATAAAAGGGATCGAGGAATGGGCCCATCATATGGTGTCATCCCCTTCTGTAACCCTCAACCCATTTAACCAACTCACCGCATCGAGTAGCTACAAAATGCTGGCCATGGCATTGGTTCAATTGGTCAAACAACAACAGTCTCCCCACGCTTTGGACGCATTAACACGCTTGTGCAGTGACAAAAAAATGCTCCCTGCAGATGCCCGCTGGACCATTGAGCAACTGACCGCCATTGATCAATCGCTCAAAAAAGAGTCATCCAAGTGGCAAACAAAAGAAGGCAAGGCCAGCTTGGCAGCACTCAATCGCTTGGTTTCGCCGGGCACAACGTTGAACACGCCTACCGGCATAGCCTAAAGGGTTATATCTTTATAACCCGACTCAACGATCGCAACGATCGCTTCCACCGCACAAAATGGTTGGTCCAAACCGGCGGACATGCTAGTGGGTGGCGACGCTATCCGATCACTTAGCCTGACTTCTCCCTACTTTAATCGTTAGATACCCCTTGTGTTAAACCAATACCTCATCACCACCATCAGAGGTTCGGGAATGCGATACCCTATCAAGGGCGGTCATGATTGCCCGTTGGATATCAGGGGTAAAGGCTGGGGTGCATCGTTGTGGGAATGTGGCCAAGCATAGACTCAGCCAGCATTGAACCGTGGGTAAGGAAGGACAGGAATCAACAGGGTCTTGACGGTGATCTTGCGGTCCAACAACACGCCATACATTCTGCAAATACGATGAGTCAATTGGGCTTGGATTAGGAGAAAAGGACGTCATGATGATGTGATACAACAGGGTTTGGCGAGCGGGAGTCAGTGGTATTCGGTGAGATGGGTGATCCGGCTGAATGGCCATAATCAAGTCCATCACAACCGAATGATGGGGGGTGATGTCCCGATCATGCCTTAAGGCAAACCCATTCGGAATGGGTGGTAAGTCCTGTGCTCGCCGTTGTGTCTGAAATAAGGAGGCAATAAACTCAAGGCAGGCGTTCAGGCTATCATCTTTGAATTCAGATGCTGTGTTGGCCACTGTAGTATCAGGCGGACTTAAACAAGGAAGTTCAGTAAATGTAAGATATGATTGGATGGTCTCCTGATGGGAGTGCGACAGAGAGCTTTCATGTCTAGATGGGGTATTGATATGAATCACACGACATGTGGGAGGGGTCGAAACAGTGATCCCATCATTGGTGGTAGGTGAGTCAATACTCTCTTTCCAAAAATGGCTAGAAAACGTTTCTGAGCCGCTAAGATGTTTCGCTGCTGTCTCGTTTGCAGCATCCACGGCACCCGAACCCGATAGAATACCTACAGATGCTAATGGCTTGGACGGCTCGTCTTTATTATCAAGTTTGAATATCCTTACTTCCAACTCTTCCAACCCAACATGATGGTCATTGGACATTACCAAGGTGACTTGAGACTCACACGAGTCTGGCGTGGGTTGAGTCGGGGGAGGCACTGCAGGCAAAGGGGGCGAATTGGACGGTTCATCTTTATTATCAAGTTTGAATATCCTTTCGTCCAACCCAACATGATGGTCATTGGACATTACCAAGGTGACTTGAGACTCACACGAGTCTGGCGTGGGTTGAGTCGGGGGAGGCACTGCAGGCAAAGGGGGCGAAGAGGGCGTTCTGATAGAAGCAAAGGCTTCACCAAAACAAGACAATATGGCATCCCAACACCCACTGTGTCGGGGAGATGGCGAATTGATTGGGTGGAGTGGCAAAGGTGCGGGTTGCATATCAACTCTTTTTGGATGAGAGAAAAAGAAGAGACGAGAAGTCTCGGCAAAAAAAGGGGTAAGACGGATACGATATCGAATGACCCGATAATGTCCTATCATAAGCCAGGCACCCCACCTGATCAATTCAAAGATGGGCCCGTTGCAAAACACCCTTAAAAATCAATATCGCTCAATTGGGGGGTTTCGCACAGGCCCAAGATGTGGATCCAAACCATCGTCATGGCATCAACGTCGTCACACACGTCTCCCCTAAACCCATCACCCATCAAGGGGACACGGGTTAGGTATCGATAGCCCCATACAAAACAGGCAGTCAAAATGGTTTTGCAGCATACCCTGTCACCTGATATCCTGGTCTTATGACTGAAGACTCACCCCATCTTACCCCACCCCTCCATTCATCATGGAATGACCCATACACCCCTTGGCATGATAAGCCGTTATGCGTGGGATCTGTCTCCACACCCTCTCGATTGCTGGTAGGCACCGGGAAGTTTCGATCCCCTGATGTGATGGCCCAGGCCATTTTAGCATCTGGCTCAAATTGGGTAACCGTAGCACTACGTCGCATTGATTTTCAAACCCCCACTCATTCTATTCTCACCCACCTGCCACCCGACCTGGTGCTAATTCCCAATACATCGGGAGCCCGATCGGCCGAAGAAGCCATTCGGATGGCCAAACTATCCCGTCACCCTGAGCGCCCCCCCCTCATTAAAATAGAAGTCACGCCTGATCATGATCATCTGATGCCCGACCCGATTGATACCCTTCGGGCCGCAGAAGAACTCGTGAAAGAAGGGTTTGGGGTATTGCCTTATTGTGGGGCTGACCCCGTATTAGCCAAACGATTGGAAGAGGTGGGATGCGTCGCCGTCATGCCCCTCGGCTCACCCATTGGAAGCAACCAAGGGTTGTTAACCCGCGAGTTTATTTTGCAAATTATCGAAGGGGCCAACGTGCCCGTGATTGTGGATGCGGGTATTGGCACCCCCGCCCATGCCTGTGAGGCCATGCAATTGGGTGCCGATGCGGTATTAATCAATACCGCCATCGCCACCGCTGCCAACCCCATCTTGGCTGCCCGGGCATTTAAGCAAGCGGTGATGGCGGGTCGTGAAGGGTATCATGCGGGGTTACGCCCCCCCCTGGCACACGCCACCCCTTCCTCGCCCCCCAACACCCTGTTTCCCCCTACCCTATGATGGTGCCTCAACCCGCCGTGTACGATGAGTTGCTGGCCAAAAACCGATACGGGGCCCATGATTTGCCTGCTTTATTAAGTCCCGAAGCCCTGCCTGTTATGCCAGAATTAGCCAGGCGAGCCATTCAATTAACCCGCATGCGATTTGGGTCTGTGATGGAATTATTCATCCCCCTTTACCTATCCAACTATTGCTATAACCGTTGCACCTATTGTGGCTTTAGTATGGACAATCCCTATCCACGCACCCGATTGAGTGAGGAACAAATACTGACGGAAGGACAATTACTTTATAACAAAGGGTTTCGTTCGGTTCTATTGTTAACCGGAGAAGCACCCGATATGGCGGGTGTCTCCTACATTGAAATGGCCATTCACAAGCTAAGACCCCTGTTTCCTGCCATTGGCATCGAAGTGCAACCCATGGGCCGGGGTGATTATGAGCGACTTTTGCAAGCGGGTGCCGATCATGTGGCCTTATACCAAGAAACCTACGACCCGGATGTGTACGATGCGGTGCATGTATCGGGTAAGAAAAAAAACCGTACCTATCGGTTGGACGCCATTGAATGGGCCGCCCAAGCCGGATTTCCGAAACTATCCATGGGTGTGTTATTGGGATTATCTGAGTGGCGGCAAGATGCCCTGGCACTAGGAAAGCATTTGGCTCACATGAAAAAAAAATACTGGCGAACCCATTTTTCTATCTCAATTCCCCGAATCAAAGGGCAGTTTCAATCGTTTAAAGAAACCCATGCGGTCAGCGACGCCAACCTAAAGCAACTGATCATCGCATTCCGACTTTGTTTTCCTGATATTGGGATTACCTTGTCAACCCGAGAACCGGCTGAGTTGAGAGATGAATTGATCCCTTATGGCATTACCAGTATGTCAGCCGAATCCAAAACCTCGCCCGGTGGTTATTCGGGGCTGGATGCCGAAGGGCAGTTCGATACGGCCGATCATCGGGATGTGGGACAAATCATGGCCATGCTACAACGCCAACAATTGGATCCCGTTTTTAAAAACTGGGACCCCAATTTATAGGTCATCGACCATCCTTTGTAATTGACGAAGTCCCTTCATTCCGTTAAGTTGGGGGCCTCGTTGCGTCCGTAGCTCAATGGATAGAGCGTCAGACTTCGGATCTGCAGGTTGGGGGTTCGACTCCCTCCGGACGCGCCAACACAAGGCATCAGCGAGGCAAATGCGGCGGGGCGGGTTCTGTCATAAACAAATGGTCGGCCATGGCGTAAGTATGAAAATGATACAACACCAACCATCCAATATAAGAACCCAACACCAAAAGGGCAAGGCCAATGACCCCTTTCGAAAGCCCAGGGCGACGCTTAGAAAAGCGTTTCCAAAGCTGCCATTCAGCCACGCCACATACCAAGACAATCAATCCGTAACTCACCAAATGTGAATGAACATACGGGTAAACCCATGCAAAAAGTTCCGAATAAACGCCCCCTACTTGGTCCATCCAGTGATACGCCGGGATACGATTGATCATGCCAACACCTCCAACGCCATGGTGTGGATCAACCCGTCGACCACCCCACATTTGGGAACCAGAACCTGCCGAACCTTGAGCAATGCCAGCACCCGATTCAAAATGGCAAGGGCTGGCACAATCGATTCGGCACGATCGGGCTTTAACCCATAGCGAAGGATTCGCTCTTCAATCGATAACCCACCCAATTGTTGCCATAACATGGTTATTTTTTTGGGCCGAATGGGCAGTCCCTCTTTATAACCCAGCATGCCCGGTAATTTTGAGACATTGCCACCCGTTCCCATGACCACCCAATCCCCACGTGGCAAACCGGACAATACCTGGGACAATTCGTCTCCCTTCGCTGCGGTGGCCTCCCCACCGACTCCTGTCACATGAGGGCGAAGGGCCCCAACGGGGACACTGGTCTGTAACAAACAGTGGTCACCTTGATAGGCACTCAACTCTGTACTACCACCCCCGATATCAACATATAAAACCAACTCCTGGGTTGTCCTGGGCGGACAAGCCGCCACAATGAGCTTCGCTTCTTCAAGGCCGTCAATGATACGCAACGGTACCCCTGTTAGTGCCGACACCCATGCCACCATTTGATGGCCGTTGGAAGCCGTACGAAACGCTGAAGTGGCCACCCCGTCGGTATAATCCGGTGACAACACCCGAAGCCAATGGGCCATACCATGGAAAGCATCCGCCAATAATCGTTGGTAATGGCGACCAATTTCACCCGAACAAAAGACATCTTGACCAATCGGAAAAGGCAGGCGATAAAAGCCTACTTTTTTAACCAAAGGACCGATTGGCGTATGGATTACATCGCCCACCATCAGTCGAATGGCATTGGATCCGGCATCGATCGCCGCCAGACGCTTAAGCATCCGAATGTCCGGATACCCATTGGGCCAACTCAAGCTGAGATCTAACTTCGGGACGGGCCCCCGTCGATGGAAACGACACACCATCGGAACGGGATTTGACCGTATCTGCCAACTGAATCGAAAGATAATGCATCAATTCCTGGCGATGCCCTTGCTCATAGACCGGGAACGCCACTTCAATACGAGAATCAAAGCTACGGGTCATCCAATCGGAGGAGGACAGCCAAATCAGATGCTCACCCCCATGATGAAACCAAAAAACACGAGAATGCTCTAAAAAACGGTCCACAATACGCACCACCCGAATCGGTAAGGATGGATCAGGAACCAAGGAACACATCCCCCGAACCAGCAAGTCAACCTGGACGCCCGCTTTGGCTGCAGCCACTAATTTGGCTATCAGTTTGGGATCGGTAAGGGCATTCACTTTGATCACACACCGTGAATACTGGCCCCGCTTGGCCGCTTGGATTTCGTAGGTCAAGAGTTTCAAAAGGGATGTCCGCAATCCGAAGGGGGAGACCCCAATGGATTGAAACGGTTTGAACCGGGTGGGATTTTCCATGAATCGAAACAAACGGGCCACATCTTGCGTGAGTCGTTTGTCCGTGGTTAGTAACGCATGATCCGTGTAGAGGGCGGCTGTTTGTTCATTGAAGTTGCCTGTGGCCAATATCGCATACCGAACCATTCCCCCTTTCTCACGACGCTCGATCAATGCCAGTTTGGCATGCACCTTTAAAGATGGAACCCCCATGATGACCCGCACACCGGCATCGGTTAATAACTTGGCCCATTGAATATTGGCCGCTTCATCAAACCGTGCCTTTAGTTCAATGATCACGGTTACTTCTTTGCCATTTTTAACCGCGTTTAACAAGGCATTGACCACATACGATGGATTGGCCAATCGATACAAGGTCATGTTAATGCACTTAACTTTGGGGTCAATGGCGGCATCACGTAGCAAGTCTAATACATGAGAAAACGAATGGTAGGGATAGTGCAATAACACACTTTGTTCCTTCAGCACATCCCATAATCGTGGCGATGCCATCAAAGCGGGGTGATAAACGGGGGTGTGGGGAGAATAATAAAGATCAGACCGACGGACTGGAAACCCGATAAAATCTTTAAAGTTATGGTAACGTCGACGCAAGGGCAACAGGGTGTCATGTCGGCCCAGCCCCAACTTTTTGGTTAAAAAGGACACCATGCTAGTCGGCATTTTTTGCTCATAAATCAAGCGGACCGGCTGTCCGTGCCGACGTTGCAACAAGCTTTTTTCAACCGTCCTCAAATACCCCTCCATGCTATCTTGCTCCAGGTCAATGGCCGCATCGCGGGTCAATTTGATGGTATAAGACCGAATACTATCATACCCATGCCCACCAAATAAATCGGGCAACGACAAGCGGATGACATCTTCTAATAACATGATGTCATGGGTACCAGGCAGGCTGGGTAGTTGCAAAAAGCGGGATAAGGAGGGACAAGGCAACTGAATCAGGGCATAATCCGTTTGTTTTTTTCGGGACAATTGAACCATTTGGTACAGGGAACGGTCATCTAATTCAGGAAAAGTGGCCACTTGAGAAAGCATGATGGGCATGAGTGCTGGACGTACGGTATGGGTAAAATAATACCGTACAAACTCGGTTTGGGGATTGGTAAGCTCGGTATCCGATCGCAAATAAACCGATTCTTTGGCCAGTAATTGAATGAGCTGATCAAACACCTGCTCAAATGCCCCTTGCTGATCTTTGACAATCCGCTGAATCTCGGACAAGATACCCTCAGGTTTTTCTTTCGATAAAGCAGGACGCACACGAAGGGCGGCGTCACGTCGCAACAATGCCACCCTGACACGAAAAAACTCATCCAAATTGGATGAGAAAATACCCAAAAAACGAAGACGCTCCAATAACGGAACACGGGGATCCGCCGCTTCTTCTAACACCCGCTGGTTAAAGGATAACCAACTGATATCACGATTCGCATAGGGCAAAGAAGCGGGAAAAACCCACATAGACTAACTAACCGTTAACCAATCACTGCGTTCGTTTGACGCCCCACGAACCAATTCAAAATACCGTGACTGAATGGACTGGGTAATCGGTCCTGCCGTACCGGACCCAATCACACGGCCATCAATTTCTCGAATGGGCGTGATTTCGGCGGCTGTACCCGTAAAAAAGAGTTCGTCCGCCAAAAACAGTTCATCACGAATGATGCTTCGATAGGACACCTTGAGCCCCATCGACTGGGCAATCCAAATGGCGGTGTCCGCTGTAATCCCCTTCAATGCCCCGTCAGATGGCGGGGGTGTCGTCAATTCCCCATTTTGGATCATGAAAATATTTTCGCCAGGCCCCTCGGCGACCATCCCATTGACATTCAATAAAATGGCCTCATCAAACCCATTACTCAACGCTTCTTGTTTGGCCAAAATAGAATTGGCATAATTGGCCGTGCATTTGGCCAGGGGTGGAAGGGTTCGACTATCAATCCGTGCCCATGAACTCATTTTACAACGAATACCTGATTTAACCCCTTCATCCCCAAGATAACTACCCCACCCCCAGGCGGCAATCATTAACTCCACAGGGTTTTTACCAGGATTAAGGCCCATCGTACCATAGCCCACATATAACAACGGACGAATATACACCGATTCCATCCCATGCTGTTGCAACATGCTGCCAACGTCGTTTTTTTTAAGCAATGCTTGGGTGAGACTCACCAACTGAGGTACTGTATAGGTGTGGGGCATCATGTAAATACGGGCCGAATCTAACAAGCGTTGGTAATGCTCGGCCACCCTAAAAAGAGCCGGCCCTTGAGGGGTTTGATACGCACGAATGCCTTCAAACACGCCCGTACCATAATGCAGGGCATGGGTTAAGACATGAATTTTTGCATCCTCAAAACGCACCCAGTCACCGTGATGCCATATCCAATTGGTTTTTAACATGAGCGCTCCTTAAAACGATACCGACGGGCGTTCACGATCAGCCGTCGATACCTCAAAATACGCGTGTTTCTGATAACCAGCCAAACGTGCCACCAGGCTACCAGGAAAGGTGATCACCACCAAATTGTAGGCTTTTACCGTGTCGTTGTAACGCATTCTTTCAACCGAGAGCCGGTTTTCAGATCCAGCCAACTCATCCATTAAGCGGGCAAATTGGGCGTCAGCCTTTAAATTGGGGTATTGCTCCACCACCACCAGTAACCGAGATAAAGCGGACTCGAATCGGGCTGATGCATTGGCTTTTTGATCCACGGATTTGGCACCTGCCAGTTGGGCACGGGCAGACGCAATCGATTCGAAAACACCCCGCTCGTGAGCGGCGTATCCTTTGACTGTGGCCACCAAATTGGGAACCAAATCCGCACGTCGCTTCAGCTGGTTGTCCACCTGTGCCCAAGATGCATTGACACCCTCCGACATGCGAGCCAATTGGTTTGCAAGCGTCACACCCCATCCCAATAGCCCCACTACCAACACACCCAGCACGATCCATGCCCACTGTTTTTTCATCTTTCGCCTCCTAAATAACCGCTTTTACCCATCACTACCACCCACGGGATGACCCGCCACCACCGGACATCCCTCCACCAAACCCACCGAATCCTCCCCCACCAAATCCCCCGAAGCCACCCGAGCCGCGCCCACCACCGCCTAACAACAACGATAACAAAAGCAAGGGTAACCCATCGCCCCCCCCACTGACAATGAGTGCAAGCACTAAAATACCAATGACGAGCAACAATTCGACCGGAATATCCGTAGCTGGTGGGGGCGGCTTATTGATCTTTAAGTCCAATTGATAAGCAGTGGCAAGGGTATCCACAATCGCCAGATGGCCCGCCACCACCCCTTCCTGAAATCGCTTTGCCTTATAAAATGGGATAACGTAGCGGTCGAGTAACGCCCCGACTTTGCCATCATTTAAGACCCCTTCTAACCCATATCCAACTTCAATGCGGGTTCGTTTATCCCTCAATGAGGTCACAAACAGAAGCCCGTTGTTTGCTTTCTTTTGACCCAGTCCCCACGACCTAAACACCGACTCGGCATACTGCTCAATGGGCACCCCCTCGGTACTATTGACCACCAGGGTGGCCACTTCGATGCCGGAGGCGTTGGCCAAAGCACGAGAGGCCGCTGTCATTTGCTGGATTTGTAGGGGGGATAACAAGGCGGTTTCGTCCACGACATACCCTTGGGGCTTGGGGGTTGCCATGATACTGCCACCCCCCCACAAGATAAGCCATACGCCCCATCGAACCCATCGCTTCAAGGTGCCCCCTTTGATCATTGGCGATCGACGTACCCCACAATCTGGCTAACGAGTTGGGCGTACTCAGTGCCTGAAAGCACCATCGAACGGTGATGGTACACATGATGGCTGACCGATCGCACCCAGCCATCTTCAAAAGACAATGCCGCTTCAAGCTTGGTTATCACCTCTTGCACTGGTAGGGGGTCACGTGGATGGGGGGATAATAACACCTGAAGGGTGGCCATAATTTGAGGCCAACTTTGTTGAAGTAACGGTTTGAGTTTGGCATTTAAGACCAATGCCTGCCGAATTTTAATGGCACACGATCGCAAATAAAATTCGCATTCACGTCTCAAGTGATGGGATTCAATTTTGAGTGGAAAAAAAACATTTTGACCGTACCAAACATGGGCATGGGCCGCAAAAAGAGAATATTCCAACGGAAAAACATCAAGGGATCTCACCACTTCAGTTACCGTCATGACGTTGAGTAGTAAGCGTGGGTTTCGAAACGAACGCACCGTTGAGCTGTATTCAATCACCCTATCGGGATCACGATGGACCACTACCAGCAACACGGTAATCTCAGGATTTCCCAACAATTCGGGGCATGAGCCCACCATGACCAACGATTCTCCCAGCTGACGAGACAACCCATCCGCTAAAGACTGTATATCCAATTCTTTTTTGAAGAATCGAATCATGATAAATCCTTCACAGCTAAGTCAAAGAGAGACTCAAACAACGAGATCTCATCGTCGCTCACACGCAACGAGGGCATCAAACGGATCACATTGGGTCGCGGGGCATTCACCAACAAGCCATGACGACGGGCAATGGAACACAATTCGGGGGCACGATCATGGGTTAAAACCATTGCCAACAAAAGGCCACGGCCCCGCACCATGCTCACGCCCCAGTCCTTAGCATGGGCCATCGCGATGGATTTCAATCGGTCGGATTGGGTATGAACATGGGCCAAAAACCCGGGGGAGGTCACAGCGTCTAATACAGCGGCTACCACGGCCAACATAAGGGGATTGCCATTGTAGGTGCCACCTTGGTCACCAAACTCAAACACCGAGGCTTCACGGTTTGCCAACAAAGCCGCAACCGGAACGCCACCCCCCAACCCTTTCCCCAAGGTTAAAATGTCTGGCAAAATCCCATGGTGCTGATAGGCAAACAAATCCCCAGTTCGTGCCACACCCGTTTGCACCTCATCAATGATCAATAACACACGATGCTGGGTTGCCAACTCTCTTAATCCCTTAACAAACGCCCCGTCTGCAGGGATCACACCGCCCTCTCCTTGTATCAATTCCAACATGATTCCGGCGGTCTGAGGGGTAATGTGGGAACGAACCGCTTCAATATCCCCATACGGCACTTTAACAAATCCGGGCACTTTGGGTTCAAACAACTGGTCCCAGCCAGCTTTGCCGGATGCCGACATCGTGGCCAATGTTCGGCCATGAAACCCATTCTCAAACACCAAGAAGGTATGGGCACCCTTCTTGTGCTTGTGCCCCCACTTTCGAGCCAATTTAATGGCCCCCTCATTGGCTTCCGCCCCTGAATTAGCAAAAAAGACCTGGTCTAATCCACTCAGGCGAGCCAATGTCTCGGACACCGCCATCATGTGCTCGTTATAAAACGCTGGGCTCGGATTAATGAGTTTCTGGGATTGGCTCGATAATGCGGCATGGATTTCATTGGGACAGTGCCCCAAACAATTCACAGCCCATCCTTGCACAAAATCCAAATATTGCGTCCCCTCAAGATCCCACAGAAAAGAACCCAGGCCCCGTTGCATCACCACATCAGGACGATCAGCAATTGGCATGACATGATTCATGCCTTCAGCATTTCACACCCCCCGAATATCATCAAGGGGGAAGATTCAGCAAAAAAAGTGCACAGGGAGAGCCCATAGGATGGTCTTTGGAATTGAATATTTAAGGCTTAGGATTCACAATACCCCCATGAGAGTTCGTCCCCATGTTAACCCCTTTACGTTTACGGACCCCATCCCACCGATTGAATGGGCGAAATGGGGCTTTAATCCAACGGACATCGACCTAGAAATCGGCTCAGCCAGCGGGCTTTTTTTGCAGCATTATGCCGTGGCATTCCCTGATCGTCATATTCTGGGTATTGAGGTTAGAAAACCATTGGTCATAACGGCCAATCAACGGTTGCAACGAGATGGGATTCACAATGCCAAGGTCATATATGGCTCAGCTGAACGCGTCATTCAAGATGGGATCCTAGCCCCCATGATTCGGTCGGTATATGTGTTTCATCCCGATCCATGGTTTAAAAAACGGCACCACAACCGCCGGGTGATTCGCCCCGCCTTATTCGACATCCTAGAACCCAAACTACACCCCCAAGCCAAGCTATACCTCTCGACCGATGTCCCCGAGTTAGCCCAGTGGATGCAATCGATGTTAAGCCAGAGAGCCCATTGGAAGAGGGTGCCAGACGATGGGTTTTTTGACACCCATTACCACACCAACTGGGCACGTTTTAGCCAACTAGACCAACGAACAGAATGGACAGCCGTATATGGGTATCAGGTGTGATCGGCACATTGGGTTTGAGGGGGCCAGGTAGGAAGTACCAACTGTGAAGAAAATGGGTTACATTTTAAAGGCAGAAAAAAGGCGGAAATCGCAGAATAAAGAAGTTGGACCCCCCCAAACTATAGGGGTTGTATTCCCGACACCTTCTCTTATTAAACATGGTACGAAATCCTATATCAGGAATCGTCTTGGCCTCGTCTGGCACCCATGCTTGTCGTTGAGAATGGGGTTGGGTAGAGTACACGCATGAAAAAGATCGTTGGTGATTGCCTATCGTCCTTAACCCAGCAAATGGAATGGGACAATGTCCCCTTTTATACATCGATGGACATACGGGTGAATCAGGATCGCTATGTCGTGGTGGACACCAATTTGTTTCCTGCTGGCTTTAACAACCTGCACCCTTCCGATTACCCCGTTGCGTCAGGGGCGTTTTTAGAGTGGATTACCCGACATACCCCCCGTGCCCAATCCATTTTGATTGTCTGCGAAGAAAACACCCGAAATCCCTTTTATTTGTCACATTTGCATACCCTCGGTTCCTTATTAGAAGCAGCCGGCCTATCGGTTCGAATGGCCACTTTTTTGTCCAACAACCCGGGCTTTTGCCAGGATGCCGACTCTGCCATCTTTCATACCGATACGGGCATACCCGTCCAGCTGTGGTGCCTTCATCATGTGTTAGACGATTTATCATCGGGTCGCTATCACGCTGACCTGGCCATTTTGAATAATGATTTATCCGATGGGTTACCCTTTGTCCTGCACCATCTAACTGTCCCAATCTATCCTTCGCCTCTGTTGGGTTGGTACCAACGCAAAAAATCAGTCCATTTTGACGCCTTTCATCGTGTGGTAAACCGGTTGCATGAACAGCACGGGCTACCCCCCGAATGGGTTTCGTGTGCCCATGCGGTCTGTGATCATGTCGATATTACCCAATCAGCCGATAGGGAACGGTTGGCCCAAGTCGTTCGCCATATCCAAGCAAGCAGTGGCTGTGAAGCGGTCTTTGTCAAACACGACGCAGGCACCTATGGCATGGGGGTAATGGCCGTCAAAAACCCCGAGGATATAGTGGGGTTAAATCGCAAAGGCCGGAATCGATTGGCAGCCGGAAAAGGTGGGCATGCCATCCACCGCTACTTGGTCCAAGAAGGGATTGCCAGCACCCTTACCCACGACCATCAAACGGCCGAGTGGGTCGTGGTCAACATTGGTGTCCACATGGCAGGGGCTTTTTTAAGGGTGAACCAAGAAAAAAACAAGTGGGATAATTTAAATGCCAGTGGCATGCATTTTGTTCCGGTGGCATTGTCCGACATCCCCATTCATGTGCGTGAACGGTTAGAAATGGCCGCCCTTATTGGGATCACGGCAGTGGGCGATGAATGGCGATCAATCAAAGGAGGTAATGAATGGGTACTTTAAAGCGGGCATTGGGTGTGTGGCATTTAATCACGTTGGGCATAGGGGCCATTATAGGGGCCGGTATTTTTGTCTTAACCGGTACCGCCGCCGCCCAATATGCTGGGCCAGGTATTATCATCTCATTTGGCATCGCCGCCATCATTTGTTTGTTGGCGGGGCTATGTTATGCCGAATTTGCCGCCATGATACCCAAAGCCGGCAGTGCCTACACCTATGCCCTGGCGACCATGGGAAAAGGGGTGGCATGGGTCATCGGATGGGATTTGATTTTGGAGTATTTGTTTGCCTCGGCAACGGTGGCCGTTGGTTGGTCCGGATACGCCGTTAGTTTGTTAAAAGACATAGGGTGGGTATTGCCCGATACCCTGACCCAGTCTCCCCTCACTTATTCACACGGAACCTTTGCCACAACAGGCCATTTCATTAATCTGCCCGCCATGCTCATCATCGGGTTGGTGGGGGGGGTGTTATGGCTGGGTATTCGTGAGTCGGCCAGGGCCAATGCCATCATCGTGGGGATTAAGCTGGTCGTGATTGGGCTCTTTATCGCCATTGGGTTTCCCCATATCGACCCGACTCATTTGTCACCCTTTATTCCAGAGAACACCGGTACGTGGGGGTCGTTTGGATGGAGTGGGGTATTGCGTGCAGCGGGTATTATTTTTTTTGCTTATATTGGATTTGATGCGGTCAGTACGGCCGCCCAAGAATGTCGAAACCCACAGCGGGATTTACCCATTGGCATTTTAGGCTCATTGGGGTTTGCCACCATTCTATACGTGTTGGTGGCGGTGGTGTTAACCGGATCGGTACATTATAGCCAGTTGAATGTGCCAGACCCCATTGCGATTGCCGTGGATGCATTTGGTCCTCAGATGGGATGGTTGAAAGTGGGGATTAAGTGTGGGGCGTTGGCTGGGTTAAGCTCGGTTATATTGGTCATGCTGATGGGACAAACTCGGGTGTTTTATGCCATGGCCCATGATGGCTTCCTTCCGGCTTGGTTTAAATCCATTCACCCACGTTTTCATAGCCCGTCGACCGCCACCCTGGTAACCACATTGGTTGGAATGGGTATTGCGGGCTTCTTCCCGATCCAATTACTAAGTGAAATGGTGTCCATTGGCACCTTGTTGGCTTTTGGGATAGTCTGTGTGGGCATTGTGGTGTTGCGGAGACAACGACCCGACTTGCCTCGTCCCTTTAAAACCCCCTGGGTCCCGTTGGTACCACTACTGGGAGCCTTTGCGGCCTTTGCTCAAATGCTGGCCCTGCATCCCGACACCTGGTTGCGCTTGGTAGCATGGTTGGCAATGGGGGGGGTGGTGTATTGGTTTTATGGCCGACGGGTGACCATCACCCAAGAAATGATCGTGAATCATGACCCTGACACTCGAACAACTTGAGGCCTTTGATATTCCGGGTCCTCGATACACCAGTTATCCCACGGCCCCCCAATGGCAGGGCGGGTTTCCGGTGTCGTGGTACCAAGACGCCTTGTATCAAAGCGCCCGCCATCAACACAGTGTGTCGGTGTACATTCACATCCCGTTTTGCACCCGCATGTGTTATTACTGCGGGTGTAATGTCATCATTCGCAAACCAAACGAATCCGTAGGCGATTCATATATCACGTATCTATTCAAAGAAATGGCCTTGGCCACACGCCACTTGTCTGGCCCTCCATGTGTCAAGCAAGTTCATTTGGGAGGGGGCACCCCTAACTACTTAAGCCCCGTACAACTGACCCGTTTACTGACGGGCATTCGAGAGACATTTAGCATCGAAGAAGGGTCTGAAATAGCGGTGGAAGTTGACCCGCGCACGTTAACTGAGGAACAGGTGGCTACCATGGCCCAACTGGGTGTGACCCGTATTTCAATGGGGATTCAAGATACCAACCCCATCGTGCAGTCACGCATCAATCGGGTTCAACCCATCGAGATGGTAAACACCACTGTCGGATGGGTACGCCGTCATGGCTTGTCACTCAATTTCGACTTAATTTATGGGCTGCCCATGCAAGAACCCGATGGTATGTGCACCACCATCTCCCATGTGTTGTCCCAGTCCCCCGACCGGATTGCCTTGTACAGTTATGCCCATGTCCCATGGCTCAAGTCACACCAAGCCTTGTTGCATGAAAAAGACTTACCCACAGGACGAGACAAATTAGGCTTGTTCTTACTCGCCCGCGACGCCCTTCTAGCAGGTGGGTATGTGGGAGTCGGGATGGATCATTTTGCACGGCCCGAAGACCCCTTGGCCATTGCCTACCAAAAGGGCACCTTATACCGAAATTTTATGGGATACACCGTAAAGCCAGCGGATGATGCATTGGGGTTTGGGGTAACGGCCATCGGTCACGTCGAGGGGCACTATGTGCAAAACACCAAAGACTTGTCCCAGTATTGCCAGGCCCTTGACGAGGGGTGTTTGCCCGTCGATCGGGGGATGCGTCTGAGTCATGATGACCGCATGCGACAGTGGGTTATCCAATCTATTATGTGTCGGTTTCAAGTTGAGTTGACGGCGTTTACCCAGTTGTTTTCGTGTGACCTATTGGGGTTGCCAGGTGTCGCAGAACATCTCAGCCGGTGTGAAGCAGACGGCTTGGTTATTCGAACGAAGGAGGGAATTCAGGTCACAGAATTGGGGAAATTATTTGTGCGAATTGTGGCCATGGGATTTGATGCGTATCTTAGCCAACACCGTGGCTTTTCACGAACCATTTAAAGGAGAAACAGATGAAGGTCTCATATCGTTGGGTATTCGCAGGGTTCGGGCTGGTATTTGCCATCACCGCCGTCATCCTTTATTTTCGGGTGGTGCAAAACGTTCAAGACAGTGCCGTGGTAGTGGCCAACACCCCGAACCCAACCCAATCCCCTGCCACAGTGGCCCATTTGGGTGAAATATTGTATGTCAACCAGTGTGCCTCGTGCCATGGGGGGAAAGGGCAAGGATTGGTGGCCTTGGGCCCCTCACTGATTCACGCGGACTGGGCCTTCGATGAAGACCGAATTGGCTGGCTCATTGAGCGAATCAAAGCGGGTGGTAATGGCATGCCCCCCTTTAAGGGGCGTTTGCGGCATGACGACATTGTACGGATCGTTCAATATATCGAAACACTCAACCAAGCCGCCGCCTCACAGCGTGCAAAGGAGGGCAACTAATGTCACGGTTTTTAGATGCAATCGCATGTCGGCCTGTCGACCAAGTGCCCGTATGGCTCATGAGGCAAGCCGGGCGGTACTTACCCGAATACCGTGCCATTCGAGAGCGGCATTCCTTTATGACCATGATTCAAACCCCCGAGATTGCGGCTGAGATCACCCTGCAACCCCTTCGGCGTTACGGCTTTGATGCGGCCATTTTATTTTCTGACATTTTAACGGTGGCCCAAGCCTTGGGTGGATCCTTGAGCTTTGTGGAAGGAAAAGGCCCCGTCATTGCCAATCCGGTACGAACCCGAGAGGATGTCAATCGCCTTTCAGCTGACGGCTTGCGGACCCAACTGGGGTATGTACGCGACGCCATTCACTTGCTCAAACAAGGCCATTTGGGGGACACGCCCCTCATTGGGTTTGCAGGGGCACCGTTCACCGTGGCGTCTTATATGATCGAGGGGGGGTCATCAAGTCAGCTTGGCATGGTTAAGCGACTGTTTTTCAATCACCCTGACGTCATGAACGACTTGATTGATCGGTTGGTATTGGCGACAGCGGATTATGTGTCCATGCAAATTGAAGCGGGTGTGGACGCCATCCAATTGTTTGATACCTGGGCCCTCCACTTAAGTTTAACCGAATTCGAAGAATGGGTCATGGCACCGTTAAGGGCCGTACTCAACCGCATTCGAAATCCCAAGCGGGTACCCATTACCGTGTTCGCCCGTGGCAGTGCCGTCTTTTGGCAACGATTGGCCACCTTGCCCATTCAGTGCATCAGTTTGGATTGGCAAGTCGACATTGGGGCCGTCGGCCAATTGGCCCCTCCCCCATTGGCATTGCAAGGCAATCTGGATCCCATGTTGCTTACCGCTGACCCATCGGTGCTCACCCAACGTATCCGACAAATCATGGAATCAGTGGGGCATCGTCCTGGGTATATCTTTAATTTGGGGCACGGCATCACACCCGATGTGCCACTCGAACAAGTGCAACGCCTTGTCGATGCCGTTCGCTCATTTGTGCCCACACCCCAGAATTAAGAGGGCCTCATTGCAACAGATCCCAACGGGTGATACACTCCCTAGGCCCACCATTTCCGATAAGGTTGCATCAGTTCCGCTGATGATGGGGCAAAGTACGATCCCGATTGATAAAGGAGTTCCCATGTCTCAAGCACCCGTTGCCTTAGTCGCCAAAGAACGTACCCGCGTGGGTAAAGAAGCCAGCAGTGCCCTACGTAAAGAGGGGCGTGTCCCTGCCACCGTTTACGGCAATACCGGACAGGATTCCCTCATTCCGGCCGTGTCTGTGTCAGTGGAAGCCAAAGCCCTGATCCAATCACTCAAAACACCATTGGGACGAAATGTGACCCTGTCGTTAACCGTCGAGCGTGAAAGTGGTGGTGCTGAACAATGCCTGGCCTTTCCCTATCGGATTGAACGCGACCCAATTACACTCAAGGTGTTACATGTCGATTTCCTTCGGGTCGATGAAAAACATCCGGTCGAAGTCACACTGGAACTCAAACTAACCGGTACGGCTCCGGGGGTTAAATTAGGGGGGGTATTGGTACAAAAACGACGCAACATTACCATCAACTCCCTACCCCAAAACATTCCAGCATTTATTTCGGTGGATCTAAGTGAGCTGGGCGTCAACCAATCCATTCGCATCAAAGAGTTAAAATCCGACCAATATGAGATTGTAACCCCCGGCGATTTAATTGTGGTAGAGGTGGTATCAAAAGGCAAAACCGAAGAGGAAAGCAGGGGATAATGCAAAAAGCGGGGCTCATAAAGGCCATCAAATCGTGTGCCTATCTCGAAGGTGACTTTGTGACCCGTGCGGGTAACCCCACCCATTATTACATTGATAAATACCTTTTTTCGACCAACCCTGATACGCTCGCCCCGCTAGTGGATGCCATCGTCTCGTTGTTACCCTCCCCATCGGACTATGACCGATTGGCTGCCCCTGAGTTAGGGGCCGTTCCGATTGCTGCCGTGTTATCAGTAGCCGTCAAAAAACCATTTGTCATTGTCAAAAAAGAGAGCAAAGGATACGGCACCCAAAAAGTAGTGGAAGGAACCCATCACCCCGGTGAACGCATGGTGGTCATTGAAGACATTATCACCACGGGTGGGGCGGCGTTACGTGCTTGTGAGGTCCTCAGCACATTGGGGATGTCGGTGGTACAGGTCATTGGGGTCATCGATCGTGAAGAAGGGGGATTGGCCAACTTGTCTGATCATGGGTTTCGAACCCAGGCCCTTATTTCCCGTACCGAATTGATGGCATGCACCCTGTAATCAAGGCCCTCCAGCAAGAAATGGCATTAAAAAAAACCACCCTCTGTATTGGCCTTGATCCTGATCCGTCTCAAATACCGTCTTTTTTTGGTCCGGGTATTCGTGGGATCGAGCGATTTTTGATTGAAATCATGGGCATCACCGCACCGCATACCGTGGCATATAAGCCCAACGTATCATTTTTCGAGGCATTGGGCATGCCGGGTCTTCATTTATTAGAGCGGTTGGCCCACCTTCGTCCGCCTGGCTGTGTGTGGGTGGTAGATGGCAAACGGGGTGACATTGGCAACACCGCCGCCGCACAAGCACGGTTCGTATTTGATATTTTAGGGGCCGATGCCACCACTGTATCCCCTTACATGGGCGAAGACAGCGTGGCCCCCTTTATAGGGTATCAAGATCGTTTGGTGTATCTATTGGCCCTTACATCCAACCAAGGGGCGGACACCCTTCAAACAATGCGATTGGAAACCGGCGAGATGGTATATGAGAAGGTCATACGATCGGCCCATGAGTGGGGTCATTCGATTGGCTTTGTGGTGGGTGCCACCTCACCCCATTTCAAGGCTGCCGCATCACTCAGTGAGGCCCCTCTCTTGATTCCGGGCATTGGGTACCAAGGGGCACAGTATGGCCATGTATTAAGCCAGCTATCAACCCATCCGTCACCTTGCCTTTTATCCGTCTCGCGTGCGGTATTATACGGCGATACCACGGCGATGCACTTTGGGGACGATGTCTTAAAACGGATTCATTCACTCACACAATAAGCCACTTCGGCCCATCGGAGGACACGTTGACCCATCAATTGGATGAAATCATTGGCGTGTTTTTTTCGATAATTAAGTATATTCGATAAGTATGTATAAGCATAGAATATTGCTCATCAAGCAGTATATAAAAGGAGTTTGATATAAACCCCATACCCCCCCCCCAGCCAAACAGTCCACGCAACGCAGCCCCAAACAATCGGGCATCAGATAGTCCCCAAGCAGATGCTGCCGCTTTTGGAATGGCTATGCTTGTTGTAAATGCGGTAGTTGGTTTGAGGGAGATGCTACAAAATGCGATAGTTGGTTTGAGGGAGATGCTACCAACACCTTTGCCTACCGGTTATAATTCAGAAAGTACATTTAGAAATTCAACGATTCGCTTTTCACGACCCATCGGACCGTTGCGAGCCATTGCTAACCGCCAAGACGCCATTGAAGCCGGCTTGGGTACTATTCTGGCAAATTTGTTAGAATGGGCTCAAGGCCGACTGCAAGCTGCAGAGGTAAGACTGGAAATCGCAGGTTCCTACTGTGAGTTGGTTGCCACGTCTCCTCCCAACCAGCGGGTGAGAGGATTTGGAATAGCCGAACCCACAGCATTACTTCAGGGAGTGTACCATTTAATCGTGATCGAGGTAACAGATCGGATAGCCCGATGGGAGATTGCTCAAACAATTCCCAATCCCATCAATACCGGTGTGCCCAACCCCATCAACCCACCTGTCAGAGCCACTCAAACGGTGAGTCGTAGACCGGTGAGTCGTAGCAAGCCAGATACGTTAGACCATGCAAGCCGCATCATGATCCTACGCTCTATGTTGGACACGGATGCCATCACCACGGAAAACAAGTTGACACCCCATGAAGCCCATGAAGATAGATCCCTCCCCACCCTATCGGTTTGTATAAGTGGAGACAATGCCAGCCATGTCCATGTGTACCTTAGCGATGGGATAACGCAGTGGGTCATAACGGAAGGAAAGACAGACCCCTTTACAAGACAACCCGTATCTCACCTGTTTCCACTTTCATCCATAAAAGATGAGCTTGTAACGACGTTAAATGAACTTCAAGCCTCAGATCGTCAGGGGAGAGTCCTTCCTGAGGGAATGACGCCGGATCAAGTAAACACGCTATTGCAGTACGTGGCCCAATTGCAGGCTAACCCCTGATAAAAAGCCCATCACCTCGCACCGAATGGGCATGATGTAGACTTGTTGCCCCATGCTTTCACTCACCTGTAACATCTCGGCCGTGAAGCGGGTATTCCAATCCAATGTGGGCTCAAACGAGTCAGGAAAGGGTACCTTGTTGACCGACTCCCAATACGCCTTGCTTTTGGGGGTCAACACCGGGGACACCCCCATGTAAAGCGGTACCGAGCCAAACCGTGTCAACACCGATTGGGCCAGATCCAAATCAAAAAAAGGCTGGGTAAACAATCCGTGGGCACCGGCATCCAGTTTTTGGTCGGCATACTGATTCTCATCAGACATGGCCTGACGATATGGGTCAAATGCGGCATACACCTTCAAAGATGGGTAAGCATGGGCCACCAACCGAATGGCCGCTACACAATGGGTCCCCTTCCCTGCCCCATCACCTGATATCAGCAACACTGACTCAACCCCCGCCGCTTGCAAGGTACCAATCAAGGCTAATAGGCTGCTCGCGGAATGGTCACAAACACGAAGGTGAGGGATCGCCACCATATGATGGGCCGCCAAGGCCATTGCCACCACATCACTGCGATGCACCAAGCGGGTAAGGTCCGGCACGTTAATCCCTTTTACCCAGTCAAACGTACGGGTCACTGCCAATGCCTCCTCGCATATCCCCTCGATACTACGGGGAACCAATTCCACCAAATGCCGACGCGAAGACAACGGTATGGTGACCATAAGCTAGTGTAAAAAATGCCTCACACCGGTCATCACCATGGCGATACCGTGCACATCTGCGGCATCCACGGACTCTTGGTCACGCATGGACCCGCCCGGTTGGGCCACCACGGCAATACCATGACGGGCCGCCTCATCAATTGAATCGCGAAAAGGGAAAAAGGCATCGGATACCATGGTAGCACCCTGTGCCGCATCACCCGCTTTTTGCAAGGCAATCCGAACCGAATCAATCCGGCTCATTTGACCTGCTCCCACACCCAATGTGACCCCATTCTTGACCACCACAATGCCATTTGATTTGACGTGTTTTACCACACGCATTCCAAACTGGATATCCGCTTCCTGACAATCCGTTGGCAAGACCTTGGTTACAACCTGCTGCTGACCCATGACCGCCTCATCCCGCTGCTGTACCAATAAACCGCCCATCACATGCCGAACCGTCAACGAAGACAGGGAAGTGCCAAACCCCGGAATACTCACCAATCGCAAGGCACTTTTCTTTTTGAGGCGTGACAATGCAGTGGGATGAAACGAAGGGGCCAGCACGACTTCAACAAAGGTTTGGGCAAGGGCATCTGCTGTGGCCTCATCAACCTCCCGGTTAATGGCCACCACACTACCAAAGGCTGAGACGGGGTCTGCTGCATGGGCTTTTTGATACGCATCATGGGCATCCGACCCAATGGCCACCCCACACGGATTGGTGTGCTTGATAATGGCCGCTGCCGGTTGCCCGTATTCACAAACCAATTGATAGGCCGCATTCATATCCAGATAATTATTATAAGACAATTCCTTACCTGACCATTGGGTGAGGGCCGCCAAATGGGTGGGGGTATCACCCCACTGATAAAAAGAAGCCGATTGATGGGGGTTTTCGCCATATCGGAGGGGAATGCGATGGGTGAACGAGCATACCATGGAATCAGGGGTATCAGATTCTGACAGATAAGATGCAATCAGGGCATCATACGCAGCGGTGTGTTCAAACGCGACTCGGGCAAGGGAGCGACGGGTTTCGGGGGTGGGTTTGCCATGTTGACGACACTCAGCCAAGACTTGGTCATACAACAGTGGGGATACCACCACCGTGACATCCGCCATGTTTTTGGCCGCCGAGCGTATCATCGCCGGGCCCCCAATATCAATTTGTTCAATCGCATCATCCCAGGTGGTAGACGGGTTTCGAATGGTATCCGCAAACGGATACAGATTGACCACCACGAGGTCAATCAGCCCGATGTGATGGTCTGCCGCCGCTGACAAATGCTGGGGGTTGTTACGCTTGGCCAATAACCCCCCATGAACACCCGGATGAAGGGTTTTCAGTCGACCATCCATCATTTCTGGAAAATGGGTCAAGGTTTCAATTGCCACCGCCGGAATCCCGGCCGATTGCAACACCTTGAGGGTGCCCCCGGTTGACACAATCTCAACGCCCAACTCAGCCAACCCCGCAGCAAACCCAACCAAACCCGATTTATCAGACACACTCAATAATGCACGCACCACAATATCCTTTCTTACTCTATCCAAGACAGAGATCCATTGGCCAACCGCTGAATCACATGAGGCAATAACCGATGCTCTGCATCCAAAATACGAGCGGACAACGTGTCAACGGTATCCCCAGGCAAAACAGGTACCACCGATTGCCCCAATACTGGCCCATCATCCAATGCCTCGGTTACCAAATGAACCGTACAACCCGATTGGGTCGCCCCTGCTGCCAAGGCCTGCTGTTGGGGATGTAATCCTTTAAACAGCGGCAACAATGAGGGGTGAATATTCAGAATGCGTGAGGCATACGCCCCTAACAAATGGGGGCCCACCAATCGCATGTAGCCCGCCAGCACCACCCATTCCACCCCTTGGGAAATCAAAAAGCGATGAATATCCGATTCAAAGGCCGTTTTATCATCCCAGTCTTTGGGCGATCCCTCCCACACGGGTAAATGCGCCGAACGGGCCCATTCGATGGCCGGCGTATGATAACGATCCGCCACCACCGCCACAATGCTGGCCGATACCTCCCCACGGGCAATGGCATCATACAACGCACGCAAATTAGACCCCCGGCCCGACACCATCACACCCAATCGGATCACGACCAGGTAACCCCTTTAACCCCTGATACCACCCGACCAATCGGAAACCAGTCTGGATGATCCAAACGATCCGGCGAGATGGCCACCATCCCGACACCCATATTAAATACACGTCTCATTTCAGCCAAATCGACCGGTCCTAGACGTTGGATATGGTGAAAAACCGGCGGAATATCCCACGAAGCATCGATCATCACGTGGCATCCCTCAGGCAATACCCGGGTCACATTTTCTGCTAACCCTCCCCCGGTGATATGGGCCAATGCCGTGATCCTATATTGAGCCAGCAAATCCCGAACAAGGCGAACATACAAGCGCGTTGGGGTTAACAATGACGCCATCTCAATGCCTTCGGCGTCACACACCGACGGGGTTAATACCCGACGAACCAATGAAAACCCGTTGCTATGAATCCCACTAGACCGCGAGGCATAGACCCCATCCCCCACCGATACCGATGACCCATCAATCATCTTGGATTTTTCGACCACCCCCACACAAAACCCTGCCAAATCAAAATGTCCCGGTTGGTACACATCCCCCATTTCAGCCATTTCACCGCCCACCAAGGCACAGTCAGAGCCCAGGCATCCTTCGGTCATCCCTTTAATGAGGGCCACCATGTCATCGGGTTCGAGACGATGACAGGCAATATAATCCAAAAAAAACAGGGGTTTGGCACCCATACACACCAAATCGTTTACACACATGGCCACCAAATCAATGCCAATGGTATCCAATTTCTGACACTCAATTGCCACACTTAATTTGGTCCCCACCCCATCGGTACAAGAGACCAAAACAGGTTCCTGATAGCCACTTGGCAATGCCACAGGTGCCGCAAAGCCACCCAATGATGACAACACCCCGGCATGATGGGTACGGGCAACATGGGACTTAATCATGGCCACCGCCCGGTTTCCCGCTTCAATATCCACGCCTGCCGTTCGATAATCCATGATTAATCCTTTACTTGAGTGGATTGGGCATCCAAGAAGCCTTGCAATACAAATGCCGCCGATTGGCTATCCACCATCTGGCGGCGTTTTTTTCCGTTGACATGACGCAACTGTTGGGTCGCGGCCACCGTCGAGAATCGCTCATCACGTGTCAATACGGGAAGCATCACCCGATCCGTCAGCTCTTGAATAAAGTCACGCACCACACCCGTTTGAACCGTTTCCCCTCCCGACAAGGCCAATGGCAAACCCACCACAATGCCCACCACCTCATGCTCCGTCATGAAGTGATCCAACACCGACCAAAAAGATGGGGTATTGGGTATAAACGGATAAGGATGGGCCATCAACCCTAGGCCATCGGACAAGGCCACCCCCACCCGTTGTGCCCCATAATCCAACCCCATCCAACGGCCCCTATTCCCCATTTATTTTTTCACACACTTCAATCGCTGGGTCAGCCAGGAAGACTGAGACAGCACCCGCCACCAGTGAGACCAGTTACTGATGGTTTCGAAACGGGCCGCCATGAGGGCAACCGAACGCAAGATTCGTGCCAGATAAACCAAGGCCACGGCCAAGGCCAACAGTACCAGCACACCAGCCCCCAATAACAAGACCTGAAGGGCTTCAATCCACTCCATCACCCGTGACACTCCTCGTATTCATCCGATTTTTTTCGGTCAACCAAGCGTGTCACACGGTCAAAGCCGTTTTCAATCGCATAGACCGCCTTGCCAATTAACTCGTCGGTTTTTTGTTTGGTTGATTCCAAGAGCTCCCGTCGGTCATCTTTTAATCGCCGAAGCAATCGACGGGTTTCTTTGCCCGATTGAGGGGCCAACAACAACGAAACCCCTGCCCCAATCACCGCACCTACCACAACACCTTCCAAAAAACGATTTGACATACATCCTCCACTTTTAAAATGACATGACAGCACAATGGGCGAATCCTATCATATTACAATAGGATTGACGATGAGAAAGTCCAGGCGTCAAACAAGATCCGTTGGCAAAAGATCCGTCAGGGCTTTTAACGCAGCGGACGCCCCACCCTGTGCCAATCGATCCACCAAATGACTTCCCACCACCGCGGCATCCGCCATGGTCAAGACATCCGCCACTTGATCGGGTCGACTAATGCCAAACCCCACCGCAATGGGAACCTCAGAGTGAAGGCGAATGGATTGAATCAGGGGGGAAAGATTGGGTAGGTGATCACGCACACCCGTGGTACCCGTACTCGAAATCACATAGATAAACCCGTTTGCTGCAGCCACTATCCGAGGCAGTCGTTGCGAGGATACCAACGGCGATACCATCCAAATAAGCGGCACACCATGGGTCCCTGACGCCGCCACCCAATCGGCCGCATCTTCAATCGATAAATCGGGAATGAGGGCCCCTGCCAACTGTGCCTGAGCGGCATCCCGAAAAAACAAGTCAATCCCATGGTGCAGCACCAAATTGGCACTGCACATGGCCACCGGGAAACCACCAACCGACCGAATCGCCCGGGATGCCTCAAACAAAAAGGGCATGGTAGGCCTTGGCACCCCATTCAAGGCCCGTTGGTGCGACGCCTGAATAACAGGGCCATCCGCAATGGGGTCCGAAAATGGAACCCCCATTTCGATAACCGGACACCCTGCCTTGACCATTTGGCAGGCCAAATCGATCGAGGTGGGGATATCCGGATCACCCAAAGTCAAATACGGTATCACCGGGCCCAATGGGTATTTATGCATTCATCAAGGTTCCTAGGTCTTTGTCGCCACGGCCCGACACATTGAGTAAAATATGGGCCCCAGATGGAAACGGATAGGTCCGCAATGCCGCAAAAGCATGAGAGGTTTCGAGGGCGGGGATAATCCCTTCTGATACACTGACCCACCGACTGGCCGCCAAGGCCTCGTCATCGGTGACGGCACAGGCTTTTAGCCGGCCAATCGATTTTAAGTAGCTCAATTCGGGACCAACCCCCGGGTAATCCAAGCCTGCCGATACCGAATGGGCCAGTGCCACTTGCCCATCTTGGTCTTGCAACAGATACGACAATGCCCCATGCAACACCCCCGGTGACCCATGACACAAACTGGCGGAATGTTCGCCCGATGCCAACCCATGACCACCCGCCTCAACGGCTAACAAAGCAACCGAATGAAAAGGAACAAAGGAGTGAAAAATACCCATTGCATTCGACCCGCCCCCCACACATGCCACCACATACTGAGGCAAATGACCCGCTACTTTGGTTAACTGCCGCCGGGCTTCTCTGCCAATAATCGATTGGAAGGTCCGAACCATCAGGGGGTAGGGATGGGGGCCCACCACCGATCCGATAATATAATGAGAGGACTCCACCGTTTTTAACCAATCCCGAATGGCTTCGGTGGTGGCATCTTTTAAGGTACGAGAGCCCGACGTAACGGGCACCACATCCGCACCCAAATAACGCATCCGAAACACATTCGGCGACTGACGGGCCATGTCCTCTTCGCCCATATAAATGACACAACGCAATCCGAGCAATGCACAAGCCGTGGCCGTGGCCACCCCATGCTGGCCCGCCCCTGTTTCGGCAATAACCCGTTCCTTACCCATTCGCTTGGCCAGCAACGCCTGACCCAATGCATTGTTAATTTTGTGGGCCCCCGTATGACAGAGGTCTTCACGCTTGAGCCACACATGGTACCCCGTATCCCCAGACAAGCGGTGGGCATACCGCAACGGCGTGGGGCGACCCACAAAATCAGATAACAACTGACGGTACTCACGACGAAACGAGACCGTGGGAACCACCGAACGAAATACTGCCTCTAGGGTATCAAGGGCAGCAAAGAGCGTGTCCGGAACAAAACGGCCGCCAAATGGACCAAATCGACCCTCTGACGGCTCCCCCCTCATTCGGAGGGGGCGGCGTTTTCTTCTGAGGCAGATGCCGTGGAAGCCTCTTCGGATGATTGAGACAGGGCTTTGATACTCAGCCCAATGCGCTGCTCATTGGGAACCAACTTAATGATTTTGACCTTCACCCGATCCCCCACTCGTAACACATCGCTCACTTGGGCTACCCGGTGGGGTGACAACTCAGAAATATGGACCAAACCCTCCAGGTTTTGTGACATACGAACAAAGGCCCCAAAGGTAACCAGCCGGGTCACATCGCCCTCTACCACATCACCCACCGAATATTTTTCAGCTGCGGACGCCCAAGGATCGGCCTCTAGTTGCTTCATGCCCAGCGAGACCTTGCCATTTTCACGGTCCACACCCAACACAAACACTTTGACCGTTTGACCCGGCTCTACCATGTCAGAAGGATGGGCAATGCGTGACCACGACATTTCTGAAATATGGACCAACCCTTCCACCCCACCAATATCCACAAAGGCACCGAAATCTTTGATACTGGTCACACGCCCCTCTTTGGTTTGACCCGTTTCAATGGTTTCAAGAATACGCAACATGTCTTCACGGTGGGTTTTAGGCCTTACAATGCGACTAGAAAAAATAACTTTTCGCCGCTTTCGATCGACTTGCAACACCCCCACTTCCAAATCAGTGCCGATACACTGATCCAAGTTGCCCTCAAACTCTTTTAAAACCTGAGACGTGGGAATAAACCCTTTAATCCCTGAAAAAGACACCACCAAGCCACCTTCAACTTTAGACGTTACACGAACGGTGACGGCTTCCCGGGTTTTAGCCGCCTTGGACAATGCGGCCCACGCCAACTCAAACTCAGCTCGCTTGCGAGACAATAAGGTGTAACCCTCTTTGCTCTCTAACTTGATGATCATGACATTGACATCATCACCAGTGGCCACCACATCCGACGGCATCACATGGGGATCGGCACTAAATTCAACATTGGCCACAAAGCCCTCGGATTTATGTGAAATGTCAACAAATACCCCACTTTTTTCAATGCGACGCACCACACCTCGCACGATATCCCCCTCTTGGAAATCGATATCCAAACTCTCCATATGACGCTGAAACGTGTCATCCATCATGGCATCTTGAAACAGGTCGTTATCATCGACCACTGTTTCAAGATGATGGGCATCATATTGTTTGTCGGGCACCATTTGTCCCGCACCGTCGGTCACTGCATCTTCAATCATAGAGCCTCCTTGATCAACAACCTGTATTTGACATAAATGCTTACCCCAAAACCGCTAAACCCGCGCCAACGAAACGCCCCCACAAATGTATAGAGGTAACACCATCAATAGGTCACTGTTTGGCTCAAATGTATCCCATTATGTTTAATTTGTACACCTCAAACTTGCCATCTCTTGGATCATGCGATACAACACCCTGCCCAGTCTTTCGTCAACCACCTTACCGGGATCTATTGTGCCCATACCAAGCCAATCTTTACTACCCAAATGCAGAGCCTATCTGATACACTTTCGAGATGTCATACCAGTACGAATGGACCCCGCCCACACCAAGTCTTTCCTTACTATGGTTGCCGGCCGACCACTCTCCGTGCCGAATCGCCATCCCCTTGTCAGGGCGTGCCTTAGACGCCTGGCATCATCCAACCCTCGACAACGTACAGGGGGCCATCAATTCGATAATGCCCATCATGATGTCATTGGCCGTCATGGCCCAAGATCAGGCCATTGCCACCTGTAAAGGGGATCCGATGGACTGGGTCACGGATGTCGACAAAGGCATGGAATGGTTATGGCGACACTGGATTGGCCGGCATTTTCCATGCCATCACATCATTGGTGAAGAGTTTGAAAATACCCCGCTCGGCACTGCCCCCGTATGGTTTATCGACCCAATCGATGGCACCTATCAGTTTATGAGTCGGTCCACACGATTCTCGATGTTGGTGGGGTGCATTGATGAGAATCAGATCTTGGGGGCCTGTGTGGGCGATGCCCGAACCCAGTCTATTCATGCCATCCCCGTACAGCCTTCACCCACCACCCTCACACCACTTTGTATTGCCACCGAATACCGGGATCAAGACACCATCGCCTACGATACCCATCAACGGATACTGGCCGCTTGCCAAGGAATTGGCTCGCGAATTGGGTCGGTGGGATTGTCATTGTTAGATGTCCTACATGGCCGTCACAGCGTGTTTTATATGCCCAATGTGAATGCTTGGGATATTGTCGCCCCCTTGTGTTTAATGGTAAGTAGCAAAACATTTGACTGCTGGTTACGGCCGACCGGACACAAGCAAGCCATCATCATCACAGGAACCCAATGGGGGCCTTTATTCAATCCATTGCGATCCAACCCCACCCAATACAAAGTGGGCGATGTGGTGGTCACCCCCCAAGGAATGGCCACCCTTGCCCAACAGATTTTTGAATGCATACCCCTGTCTTAATTGAAGAAGTGATTCAACTGTTGGCGATTACACCAGACGATCGGGTCTTGGATGCCACCTTGGGATGGGGGGGACATGCCATGCGCCTGATTCAAGAAGGTCCCTCACAATTTGCCGGCATTGACCAAGACCCTGTGGCACTCGCTCATTGCCGCCAGGTACTGCCCGCCGAATGCCTCATTGTGGAAGGTAATTTTAGGTCATTTCCAACCTTGATTCCGTTCCAACCCACCAAAATATTGGCTGATTTGGGTATGAGCAGCATGCAATTGGATGATGAAAACCGTGGGTTTTCGTTTATGCACAATGCACCGCTGGACATGAGAATGTCGCAATCAGGGCGTTTGGCAAGCGATTGGCTCCAAACCGCCACGGCCACCGACTTATCGAATGCTTTTTATCGATACGGCGAGCTAATTCACAACCGGCAATTGGTCAACGCCATTATCCAGCAACGAAAAAAAGGGGGGGTTACCCACACCCATCACTTGGTTGAATTGGTTAAAACAGCCTATCGATTTGGGTCGCGTGGGATGATGATGAAAACCTTGTCCCAAGTATTCCAAGCCGTCCGTATGGCCGTTAACGACGAGTTGGATGCGTTGCAACAATGGATGCAAGCCGTTCATTATCAGTTACCGATCGGCGGACGGGTGGCCATCATCACCTTTCATTCAATCGAAGACCGTTTGGTAAAACACGGGTTTCATGCCCACCCTGATTTTAAGGCCCTTACCAAACATGTCATTCAAGCCAGTCAGGCTGAAATCACGGCCAATCCTCGCTCAAAACCCGCCAAATTACGGGTGTATGAGCGACAGAGCAATCAAGACACCGCCTCAAAAAGCCAGGGAAAAGACCAAGGGGTTCAGGGGCCCTTATAAGGGGGTAAGCCTATCCCATTTATGTTGTGGGGGCGGGGTCTGACTCAAAGGGGATTGGAGACTTAAAGAAAGTCAATGGCTAGCCAGTAGGCCGTCGCCGGGGAGGGAACATCGCCTCTGCACGGTCTGTGAGATTGCCATGATGATGACTACACACGTCTGACACCCTCTCAGATACCCACCGCAACCGATTCGTATTGAGAATCAATCAAAAAACACCCCAAAAAAAGCGATGCAACCAATGATGGGATAGCACCGATAAAGCCAATCATTCAGTTGTAATAAAAGTGGGAATACTCCCCGTGACGTCCATTATACGGGCACAAACACTACGTCTAATGAAAGGGCATCACATGAAAATTCATCCGGATAGTCAACTTGGAAAAAATACTGATCGAATGAATGGATTACGAGCCGTATTACAAATATGGCTACGAGCCGTCAGACAATTAGAATCGACTCCTATCACTCAGGGCACCCCCTCTGTAACCGAACCCGCTCAACCCATTCAAACCGATGTGGAGTCGTTTTTAACCCGTGCCTATGAGCAGATAAAGGTCATTGAGAACCATGACCCTGCCATTGCCAGACAACGGCTTATTAGCATGATGGCCTTTCAGTTTAAAAATGCCAATCGACCCAGTATCACAAGCAATCCAAGCAAAGAACGGCCCTCGCCTGTTGATCTCCAACAGGAATCTAAGTCATCTCACTATTTTAGAGGCACATTGGATACACACGAAAAAACCATCAAACAACAAAATGGACTTGCAGCAATTGAATCTCATACCCACACATTATTCACATTGGTGACAAGCCAAAAAAGTATTCACATTGGTAAACAAGCGTCTACTCGGATAAAAATCAACACAGTCAATGATCTCGAGTCGCTGACACCCCCTACTCAATCAACCCCAGTGTTCTACGACCTCAGTCCATTGTTTGAGAGCATCGATGACCCCGACATCTTACAATCAACGATTGAAACAATCTGCAAAACAATGTCAAATAATCCAGCCCTGAAGGATAAGTCCGTCGTTGCCACCATTCGCTATCAAGAAATGGATTGGGCAATTGATCTATCCGGAACAACCATGCGACACCTCCGAAATGAAACCGGAACCCATCATGATATTTTTGGCTCATTTGAACAATGGATCGATCCAGGGCTCACCCCATCACAAAACGCACATCAATTTCTTGCTTATTTAGGAATCAAACCCTCTGTTAACTCCTCTGCTATTATCTCAAACCCAAGTGAGGAGTTGACAACTAAATTGAATCAATTGAATCAAGCGATCAGTCGCTTATCAACAGAAGTCAGTCCGTTACAAACGAGCCCCTCGATACATACCCAACACGCCATTGCACTCTTAAAGGGTGTCATGGCACTTTGCAATGATCATGTAGGCACTTTAACGGACCCTATAATGACATGCTTGTGTAATCAGCTGAGCCACCTTGAAACCCGATGCCATACAGTCGCTAACAGCACCACTGATATCGATAAAATCC
>Ga0209358_10000267_pt1 | contig 47226 bp, 48 predicted proteins | sample LauGreFa1BDMLBSN_2_FD_187574 | JGI IMG/M metagenome (GOLD analysis project Ga0209358, IMG submission 187574) | Freshwater lake microbial communities from Lake Michigan, USA - Fa13.BD.MLB.SN (SPAdes) (version 2) | ecosystem: Environmental > Aquatic > Freshwater > Lake | place: Lake Michigan, USA... | reverse complement strand
TCATAAAACGCGGCTTCGGCATCCTGAGGTGTGGCGAACAGCGTTTTTTTCACGACGGCTCCCGGCGTAATCACATTGCCAGTTTAGCAAAATCGATTTCGCCAAATACTTGCTCGGGCGAAAGATAGTTCAGGCACTTCAGATGACCCAGCGGGCAAACGCGTTTGAAGCAGGGACTGCACTCAAGGTTCAGTGTGACGATTTGCGCGTTACCAGAAAGTGGCGGCGTGAACAACGGAGAACTGGAGCCGTACAGCGCGATCACCGGACGGCCGACTGCAGCGGCAACATGCATCAGGCCCGAGTCATTGGTCACCACCAGTTTCGCGGCGGCGAGCAGGTCGGTGGCTTCGGCGATATCCGTTTTGCCGCACAGATTGGTGCAAAGGCCCTCCGCATCCTGCGCAATCGTTTCCGCGACGGCGTGATCTTTAGGCGAGCCGATCAGCCAGATCGCGTAACCGCGTGCGGCAAGTCGCCGGGCCAACGTCGCAAAATGGCGTTCGGGCCAGCGTTTCGCCGGACCATACTCGGCGCCGGGGCAAAACGCGACTGCGGGTTTTGAGGCATCAATCCCCAGTCGTATTAGCAACCCCTGCTGTTGTTCACCGGTGGAATACAGGGCCGGGCGAGGCAGGGGCGGCAGCTTTGTGCCGGCAGCGAAGGCCAGCGCGGCAAAGCGGTCGGCCATCTGCGGCAGTTCTTGCGGATCGAGCGTGCGCAAATCATTGAGCAGTCCCCAGCGCGCTTCACCGCGGAACCCGGTACGCAGCGGGATGCCGGCAAACCAAGGTGGCAAAGCCGATTTCCAGGAATTGGGCAGTACCAGTGCCTGATCGTAATGTCCGGCGCGCAATTCCAGGCCCAGCCGGCGGCGTGCACCGAGTTGCAGAGCGCCGTGGCCGAAGGGGTTGAGTATGCCCTGTCGCACTTCCGGCATGCGTTTGAGCAGTGGCAGTGTCCACGGCGGTGCGAGGTAGTCGATGAGTGCCGCGGGATATTGTTGTTTGAGCAGCTGCAGCAGCACTTGCGAGATGACGGTATCGCCGACCCAGGACGGACCGACGACAAGGATATTCATGACCGGCGCGCGGCGCGGAACGGCAGGCACCGTGCCGCGCTCATTGCTCAGTGATGCCCGGCGCCGGCGCCGCCCTTCAGCGTGTAATGCGTGCCGCAGTACGGGCACAGAGCTTCACCGGTTTTTTCAACCGGCAGGAACACCCGGGGATGGGCGTTCCAAAGCAGCATCGACGGCATCGGGCAGTGCAGCGGCAGATCGGTGGCGGTGACTTCGATCTTGCGCGATTTGTTGGCGGTGGGTTCGCTCATGGCTGGGCCTGGAAGTGTTTACTTGGCGACCGGCGACAGCCAGTCGCGATGCTCACCGGTCCTGGCGTTTACGCAGTCAAAGAACCGTTTCTGCAGCTTGGTGGTGATCGGACCGCGTTTGCCTTCACCGATGACGCGGCCGTCGAGTTCGCGGATCGGCGTGACTTCGGCGGCGGTTCCGGTGAAGAAGGCTTCGTCAGCGAGGTAGAGGTCGTCGCGGGTGATGCGTTTCGCTGCGACTTCATAGCCCATTTCGCGGGCGAGGGTGATGATCGAGTCGCGGGTGATGCCGATCAGTGCGCTGGTCAGCTCCGGCTCATACAGTTTGCCGTTTTTAACCATGAACAGGTTTTCTCCCGAGCCTTCAGCGACAAAGCCGTCGACATCCAGCAGCAGGCCTTCGTCGTAGCCGTGTTCGGTGGCTTCGAGGTTTGCGAGGATCGAGTTGGCATAGGTGCCGGAGTACTTGGCTCGGCACATCGACACGTTGACATGGTGGCGGGCGAAGGACGAGGTCTTCACGCGGATGCCTTTTTCCAGAGCTTCCGGCCCCAGATAGGCGCCCCAGGGCCAGGCGGCGATGGCGACATGCACGCTGGCGCCTTTGGGCGACACGCCCATTTTTTCAGAGCCGTAGAAGGCGATGGGCCGAATATAGCAGGACTCAAGATTGTTGACGCGCACGACTTCCCGCTGCGCTTCCATGATCTGCTCCCGGGTGTACGGAATTTTCATCATGTAGATATGCGCGGAATTGAACAGCCGCTCGGTGTGTTCCTTAAGACGGAAAATCGCGGTGCCGATATCGGTTTTGTAAGCCCGGACGCCTTCGAATACGGCCAGCCCGTAGTGGAGGGAGTGGGTCAGGACGTGGGTGTTTGCGTCGCGCCAAGGGACCAATTTCCCGTCGTACCAGATTTGCCCGTCGCGATCTGCCATGGACATGCCGAAATTCTCCCGTTTGTGTTCAAACAATATTGCGGATTGGGTTGTGCGTGCGAGACCGGCGGGCCATAGACATGGCATTGAGCCAAAATGCCGGGCGGCCGTCTTACGCTGCTTGATCGGGATTCTAGCCGATTTGCCCGGCGCTGCCGACTTGCGCCGGGAAAATTGGCCTTCGGCCGTATGCGAAGCCCCAAGAATCAGCCGTTAGCAGATACAATTGCCCAATAATCAAAAAACGGGGTGGCGGCTTTGATACGGCATGCCATTGTGGGAGAGTAAATGCTCCAAAAGCTGCGTGTGTGGCTCAACGGCTTGAGCGACCGCGTCATCAATGAGCAGGACAGCGAGCAGGACAAGCTCAACAAAACGCTGCTCATTTTTGCCTGCGGCCTGATGGGCTTCGGTTCAATCCTTTGGCTCGCGCTGTACTGGGCGATGGGCATCAAGTTTTCCTCGACCGTACCGCTGACTTACCTCGCGATTTCGGCAGTCTCGCTGGCTTATTACGTCTACACCCTGAATTTCGAGGTTTTCCGCACTACCCAGGTCAGCCTGTTCCTGTTCATGCCCTTCATCATGCAGTGGAGCATCGGCAGCTACGTCAGTTCGTCCGGAGTCGCGCTGTGGGCGCTGCTGGCGCCGGTGGGCGTGATGATTTTCCAGGGGGCCAAGCAGTCGCTTCCCTGGTACGCCGCTTACATCGCGATGACGGCGATTTCGGGTTTTTTCGACTTCTGGCTGACCTCGGGGCAGGAGTCGGGGGTGACGATGCAGAGTATTGCGGTGTTCTTCACGCTGAACTTCGCAGCGATGTCCACCATCATGTACCTGCTGATCAGTTTTTTTGTGCGCCAGCGCGACAAGCTGCAGGACGCCATTAATGAACAGAACGTCCTGCTGCGCGTTGAGCAGGAAAAGTCGGAGTCCCTGCTGCTGAACATCCTGCCGGCTCCGATTGCGCGTCGGCTCAAGGATTCGCAGGGCATTATCGCCGACGGTTTTGCCGACGTGACAGTGATGTTTGCCGACATCATCGACTTCACGCGGCTGTCGGAAGAGTTGCCGCCAAAGGCGATGGTCGAACTGCTGAACACGATTTTCTCCAAGTTTGATTCGATGGCGGAGTTCCACCGGCTCGAAAAGATCAAAACCATCGGCGATGCCTATCTTGTCGCGGGGGGGCTGCTGGAGCATGACGGCGTTGATTTCGCCGTCGATGCCCGCGATTACACATCGGCCTCACTCAAGCTGGCGCTGGAAATGCGTCAGTACATGGATACGCTGTCGAAAGAGAAGGGCATGAGCCTGTCCATTCATATCGGCATTGCCTCAGGCCCGGTAGTTGCCGGGGTCATCGGCACCCGCAAGTTCATTTACGACCTGTGGGGCGATACCGTTAACGTGGCCAGTCGCATCACCGATGAAGCGCGTTCCGGGATCATTCTGGTGGATGTGACGACGTACAGGCGTTCCCGCCACCAGTTCGAGTTCGAAGGGCCGATCAATGTCGTCGGCAAGGGCAAGGGCAATATCGAAGTTTACAAGCTGATCGACCTCGCACCGCACCTGCGCGAAGTCGTGGTTTAACCATCTCAGTTGTCTTACTTCGCTGCGCCCAGCAGCGAATCCCATAACCGGTTCACTGCAGTGGTTGCGCTCGCGACGCCTTGCGGCTCCACACGTGCGTAACGTTCCCCGGCCAGTCGCAACTGGTGCTGCAGCGCGCGGAACTGCCGGTAGGCTGTGCGTGTCGCTTCCGCCTGCACGGCGCTGATCAGGCCGAGTTCCGCGGCGGTTTTCAGCAGCGCCAGATTGCCGGAATTCGCGGTGAGTTCGTGATGATCGCGAGCGTGCCCGAGCACCAGATATTGCACCATGAATTCGACGTCAATGATGCCGCCGTGATCATGCTTCAGGTCGAACAGTGCGCTTTTGTTGGGGTGGGCTTCCAGCATTTTGTGACGCATTTCGAGGATGCCGTCGCGCAGCGCGGCTTGCTCGCGCGGCGCACAGAGCACTTCGATGCGCAGCTGTTCGAAGGCGCGGCCGATCGCGGCATCGCCGGCGACGGCGCGGGCTCGGGTCAGCGCCTGGTGTTCCCACAGCCAGGCCTGCTGCAGCTGGTAGCGGCGCATGGTGTCGAGAGGCGTCACCAGAAGACCGCTGACGCCGTCCGGACGCAGTCGCAGGTCGGTCTCGTAGAGAATACCGGCCGCTGTCACGCTGGTCAGCCAGTTGTTGATGCGCTGGGCAAGGCGCGCGTAGTTTTCCGCGGCTTCCGGCGCCGGATCGTCATAGACGAAAACAATGTCGAGATCGGAGGCATAGCCCAGTTCCTTGCCGCCGAGCTTGCCGTAACCGACGATGGCAAACAGCGGGTTGTCGCAATGGCGCTGCTTCAGACCGCGCCATGACAGTTGCAGCACTTCCTCAAGAATGATGCTCGCCAGATCCGACAGGTGGTCACTCAGAGTTTCCAGCGGCAGCGTGCCGGCAAGATCCTGGGCCACGCAGTGCAGTGTGTGGGTGTTCTTGAAGTGCCGCAGCATATCCATCTGCCGTTCGGTGTCGCCTTCGACGGTGGCGAGGCCGGCGCGCAGTCCGGCCTGAAGCGCCGGCCAGTCGGGTTTGGCCAGCAGCGTGCGCGTATCCAGCAGTTCATCGAGCAGGATGGGGTGCTGGGTAATGTACTGCGCCACCCAGGGACTGGCGCTCATCAGGTCGGCCACACGATCCAGCGCATGCGGATATTCATGCAACAGTGCGAGATAGGCTTCACGGCGGCTGATGCTTTCAAACAGGCCCAGCAACCGCTCCAGCGTGACATCGGGCCCCCGCCGCGCAACTGCGGCGGAAATTGCCGCGGGCACCAGGCGGTCGAGGCGGCGCTGGCTGTCGGCCGGCATCTGGCGGTAACGGTTACCGTGGCGGAACATCGACAGCCGGCGGCAGATTTCCGGCGCCTGCGCATAACCCATTGCCGACAGCCGTTCTTCTGCTGCGGCAGCGTCTTCCGGAGGCATGTGCCAAAGCTCGGCAAGCGGGTGTTCGTTGATGTCGTCTTCGCCGAAAATGGATTCGAAGTGCCTGGATACTGCACCGCGGTGTCTTGCGAGTTCGGCACTGAACGACGTGAAATCTGCGAAGTTCATGCTTTGAGCGAGGAGTTCGAGTTCGGCCCGGTCGGTCGGCAATTCCTGGGTCTGCTGGTCATCGCGGTATTGCAGGCGGTGTTCGAGGTTGCGCAGGAAAATGTAGGCGTCGCGCAGTTCCGCTACCGCGGCTGCTTCGATGAAACCACGTTCACCCAATGCGGCAAGCACCGGCAGCGTCGGCTGCTGCTGCAGGGAGCGTTCGTGGCCTCCGCGGATCAGTTGGAAGACCTGGACGGTGAATTCGATTTCTCGAATCCCGCCGGGGCCAAGCTTGATGTTGTCGAGGCGGTCGCGGCGACTGACTTCATGGCGGACCTGACTATGCAGGCTGCGCATCGACGCGAAAGCGCTGTAGTCGAGGTGGCGGCGGAACACGAAGGGTTTCACCATCGCCATCAGCGCATCCGGCTGGTCACCGGTCAACACGCGGCCCTTGATCCAGGCGTAACGTTCCCAGGCACGGCCCTGCGTGATCAGGTAGTTCTCGAGCATCTCGAAGCTGACCACCAGCGGTCCGCTGTCGCCGTAAGGCCGCAGCCGGGTATCGACACGGAATACGAAGCCGTCTTCGGTCCATTCGTTGAGCGCATTGATCAGGCGGCGGGCCAGACGGGTGAAAAACTCGTGGTTGCTCAACGGTCTCGTGCCGTCGGTATCGCCTTCTTCCGGATAGACCAGCACCAGATCGATATCGGACGAGGCATTGAGCTCGGCGCCGCCGAGTTTGCCCATGCCGACGACATGCAGTTGCTGGTGCGTACCGTCGGTAGCGCTGCACGGTTCACCATGCACCGCGGCAAGATCCCGGTGCAGGCGATCAACTGCGGTGCGGATGCTGACCTCGGCCAGTTCGGTGACTGTAGAGACGACCTCGTCCAGTGTCGCCCTCCCGCTCAGATCGCGGGAGATCAGGCGCGCCATCACGCGCTGACGCAGGCGACGCAGCGCGCGGCCCAGGGACGCATCGTTGCTGATGCCGCCGGTTTCGAGTTCGGACTGCATGTCGGCCGCGGTGAAGGCGACGTCCAAATCGGCAGCTGACAGCACCGCCGGATTCGCCGCAATCAGGCGATTCAGGTAGCGGCTGTAACGTGCAGCGGCCGCGATATCGTCTGCGGCTGTTGCCGGCTGTGCGTTGTTGGATGTCATGCGCGCTTGGGGCGGTTGGATGGGTCCCTGGGGACGTGAGTATTTGACGTTTTACCCGGCGCTGCACTCCCGGGTTTTTCCGCCAACCTGTTAGAATTGCTAAGCCCTTGTTTCACTATCGCATTTTATAATTTTTCAGGCGTGATATGAGCCTTGCCGCAGCCCGCAGCTTGATCCAGAGCAGTTCCCTGTGGATCTATCGCGTGCTGACCTGGGCCGTGTTGGTGACCGGGTTTGTTTTTGCCGGCACCATCCTCGGACTGCGCTACTGGATACTGCCCGATATCGGCAAGTACCGGGAAGACATTGCGCAACGGCTCAGCGCGGCGGTCCAGCAGAAGGTCACCGTTGGCGGGCTCAGCGGCAACTGGAACGGCCTGCGTCCTCAACTGGCCCTTGATCAAGTCGTTGTGCATGACGCAGAAGGCCGCGCCGCTCTGGAACTGCCCCGCGTTGAGGCCACGCTGTCCTGGCGATCCGCGGCCCTGCTGCAGATCAATTTCCATGCGCTGGATATTTATCGTCCGATGCTGACCATGCGCCGCGACAGCCGCGGCGGGCTTACCGTCGCCGGTATTCCGTTGAAGCTGGACGTTCAAAGCGAAAGTGAGGTTTCCCGCTGGCTGCTTGGTCAGCGCGATATCCAGATACATGATGCCAGACTGCTGTGGAGTGATGAGCTGCGCGCGGCACCGGTGCTGGAGCTGGATCAGGTCCAGTTGCGAATCGTCAATAGTGGCGATCGCCACCAACTCGCGTTGCGCGCGCTGCCGCCGGCGGCGTTAGCGTCACCGCTTGATGTGCGTGCGGATCTGCGCGGCGAGGACTTTCAGTCCTTGTCAGAAAAAATTACTGGGCAGGTGTTCGTTGAGCTGGATCATGTCGATATCGCCGCATGGCGCCAGTGGGTCGATTTTCCAGTGCATTTTCCGCACGGGACCGGCGCGCTGCGTTCCTGGTTCAGCTTCACCAGCAATGAATTGACGGGGGTGATTGCCGATACGCAGCTGCGCAATGTCCGGGCACGACTGGGCACCGAACTGCCGGAGCTCGACATGCAGCAGTTGAGCGGCCGCTTCAGCTGGAAACGGTTGGATGACGGGTTTGAAGTCACGACGCGCAAGCTGGCATTCACTACCGGAGATCGGCTGACGCTGCCTCCGGTGGATCTGATGTTGCGACTGGGCGGGCAGGCCGGGTCCGGCTACACGAAGGCTGAATTGCAGGCCAACGTATTGGAGCTGGCGCCGCTGGTGCAATTGGCCGACCGGCTTCCTTTCGCCAGTGAGTTGCGCAAGACGCTTGTTGCTCATGCGCCGACCGGCGGTGTACAGGATCTGTCAGTGCGCTGGACCGGGGTCTGGCCAGATTTGAAAACCTATGCGGTGCGTGGCCGTTTCAGTGAACTGTCATTGCAGTCGCAGGGTCCGGTGCCGGGCTTCTCCGGTTTCAGCGGCAATATCGATGGCACTGAAAAGGGCGGTATGCTGCAGGTCGCCACTCAAAAGGGCAGCGTCAATCTGCCCCGTCTGTTCCGCGAGCCCTTGCGTTTCGACACCCTGACCGGGCAGATGGGCTGGACGCGCAACGCGCAGGCTCTGGAACTGCGCTTCAGTAATTTTGCCTACGCCAACGCCGATCTGACCGGCACGCTGTTCGGCAGTTATCGCAATGCGCCGGATGGGCCGGGCATTGCAGATCTGACCGGGCATCTGACGCGCGGCGTGGCGCAGCGCGTGGCGGAGTATCTGCCGCTGACATTGGCACCCGGATCACGGGAATGGCTGGACCGCGCTTTTTCTGCGGGCAGTTCAAGCGATGTGCGTTTCCGTCTCAAGGGTGATTTGAAGAACTTTCCCTTTGCTGAAGAGAAAAGCGGCACCTTTGAGGTTGCGGCAAAAATCAGTGACGGTTCGGTGCTCTATGCTGAGAACTGGCCGCGTATCACCGGCATCGAAGGTGACCTGCTGTTTCGCGGGAAGCGCATGGACCTCAATGTCCGCCAGGCCATGATCAACAACGTGCGCCTGGGCAAGGTGCGTCTGCAGATTCCTGACCTGATTCATAGTTCAGAGGTGCTGGAGATTGCCGGAGAGGCCGAGGGCGCCACCAGCGATGTTCTCGACTTCATCAACCAGAGCCCGGTGCGCGGCATGATCGACGGATTCACTGACGGCATGCAGGCGCAGGGGCGCGGCCGGCTGGCCCTGAAGCTGACGCTGCCCCTGCGGAACCTGAAGAACACAAAAGTCAGCGGCGCCTATCAATTCGTCAATAACCTGCTGGTGGTGCAGCCGGAATTCCCGTCGATGGAACAGGTCAACGGCCGCTTGGAATTCACCGAGGCGTCGGTTCGCATTCCCAATGCAACGGCGCAGTTTCTCGGCGGACCGTTGACGGTGTCCGCCGGTAGCCAGCGCGATGCGGCGGTAAGCATCCAGTTTCAGGGCAAGGTGAATTCGGATGCCGCCCGCCGTGCCGGTGGTAGTGAGTGGTTGCGTTATATCCGCGGTGCGACTGACTGGCGCGGTTCGCTGACCGTACGCAACAAACGAGTCGATTTTTCCGTTGATTCTTCGCTGCAGGGGCTCGCAGTCAATTTGCCGGCGCCGTTTGCGAAAACGGCCGCTGAAACCATGCCCCTTCGATTTGAGCGGCGGTTCACCGGCGCTCAGCAGGAGCGTATCGCACTGAGTATCGGCAGTTTGGGCAGCACGGTCATTCATCGCCGCACCGAAAACGGGAATACCCGCATTGAACGCGCCAACGTACGATTCGGCGAAGGCCCGGCGGCGGAACCTGATCGTCCCGGCATTGTGCTCGCGGGTGCGATCAAGGCGTTGGATATCGACGGCTGGCTGGCAGTGCTCGGTGAAGGTGGTCCGGGTCCAGGTGTGTTGCTGGCGACGGCGGATTTGCGCATCGGCGAACTGGAGTGGTTCGATCGCCGTTTTGCTGCGCTGGCGCTGACCGCGAGTCAGCAAGCTGGTGTCCTGCAATTGAACGCAAAGGGACGAGATGTTGAAGGAACGGCAACGTGGCGGGCGCAGGGTAAGGGGCGTCTGACCGCAAGGTTGCGGCGGTTGGCCTTGCCGGTGCGTGATGAGGCGCCGGCACCGCCTTCTGCAGCGGTTGCGGCGCCGGATGCAAAACCGCCGGAGTTGCCGGCGCTGGATGTGATCATTGAGGAGTTTCAGATTGGCGAACGTGCACTCGGCAAGCTCGAGCTGCAGGCGACACCGCAGCAGCGCGACTGGCGCATCGAGCGCCTGCGCTTGAGCAATCCCGACGGCACCCTGAATCTCGACGGTACCTGGCAGTCCTGGCTGACACAGCCTGCGACGCAGGTGAATGTGCGGCTGGATGTAGTCGACATCGGCAAGTATCTGACGCGGATCGGTTATCCGGAAGGGGTACGCCGGGGTACAGCGAAGATTGAAGGATCTCTGGTATGGGCGGGCAGCCCGCAGCGCATCGACTATCCGTCGCTGTCGGGTAATTTCGTGCTCGATGCGGGCAAGGGGCAGTTCGTCAAACTTGAACCGGGGATCGGCAAGCTGCTGGGGATCCTCAGCTTGCAGTCATTGCCGCGCCGGATATCGCTGGATTTCCGCGACATTTTCACCGAAGGTCTGGCCTTCGATGAGATTGTCGGAGCGGTCAAAGTCAACAAGGGTGTGGCGAGCACGGACAACCTGCGAATCAGCGGCCCGGCCGCGCGCATCGTTATGAACGGACAAGTGGATCTGGTAAAAGAAACCCAGAGTTTGCGCGTGAAGGTGAATCCCCAACTGTCTGACTCGGTATCGGTGGCTGGCGCACTGATCGGCGGTCCTGTCGCCGGTATCGCCGCGTTTGTCGCGCAGAAGCTGCTGAAAGATCCGCTGGACCAGATTGCTTCATACGAATACGACGTTACCGGCAGCTGGTTGGATCCGCAGGTTAACAAGGTGGAGCGTCAGCCGGTTCCGACGGTGCCGCAATGAAATGGCTTAATGCGGTGCTGTGGTTTGCCGCTGCGGGTAACGCTGCTTCTGCCGATCTTCCGCCCGAGTTGTGGGACCGTCCGCGCTCGGCGCAGGCGGTGATGGCGCAGCCGGCCGTTCGTCAGGCTGTGGCCACGCTGCAGACGCGCAGCGATGCCCGGCTGCTGATCGTCCATGGCGCGCGACCGGAGGCGCAGCTGCAGGCGGAGGAATTGCGGGCGTGGCTGGTGGCGCTTGCGGTGGAAAGCGCGCGCTTACAGTTGCGCGCAGATGCGTCGGCGGCGACGATACGGCTTGAATTGATCGACTGAGGGAGCAGGAAATGGGTACACGTTTGCGTTCCACAAGAACACAGCGCAAGGACAGTGGGCGCAGCGATGCCGCCGCGGTGCGCATTGCTGCGGTGCAGATGGCATCGGGTTCGCGCGTGGAATCGAATCTGAAGGAAGCGGCCTGGCTGATCGAGACTGCGGTCGAGCAGGGCGCGAAACTGGTCGCGCTGCCGGAATATTTCGGCATCATGGGCATGAAGGACACCGACAAGGTGTCGGTGCGCGAGGAATTCGGCAAGGGCCCGATCCAGGAATTTCTGTCGGAGACCGCGAAAAAACACGGCATCTGGATTGTCGGCGGCTCGGTGCCGCTGGTGGCCTCGTCGCCGAAAAAGGTGATGAATACCAGTCTGGTTTATGACGACAAGGGCAAATGCGTAGCCCGTTACGACAAGATCCATCTCTTCGGTTTCGAGATGGGTGATGAGCGTTACTCCGAAGAGACCACTATCGAGCATGGCAAAAAAGTCGTGGCCATTGATACGCCCTTCGGTCGCATCGGGCTGTCGATCTGTTATGACTTGCGTTTCCCGGAGTTATATCGGGCGATGGGGGAGGTCGACCTGATCCTTGTGCCGTCGGCGTTTACCGAAACCACCGGCAAGGCGCACTGGGAAACCTTGATCCGGGCACGCGCGATCGAGAATCTGGCCTATGTGCTGGCGCCCGCGCAGGGCGGGTATCATCTCAATGGCCGGGAAACCCACGGGGATTCGATGATTGTTGATCCCTGGGGTGTAATCCTCGACCGCCTGCCGCGCGGTTCCGGGGTAGTTGTCGCCGGGATGAATCGTGCCCATATACAGCGTCTGCGCCGGAGTTTGCCGGCGCTGAGTCATCGCACCCTTGGCATTAAATCCTGAAATACAAAGCAAGCATTTGTTTTTATTGAGAAAATAATGAAATCCGCGAATATATTCGAAACCGCCAGTGCGACCCTGCTGGCCCCCCATGCATTGGATGAGGGGCGTCTGCAGGCTGTGTTCGGGCAGATGATGGCCCACCGTGTTGATTACGCGGATCTGTATTTCCAGTACTCGCGCAGCGAGTCCTGGAGCCTTGAAGAAGGCATCGTCAAATCCGGCAGCTTCAATATCGATCAGGGAGTCGGCGTACGCGCGGTCAGTGGCGAGAAAACCGCGTTTGCCTATTCCGACGACATCAGTTTCAATGCGCTGCAATCGGCGGCGCAGGCGACCCGCGCGATTGCGCGTCAGGGTGGTGAAGGCCGCACCGGGATTGCACGCCAGGGCGAGTTGCGTACGCTATACGCGCCGCAGGATCCGCTGGCCAGTCTTGGCGCGCCGGAAAAAGTGGCATTGCTGGAGAGGCTGGAGCGCATCGCCCGGCGTATTGACCCGCGGGTGACGCAGGTCATGGCCGCGCTGGCCGGTGAATACGAAGTGGTGATGGTGGCGCGCAGCGACGGTATGCAGGCCGCCGACGTGCGGCCGCTGGTGCGTCTGTCGCTGCAGGTGATTGTTGAAGCGGACGGTCGTCGAGAGCAGGGCAGCGCCGGCGGCGGCGGCCGTTTTGATTACGGCCATTTCACCGAGGACGTGCTGAACGATTATGCGCAGAAAGCCGTGCATCAGGCGTTGACCAATCTGGAGGCGCGTCCGGCCCCGGCGGGTACGATGACCGTTGTGCTCGGACCAGGCTGGCCCGGCATTCTGCTGCACGAGGCGGTAGGTCACGGCCTTGAGGGCGATTTCAACCGCAAGGGCACATCGGCATTCAGCGGTCGTGTCGGCGAACGGGTTGCCGCGCCCGGTGTGACGGTGGTTGATGACGGCACCATCGCGCACCGCCGCGGTTCACTCAACGTCGATGATGAAGGCAATCCGACCCAGCATAACGTGCTGATCGAGGACGGCGTATTGCGCGGTTACATCCAGGATTCACTGAATGCCCGCTTGATGAGCGTCGCGCCCACCGGTAACGGACGCCGCGAGTCGTACGCCCATGTGCCGATGCCGCGCATGACCAACACCTATATGCTCAACGGCAACCGGGATCCGGCGGAAATCATCGCTTCAGTGGATCGCGGCCTTTATGCGGTGAACTTCGGCGGCGGTCAGGTCGATATCACCAGCGGCAAGTTCGTGTTTTCGGCCTCCGAGGCCTTCATGATCGAAAACGGCAAGCTGACCTATCCGGTGAAGGGTGCCACGCTGATCGGCAACGGTCCGGATGCACTGACCCGGGTATCGATGATCGGCAACGACATGCGTCTGGATCCGGGTGTCGGCACCTGCGGCAAGGAAGGCCAGAGCGTGCCGGTCGGAGTCGGCCAGCCGACCCTGCGCATTGACGGCCTGACGGTCGGCGGCACTCTATAGCCGCGCTGCAGGGAACGTCAGGATTCGTTTATAATGCATTGATTATATGGAAAGTTAAGGATAGTGATGCTGCACCGTACTGATGATCTGCGGATCAAGGAAATCAAGGAACTGGCGCCGCCGACCCACCTGCTGCGCGAATTCCCTTTGAGTGAAAAAGCGGCGGACTCCACGTTCGAGGCCCGCCAGGACATCCATCGCATCATCCACGGCGCGGACGACCGCATGCTGGTGATCATGGGGCCCTGCTCGGTGCACGACGTGAAGGCGGCCAAGGAATACGCCGGCAAACTGCTCGAAGCGAAAAAGAAATACGCTGCCGACCTGCTTGTGGTTATGCGCGTGTACTTCGAAAAACCGCGCACAACAGTGGGCTGGAAGGGGCTGATCAACGATCCCAACCTCGATGGCAGCTTCCGCATCAACGAGGGTCTGAAAATCGCCCGCGAACTGCTGCTGGAACTGAATGAAAGCGGCATGCCGGTCGGTTGCGAATTCCTCGACATGATCACGCCGCAGTACATCGCCGATCTGGTGTCATGGGGCGCGATCGGCGCGCGCACGACCGAATCTCAGATTCACCGTGAACTGGCTTCGGGGCTGTCCTGCCCGGTCGGTTTCAAGAACGGCACTGACGGCAATATCAAAATCGCCGTCGACGCGATCCGCGCGGCGCAGGCGCCGCATCATTTCCTGTCGGTCACCAAGGCCGGCACATCGGCCATCGTGTCGACGACAGGCAACGAGGATTGTCACGTGATCCTGCGCGGCGGCAAGGCGCCGAACTACGACGCGGCCAGTGTGGATGCGACGGGGCGCAGCCTCGCCGAAGCCGGCATCCCGGCACGCATCATGATCGACTTCAGTCACAGCAACAGCAGCAAGAAACCGGAAAAACAGGTTGATGTCGCACAGGATGTCGCCAATCAGGTTGCCAACGGCGATGACCGCATTTTCGGCGTGATGGTGGAAAGCCACCTCAAGGCCGGCCGTCAGGACCTGGTGCCCGGCAAACCGCTTGCCTACGGCGTCAGCATCACCGACGGCTGCATTGGCTGGGATGAAAGCCGCGGCGTGTTGGAAGCACTGGCGGAAGGTGTGCGCAAACGCCGGCTCAAGGCCGTGGCCAAGGATTAGCCGGGAATTCACAAGGTGACATGAGCGAAGAAAACTTCACAGCAACAGACCGCGGCAACCTCGAGAAGCTCGAGCGCGTGGGTGCCGGTACGGCTATTGCCAGTGAGATTTTCGGCCTCGTCGGCAAGTCCCAGTTTTTCACCGAATTTTCCAGGGAAGACATCTCCACGCTGGCCGGCTATATGGAGGTGTATCGCGCCCAGCCCGGAGAGATCATCATCCGCGAGAGCGATGAGGGTGATTTCATGGTTCTGATCGTGGATGGTGAAATCGACATCCTGAAAAAAAGCCAACGTGCCGAGCAGCAGCACATGACCAGCGCCGGACCCGGTATGACGCTCGGTGAAATGTCGATGATCGACGGCGAGCCGCGTTTCGCCACCTGCATGGCTTCGCAGCCGACCACTTTCGCGGTTCTGACCCGCGACAATATGGCGAAAATCATTCTTGATCATCCCAGCCTCGGTTCCAAGATCCTGGTGAAGATGGTGACCATGCTGTCGTTGCGGCTGCGCCAGACCAGCGGGCGCTTGCTGCGGATGATGGAAGAAGTCCGCTAGTCATCCGCTTCAATACCTCAAGTCGCGATCCGCGCAGTTCATGAAGTGTTTCGTGATCCCGGCCGTCCGCCGCATTGCCGTCATCTTGCTGTTGATGACCCCGTTCGCGCCTTATGCGCAGGCCGATCCTGTCAATGCCATCGATGCCCGCGGCACGACGCTGCGCCTGCCGCACCCTGCACAGCGCATCGTCACGCTGGCGCCCAATCTGACGGAGTTGGTTTTTGCTGCCGGCGCCGGTGACCAGCTGGCCGGCGTTGCCCGCTTCAGCGATTACCCGTCGGCGGCGCGCCGGCTGCCGGTGGTCAGTGATGCGGTGCAGGTCGATCTCGAGCGTCTGCTGGTGCTTCGTGCTGATCTGGTGCTGGCTTGGCAGGGTGGCACGCCCCCGGATGTGATCGCGCGACTGGAACGCGCCGGACTGCCGGTTTTTGTGGCCGGCGCTTCGAGTCTTGATGACATCGCACGCAATATCACGGCAATTGCCCAAGTGGCCGGTACGACTGCTGCCGCCGCACCGGCGCGCGCAGCTTTTGATGCCGATCTTCGAGCGCTGCGCGCGCGCCGCCACGAGGGAGCGCCGGTGCGGGTGTTTTATGAAATATGGGGCCGGCCGCTGATGACGGTGAACAAGGCGCACCTGATCAGCGAAATCATCACGCTGTGCGGCGGCGTCAATGTGTTTGCCGGACTGGGGGCGCTGACGCCGGAAGTATCACTTGAGTCGCTGCTCGCAGCGCGACCCGATATCGTGCTCGGCGGCAGCTCTGCGGATACTCCGGCAGCTTTTGCCGCGCGCTGGGCGGCCTTGCCGCCGCCGTTCAATGGCTGGACAGCGCGTCATCTGCCGGCTGATCTGATACAGCGGCCGACGCCGCGTATTGTGGAGGGGGCGCGCCGGTTGTGCGCCCACCTTGACGCGGTGCGGGGTGTGGGGCGCTGAGACGGTTGCGGCTGACGTTCAGCCCGGTTTGCGGCCCTGCTGCCAGTGCACATCACTGCCGCCGCCGGCGCGGTTGAGCACGCGCGCCAGCACAAACAGCAGATCGGACAGCCGGTTCAGGTATTGCGCCGGCAGAGTCTGTAATTCTTCATTTTGCCGCAGGCTGACCAGCGTGCGTTCTGCACGCCGGCATACCGTGCGTGAGACATGCGCCAGCGCCGCGGAACGGCTGCCGCCGGGGAGGATGAATTCGCGCAGCGGTGGCAGGTCGGTATTGAAGCGTTCGATCAGGCCGTCGATGCGGGCGAGGTGGGCTTCACTGACCAGCGTGTGGCCCGGCAGGCTCAGTTCGCCGCCGAGATCAAACAGGTCGTGCTGTATGCCGACCAGCGCTTCGCGAACCGCGTCGGGCATCGTCTCGGTGAGCAGCAGGCCGATATTGCTGTTGAGTTCATCGACGTCGCCCATGGCGGCGACCCGTGGCTGATCCTTGGTGATGCGTTCGCCGGAAGACAGTCCGGTACTGCCGTCGTCGCCGGTGCGGGTCACAATTTTGGAAAGCCGGTTAGCCATTGGGAAAATCCTGAAGGGAGTCGCATTATAAGCGCGCCCGTGCATGTCGCGGGGGTGCGTGTTAATCTGATTCTGCAGCCATCAAGATGCCGGCATCGGACGAATGAGGAGGCCCGTATGTTCAAGCACGTGCTGATCTATACCGACGGATCCAAGCTGTCGCGCAAGGCCCTTGTCACCGGTATCAAAATTGCCAAAATGGCTTCCGGGCGCATCACCCTGCTCTATGTGCTGCCCCGTCTGGACCCGATGATTTTTGCCGAAGGCTACGTACCGGAGCCCGAGTGGATGGACAACTACGAGAGCACAGCGCGTGACAGTGCCAAAGCCTATATTGAGCGGGCGGAGATACAGGCGTCAAAATCCAGTGTGACTTGCAGTTCGCGTCTCGTGGCTGCCGACCGGCCATACAAGGAAATCATCGCGACAGCGCGTTCACGCAATTGTGATGCCATTGTCATGCCTTCGCGCGGGCGCAAGGGATTGACCGCGGCTCTGCTCGGGAGTGAAACCATGGAAGTGTTGACGCGCTGTACGCGGCCAGTGATTGTTGTCCGCTGAAATAATTCAAGTATTTGATTTAATTTAATTTTCTGCGGCAGAGTCTTTGAGTTGCGGAAAATAAATCGCGTTGAATTCCGGGTCCTGCAGCGCATCGGCAATGGCCTGCAGGGCATGGTCTTCGGTGCGGTGAAAATGCTGTGAACCGATGATGTCCCGCAGCCCGGTGTTTTCCATCACGCTCAACACCTGACGTTTTAAACCGCTGAACACCAGGGCAACGCCGTTGTCGCGCAGGCGATGTGCGAGGTGGCGGATCATTTCCTCACCCGAGGCGTCGAGTTCATTGATGGCGTCGCCGACGATCAGGATGTGGCGCGCCTGCGGATGTCGAGCGACCTGTTCGAGAATGACGTCTTCGAAGTAGGGTACGTTGGCAAAAAACAGTGAGCCGTCGTAACGGATGGCGATCAGTTTTTCGCTGGTCGGCAGATTGAACAGCTGCGCATCACGCAGCGTGCCGTCGGCGTGCCGCCCGAGCACGGCAACGCGGGGTCGCATGGTGCGGTACAGATAAAGAATGATTGCCAGTGCAGCGCCGACGAGAATGCCGTTGTCGAGATGCGGCGCGAAGCTCAGTGTGGCGACGAATGTGACGATGGCGGCGATGCCGTCATGACGGTGCGCCTGCCAGGCGTGACGGATCGCGCTGAAATTCACCAAATTCGCCACTGCCAGTATGATGATCGCGGCGAGCGCAGCTTGGGGCAGGTGGTACAGCAGCGGTGTCAGCAGCAGCAGCGTCACAAGGACGATGAAGCCTGCGACTACCGACGAGAGCCCGGTCATCGCCCCCGTCGCGAGATTGACTGCGGAGCGCGAAAAGGAGCCGCTGACCGGGAAGGCCTGGAAAAGGCTGCCGACGATGTTGGCCAAACCCTGGCCGATCAGTTCCTGGTCGGGATCTATGCGCTGCTTGGTGCGTGTCGCCATCGACTTGGAAATGGAGATGGCTTCCATGAAGCCGACCAGCGCTATGATCAGTGCGGTCGGCAGCAGCTTCAGTAGCGTGTCCCATTTCAGCTGCGGCAGCGCCGGCTCGGGAATACCCGCGGGAATGCTGCCGACCACTTCGCCGCCGCCACTCAGCAGTATGCGGCCGTTGTCGATTTTCGAGATTATCCAGCGGCGGCCGTCGGTCTGTACGCCGGTGGGAACAGTACCGGCGAGCTGGAATTCGGTGGCGGCCGTTTCCTGGACACCGGTAAAACGCAGGCGCCGCACCTCGGTAAAACGCAGGCGCCGTTCGGCCTCGACGGTACGCAGTTCCAGACGAAGAAATTCCAGGTCGGCATTGAGCATGATCAACCGCGGATGATCAGTGCCGTCGCTGGCGGTCAGTGCGCCGATTTCAGCGGATTTTTCAGTGACCTCGGCGCGCAGTTCGCCGCTGCGCAGTGTCAGCGCTGACAATGAGTCGATGACGTTGCGGACCTGATGATCGCGGAACAGTGTGGCGTCGACTGAAGTATTGCGTTCGAAATCGGTGGCCCAGCTCAGGGCGGTGGTGATCGCTACCGCAATCAGCACGCCGGGCCACAGCGGGCGGTAACGCCGTACCGCAATCATCACCGCCAGCGCGAGTAACCCCATCGCCAGCGTCGGCCAGTGGGTATCGCCAATGCGCAGCAGCACATCCCAGACGTCGGCGAGGAAGCGGTCGGAGCGGGCGCTGTGCACACCGAGCAGTTTGTTGAACTGAGACAGCGCGATAATGATCGCCGCGGCATTGGTGAAACCGACAATCACCGGGTGCGACAGGAAGCTGACGATCGCGCCGAGGCGGAATAGACCCATCGCCAGCTCCATTAGTCCGATCATCAGCGCCAGCAGGATGGCGAGTGCGATGAACTGCTCGGTGCCGGGGGCGGCGAATTGCGCCAACGCCGATCCGGTTAGCAGGGAGACCATCGCCACCGGACCGGTGGCAAGCTGATGGGAGGAGCCCCACATTGCGCCGATGATTACCGGCAGAAAGGCTGCATACAGTCCGTAGTAGGCCGGCATGCCAGCCAGTTGAGCGTAAGCCATTGACTGCGGGATCAGCACCATAGCCACCGTAGCGCCGGCTATCGCGTCGGCGCGAAGTGTCTGACGCTGCAACGGCAACCAGCGCAGGAAAGGAAGCAGCTTGTGGCTGAGCTTCATAAGGATTCGGTTCTCTTTGTAATGTCTGGCAGTCGGTCGTGGTATTCGCGGAATAAGCGCAGCTTGCTACTCCGGCAGGTGGCTGTTTGAAGCTTCGGATAAATCTCGGTGGTTGCTTCGCAGGCCAAGTGCCAGCTGGAACCGAAGAGGGCGGCAATGACGACCGGAATCATCGCCGCATACAAGCCGTATTCGGGAGGCATGCCGGCAATGATCGCGAAAGCCACGCCCTGCGGGATCACGACCACAGCACCGGTCAGACCGGCAATCATGTCGGCGCGCAGAGTCCCGCGGTCGACGCGCGGCCACCATTGCAGGAACGGAAAAAACCGTCGTGCAAATGCCTTGAATTCCGGTGCGGAGAGGGATGGCGACTTCAATGGGATTCCCGATGCGACTGCACGGATTATCGGGCATCGCCGTATCGAGCGACAATCAGCTTATTTTGCTGGGCAATCAGCGAAACTTTTGGGCTATAATCTGCGCCCTGCAAGGTCCCAAATTCTAAGGAAGATCGCCCTCATGAAACGGTTATCCGCAATTGCCTTCGGGCTGGCCGTGCTGACGCCCGGCCTGGTGCAGGCTGCTGACGCAGTGCCGGCCGCCGCCAAGGACAAGGTTTCGATGTGCATCGGCTGTCATGGTATCCCAGGTTACAAGACTGCTTTTCCGGTGACCTACAACGTGCCGAAACTCGGCGGCCAGCATGCTGCCTATATCGTCAAGGCGCTGCAGGGTTACAAGAATGGTGACCGTTCGCACCCGTCGATGCGCGCCATCGCGGCTGGTCTCAGCGAACAGGATATGGCCGATGTTGCGGCTTACTACTCAGCGCCTGCCGTGCAGGCTGCGGCGAAATAAGGGGCGATGATGATCAAGAAAATGATTCTGGCAGCCGGTTGTGTCGCACTGCTCGCCGGTGGTTTTGCCAACGCTGCGAATCCCGCTGCCGGCAAGGAAAAAGCCAAGAGCTGCGCGGCCTGCCACGGACCCGACGGCAACAGCGCTGCTCCGGATTTCCCGCGCCTCGCCGGCCAGCACTATGACTATCTGGTCAAGTCCCTGTCTGATTACAAGGCCGGTGAACGCAAAAACGCGATCATGGCACCGCAGGCTGCCAATCTGTCCAAGCGTGACATCGAAGACCTGGCCGCTTATTTCTCGCAGCAGCAGGGGCTTGTGGTCAAATACTGATCGCCGGATTTCTGCCGCAAAAAACCGCGTCCTGATGGCGCGGTTTTTTTATGTCTTTGACGGGGTCTTGCCGCGAAACTCGCAGAGATCGCGGATCAGACAGTCGCCGCAGTGCGGATTGCGTGCGACACAGACATAACGGCCGTGCAGGATCAACCAGTGGTGAGCGTGCTGCCTGAATTCGTCGGGGGTGAATTTCAGTAGCTTCTGTTCTACAGCCAGCGGGTCCTTCCCCGGCGCCAGCCCGGTGCGATTGGAAATACGGAAGATATGCGTATCGACGGCGATGGTCGGTTCGCCGAAGGCGATGTTCAGCACTACATTCGCGGTTTTGCGGCCGACACCCGGCAACGCTTCCAGCGCCTCTCGGTCCCGCGGTACTTCGCCACCGTGCTGTTCCAGCAGAATCCCGCAGGTGGCGATGATGTTTTTGGCCTTGGTGCGATAGAGGCCGATGCTTTTGATGAAGGACTCGAGTCCGGGGACACCCAGCTTGTGCAATGCCCGCGGCGTATTGGCTTTTTTGAATAGCGGCCCGGTGGCCCGGTTGACGCTTTTGTCGGTGGCCTGTGCAGAAAGAATCACCGCTACCAGCAGTTCAAAAGGCGATGCATATTCAAGCTCGCCGCGCGGTTCGGGATTGGCGTCGCGAAAACGTTCGAAAATGGCGCGGCGGCGGGCGGAGTTCATGGTATTCCGGATTTTATATGGGGTGCAGGCCTGGTGATTATAATGGCCGTTGGAAAACCGGAGTTTCCGATGCTGTCTTTTGCGATGCGTTGCCGTTGTGTTCTGGTCCTGTGTTGCCTCTGGGCGGGGCTGACGGCCGCCCATGCCGAGCCGGTGACGCTGGAGCGGGACAGCGTGTTGCGCAGTGAACCGCGCGTCGATTCCGCTGCTGTGAGCAGTTTGCCCAGCGGCAGTACCGGTGACGCGCTGGCGCGTCAGGGCGCCTGGGTGCAGATCCGTTCAGGCAGCGTGAAGGGCTGGCTGTATTCATTCAACGTGCGTTTCGGTGCCGCCGCAGGTTCCGGTGACGGAGTGGGTTCGGTGCTCGGTCGGGTGTTTGGTCCGCGTCAGCGTGTCAGTGTCACCAGCACCATCGGCATCCGCGGTCTGGATGAGGAAGACCTGAAACAGGCCCGGTTCGACGAAAGCCAGGTCCGTCTGCTCGACAGTTTTGCCGCTACGCGGGAACAAGCGGCGTCTCACGCCGGCGCTGCCGGCCTTGGAGCGACGCGGGTCGACTATTTGGATGAGTCTTCCGGGAATCGTCCATGATCAGGCTGAATGTGATTCTTGCGCGCACTCTGCTGGCTGCCTTCCTGAGCAGCGTTGCCGTGATGGCGCAGGCGCAGGGCATTGATCTGAACCGGTTGTTCAGTATCGGCCGTGAAGCGCTGACGGCGGTTGCCGGTGTCAGCGAGCAGGACGAGCAGGCCATGGGCCGCGAAATTGCCGGACGCATGCTCGGTGCAGCGCCGTTGGTCAATGATGCTGCCCTGCAGGCTTACGTCAACCGCGTGGGCCGCTGGATTGCACAGCAGAGCGAGCGCCCGGATCTGCCTTGGCGTTTTGCAGTGATCGATACGGCATCGATCAATGCGTTTGCGGCGCCCGGCGGTTATGTGATGTTGACCCGCGGCCTATATGACATTCTCGACAGCGAGGCGCAATTGGCCGGTGTGCTGGCCCATGAAATCGGTCATGTCGTGAAGCGCCACCATGTCACGGTGATGCAGAAAAGTGCCGCGCTGTCGGCCGGTTCACAAATCGCGCAGCGCGACAACCGTTCTGCGATGATCAATAACATGATCGGTACCGGTGCCGAAGTCTTTGCGCGCGGCCTCGACAAGAGTGCGGAATATGAGGCCGATGCCGTCGGCGTTGTGCTGGCGGCGCGCGCCGGTTATAACCCCTTCGGTCTGGTCGATGTGCTGCACAAGCTGGCGGCGCGCGGTGCCGGGGATAATTCGATGGCGCTGCTGTTCAAGACCCACCCGTTGCCCGGCGACCGGCTGGCGCAACTGGGTGAATTGCTGACGCCCAATCTGGCGCGCCTGCCTCCAGGTCGTGAACCGGATCTGCACCGTGTTGCGGCTGGTGCCGGCAACCCGCGTGCTGCGAAGCCTTTACCGGCCGAAGGTGCGCGCGGACTGGCAGCACAACCGGCGCAACCTGCCGCACCGCAACCGGCGCAGCAGCCTCAGAATGTACCGGCGCTGGATCCCATGCAGTTGCTGCGCGGCATTCTTGGCCGCTGAAGCGGCGGCGCAGGATTTCCTCAGGGTTTACGGCTGGCCAGACGTTCCTTCGCCCGTGCCAGAGCCTTGTCGATGATGGCCTTTTTGCGTGCTGCGGCGGCGCTGGCAGCACGGTCGCGTCGCAGTTGCTCGCGCTCTGCAAGACGCCGCTGGTGGGTATTGAAACGTTCGCGCAGTCGTGGCGCATCAATGCGCTGCTGATGACGATCACGGCCGGCCCCGGTCGATTCAATAACAATGCAGTCGACGGGGCAGGGCGGCAGGCACAGGGCGCAACCGGTGCATTCGGCGGCAATAACGGTGTGCATCAGCTTGCGCGCACCGATGATGGCGTCCACCGGGCAGGCGGCCAGGCATAGTGTGCAGCCGATGCATTCATTCTCTTTGATCCGCGCTACTGCCGGTGGTGTGCTGAGGCCATGCCTGGTGTTCAGCGGTAGCGTCGTGATGCCGAGCAGTGCAGAGATTTCCGCGATGACTTCGTTGCCGCCCGGCGGGCACTGGTTGATCGCGGCTGTCCCGGCGGCAACGGCTTCCGCATATGGGCGGCAGCCTGAGTAGCCGCACTGGCCGCATTGCGTCTGCGGCAGCAGGTCGTCAATCGCGTCGGCTGAAGCGGCAGATCGGTTCATGTCGGAGCGAGTGTTTGAAAAAACAGGCCTGGCGTGCGTCAGCGCCGGTGGATTGCGTCCACACAGTCGCCGACCAATCCCGGTCCGGCATAGACCAGGCCCGTATACAGCTGTACCAGGCTGGCGCCGGCAGCGATGCGTTGCGCGGCATCTGTGCCGTTCATGATGCCGCCGACGCCGATCACGGGAATCGCGCCGGCGAGTTTGGCGGTGAGTTTGGCGGTGACTGCCTGCGCCTGTGTTGTCAGCGGTGCGCCGCTGAGTCCGCCGGCTTCGTTGCCGTGGGGCAGTTGCGCAACCGCGTCTCTGGCCAGCGTGGTATTGGTGGCGATGACTGCATCGATGCCGTGGCTGATCAGCAGATCGGCGATGACGTTGATCTGGGTGTCATCGAGGTCCGGTGCGATTTTCAGCGCCAGCGGTATCCGCTTGCCGTGTTGTTGGGCGAGAAGCTCTCGTTCCTGCTTCAGCGCGCCGAGCAGCTGGCCGAGTTCATCCGACTGTTGCAGTTGGCGCAGGTTCTTGGTGTTCGGCGAGGAGATGTTGACGGTAATGTAGGTGGCGCTGGTGTAGACCTTGCGCAGGCAGATCAGGTAATCGTCAGCGGCGCGTTCGATCGGCGTGTCGAAATTTTTGCCGATGTTGATGCCGAGTACGCCGCGATAGCTGGCGCGTTTGACATTGGCCAGCAATGCGTCGACGCCGTTGTTGTTGAAACCCATACGGTTGATGACCGCGTGCGCTTCGGGCAGGCGGAACATGCGCGGCCGCGGGTTGCCGGGCTGCGGGCGTGGCGTGATGGTGCCGATTTCGAGGAAGCCGAAACCGAGCGCGGCCATCGCATCAATGTAGTCGCCGTTTTTGTCGAGGCCTGCGGCCAGTCCTACCGGATTCGGAAATTCAATTCCCATCACGCGGCAGGGCATCGGACTTACGCGGGATACGCAGGAGCGCAATATGCCGGTGCGCGCAGCGATTTGCAGCGACTCCAGCGTCAGGTGATGGGCGGATTCGGCATCCAGCGAGAACAGCAGGGGTCTGATCAGGGTATACATGCCCCTATTGTACCGACCCCGCCGCACCCCGGAGCATCGATAAATAATCTATTTAAAACAAATAGTTATTAACTTCGTCCGAATCAACGGTCATGATCCGGATCCGCGGAGCAGGCGCCGCGCTGCAGCGGCCTGTTTGCTGATGGCAGCGCTGACGGCGCCAGGCAGCAATGCATTGAGTCGCACCGCCAGCTTTTCCGGCCAACCGATATAAATTTCATCCCGGTCATGCACGATGGCCTCGAGGATGATGGCGGCGACGGTTGCCGGATCATCGACGGCGGAGCCGCTTTCAGCCGATACTTTGTAAAGCATGTCGGAATTGAATGCTGTGCGCGTGGTGCGCGGGGCTACATAGGTGACGCCGACGCCGGTTCCCGACAGTTCGCGGCGCAGCGCCTCGGAGAAGCCGCGCAGCGCGAATTTGCTCGCCGAGTAGGCGGCAAAGTGAGGAAAGCCGATCGAACCCAGTATCGAGCCGACGTTGACGATACGCCCGTAACCCGCGCTGAGCATGCGTGGCAGCACAGCGCGCGTCAGCAGGAGCGGCGCGGTGATGTTGGTGTTGATCAAGTTGTCGATTTCGGCCGGATTTTCCTGAGCGTATTCACCGAAGCTCGAAACACCGGCGTTGTTAATCAGCAGGTCGATACCGCCAAGACGCGCCGCGGCTGACAATAGCAGCGGCTCGTGGCGCTCGGGCAGACTCAGGTCTTCCGGCAGCGTCAGCGCATATCCGCCGGCGTGGACGATTTCACGTGCGACTTCCGACAGTCTTTTTTCGTTGCGTCCGACCAGTACCATTTTCGCGCCCTGCGCGCCCAGAGCCAGCGCAAGGCTGCGGCCAATGCCGCTACCGGCGCCGGTCAGTACGGTGCGGCATCCATTGAGGTTCATGCGCATTTCCTTGCGTGTTCCGTATTGCGCATGCTGATCACATCGAGTCCGCGGAAGACATCACCATAGAGACGGTAGAACACTTTGGCGCCGTGCAGCAGTGCTGCGCGATCATCCGCATCGGTCAGTTTGTTGACCAGGGTGGCGTAAAAGCGGGTGTGTTCCTGGTCCAGTGCACCATGGGAGGTCAGGTAGCTGAAGGCTTGCGGCGGGAGTTTCAGGGATTTTTTCAGGGCGTCCGCTGCGTGCAGCGCAACGGCGGTGCTTGTGCCTTCCAGAACCAGCACCATTCCCAGAAAGCTGACCGGATTGCCTCGGGCAATAGTGTCGTAGGCGTAGGAGACCAGCATTTCGGCGGGCAGGCCGGGACGGCCGTGGCGTACTGCCTCAGCGTCTGCGCCGCAAGCACGGATATCGTTGAGTATCCATTCCTGATGTCCGGTTTCTTCGCTGACATATTCGCCCATCGCTGCTCGCAGCCATTCAAGCCGTTCGGGGATGCGCGCGCCGCAGGCCATCAGCAGGGGGACGGTGTGTTTGACGTGATGGTAGGCCTCGGTGAGGAAAGCGACGTAATCGGCGAGTTGCAGTTTGCCGGCGGCACCATCCTGGATGAACGGAATGGAAAGGAGCTCGCCGCGATCGTGTTTGGTCGCGGCTAGAAGTTGGTCATGAAAGTTCACAGGAATGCTCCAAGTAGAGTTGATCGATGATGGTTGTGTAGCGTTTGGCGATCACCGTGCGGCGCAAGCGGCCGTTGGTCGTGAGTTCGCCGTTCCCGCTGGTAAAGGGTTCCTGCGCGGGCAGCCAACGGCTCACCTGCGCGTAACCCGGCAGATTGGTGTTTGCCGCAGTAATCGCATCGGTGACTGATTGCGCTGTGGCACCGGCAGCCGGCACGATAACCGCAGTGTTCCAGGGGCGCGCTTCGCCGTGTACCCAGGCTTGATCGATGGCCGGTTGCAGGGTCAGTTCGCTTTCCACCCAATCCGGGGAAACATTGCGTCCGAATGCGGTGATGAAAATGTCTTTTTTCCGACCGGTCAGGTGTAGGAACCCATCGGCGTCGAGATGACCGAGGTCGCCGGTGGGCCAGACAGCTCCTGATCGGGCATGGTCTCCGGCATAACCCAGAAAGCCCGCTCCGCCGACCAGGATCTCGCCGTCTTCAGAAAAATCGATGTGAACATGCGGTAGCGGCCGACCGACGCTGCCGGGCCGGCGGCTGTCCGCGGTGTTCAATGCAACGACGGATGCGCACTCCGACAGTCCATAACCTTCGAATACCGGAAGCGCCAGTTGCGCAGCACGATCCAGCAGCAGCGGTGAAACGCGGGCGCCGCCGACGGCAAGGAAACGCAGGTGTTGCGGACGCGGCACCCCGCTCCCTATGGCTGCCAGCACTGCCTGCAGCATCTGCGGGATCATTATCGCCGTGGTGGCATGCGCTGTATCCAGCATGCGGGCAATGATGGAGCCGTAGTTTCCGGGAATGGCCGATGCGTCGCTGTCCTGACGTCCGGCGGAAGGCATCACGCATGCTCCCGAAAGCAGCGGGGCATAAACACCGCCGATATTTTCAAGCAGCGTGGCGAGCGGCAACAGGCAGAGATGGCGGTCTTCCGGTGTCATCCGTGTCGCTGCGGCGAGGGCTCGCGCCACGTTTTCCATCAGCGTCGCGGAAAGGCAGACGCCCTTGGGTGTTCCGGTTGTGCCTGATGTGTAGGTAATCTTCGCGGTGTCCGGCGGCAGCAGTGCGGGCTCGATGGAGAGCCTGAACCGGGCGATTCTGTCGCCTGCAAGATCAAGGTCGCTATGGCGGACCGCGCCGATTGACTGCTGGCTCAGCTGGGCTTCATAAAAATCAGGTCGATCGGTCAGCAGCCAGCCGGCTCCGGCATCGCGTAGCGCGTGAGCCTGTTGGGAGGGCGTGAAAAACGGAGGTAATGGCAGGCAGGGTTTTGCGCAGGCCAGTATTGCAAGATCGCTGATCACCCAGGCCGTGCTGTTTTCGATACCAATGGCGATGGCGCCGCGATCATTGCTGTCAATCTCCGCCGATGCTGTGAGAACGGCAGCATGTAATCCGGCATAGTCGATTACCGTCCGGCCACTGCGTACGGCGGGTCGTTGCGGATGCGCAAGGGCATGCGCAGCAATTGCTGCAATCAGCGGCTGCAAGGCCGGTTACCCAGTGCGTTAAAGGCGGCCTCGACGCTGACCGCGGTGACCAGCGGTTTCTGGTCGTAGTAACTGCCCCAGGAAGCGCTGCTGCCTTCGGGAAGCCTGTCGGCGCTGGCTGCCGCCATGGTCACCAAGGGAATGCCCAGACGCAGAAAATTGTTGCGCAAGGCCGGGACTGCGCTGAATACCGCCCACTCCATCCCTATGTCATGCAGATGCAGGGTCAGCCAGCAGACCAGGTGGCGTGCGTACCCTGGACGTGAAATCGACAGATTGCCGATCTCAATGAGCGTCCGGCGTTCGGCCGGCATTCCGGTGATCTCGCCCAGAACAGTTTCTACCGGGCCTTCCAGATACTGTTCAAGGAACATCGATTCGCTTGCCGCTTTGCGCAATCCGCAGGCAGCTGCCAACGCGCCATTGTCGTAAAGACCCATCAACTCAGGCATGAATTCGCTGATTCGGGCGCCGTAGGCTTTGAGGAACTGCGCTGCAATGAATTCTTCGGCCGCATCGCGTTGCTTGCCCTTGATCCGTTCAAAGCGCCAGCGCTCGGCGGCGGAGTCTGCGGATCCGGCCGGGAAATGTCCGCCGTGAATGGGTTGAAACTGCGCGGTCACGGGCCATTGGGCCGGCCGTTCGCTGCGCAGTGCGGGGTGCGGGCTTGTCGTCAGTAGTGATTGCATGCCCGCATCGTAGCGGCGGCCCTGTCAGGGAGTTGTGTACACCCCGTGAAGAATTTGTGAGGAAACGCCGCCGCGACCGGAAATCAGGGCAAAGTCAGGCGAAAGGTGGTCCCTTTGGCGGGGGTGCTGTCGACGTCAATGATCCAGCCATGGAGGTCGCAGACACGCTGGACAATGGCAAGACCGAGACCGAAGCCGTCGCCATGACTGCTGCCCCTGTGGAACCTGCCGAAGATACGGGGCAGCTGGGCGGGATTGATGCCGATGCCGGTGTCGGAAACAACGAGGCATTTGTTTTCAAGGCTGACGCTGACCCGACCGCGTTCGGTGTAGGTAAAAGCATTGCGCAGCAGATTGGTGATGACGATGTCCAGCGCATGGCGGTTAAGCGTGAACACGGTATCTGCGGGAACGAGGTTCTGGAATTCCACCGGTTTGGCGGCAACTTCCGCCAGCAGGGGCTGCGCGGCATCATTGATGCAGGATGCAATGGAGACTCTGTTCTTGATGCCAGCGGTCTCGGCCCTGGCCAGAAACAGCAGCATTTCAATCTGGCCGGTCATGCGTTCGGCGGCTGCGCCGATCGCTGCAATCCGCGCACGGGTTTTTTCGGGGAGCCCGGTTTCGCTTTCCAGAAGCTCGCAACTGGTGCGGATGACGGTCAGCGGCGTGCGCAATTCGTGGCTGGCATTGCCGGTGAATTCCTGTTCCCGTTCGATCATGTTACGGATGCGTGATTGGTACTGGTCGAAGGCGATGGCCAGCGTAGCGACTTCGGGTGACTGGCCGGGCTCGAGTAGCGGCGCACGCGGGGCGCCCGGGTCCATGGAGGCGACGCGCGATGACAGCAGGGAAATCTGTCGCGTGATCAGTCCTGCCACCCAGTAGCCGAGGGTTGCGGAAATTAAGGTCACTGCGGCCAGCGAAAAATACAGCAATTGCCTGAACTGCTGCTCACGGAGTTCGTGGGGTCCCGCGTCATAGGCGACGATGAAGCGGGTGCCGTCAACTTCTCGCACAGCCACATGCAGTTCTTCGTTGTCCACCATCACTTCGTGATGTCCGATCGGAAGGTCCCGGAGTCCGGCCGGTACGCGTGTCAGATCGTTTTTGCTGCGTATGATGAAATATTCCAGGTTCGGTCCCGGCGCACTAACCGCCATATTGGGGTTTTCGAGGTGATGACGGACCAGAAATACCATTTCCTCATTGACGATCTGGTTGACCAGGCTGTGCTCGAGTTTTTCCGAGGCGGTGTGCAGCGTCAGTCCGAGGCCGATCATGATGGCAATGCAGGTAATGGCCACCGCGACTGCGACACGTATTCTGAGGGACAGCGCTTTCATCAACCGTTGTCCCTGAGGCGGTAGCCGATGCCATGCAGGGTTTCCACAGGGTCGTGGCCGCCTGCGGCAGTCAGTACCCGGCGCAACGTGTGCAGATGACTGCGCAGCGTATCGCTGGTTTCCTGGGTTTCGCCCCAGACCAGGCGCTCGATTTCATCACGGCTGATGACCCGGCCCGGCTCGCGCATCAGCAGCTCAAGTATGCGCAGGCATTTCGGCGGCAGTTTGACCTCGTTACCGGCAAAGGTCACCGCCATGGTTTTCGGGTCAAGCGTCAGCTGTCCGCACTCGAGTAGCCGCGGCGTGATGCGGCCGCTGCTGCGACGGTGCATTGCTGTCAGCCGTGCTTCGACTTCTTTCAGGGAAAACGGTTTGACCAGATAATCGTCCGCCCCTCGGGAAAAACCTTCCAGCTTGTCATCCAGCGTATCGCGCGCGGTCAGCATCAGGATGGGGGTTTCAAGATGTGCTTCCTCTCGCAGTTTCCGTGCCAGAGACAGGCCATCCATGCCTGGGAGACCGAGATCAAGGACGATGACGTCAAAGGTCTGTGAGACGGCAAGGTGCAGCCCGGTCACACCGTCGCCGGCAGCGTCGATACTGTGTCCGTGGGCTTCGAAATAATCATAGAGATTAGCCGCAATCGTTGCGTCATCTTCGATGATCAGTATGCGCAAGGAATTACCGCCCGATCATTCTTCGAGAGGGCGCCAGCGCCCCTCGATCAGACCTTCCATCGGCTGGAAGCGGATTTTGTAGGCCATTTTCCGGCTTTCGGCGATCCAGTAGCCCAGATACAGGTAGGGCAGGTCGAGCCGTCTGCACAAATCGATCTGCCAAAGGATGTTGTAGGTGCCGTAACTCGCGCCGGGCACATCGGGGTCGAAGAATGTATAAACCGATGACAGACCGTCCTGCAGCCGGTCGACGATGCTGACCATGCGCAGTTCGCCGTTTTCACGGAATTCCACGAGCTGAGAATCAACATTGCTTTGCAAAAGGAAGTGCCGGTATTGCTCACGGCTGTCCTGGTCCATGCCGCCGCCGGAATGCCGGCGAGACTGATAACGCAGATACAGCGCGTAGTGTTCGGCGTGATATTTGAGATCGAGTTCGCGGGATTCCAGTCCGGCATGGCGGGACATTGCGCGGCGCTGCGTGCGTCCAGCCCGGAAATCTTCGATCACGACGCGCACTGGAACGCAGGCGCTGCAGTGGTCGCAATGGGGGCGGTAGGTGAAGGCTCCGCTGCGCCGGAATCCGGCACGAACCAGCTCGCTGTAGACCGGCCCGTCGATCAGATGGCTGGGAGTCGCAACCTGCGAGCGTGCCATCCTGTCAGGCAGGTAGCTGCAGGGATATGGCGCGGTCGCATAGAACTGCAGGACCGAAAGCGGGAAATCCGAGAGAAAGGTCACCGGCGTGAGCCCACGTAAGCCATCACTTATTCAAACAGGTCATTTTCAAACTGCCAGGAAACGGCAGGCCTTGGGTAGTTTACCAATTCCGTCAGCTTTCGCGAGAATTCGGCGCGGCTGATCTCTCGCGCGCCGAAACGGGCCAGATGTGCGGTATTCATCTGGCAGTCGATCATGCCGAACTGCCATCGCGTGAGCTGGTGCACCAGGTGTGCAAACGCAATCTTGGAAGCGTCGCTGACGCGGGCGAACATGGATTCGCCGTAAAAGGCGCGACCCAGTGACACGCCGTACAAGCCGCCGGCCAACTCGCCGTCGATCCATGTTTCAACGCTGTGGGCATGGCCAAGCCGGTGTAATTCGCTGTACGCCGCAATGATGTCTAATGTGATCCAGGTGCCCGCCTCATCGCTGCGCGGCATTGCGCACCCGCGCATGACTTCGGTAAAGGCAGTGTCCACGCGAATTTCATAATCACGGCGGCGGAGGCGTTTGGCCAGTGACCGAGGCATGCGGAATTCACTCGGAAACAACACCATGCGCGGATCCGGACTCCACCACAGTACCGGTTGTTGGTCGGAATACCAAGGGAAAATGCCGCGACGGTATGCCGCAAGCAGTCGTGATGACGGGATGCTGTCACCGGCAGCCAACAGGCCATTGGGCTCGGTTAGCGCCTGTTCAACGGGCGGGAAATCGTCGTTATCAGTCAGCCAAGTAATCACAGTTGTCATTTTAAAAGGACAACCCTGTCATGTGCAGGGGATTTGATCTGTGTCAAAGGGTGGAAATTGCAGGTTGACTAACATGATCTCGCACAATTCAACACAAGGAGATTTCAATGAAGCGGTGGATTTTGGTGCCTGTGGCACTGGCAATTGCGTTGGCGAGCGGTGTGGCAAGTGCTGCTCAAGGTGACTGGCTGGGTCGTGCGCGGGTCATCAGTATCAACCCGGATGCCAGTTCTTCTGCGCTGAATCTCGATGCAAGCACTGAGACCACGCTGGAACTGGATTTTACCTATTTTGTGACCCACAACCTCGGCTTGGAACTCATTCTGGCGACCAAGAAGCATGACATTACTGCTGGCGGTACTCCGGTAGGTGACGTTGCACTGCTGCCGCCGACGCTGACGCTGCAGTACCACTTTGCGCCTGACAGCCCGTCCTTCCGTCCCTATGTCGGTGCAGGCATTAACTACACCAAGTTTTATGACATCAATCTGGGTTCCGGTACGTTGACCGTTGATACAAGCAGTTGGGGTGGTGCCCTGCAGATCGGCGCGGATTTTCCGATCAACAAGCAGTTCTTTTTTAACGTTGACCTGAAGAAAATCTGGATTGATACTGATGTCAAGACAGTCGCGACTGGCGCTACCGCGGCAAACTTCAAGATCAACCCGCTGGTTATCGGCTTGGGTATAGGGATGAAGTTCTGATGACAGTGGTTTACGGATGACGGCGGCAGCGCCGGATTCTGCAGCAAAGCACCCCGCAGCGGATTTCGATGCGGGGTGTTTTCATTGCGGCCTGCCGCTTGAGGCTGCGGTGTTTCCGGTCAGGATTGAGGGTGTTGAGCACGGTACCTGCTGCCGCGGTTGTCAGGCGGTGGCGCAGACTATTGCCGATAACGGACTGGGCGCCTATTACCGCAACCGTACCGCAGCGCCGCCGTCGGTGCGCGGCGTGGACCTGGTGCCGGATGAACTGGCCGTGTATGACCTGCCTGAGGTGCAGCGCGGATTCGTGCGTCTGGATGCTGCGGACGGTGATGTCCTTGAAGCCGCATTGCTGATCGATGGTGTGACCTGCGCTGCCTGTGTCTGGCTGATCGAGCAGAGGCTCTCGCGACTGCCGGGAGTGCGCGATGCGATCCTCAATTATTCAACCCGCCGCGCCCGCGTGCGCTGGGATGCCGATAAAACTTCCCTTAGCAAAGTTCTTGGTGCGGTGGCGGCCCTCGGCTATGAGGCCCATCCGTATGACCGTACGCGCGCCGAAGAACGCATGCGCCGGGAGCGCCGCGTACTCATGTGGCGTCTGTTCATCGCCGGTTTCGGCATGATGCAGGTGATGATGTATGCCTTCCCGGTGTATGTCGCCGAAGGCGCGATGACGGCTGATATTGAACAGCTGATGCGGATCGCCAGTCTGTTGCTGACGCTGCCGGTCGCCCTGTGGTCTTCGATGCCGTTTTATGCCGGTGCATGGCGTGATCTGCGCGCCGGGCGTGCCGGCATGGACGTACCTGTTTCACTGGGCATCATCATCGCGTTTGCGGCCAGCGTGTGGGCGACGTGGACGGCGAGCGGTGAAGTCTTTTTTGATTCAGTGTCAATGTTCGTGTTCCTGCTGCTCGGTGCTCGCTTCCTTGAAACAGAGGCTCGCGGCAAGGCGATGCAGACTCAGGAGCATCTGGCGCGGATGGCGCCTGCGACTGCCGAACGCCTGGATGATGGCGCAAATGGGGCAACAACGCGGGTTGCGGCTGCAGCCTTGCAGTCCGGTGATCTGGTCCGTGTGCGTCCGGGTGATGCCATTCCAGCCGACGGCGTGGTGGTTGAGGGTATTTCCGCTGCCGATGAGGCATTGCTGACCGGGGAGTCGCGGCCGGTGGTGAAGCGCCCGGGTGACCGGCTGACCGGAGGTGCGGTCAATCTGGAAGGTGTATTGACCATGCGCGTCACGCGTACCGGGGAAGACACGGTGCTGTCGGGCATCGTCAGGCTGATGGATCGTGCTCAGTCGGAAAAGCCGAAGATCGCGAAGGCAGCCGACCGTGTTGCACAGTGGTTTGTTGCTTCGCTGCTGGTGCTGACGCTGGCTGCGTTCGTGGTCTGGTGGCAGATCGATTCATCGCGTGCAATGTGGATAGCGGTGGCCATGCTGGTGGTGACCTGTCCCTGCGCGTTGTCGCTGGCAACGCCAGCTGCTTTGACGGCCGCCACGGGTGCGGCGTACCGCGCGGGTGTGTTGATTACACGCGGATCGGCGCTGGAAACGCTGGCGCAAGCCACACATTTTGTATTCGACAAGACCGGAACCCTGACTACCGGCCGCATGACCTTGACCGGCGTCACACTGCTTTCGGCTATAACGCGCGAACAGTGTCTGAGTGAGGCCGCTGCTCTGGAAGCGTGGTCCGAGCATCCCGCAGGCCGAGCGCTGGCGAATGCGGCAATTGGCGCGCATCCCGTTGCGACAGCGGTGCAGACGTTCGCGGGTGACGGCGTTGAAGGTATCGTCAATGGCCGCCTGATACGCATTGGCCGCCCTCAGTTTGTTGCCGCGCTGCATGGTCAACCCTTGCCGGCTGAGATTGATTTTGCGCCGGATGCGGTTTCAGTGGTTGCAATGGGCGATGCGCAGGGCTGGGTTGCGCTGTTCATGCTTGATGACGTGCTGCGTCATGATGCCCGGACGATGATCAGCGCGCTGAAGGAAGAGGGGGTCCAGGTTTCCCTGCTGTCTGGTGACCGGCCGAAGCGCGCACGCCACACGGCGGCAGAACTGGGCATTGCCGAATGCCGCGGCGGGGCAACTCCGACCGATAAGCTGGCTTATGTCCGGGATTTGCAATCACGCGGCGCCATCGTTGCGATGGCGGGTGACGGCGTCAACGACGCACCGGTACTGGCGCAGGCACAGGTTTCGATTGCGCCGGGCGGCGGTACGCCGCTGGCGCAGATCAGCGCTGATATCATTCTGATGGCCGACCGTCTGGATGCGATCGTTCAGACGGTGCGGGCATCGCGGCAGGCCTTGCGTGTGATCCGCCAGAATCTCGCATGGGCAGTGCTCTACAACGCAATTGCGTTGCCGCTCGCGATGGCGGGGCTGGTGACGCCGCTGGTCGCGGCCATCGGCATGTCGTCCAGTTCACTGGTGGTGGTGATCAATGCGTTGCGTCTTACGCGTCGCGGCAAACCCGTGGCCTGATGGTCATCAGTTGCATGGCGAGGTTATTAGCTGAAGAAATCTGGTGTTCAGTGCCATGCTGCGATTAAGATGACCCTGCCATGGATATTCTTTATTTGTTGATTCCCCTCTCCCTCGTGCTGGTATTCGCAATCGGTGCTGTTTTCTGGTGGGCGTTGCGCAGTGGCCAGTTCGAGGACATGGAAGGCCCCGCCCATCGCATACTTATGGATGATGACGATACGCCGCGTTGAGCCGGCGATAACAAGGCAGTAACGCGGATTCAAGCAATCTGCGCTGTTTTACCGGTCAGCAGGTAATCCATCAGTTCCGCAACAGGCCGTATCGCCGGACCAAACGGCAGGGCCTCCGAGCCTCTGAAAAAAAGGCCTTTTTTGATGTCGCCTTTCAGCGCATAGGCCAGCCGCGTGTCGATGCAGAACTGGCCCGCGGCGGCGATGCCGTCGCGCAAGCCGCACATGGTCAGGCAGTTGAGTCCCTGCACGCAGCGGCGCGGGTCCGCCTTGGCATGTGACTGCAGGGCTTTCTCGCGGCCAAGGTAGTTTATCAGCCAGGGCGTACGCACAGCACGTGCAGGTAGTCCGGCGACGCTCATGAATGTGACGATGTCTTCGGGAGTGGCTTCGGCGAGCACGCGCTTGAATGCGATGTCGGCATCGCCTTCTTCAGTCACTGCAAACGCAGTGCCGATCTGCACTGCCGAGGCACCCATGCCCAGCAGATCGCGAATCTGCTGGTGAGTGTGGATGCCGCCGCCGGCGATCAGCGGAATGCGTTCGTTTTCAAGACCGAGACCGCGGAGCATTTCCAGAATTTCTGCCAAGGCCCTTTCGAAATCAAAGCGGGGATCGGCGATTTCATCGATCCTGGTGGCGCCCAGGTGTCCGCCAGCATAACGCGGATGTTCGATGACAATGGCATCGGGCAACCGTTTCTTGCGCAGCCATTTTTTCACCAGAATGCTGACGCCGCGGGCATCGGACAGGATGGGGATCAGCTCGACATCCGGAAAGTCCTTCGTCAGTTCGGGAAGGTCCAGCGGCAGACCGGCGCCCATTACGATGGCGTGCACGCCGCTTTCGCAGGATTGCCGGACATAGGCGGGATGGGCCGCCACGGCTTTCATGATATTCACCGCAATGGCGCCGCGCCCAGCGGCAATGTCCAGTGCCATGCGGATTTCGCGATCCAGCGCAATCAGGTTGATGCGATCCAGAGTCTCACGGTCATGGCAATTGACCGTCCGGGCCAGCAGGTCGGGATGGTGGTGACGCAGATCGACGCTGGAAATCGTGCCGAGCGCGCCCAGTGCGGCAACATGGCCTGCAAGCCGGTGCGCGGAAATGCCGACACCCATGCCGCCCTGAACGATGGGCAGAAGTTTTTTGCCGCGGAGTTGCCAGCAAGGCAGTTCCGGTTGCATCGTCAGGTTCGACGGTTCCGGCGGTGTTCGGGTTTTCGGGATGTCAGCCGTAAGCAATGCAGTTCTCGCAAACAGTGCCACTCACGTCGCGCTTGAGATGGGCGGCGCGCAGTTTGGTGAAGCTGTCCGAGTTCCAGGCTTCCATGAAAGACATCTTGTTCAGATCACCCATGGTCCAGTTGGTTGTTGCATCGAAGCAGCAGGCCGAGAGGTTTCCCTCTGCGGTGATGTGCCCTTCGGTGAACGCCGACCAGCAGGGCAGGGGCTCGCGCAGGGCGCCGAGGCGGCCCTGATTGCCGGCGGTCGGCCGGTAACCGAGTTGTTCCTCACGCTGAATGGCGAAGGCACCCATCGAATACAGCGGCAGCCAGTAGTGCTGATCCACATAGGGCAATACCTTGTCTTTCAGCAGTGCTTCCATTTTCTGCTGCTGCTCACCGTCATAACGGATTGAAGAGGCGTACAGACCGGTTTTGTAGTCGCCGGCTGTGCGGATCTCCGAGGCGCTGCGGATGTTGGCCAGCGCACGGTGGAACAGGCGACCCGAGACCCCCATGACTTTCTCGAACTGCTCTTCATCGGCGGCGTTGACTGACCACTTGAGCGAATCCAGCCCGGCTTTCATGCAGGCTTCCAGCGCTTCGGGAAAAGCCATCGAAGCATTGGAGGTCAGGAAAACATAGGGGAAACCCAGTTCCCGCTTGGTATAGGTGATGCAATCGACCAGCAGGCGCGGGTTCATGAACGATTCGCCGAGATAGAACATGCCCACTTCCTCGACACCGGCTTCGCGCATTTCCCTGGTTACGCGTTTGAACAGGTTGAAGTCCATGTCCCATTTCGGCTGCACTTCGCGTGTGCGCAGTGCGCAGAATCCGCAACGGTAGTTGCAGCGCGGTGAGATTTCGATTTTTACGCTTTTGGGCGCCGGCGGTTTCGCTTTCAGGAATTCGGGCGGGATGCGGGTGATGTTGTCGATGCGTTCAGTGATGGTCATCAAAGGCTTTGGGTCATTGTGGTTTTGGCAGACTCGGCCGCGGGCGTGAACCTGCCCGCCTTGAATGCGGCCATGGCTGACAGTCCGCCATGGGAAGGTTTTTCCGGCCTTCTACGGTGAGAGGCAAGAGGCCTGAGGCCCGAATCAGCGCATTACCAGTACCGGCGTTGTGGTATTGGCCAGCACTTTCTGGGTTTCGCTGCCGATGATGAGTTTAGACAGACCGCTTCGCCCGTGTGAGGCCATGACGACCAGATCGCAACCGTGTTTTTTGACAGCCTTGACGATGGCGTCGGCCGGAAAATCACTGGTGACGAAATAACATTGCGCTTTGACGTCCGCTGCCGCCGCCTCTTTTTTCACCACTTCCAGGTGTTTTTCCGCCACTTTGCGCGTGCGGGTTTCAAAATCCTTAGGCATGACGAAATTGGGCGGGATGTAGTCGGCGTAAACATTGAATTTGTAGGCCGGGGCGACGTGAAAGCCGGTGATTTTCGCGCCGCTCAGCTTCGCCAGGGCCACGGCCTTTTTTACGGTCTTGCGCGAGAGGGCGGAACCGTCGATGGGGACCAAGATATTGCGGAACATGTTTGTTCTCCTTTGGGTGAGGTGCAGGGCGAATTTAGTCTTTTGGCCTGCCTGCGGGTTGATGTAGATCAAAACCCTTTGACGGGGGGCTGACTATCCTTGCACCGTGACCAATCTGGCAGGGAGCCTCCATGCAGTCGCAATCAACCTATAACTACACCGTGGTCCGGCAGTTCGCGATCATGACCGTTGTCTGGGGTATCGTCGGTATGCTTGTCGGCGTGCTGATCGCCGCACAGCTGATCTGGCCCGAACTCAATCTTGCACCCTGGCTGTCCTATGGCCGCCTGCGTCCCCTTCACACCAACGCGGTTATTTTCGCGTTCGGCGGATCGGCGCTGTTTGCGACCTCTTATTACGTGGTGCAACGAACCTGCCATGCCAGACTCTTCGGCGGGGTGTTGCCTGCCGTGACGTTCTGGGGCTGGCAACTGGTCATTCTGCTGGCAGCAGTCACGCTGCCTCTGGGCATGACCAGCGGCAAGGAGTATGCGGAACTGGAATGGCCGATCGACCTGCTGATTACTGTGGTCTGGGTATCGTATGCGATCGTTTTTTTCGGTACCGTGTTCAAGCGCAAGACACCGCATATCTACGTTGCCAACTGGTTCTTCGGCGCGTTTATTCTCACCGTCGCTGTGTTGCACCTGGTGAACAGCGCGGCGGTTCCGGTTTCGCTGACCAAGTCCTACTCGGCGTATGCCGGTGTCCAGGACGCGATGGTCCAGTGGTGGTACGGTCACAATGCGGTGGGTTTCTTCCTGACCGCGGGCTTCCTCGGCATGATGTATTACTTCATTCCGAAGCAGGCCGGCCGCCCGGTGTATTCGTACCGGCTCTCGGTGGTGCACTTCTGGGCGCTGGTGTTCACTTATATGTGGGCAGGTCCGCACCATCTGCATTACACCGCGTTGCCGGATTGGGCGCAGTCAATAGGCATGATCTTCTCGCTGGTGCTGCTGGCGCCTTCGTGGGGCGGCATGATCAACGGCATCATGACCCTGTCCGGTGCCTGGCACAAACTGCGCACCGATCCGATCCTCAAGTTCCTCGTGGTCTCTCTGTCGTTCTACGGCATGTCGACCTTTGAAGGTCCGATGATGTCGATCAAGACGGTCAATGCGCTGTCGCATTACACGGATTGGACGGTCGGTCACGTGCATAGCGGCGCCCTAGGCTGGGTTGGCATGGTGTCAGTCGGCAGTCTCTACTACCTGATTCCGCGTTTGTTTGGACGCACCGAGATGCACAGCATGAAGCTGGTGACACTGCACTTCTGGGTCGCGACCATCGGCATCGTGCTCTACATCGCGGCAATGTGGATTGCCGGTGTGATGCAGGGATTGATGTGGCGCGCAGTGAATCCTGACGGCACGCTGACCTATGCATTTGTCGAATCGGTGAAGGCGACCTACCCGTACTACATGGTGCGTTTGCTCGGCGGCACCCTCTATTTCTCCGGAATGCTGATCATGGCCTACAACGTGTTCAAGACCGTGGCGGGGCAGAAACCTGCCGAGGCGGTTATCCCGGCAGTTTCCGGGGCGCACGCCTGATCATATAAGTATTTGAATATAAACGAAATTTAGAAATATCAGGAGAGTACATGGACACTTCGGGCCATGCTGTAATTGAAAAGAACATGGGGCTGATGATCGTGCTGATCATTGTAGCGATCAGCTTCGGCGGTCTCGTCGAAATCGTGCCGCTGTTCTTCCAGAAGTCGACGACCGAGCCGGTTGCGGGCCTCAAGCCGTATACGGCGCTGCAGCTTTCCGGGCGCGATGTCTATATCCGTGAAGGTTGCTACAACTGCCATTCGCAGATGATCCGTCCGTTCCGCGCGGAGACCGAGCGTTACGGTCATTACTCGGTGGCAGGTGAATTCGTCTACGACCATCCGTTCCAGTGGGGCAGCAAGCGCACCGGACCGGATCTGGCGCGTGTCGGCGGACGTTACTCAGATGACTGGCATCGCGTTCATCTGATGAACCCGCGAGATCTGGTGCCGGAATCGAATATGCCTGCCTATGCCTGGCTGGCAACGTCTCAGGTCGATGCCGACGGTGTTCCTGCGAAGATGAAGGCACTGCGAAAGGTCGGTGTTCCCTACACCGATGAAGACATCGCCAAGGCCAGCGAAGCGGTGAAAGGCAAAACCGAACTGGATGCGCTGATTGCATACCTGCAGGGCATGGGTACTGCGTTGCGCAATGTGAGGTAAGACCATGGATATCAATCTCGTGCGTTCAATCATGACCGCGGTGATGTTCGCGGTGTTCATGGGCATCGTGCTCTGGGCCTGGAGCAGCCGGCGCAAGTCGGATTTCGAAGCCGCTGCAAGGCTGCCGCTCGACGATGATCTGGCAGAAAAGGAAATGGCGAGGAATAACGGAAGCAAGGGGAGAGCACAACAATGAGCGATTTTGTTCACGACGGCTGGAGTCTCTACATTGCCATCATCACGCTGGCCAGCCTGGTTGCCTGTGCTGTCCTGCTGAAGCTGATGTCGACGCGCAAGCTGGCCCCTGGTGAGAAACCGGGTACCACCGGACACATCTGGGATGAAGACTTGCAGGAATGGCACAACCCGCTCCCCAGTTGGTGGATGTGGCTGTTCTACATCACCATCGTGTTTGCGCTGGTCTACCTGATTCTTTATCCGGGCCTCGGTTCATACAAGGGTTATCTCGGCTGGACTTCGACCGGGCAATACCAGGACGAACAGAAACAGGCTGCGGCGACCTACGGTCCGGTGATCGACAAGTATCTGAAACAGGATCCGGTCAAAGTTGCTGCAGATCCGGTGGCGCGTGAAATCGGCCAGCGGCTGTTCCTCAACTACTGTGCACAGTGCCATGGTTCAGATGCGGGCGGCTCCAAGGGTTATCCCAATCTACGTGACGGCGACTGGCTGTATGGCGGGAGCCCGGAGATGATCAAAACAACCCTCCTCAACGGGCGCAATGGTGCCATGCCCCCGATGGGAGCAGCGGTTGGCGGATCGGAAGAGGTGCGCGACGTCGCGCATTATGTGCTGTCGCTTTCCGGCCGCACACACGATAGCCTTCGCGCTCAGCGTGGCCAACCCAAGTTCGCGGCAGCCTGCGCGGCCTGTCACGGCGCGGACGGCAAAGGTAACCAGCAGATCGGAGCCCCCAATCTGACCGATGACATCTGGCTTTATGGCGGTACCGAGGCCGTGATTTCAGAGACGATCGTCAAGGGCCGGATGAACCAGATGCCCGCGCACAAGGATTTTCTGGACGAAGGCAAGATCCACCTGCTGACCGCTTACGTTCTGGGTTTGTCCGGACAGGCCGCAAAATAAAATGCGGGCGCCGGACCGTATCGCCGAGCCGGCGCCGGCTGCGGATGAAGTCGAGACCTCGCTTTACGAGGTCCGCAAGAAGATCTATGCCCGTGCCGTCAGCGGACTGTTTGCCCGCTGGCGGATCGCGCTGGTCATCATTACCCAGCTGGTCTTTTACTGCTCCCCCTGGCTGATCTGGAACGACCGCCAGGCGGTGCTGTTTGATCTCGTTTCACGCAAGTTCTATATCTTCGGTCTGGTGTTCTGGCCGCAGGATTTCATTTTCCTGACAGCGCTGCTGATCATATCGGCTTATTCGCTGTTTCTGTTTACCGCGGTGGCGGGGCGGCTGTGGTGCGGTTATGCCTGTCCGCAGACGGTTTATACCGAAATGTTCATGTGGATCGAGCGCAAGATCGAGGGTGATCGCTTGCAGCGCATGCGTCTTGATCAATCTTCGCTTGGGGCGCGGAAATTCGGCCTGAAGTTACTCAAGCACGGTATCTGGATTGCCGTGGCTTTGTGGACCGGCTTTACCTTTGTCGGTTATTTTTCGCCGATCAAGACGCTGGCGGCTTCTTTTTCACCCTGGACTCTGGGTCCCTGGGAAACGTTCTGGATTTTCTTCTACGGTTTTGCCACCTATGGCAATGCCGGCTGGATGCGCGAGCAGGTGTGCAAGTACATGTGCCCGTATGCGCGCTTCCAGAGCGTGATGTTCGATCCCGATACGCTGATCATCACCTATGACGCCAAGCGTGGCGATCCGCGCGGTGCCCGCGGCCGAAAGGTTGACTCCAAAGCGGTGGGTCTGGGCGACTGTGTTGACTGCAATATCTGCGTACAGGTCTGTCCGACCGGTATCGATATCCGCAACGGCCTGCAATACGAGTGCATCGGCTGTGCGGCCTGTATCGACGGCTGTGATCAGGTGATGGACAAGATGGGTTACGCCCGCGGCCTGATCCGCTATTCAACTGAAAATGCCGTCAAGGGCAAATACCCGGACCAGGAAATCAAAAAACACGTGGTGCGTCCGCGCGTGCTGATTTATACCGGATTGCTGGTGTTGGTCATCATTGCCTTTTTCGGCGGCCTGTTTCTGCGCAGTCCGCTCAAGGTGGATGTCATCCGCGATCGCGGTGCCATGGTGCGCGATGCCGGTGGCGGGTTGATTGAAAATGTCTACCGCTTGCAGTTTATCAATACCGACGAAGCGCCACACCGTTTCAGTGTCAATGTCAGCGGGCTTGACGGAATGCAGGTGGTGATGCAACAGCCGGTTGAAGTGCCGCCAGCAACGACCCAGGTGTTTCCGGTGTCGGTCAAGCTGGATCCCGCCGGCATTGAGTCCGGCTCGCATGTTATCGTTTTCCATATCGTCGACCTGGATCGTGCGAGCGTCCGGGCCGATGAAAAATCAAGGTTCTTTGTCCGCTGAGGAGTGTGCTGTGCGAATGATGCAGACTGATGTGTTGCCCTGGTACCGTGAACCCTGGCCCTGGTTGCTGATGGCCGGACCGGCCGCCGTTGTCGTTGCCGGTTTTGCGACGCTGTGGATCGCGATCTCCAGCAGCGACGGCTTGGTGGCGGATGATTATTATAAGCAGGGGTTGGCCATCAATCAGACTCTGCAGCGCGAGGCGCTGGCCGTGCAGAACGGCTATTACGCCTCAGCGCAGTTTGCTGATGACGGACGACAGATCAAGCTGCGCCTCGAGGCGTCTACGGGTGCAAGCCTTCCGGATACGCTGCAACTGCGCGTTGTGCACCCGACACGTGCCGGACGTGATGGTCTGGTCATGCTGCGCAAAACGGCGGACGGTCTGTACAGCGGGGTCGGCCCTGCACTGACCGAAGGACGCTGGATGCTGATCCTGCAGGACCAGCAATCGACCTGGCGGCTGGATGGCGCGATGGTGGCGCCGCATACGGGGGCGGTCAGTCTGGCTCCGGCAAGTTCAAAATAGGAGAAACCCGATGGCCTGGAAACTTCTGTTTGGTTCCGATGTGGGCTTGTTCAGTCTGGTCACGATTGCGGTAGTCATTGTGATCGGAGCCGGCCTTTACCTGTTTGTTCGTCGCAAAATGGCCGAAGAAGAAGGGCAGCCCCGCGCCTGACGCGCGCGGCCTGTCTTCATCGAGGAGGTGACCTGATGGGCAAAAGGCTGATGTGGATACTGTGGCCGTCGTTTATTGTCGGCGGCATTGCTGAAGGCGTGTTTTTCACACTGATTGACCCCCAGGAGCTCTATCTGCTCGGTGAGCCCATCCATTGGTCCGCGACAGCGGTGTATTCGGTGGGGTTTTTCCTGTTCTGGGCGGTCGCTGCTGCCTCCAGCGCTTTTACCTGTTTCCTGCAGCGCACTGCAGGCGACGTTAATCGCCAGAACTGATCCCGGTTTTCCCGGGGCTTGCGGTAATCAGGAGCGGCAGCTGTGGTGGCTGACCAGTTCCCTTAGGTTGTCCAGACTCAGGATGCGCAGGTGTTTGTTCTGCACCGCAATCAGTCCCTGGGCCTGGAAGTGCGACAGCGTGCGGCTGACGGTTTCCAGTTTCAGACCCAGATAGCTGCCGATTTCCTCGCGCGTCATGCGCAGATGGAATTCCGTGGCTGAATAGCCGCGTGCGGAAAAACGCTGTGACAGGTTGAGCAGGAATGCGGCAAGACGCTCCTCGGCCCGCATGCTGCCAAGCAGCAGCATAACCCCGTAATCGCGTGCGATTTCCCGGCTCATGATGCGATGGAAGTGCTGCTGCAGCGAGGGAATGTTGCGGGACAGACCTTCCAGATCCTTCAGCGGAATTTCACAGACCTCGCTGTCTTCCAGCGCCACCGCATCGCACAAATGCTGATTAGTGCCGATGGCATCCAGCCCCATCAGGTCACCCATCATGTGAAAACCGGCGACCTGTTCCCGGCCGTCTTCATGCAGTACGCAGCTTTTCATGAAGCCCGAGCGGATCGCGTAAAGCGAATACAGGGCTGCCCCGGAGCGGAACAGGTAATCGCCGCGCTTGACGGGGCGGCGGCGGTCGATCAGCTCGTCGACCGATTGGAGTTCAACCGAAGATAACCCTGCCGGCAGGCAAAGCTCCTGCAGGCTGCAGGTGGAGCAGGCGGTTTTGAGCTTGTCGACCTCGACGATGCGCAGGGTGGTGGCCATGCTGGTGTGCGAAATCGGATTATTAGAAAAATTGAATGAAGGCTGCCATCTTACCCCCGTTTTGATCTGCGTCAAACTCTAAACCGGCACCGCTGGTCACAATGGCTGCCATTACGCGATTTTCCTTTGACCATGAACAGTTCACTGGCCGCCCCCCCTCCACTGCCGATAGAGGTTGATCTCGACCTGATCCGACGCATGGACCGTAATGGTCCGCGTTATACCTCGTATCCGACCGCGGATCGCTTTGTCGAGGCCTTCAACGCCGAAACCTATCAGTCATGGACGGCACGCCGCAATATCGGCGGTATTCGCCGGGCCCTGTCGATTTACATTCATCTGCCGTTTTGCAGCACGGTCTGTTTTTATTGCGCGTGCAACAAGGTGGTCACCAAGGACCGCAGCAAGGGTGACAAGTATCTGGAATATCTGTTCCGCGAAATCGACATGCAGGGGCCGCTGTTCAAGGACGACCGCATTGTCGAACAGATGCACTGGGGCGGCGGCACTCCGACCTTCTTCAGCATGGAGCAGATGTCTGCGCTATGCGATCACCTCAAACGCCACTTCCAGATGTCCCGGGATGGCGAGTATTCGATTGAGCTGGATCCGCGCACCATTGAGGCCTCGCAGATGCAGGCGTTGCGCGACATGGGTTTCAACCGGGTCAGTCTCGGCGTCCAGGATTTCGATCCGGACGTGCAGCGCGCGGTCAATCGCATCCAGAGCGAGGAGCAGACGCTGGCGGTGATGGCGGCGGCACGGGACTCCGGATTTTCATCGATCAATGTCGATCTGATCTACGGCCTGCCCAGGCAGACCCTGCTCAGTTTCAACCGTACGCTGAACCGGGTGATCTCGGCATCGCCGGACCGCATCGCGATTTACAATTACGCGCATCTGCCCACCCGTTTCAAACCGCAAAGGCGCATCGCTGACGCCGAATTGCCGGCGCCGGACGTCAAGCTGAAGCTGCTGGGACTGGCCGCGCAAAGGCTGGGCGAGGCGGGCTATGTCTATATCGGCATGGATCATTTCGCCAAACCGGATGACTCCCTCGCGGTTGCGCAGCGCCACGGTCACCTGCACCGCAATTTTCAGGGTTATTCCACACATGCCGAATGCGATTTGATTGGTCTGGGTGTTTCGGCGATCGGCGCGGTCGGGCCGACCTACAACCAGAACCACCGTCATCTCGAAACCTACTATGACGCGATTGACCGGGGGCAGTTGCCAGTAGCGCGCGGACTGGAACTTTCGGCTGATGATCTGGTGCGCCGGGCGGTCATCCAGTCGCTGTCCTGTCAGTTCAAGTTGTCGAAACGCTCCATCGAAATCGCCTATCTGATCGACTTCGAGCGGTATTTCCAGGAAGAACTGGCCGATCTGCGGCAGATGGTGACCGACGGGTTGGTGCAACTCGATGACGAATGGATTACCGTCACGCCGCGCGGCCGCATGCTGATCCGCAATGTGTGCATGGTGTTCGACAAATACCTGCGCCGCGAACGTGAGACCATGCGCTATTCGCGTGTGATCTAGGAGTAATTCCTTGGACGGCTGGTTGCAGACCATGGCGTTTACCGCCTTCATGGCGGGTCTGCTCGGCGGCGCACATTGCGCTGCCATGTGCGGCGGTATTGTCAGCCTGACCTGCGCACCTGGTGCGGACGGCAAGCCGCGCGATCCTTCTTATCCGCTGGCCTATAACCTCGGCCGCATCGCCAGTTATGTCCTTGCGGGAGCCCTCGCCGGCGCTCTGGGGCAGGCCGGCATGGCCTTGAGGGGCGGCGCACTGGCCCAGCATCTGCTGATGTTCCTGATGGGTGCGACGCTGATTGTCGTTGCCTTGAATGTTGCCGGCGTGCGTCCGGTCACACGTGGCATCGAAGCCGCCGGCAGCCTGCTGTGGCGCCAGGTGCAGCCTGTTTCACGCCATTTTCTTCCTGTATCTGCACCATGGCAGGCACTGGGTCTGGGTGCGCTCTGGGGCTGGCTGCCATGCGGCATGGTGTATGCGGTGTTGCTGACGGCACTGGCTTCCGGCAATGCAGTTGAAGGCGCATTGATTCTGGCTGCATTCGGTCTGGGTACATTGCCCAATCTGTTGCTGATCGGTTCCGCCGTCGGTCGTGCCAAACGCTGGATGCAGATTACAGGGGTGCGTTATGTTGCCAGTTTGCTGATCGCTGCGGTGGGCATATACGGCATGTTGCATGTCCTGCAACCGTCCGCGCAGCAACCGGACAGTCTTCTTTGCCGTATGGCGCCGGGACTGGCTGAATTATTGCGCTGAACTTCGGCACTGAGTGAACCGGCGACGCCATGGCAGCGCCGCCGTTATTGCTGTGAATTCAGCGGATAACGCCGCAGGCTACACGTCCACCTGAGTTGCCTGTCGGGTCGGTTTCCAGGTCATCGGCTGCGGCATGCACTACGACTGCCCGCCCGAGGATACCGTCAGGCCTGCTGTCGCTGACTGAGATGCCGCCAACCACAAAGCTGAACTTCGCGACCCCTTTGTCATTAAATGTGATGTTCCCCAGGTCACCAGCGTGACGCTCGGGTTCGTAGGGACCGCCATGTTTGTGTTTGCCCGGATTGAAGTGGCTGCCAGCATTCATTGCTTGAGCATCGCTGCAGTCGCCTTTGTCATGAATATGGATGCCTTTCGGGCCCTGAGTATGGCCACTGATTTCACCGCTCACACGCACGATGTCTGCACCAGCTTGGGTGAAGGTCACGGTACCGATGACCTTGCTGCCGCTGCGCGGCTCCAGCTTGGCCGTCCCGACGGCGTCCAGTTGGGGCGTGCTGGCGCAGCCGGAGGCGAGGACGACAAGGGCAGCGGTGATGGCAATGTGCTTCATTGGGTGATCTCCTTTGGTGCGCCGTGATGTGACGGCGAAGTAAGTGCAACTTATTGATTTTATTTATAAATCAATAGCGAACCTGCTG
>Ga0209358_10000266_pt1 | contig 47313 bp, 46 predicted proteins | sample LauGreFa1BDMLBSN_2_FD_187574 | JGI IMG/M metagenome (GOLD analysis project Ga0209358, IMG submission 187574) | Freshwater lake microbial communities from Lake Michigan, USA - Fa13.BD.MLB.SN (SPAdes) (version 2) | ecosystem: Environmental > Aquatic > Freshwater > Lake | place: Lake Michigan, USA... | reverse complement strand
TCCACTGTTGACCGTAGAGGTGCCGCGGATACGGACAGATTGACCAACCCGAGCGACGAACCCCGCATTCAGGTTTGCGAACCATGCGTCGATGTTGCCTTGGCCAGACGACTGCGTGCAGGACACCCCCGTATTCGAGGTTCCAGTCATCGTGGTCATGTTGCTGTTTTGCCAACCAACACCAACTTGCGTGTTGAGAGACTGCTGGCCCCAACTGTAACGGTCGGGCACCCGGCCGCCGTTTCGCTGAATCTCCGTCACGTCGGCCTGCGATGGCATGAAGTTGCCGATCCAGCCGCGGGAGAAGCTGCCCTTGTAGCCCGTCGAGTAGTTCGACCCGCGGAAGTTGACCGCGAGGAAGGTGGATGTGACGGACGACGAAAGCAGCGGCGCCGTCGTGTCTCCGGCGGTGTGCGCGATCTCGACGCTGTTGATCCAAACCTTGAGCGTGGAGCCGCTGCGGGCCGCGATGACGAGGATTTCGGCGTCGCCGTAGGTGGTCACCGCATTGGCCACGCGCCGGTATTCGTATCCACCCGAGCCCTGCCACCCGGCCTGCAGGTGCCCGGCGGTCGTCTTGAGGATGCCGAAGCCGCCCGCGCCGCCCATCAACTCGCTCGTCGCCGGCCCGGTGGCGATCAACCACTGCTCCGCGGCTTCGGTGTTGAGTCGGCCCTTCCACACCAGCACCACGTCGCCGGTGGCGATGTTTTGCCCGGTCAGCGTCGCCTGGAGCCGCGCATTGGTCGTGCCATCCCAGACGAGTTCCCGCTGGGTCGCGCGGGGGTTGACCGCGTTCGCCAGCGAAGTCGGATCGGTCACGCCGCCGGCAATCTGCGTCCACGAGCCCGAAGTGCCGTTGTAGACCGCGAGGTCGCCCACCGCCCACGTCTTCGACTGGCTCGTGCCCGCGCTCGTGATCCGGTAATAATCGCCGGCCGCCGTCGAGGCCGCCGGCACCGATGCGCCGGCGACACCGCCCTTGAATGTGGTGATGATCGCGCTCAGCGCCGTCGTCGCCGACGAAGCGGCCGATGACGCCGAGGTTGCGGCAGCAGTCGCCGAGGTTGCGGCAGCGGTGGCCGAGGTTGCGGCAGCAGTCGCAGACGTGGCAGCGGCAGTTGCGGAAGCAGCGACTGCGGCCTCCAGATCCTCTTGGATCGCTTCGATAGCGGAGACTTTCAGCAGTTCGACGGTGGCGCTCATGGAAGGGTGAAGGTTACGGACGGGTACGGGCTGACGTTCTCGATCGGGTTGTAGTTGTTGCCTATGGTGACCACGAGACCGTTGTCCGTTTCCCGAAGGACAGTGAAGTGGTCATCCACACTGGACGCAGCGGCGGTGGCCGAGGCGGCGGCTGCAACAGCGGAGTCTTCCGCGTCCTCGGCGGCGCCGAGGGCCGTCGTTGCTGACGCACCTGCATTCGTGTTGGCTGTGGCCGCAGACGTTGCGCTCGTGGCGGCAGCCGTCGCCGAATTACCGGCCGTCGTTGCGGACGAAGCAGCGGCCGTTGCAGAGGCGGCAGCGGCCGTTGCAGAGGCGGCGGCGGTGGCGACAGAGCCAGAGATCGACGAAGCGGATGCAGCCGCAGCCGTAGCTGAAGCGGCGGCGGCTGTGGCGGAATCTGCCGCATCCGACGCGGAGTTCACTGCCTGCGCAGCATCTGCGGCCACGGCTGCCTCGGAGGTCGCGGCATCTGTAGCTGAGGCGGCTGCAGCCGTAGCTGCGTCGGATGCGTCGGACGCCGATCCGGCCGCGGCAGATGCCGAAGCTGCAGCTTCGGTTGCCGATACGCCGGCCGCTGCCTGCGCGGCCTCGGCGTCATCAACAGCCGATCCGATGGAGGCGACTGCTGCCGCGGCGTCGTTTGCGTGACCGAGCGCAGTGGCCGAAGAGCTCGCGGCGTCCACAGCCGAATCGGACGCGGAAGTCGCTGCCGTACTGGCCGAGCTTGCCGATCCAGCAGCCGCGGTTGCGCTGGAAGTCGCAGCGGTTGCACTCGCAGCAGCCGCGGTTGCAGAAGCTGCCGCAGCTGCTTCGGACGCGGCGATTCCTGATTGGTCGATGATCTCGTCCGGATCCGTGTACGTGGGCTGGCCGGACTCGTCGAAACCAAGGAGCTTGCCGGCCCGGTCCTCCAGAGACAGCTCGTCCGGCGTGCCTTCCTCGTGTACCGGCACCTTGATCGCGCGATCCACATCGCGCCGCAGGTCCTGCGTAGCGATGTGCAGGCGGTCCACGCTCTCCTCAAGAGCATCCGGATCCACGGTGTCCGTGGCGGAGTAATCGGTGCCTTGCGTGACAGGACCCTGACGGTACAGGACAACCGACGTACCGTCGGCCGGCGCCGTGAGGAACGTCACGTTGCCTCCGCCAACGACCCCTGCACCGGAAACGGTGTAGTGCGTGGTGATCGTCTTGAGCGACGGAACACCATCCGTAACGACCAAGACTTTGATGTGCGACTGCTCCTTGATCTGGAAGTCGTACGCAAAGACCGTGGTCGATCCGTCCCCTGCATGGGTGATCTTGCTTGCAGTGGTCGTTACCATGGCGCGGTTCTAATCTACGGTCAGGGCTTGTCCAGAAAGATACTGGTCTGACCTGTCTCGTCCTCAAGCCGGCGAAGAAACGTCTGATAGTTCTGTCCGTAGCTGTCCGTGAAGATCGCACCAAGAATGGCCTTGGACGCTTCCTTGATCGGAGCTGCAGAAAGAACGGGAACAGAGCCCATGACCGCGTTCGTCATGCGATAGCCGTTGCCGCTGACCGCGGAAGCGCCGATGTCGTAGGCTGTGCCAAACGCGGGACCCATGAGCTGGTGTCCGCTGGCGAACTGCTCGATGACAGCAAACGGACCGACACCTGCCTGCGTCACGACACGGGACATGTTGCGCAGATTCCACTGATCCGTATCAAGTGGGTTCAGCGGCTCCCGACCGCGGAGCACGTCCTTGATCGCGAGCGCGGTTGTGGCCAGCGAGATCATCGAACCGGCCCAGACAAGCTGCTCGATGCGGCCCTTGTTGAAAGGAACGCCAAAAGCCGTCATCGTCTCGTTGCCGTATGCGTTTGCGAATCGCCGGTGCGTTCCGCGCAGAAGAGCCATTGGATAGCTCTTGTACTGCATCACCATTCGTACCGCCTCTCCGGATACCGTTCCCGACTTCATGCCGAGGCTGAGCAGCGAGCGGTCAGAGACGCTCGGTTCGATAATGGCCTGATGCGAGGAGTCGGAAATGGCCATGCGGAGCTTTGCCGCAAGGTTGCGATCCTCGACCATGTCAGGAGCAAGACGGATGCCTTCAAGGCCGTCGATTTCGGCAGCACCACGGGCCATCACCTTCCACTCGTCTGGAGTGATGTCGTAGTGCGTAAGCCAATTCCGAAACTCTGGAGAGAGCGTCCCCGATTCGGCCATCGCGCCGAGATGCTTGGTGGTGATGTCGTGAAAGGCGCCCTGCAGTGTCGAAGTCCAGATTTGCTGGCCGCTCCATTTGAAGGTGAAATCCGAAGCACGCTGGGCCCAGCTGTACAGAGGACCACGCGAGTTGGTCACCCGGGAATAGGACGTGAGCAGGGCCTGAAGACCGGCTCCCTGCGCCAGCATGAATTCACGGCCCTTCGGATCGAGGGCGCGCTGCTTCATGGCCGCAAACAGGTCGGCGTTGAGCTTCTTCGGATCTGCGCCCATCCAGCGCATCGTGGACGCGGCGTTGCCGATGTCTGTAATCGACGAAACACCGGACATCCAGAGCGCCACACTATTCATCGCATTGCGTGCGGCACGGCCGGCGTCCGCCATCCGGATGCTCTCCGGGTGGTTCAGGTCGCCTGTGAGGCCCTGCACCGTAAGGTCGATCCGCTGCATCTTCTGAAAGACATTCTGCAGTCCGAGCTTCTCGATCAGGAAGCTGCGTTGGTGCCCGAGATCGGCCATCACGGAGTTCCACGACTTTTTGTAGTCGGCGCCGAAATGCTCCATCACGGTCGAAAGCTCGGCACGCTTGATAAACTGCTCGACCATCAGGCCCGACGTGTTGCCGGAGCCGTACTTCATGTCGTAATCAAACGCATGCGTTCCTGTGAAGTGGAGCGTACGCCGAAGACCGACGCGGTTGGCGATGTTGCCCCCCATCGTGGTCGGATCGAAGTCCGGCGGAGCCTCGTACCCGTCGCGGGACATTTCGTGGGCCAGCTGCTTGAGGTAGAGGTTGCGATCGAAACCGCTGTCTGTGTTGGGTCCGACGGCGCGTTCGACAGCGGACCAGTCCAGCCACTCATGCAGGTCGGAGATGAATTCCGGCGTGTTGTTCCGGATCGAGGCGGAGTCATGGACCTGACTGAAAAGGAACTTGTCGAGCAGCCGGATGTTTGCGCCGAGAGAGTTCATGCGCCCTGCCTGCATCTCGTTCGTCTTCTTCAGCGTCTCAGCGAGCTTCACGATCACCGGATCGACGTCGGCCTGCCCGCGCATGGCAGCGAACAGTGCGCGCATGAACGCCCCGTCGTTGTTCCTGAACAGTTCTTCGTAACCGGATTCCAGCAACTCCGTGAGAAACGGAGTCGTATCGTTCGCGACCCGTGACGACATCGTCTCGGCGATGCTGCGTCCGGGGCTGGAGACGCCTTTGCGCGCGCGTCCGTCGATCCTTGAGTACAGAGCATCCAACGACTGCCGGCCGAGCGCGACAAGCTGCGAGCTGGCTTCGTGGTTTGTGAGCTCCTGCAGGACCTTGGCCATTGTCTGCCGGCGGAGATCGTCCGTGGTGGCCTTGAGGGCCTCGTACCGATCGCCGCTCTGACGAAGGTGGTAATCGTAGCGATCCTTCACCTCCTGCACGTAGTGCGCGGTGTTGCTTGTGCGATTGCCGGCGAAGTGCTCGCCCAGTTCGCGCATCTCGGCGAAGAACGTGCCCTTCAGTTGCTCAAGGCGGTCGGTGACCGGGCTGGGAGCCTTGGGCGGTGCCTGTGTCGATCCGGAGGTACTTGTCGTAGGATCGAGCGTAAAAGGCTCGATCCCAAGACGCGCGATCGTCTCGTCCACCCTGCGCTTTACCGCCTGTTCAGCGCTGGTGATGTAGGAGACGTATGTGGCGTGGTCTGTATCGAGTCGGGAGCGAGCAAGGCGCGCGGCATCTTCCGCAGAGATGCGCTTGCGCGAAGCCGCGGCCGTAGCCGAGGACGGCGTGGCGCCTTGTGACATGTAACTGATCTGGTCGCGGAAATCGCCGGTATCGTCGGGAATCAGGTCGATGTTGTCGGACATCGGGACGAACACAGGGACCTCATCGGCCTTCACGGCCTTGTGGATCTCAGCGAACTTTTCGAACTGCGGCCAGCGGCCGGAGGCGATGATCTGCTCGTCGACCATCCGGTCGATCTCGGCCTCCATACGCGAGTCGAGCTTGTGACTGTCCCGGGAGAAGAACTCGTAGGGGCGCGAGTCTTTGCCTTCGACGCGCAGGCCGAAACGGTCGTCGCCGGACCAGCGGATGCGGTCCATGATGTGCCGGACCTCGGCGACTTCGTTGATGATCTGCTGACGAACCTCGGAACGCAGCTGCTTGAAGAATTCCGGCGATTCGGGCACATACCCCCAAGCAACGGGACCGCTGTTGAGCGGGTCGTTCGAAAGAGCCAACGATCGGTCGCTGAGCTTCTCGCTGATCGCCTTGTATTCCTTGCGGAAGGAGTCCCATGCCGCAATCAAGGCTTCCGGCGACACTGCGAGGGACTTCGATTTTTCTCCTCCGGCCTTCGCCATGTCGTCCACAGCGCGGTGAACCTCGGCGAGGTTCTTGTACGCATCCGGGTCGTTGCTCAGGCGGTAGTGCCCCATTTCGACTTCGAGGTGCCTCGCATAGGCCGCCCAGAGTGCGTTCGGATCGTCGGCGATCAGGGCATCGAGCTCCTGCTCGCTGAGCGAATTCACGTACTTCCTGAAGCTCTCGGTAGGTGCCTCGGATTCGCCGGCGATGTACTTGCCGAACTCCGTGGCGAGAACATCCAGCTCGGACTCGACATGGCTCTTTGCGATCATGTCGATGTCGCTGACTCCGTTGTCGAAAAGCTCGTGCCACCGCGGAAAATCGTCGTTCCGGAATACACCGATGTCCCATCGGCCGTTGCCTAGATCTTTGAAAGCGAGAAGCGGACCGCCTTCATTGATGGCCTTGGTCGCAAGGAAGCTTGCGCGCTTCGACCACGAGCTGCGGCTTTCCTTTCCGAGACGCCCCAGAAACTCACGGGCCATCTTCCCTTCGGGCGTGTCCTTCTTCGCCTTGGAAAACACCACGTTCATCAGCCAGAGGGCCGGATTGTTTGTGGCTCCGATGTGGCGGTTTCGCAGGATCGTCGAGAATCGGCCGGCGCGGTACGGCGTGCCGCTGTCGTCGTCAAACGACGCAACCTGAGGGAACATCCGGTTGTTCCACTCGACGAACCCAGCGAGCTCGTTGTCGCTCTCGCTGCCGATGGTGTTCATCAAATCCGACATCCTCTTTTGGAACGACAGTATCTGAGTGCGGTACGGACGGTAGAGCGACTCCAGCGGTGTGCTGCCTTTGTCGCTCTTGGAGAGCTTGTCGGTAAGACGACGACCGTCCGCATCCGCAGACGTGAGGATCTGTGCAAGCTCGGCGTGCAGGACCTTCGTGGCCGAAGTAGCTCCACGCTCCATCGTGCGCTCCAGCTTCCGCTTGATCTGCGTGATGTAGGACAGCAGGCGATTCGCGCCTTCGGGCGACGCGACGTCCATGTGCTGCCAGAACGTCTTTTGCAGCATGGCCTGCCCCAAGACACTGGCATACGCCTCGTCCATCTTCGCCCACATGTCCGCACCGGCCCAGACACCGGATCCTCGCTTTGCCGCGGAGTTCGTCACCCACGCACGAGCCAACGCTCCGGAATCATCGTCCGCGGTCTTCATCACGGACCGGACGATCGAGCTCCAGAGTTCCGGATCGCGATAGCGCACCGAGTGGCCCAGTTCGTGACCGGCGAGAAACACCATCGAGTTCGTCGATCCGTCATTGAGAGCGCCGCGACGGATGTACGCCTTCGACGGATCGCTGCCACGTACAAAGCCGGAAGACCCGAGCGTGCGGGCGAGGCCGGCTTCGAGGAACCGAAGCTCAACTCCGAACATCTCCTTCCAAGCATCGACAAGGAATTTCTCGTCGTCTGTCACGGCGGAGCCGATGCCTCGCTGCTGGTCGGGATCGGCTGGAGATGCGCGACCTTCGTGTATGGCGATGGCCTCGTCGATCAGTTTCTTCCGACGGAGCGTGTCCGGAACGCGTCGAGCTTTCAGGTACTCGTCGACCTGCTCCTTTGTGCGGAGATCTCCGGGCGGCGGCGGCTCCTCGCCGGACATGTGATGGATGTCATCGGCATCGGTCGGCTCCGGCTTCTCCCGGCGAAGCAGGTCGCGGATTCGCTGACTGATGCTTCGGTCGGCCGCGGTGCGCGGATCGGACGCCGCGATGTTTGCGGCAACGGACGGATCGCGGTCGGACGCCGCGGCATGCAGCGCTGCGTTGGCGAACGACCGGTCCCACTCGCCGAGAGTGTGCGCAGCTACGCCGTGAGCAGCACCAAAGGCCGCACCCATGATCGGACCGACGACGATGTTGGAGAGAAAATCCCCGGCACTGATCGGCTTCTGGTTGTAGTCGTACAGAACGGCCGTGGGGACTTGTGCCAGCGTGTTGCCGATGGTTCCGTTGATCGCCCCGTTGACCGTGCGCGACACCATGCGCGCCGCACCTGTGCCCGAGCGGCTTGCGATGGTGGCACCCATGCCCCACCTCACCGCGGCCACCGTCGGAGCGGCATACCCGAGTGCGAAATCGACAGGGCTCAGTGTGCCGGCGGTGAGCGATCCGAGCAGGGATGCGCCCGGCGCGTAACTCATGCCTGCGTTCGCCTCGTCAATGCGATCGGAGATCGTGTCCTGCATCATCGCCTCGGCGAGTTCGCGGGACATCAGGCCGTTGTTGTGCGCGTTGAACTTCAGAGTGCCGCCGAGCGAGTACTTCTTGTCGAACTCGTCCTTGTCGATGAGGTCCATCTTGCCGGGACGGTTGCGGATGTCCCAGTACTTGAGCGCGCGGAAGCCTTGGCCGGTGAGCGACTCATTCCAGCCGATCTTGAACGCCGCCTCGAAGGCGTGGCCGGGGCCGTAATTCGCCGACGGGGACTTGTATCCGGGATCGTACTCGCGGGACTGCTGGAACGGGTTTGTCATCAGTTTTTGGGCTTCTCTTTCGGAGTTCCGAAAATGCTGTGACGCACGGCGTTGGCGACAGGAATAATGTGGTCCTTGGCGGCGACACCTACTGCGATGGCCGTGGTCGCCTGTGTGGCAGGCTTCAGCAGCGTGAGACTGCGCTTTGCGCGATACGCGGAGTTGAACGAACGCAGATCGTCCAGACTGAGCTGCACCGGCCGGCCTCCGTACGGGCGATCACTTCCGTAGTTGTAGAACACCGGCTGTGCGGGGCCAGACTCGAAGTTTGTCGGTGCTGCATCGGAATCCGTCATGCCGGGGAACATGTACGCATCCATGGTCCGCGTCTTCGGATTGTAGCGCCACGCGCCATACTGCGTGAAAGCGACGGAATTCGCTGTGAATCGAGTCTCCGGCTTGGTGAAGTAGTCGCGAACGGCGTTCTCACCGCCGGATCCGACCTGCCGGCGCGGGTCCACGCCGCCGATGTTGGCCCAGTCAACCGTGAGATGTGCCGGTAGCGGCAGCGTGTCCGGCGTCCCTGTGCGCTGCAGAGGACTGAAGAAGTCCGACACGTTGCTTGTGTAGCGGATCGGGATGTCAGCGAACGAGCCGCGCTGCCACTGGCGTGAAGGCTCGTAGTAGTCCACATAGCGCAGCGTGTCGGCAATCTGCTGGCTGAGGTCGGCGACATCGGCCGCACCGCCGGCGACCGGGAGGCTCAGCGCGCCTTCGCGGATGAGGCTGGTTGGTACGAGACTGTACACCTGTCGGCGGTTTGCTGCGGCAGAGCTCGGAACGACAGTCATCACCTCGGACAGCGCACGGAGCATCTTCGTGCCTTCCTTGGCCAACTCCATCTCGTTGTTGCGCTCCTGATCCACCGGCCCGGAACTGGCCGAGTACACGCGCGACGCCATGATCTGCTGCATGGCCTCACTGAAAGCCGTGGCCATGTCATTGTTCTGCTTTCCCTGCCAGTAGAGTCCGGAGGCGATGCCTTTGAGAGACTGCGCGCCGGAGGAGGACTGAAACAGCTGCGTGCCGCTGAGTACCTCGCCGACATTGACGGGGTTCTTGTAGGCGGTGGACTCGAAAACCATCCGGGTGGCCTGCTCGTGTCCGCGCGGAAACGTGCTTCCGTTCTTCTGGTAGTTGGCGAGATCGTCGAGCCACTGCTTGGTGAACTGCGTGAGCTTCAGGTCCTGACGGCCGGACTCACGGCCCGCATGATCCATGGCGGAAACAGCCAGAACGGCCGCGAACTGCCGGTTCTTCGGATCGGTATTCGCTGTGCTGCCCGATTTGCCGAGATCGCCGGGACGGAGATACGACTCGGCCAGCGACATGAGGGACTGCGAGCCAAACGAGTCTCCAAGATTCTGGATCATCGACGAACCGCGGCCGGTGTCTCCGGACCACAGCGTTTCAGTGAGGATCCGGTTCAGGTGCGAAGGGACGTGAACCTGCAGCTCTTGCGGGATGCCCATTTCGCTCTGCACTTTCTTGGAGATCTCGACGTAGATCTGAGCGGTATCGGAGCTGACACCCGAAGAGGAAAACTCGGTCGCTGCCGAATCGGCAAACGGCTTCAGGCGAGTATCGCGCTCGGCCATTTCGTTCGACCGTCCGGTCTCGATGAGCTTTTTGGCCTCTGCAAACGCGGCGGCTATGTCGGCCATGAAGCGGTCCTTGTCCTCGCTCTTCGCACCTTCGATGCCAAATCCCTTGTAGATCTGCTCGGCTGTGCCGTTGTCGGTGGTCAGGGCCGCGTGAAAGTTCTTGAGCTGTTCGTACAGGTTCGCGCCTCCGGAGCGCAGGGCTTCGAAGTTGTTCGAGAGCAGCCTGTCCTTCGCTGCCGCCAGTTCGATTTTCGCGTAAGGCCACCGCTTGGCTGCGGGGTCGTTCACAGTCCCGGCGATGAAATCCGCGGCGTGGTTTGCTGTCTGAAGGGTCTCAGGCGTCAGTGCGACCTTCAGGGCCTGATCCAGACTCTGCTGTGCCTCTGTGGTGTTCGCAAAAATGCCGGGTGTCTTGATGGCGTTGTTCGCATCGGCCAGCGCGCGCTGCTGGTCCGTCGTGAAGAGTGGATTCCGCACAACGGTATCCGGAGCCCGGACACCGGCGTGGATTCCGTGAACAACGCGCTGATACGCGGAACTCCCGAGATCACTCAGCAGGCGGTTCTTTGTGTCCTGCGTCACAGCGAGCGAGTTGATCGTGCTTGTCTTCGCGTCCAGCTCGGCAAGCACGGAACCGTGATCCCCCGGAGTCGTCGTCTTGAAAGCGGCGGAGACCATCACCTTCGCCTCGTTCTCCCGGCGTTCCTGACGTGCTGTTCCTTCGACCGCGTGGGCCTGTTCGTACAGCGACTTGGTGGATTTGAGCCACTCCGCTTCGTCGTGCGCAGGCGTGATCCTGCTGCGGAAGATCGGATCGGAACTGATGCCTTTCAGGTGCTCGGATGCCGCCTGACGTGCCTCTGTGAGCTTGTTCTCCATCCACTGGACGGCGCCGCCGTTGGAGAACTCGCCGCTGTTCCTGCGTTCGTCGAACTCCGCCGAGACCCCCATGGCAGCGGCGGTGATGGCGTTACTGTGTTGCAGTGCGTAGTCGTTCGACGTGCGACGTTCGTGCTCCTCGCGCATCCGGCGAAGATGCTCGCGAGCCTGCGCGGCTTGCGCGGCTGCAGTGTCGAGAACCTGCGCGCCTGTGTTGGCAACGGATCGCCCGAGCGCGGCAGCGCCAGAGAAGTCGCCGAACGCACCCGACGGAGCGCCCGACTGGGCTGCTTGGACGATCGGAGCCTTGATTCCGCGGGACAGGAGTGTGGGTCGTTCAGACATTTCAGCCTTTGAATTTTGCGTAGCCGAGTCCGGCCTGCGTAAGCCCGGAGAGTATCGTCCCGCCTGCTTGGGCGTACGCCGAACGGCGGGCACTGCGGCCGGCGTAGCGGGTCATCGAGGCCTGAGACCTGAGATTCTGCTGCTGCTGCGAGGCATTGTATGCGGCAACCCTGCCGCCGTAGAGCATCATCTGGATGTCGGTCTCGCTGGCGATAGCCGAGTCCCGAATCGTGTCGTTCACGCTGCCTGAGATCGTGAGGCCTGACCCTGCCGCCGCCACACGCTGGGAGGCCGACAAGCGAATCTGCCTGTCCCGTGCCGTGTCGGCGTCACGGGCCGCAGCCTGCTGTTCCTGAATCGCAGCGTACCCAGCCGTGACGGCGTTGTTCTCCTGCACTGCCGCGTTGTAGTCGGCTTCCTTCTTGGCCGCCTGCCCCTGCCGCATCATTCCGTACGCAGAAACGCCGGTGCCAATCACCGTAGCTGCAGTGCTGGCGATGGTGATGCCGGCCGCGGTTGCCGTTGTGCCGGCCGCTGACGCCAGCGCTATTGCTCCTGGAATGAAGGCCATGTTTATTGGTGGTGTGCCAGCTCAGGCATCAGAGACAACACAGTGATGGGACGCGAGCTGTTCTGTACGATGTAGAACGAACCGCGGACCTCGTGCACTCCCGGAAACGTAACTCGTTTGTCGTCGCTGGTCATGGTGGTCGGATCGGTGATGGCGTAGCCGTCGACCAGATTGCCGGTGCTTGGGCCGCACTTGAATCCGATGGTGTTGTGCAGGCGCACGCTGATGTGATTGATGCGCTTCACCTTGCCCTGACCGGTGCCTGCCATTGCGGGCACCTCGATCGGGAACGTCTTGATGAGCGAGGTAAACGGATGCCCGACGATGTACCGGGATGTGGGCACGCTCGGCAGGACAAGTACGCCGGCGTCGTTCACGGATAGTCCGGTGTGCACCGTGTTGTCTACGACGGCGTTCACCGTGCAGCCGCGGAAGTCGTCAAGGCCGGTAATAGTGGCGGACCCGGCTCCGCCAATCACGTGATTGTCGAGGAACTTCAGCTCCGTGAGATCGGTGGCTGAAGTCGGACGAAACTCGGGATCGAGGACCTCGATCGTGCGCACGTTCGTCTCGTCGATCGTACGCGAGACTACCATGAACAGGTACTGCTTGCTGCCGTCGGGAATGCAGCAAATCGACTCAACGCGCGCGTCCGGTCCGCCGATGATGTATCGGGACCAAGCATAGACCTGCTGATCCGGCTCGTAGGTCATCGCGGCGATCTGGCCGTCTCCGCAGCGGACATACACGACGGACTCCGGCAGCTGCTGATACGCCAACTGAAGGCCCGATCCGTGGTCCTTGAGCACGTGCTCCGCGAATACGTTCAGGTCGAGCGACACCTGCGAATCAGTGGCGTAGTCGTACGTCATCTGGCGGAGCTTGTTTCCGCCGAGCTGCAGAAACAGGAGTGCCTTGCCCAGACGAATCGGCCGGGTGTAGCTGGAACCGTGGTTGCTCTGGCTGAGAACGGAGATCGTGGTAGGCGTGAGCGCCGCGCCCTGTGTCGTGGATGCGATCTTCCACTCCTCGCCGACCGAGCCGACGACCAGTACGCCGCGGGACGCCAGCCACTGGATCTGATTCACCGCGTCACCGGCGATCGTGAAGTTGATGGCTGAGTCGTCGAGCACGCGCAGCTTCTCGTCCGTGGTGCCGAAATTGTACAGGTCGTCGACACGTGAAAGCCAGCCGGTCTGGGGCTGGGCGGGCGTGCCGGCAAAAGCCAGCCGGCCCTCGTGGAACGAGACTGCACACGGATAGTTGCCGGTGTACCACGCTCCGCGATTCCAGTCGTTGGTTGTGCCGTTCTGTACAGTGGTGAGCCCCTCGACGGAGCGCGGAACAGAGCGGTTCAGTTCGACGCCGATCTCCTGAGTCGAATTTTGGTTGATTGTGATCGGATGGTCGCTGCGGTCCGCTGTCGGGGCTTCGCTGACGTGGATGTAGCTGGGCTCATCAGCAACGATATATTCTATCACGCAGCCCGACGGTATGTCCTCGCCGCTGACTGTGTCGCCGACCCTGAGCCCGGAAACATCGGACATGCCGATGTTCTGGTTGCCGTTCTCCATCTCGCCGAGGCGGACTACGGCAGCTCGGCCGCGTGCGTGAACGACGTACTCGCCGATGACGAGCCGGAACAAGCGGCCGTAGTCCGTGGACAGGTTGAAGAATTCGGAATCGCTGGAGCGCAGGCGGGCGTTGATACTCCGTGCGCTCCGGGTCACGATGCCTGCAGGAACCGTGACTGCGAGGATGTCTCCTACGGCGATGATGCCGTACGATCCCTGACGCGGAATGTCGGACACGGCGGTCACCAGCATCCAGTAGTAGGTGCCGTCCTTGTCGCTGAAGCGAAGGTAGTTTCCGATGTGCTCCTGCGTGATTACGCCGACAGCGGAAAACGCAACAGAGACCCCACTGCCTGTGATGCTGGCGTCATACACCGGCGCGTTCGTGCTGGCGTCCCACGAATCGTAAAGTCCGGGCGAGTAGACCTCCTTGGACAGTGCAAGTGATCGGTCCTCAAGAGGCTCGACCTCGACGTGCTGTGCACCGAGCAGGGCAGTGACGCGACCGAGCACTTTCTGGCCGCGATATGCGTATTCGACGTAGTCGTCGACGGAGAGTCCGGAAAAGTCACCCTCTGTGGAGGTCAGCGTCACGCGATCGGTGACTCCGCTCAGTGTGAGCGAGATGTCCTGATCGCCGATCTGCTGGTCCATGTATGGGCCGTAATCGAACTCCGGAATTTCGTACCGCCAGTCGGTGTCCGAATACCGGGAGAGCGTGGCGGGCGGATGGTTCGGGTGCGTGATGAAGATCACGTCAGCCGATTGCGTAAACTGCAGCTCGTTGATTTCCGAGCTCTGGTACGGTACCGGGGTGTCGGTGCCATAGATCGTGGACACGACGACTGGCTCCGATACGGCCTGAAGCACAACACCGCTGCCTGTGCCGGGACCTGTAGCTGTAAACACAGTGCCGGAGTTGTTGTTCGCTGCCCCGTACGCTGTGAAGTCAGTGCCGCCTATCGTAGAGATCATGTACGCCTGACCGACAACTGCGTCAGCCGGATCGACGTAGTTGATCGGACCTGTTACCGAAGAGATCAGCAGGGTACCTGTGCCGGTAGCTCCTCCGGTTATGATAAACACCGTGCCGACATTATTATTCGGCGCGCCCGCAGCGGTGAAGTCCGCGGTGCCCACGGTGTTGATCATCACGACTGCGCCGATGAATCCAGAGGCCGAGGAGGCGGTAATGAATCCGCCGCCGAAACTTGGCACCATCAGGCCGTCACCCGTCCCCTGTCCGGTGGCCAGAAAACTGGTTGTCGGATTGTTGTCCGCTGCGCCGAAAGCGGTGTAGTCGGTTCGGTTCGACGACTGGATCGTGTACTCCTGATCGGCGACCATCTCTGTTGCAGGCACCTCGACCTCAGTCGTCATGAGCAGGCCGCTGCGCCGGAAAAACCGGAAGCCGGACTCGCTGATTTCGACAGCGACCGCGTCGTTCCGGGAGAAGACGAAGTCCTGAAGGCGAACGACCTGCTCCTCATCCTGCTCCGCGGCGCGCGCGACGTTCGCGGTGCCGAGCCGGCCGACGGCCGGCCCTTGGTGCTTGGCGAGGAAATTCTCCATGCGCTCGGCACCGCTCTTGTAGCGGTCGATGTCGCTTCGACCGAGCAGGTATGAGGACAGCTCGCCGGAGGCGAAGTTGGTTTGGAGGTCGTTTACTTTGAGCATTTCAGGCTCCGGAAAGTCCGCGCAGACGAGGGTCGATTTCCGACACGCTGTTTACGTCGTAGTGTGCGTCGAGCCACGAGCTGACCACGACCGGTACCTCGTAACGCTCCACGGCGCCGTTATGTCGGGCCATGGCCATGCGTTCGAGATACGCTCCGATGTAGGTCTCGCGCAGGGATTGGTTCTGGGTCACCGGGACCGCCAGCTCGGAGGCAAGCAGGTTGGCGAGCGCCTCGGCGAAGTCGTCCGGGAATGTGGTGCCGTCGTCTGCGTCCGCGTAGTTCTTGACGTAGCGTAGCAGTACCGGCGGCTCCACCATCATGTGGATGTGGTTCCCAAAACGCTCGTACTCGAACGGCTGGTCGTTCTGGCTGAGGCTCAGAATGCGGCCGACATCGGCCGGCAGCGTGCAGACATAAAGCCACGGAGCGACAGGCGACACGTCTTCGGTCTCCGGCAGCGTGGCGGGCTCCTTGGAAAAGGCCCAGTTGTGGTCACGCAGCAGGCTGTTCCGGAGTGCCGGATAGCGCAGGGCGCAAAGATTCGACGTCTTCGTGCCGTCCTCGAAAGAGGTAATGCTGGACTCGCCGATTTTAGCGAGTTCTGGAGTTGCAGATCTGGATGGCGGTTTGAGGCATGGTAGTAAAAGAAAACCCGGCGCCCCGAGGTTTTGATCTCAGTGCGCCGGGTGTCGAGCTATCCTTTGAGCCGATCAGTTCTGGACGTAGCGGATCCAGCCCTGAATCTGCTTGGCCGTGGTGGGATCGGCGCCGCCGACGGTGGCGGTGACGATCGTCTGGCCGTTGACGCAGCGGGCGCCCGCACCCAGCGCATACGTCGCGGCAAGCGACGAGTTGGCGGCGGACGCGTGGGACGTTGCGGCGAGCAGGTTTGCGGCGCCGGCGGCAATCGCCGTGTCCGAGTCGCCCTGAGCAAGCGCCGTGTCCGTGCCTACGGACAGGGTGACGCTGGTGCCGAGGGCCTCGGAAATGAGCGAACCGCCGAGGATCCGCGCGCCCTTGGGAAGCGAGCAGAGCTGCAGGGTGTCGCCGTTGACGGCGCCGGTGGTGAGGATCGAGAAGAAGGCGATGCGCTCCTTGGCGCCGAGCGTGTCGGTGCCGCTAGTGAGCTCGTAGCCGGTACCGGCAGCAAGCGCGCGAGCCTTCGTGATCTGTACGGAATAGAGGGTGGCCATGATTGGTTTCTCCTTGTTTGTTGGTGGTTGGTGTCAGGTTATTCGTTCACCTGAACACGGGCGAGGTTCTCGCCCCACATACGCGTGGTGCCCATGCCGAGCTTCACGTAGATGTAGGGGATGTTCTTCTTGTCCGGCAGGCGCCACATGGTGGCGGTGATGTCGGTGCTGATCGCGCACTTGAGGGCGCGGGGCTTCACCACGAAGCAGCTGCGGACGCCGCCCGACAGCGGAAGGCGCTCGGAGTGCATGAAGCGGAAGCCCATGAAGGTCGTCGTCTGACCTTCGGCGAGCGACTTGCGCACCGCGTAATCCGAGTTGATGACCTCCTCGATACCGAGCAGGTCCTCGAACTGTTTCGCGGAGATGAAGATCGGGAGAACTTCATCCTGCTCGATGGCTTCGAGCTTGAGCATCGTGGTGCGGACGGCCTTGAGCTTCGCCAGCGTCAGGCCGGTGGAGGCCGGCGTGGTGCCGGTGTAGTTCTGGGCCACGTCGATGCCCTCGGTGCCGGATTCGCGCGCGAGGTAGGTACCCGCGACGATGCGGGTCTGGGCATCGGACACGGACCCGACGGACACCTTGCCGGAGGCGGTCGTCACGAAGTTGACCGTGGTCGCGCCGCTCTTGCCGGTGTAGGCCGTGGAGGTAAAACCCGTGATGATGTTGTCGTCGATCTTGCGGTTGGCCGCAGCGACAAGCGCCTGCATGTAGTCGCTCGTGGGGTCGGTGGCGACGCGGATGAGGTCCTTCTCATCAATCGCCTTGCCGGTGTCCCAGTCGCCGAGGCCGATCCGGCGACGATCGTGAGCGATTTCGCTCATCGGGTTGTCGCCGTAGCGGGTGGTGACCTGCTGAAGGTCATCGGCAATGCCGATACGGTCGTAGTAGTCGTACTCGGACGCCTGACGGACAACGTCTACGAAGCCGCGGAGTTTGGATTGGGTCTGCTGAAAAGCGTGCGTGAAGCCCTTGTGAAAGGCATTGATGTACGCCTTCTCGATCTGGTTGCTCATGGTAGTACCTGAATGAAGTTGGTTCGCTGCCGGTTTTGTCGTCCGGGCTGCCCTTTCGGACCCGAGCATCGCGTTCGTCGCTCACGCCGGAGAATCCGTCTCCGGTCAGTCCAAGGACGGAAAACCGCTACCCTCGGCGATTCGATGGGTAGCGGTCGTGATCCTGCGGATCAAGCCAATTCAGGAGCCGGGCGCGGACGACGGATAGGCGGCTTCGAAGAGCTCGCGGCGGCGCGCGACGACCGCATCGTGGTTCGGATGGTCCCTGTTGAACAGCGCCTTCATGGAATCCGGATCGGAGTGGAGACGCTGCAGCTCGGCCTGAGCCAAGTCGGGAGTCGCGGTGGCCGCACCGCCGCCGCCGGCGCCGCCAGTGCGGTGGCGGTCGTCGGCGAGCTTCTCGCCAATCGCGGCGAACAGGCGAACAACCTCGGGATGTGAACCGAGTCCGGTGGTCTCCATCAGCTCGGAGAGCTTCTCATTGCCGAAGGTGCGCATCGCAAAACGAGCCTGATTGATGCGCTCGTCGTACTTCGCGCCGAACTCCTGCTTGATGAGCAGCTCGTTCTTCTGGAGCTCGTCCTCGCGCGCCTTGGCCTGATCGGTGTGGTGCTTGTGCTCCTCGGAAAGGAACTTGTTGATAATGCGCTCGGCCGACGCTTTCGGAACACCGGCCTCGTGCATCTCCTTGCGCCACGTGTCGAGCCGGGCCTTGTCCAAGCGCGACTCGTCCATGCCTTCGGGCAGCTTGTAGCCGTATTCGTCGTGCTTGGCCGGCACGCCGATCTTCTGGCGGAAAGCCGCGATCTCCTCCGGCGTGCTGCGCTCGTTCGGGACGACGACGCGGTCGGAGCCGACAAGGCGCTGGGCGTGCAGGTAGCTCTTGGCAAGAGCAGGGAGCGCCTCGGCGGGATTGGCTCCCTTGATGGCTTCGAACGCCTTCTCGGAACGGATGTCGTCCGGGAGCGCGCTGCGCCAGTCATTGATAGCACCGGGCGTACCGGCGCCGGGGGTGCCGGCGCCTGCCTGCGGGTTGGTGATGAGTGTCATGTCTTTTCCTTTTTCTCTTCCTCAGTGCGTCGAATCTCCTCCTGAATGTAATCGGGCAGCTTGTCCAAGGAGGTATGGACCCGCCGGAAAATCGACAACGCCAGATGGCGCTGCGCTTCGTTCCAAATCAAACGCTCCGCCTCGGTGGTGAACCTCATGGAGGTCGCTCCGGAGACGCGGAGTATGTGGTTGAGCACGCGCTTGCCGTGCTCTGTTCCGAACACCTCCCTGTAGTCTCGTGAGAGCTGGAGGTGGTCTGTCAGGGTCTTGAGTATCACTGTAGACGTAGTCCGAGGCTCTGGGCTTGAGCAAGGTCTTTGGCCGATTTGGCGGCGGCGGGCGCGGCCTCGACGGCGGCGGCGAGCTGTGCTTGCTGCTCGCGCGACTTCCGCCGCGAAGCAACTTCGGCCGGCGAGTTGATGACGCGGCGAGGAACGTCACTGAGGTCGGCGATCTCGGCGCCGAGAGCATCCTCGTTCACGCTGTCCATGATGCCCGGCATGATCGGGATCAGCTGGGTCAGCTGGGCGAGGTAGTTCGAAACGCCCTGACCGCGGACCGTGCTTTGCGCCTTGGCGGCGGGGCTGATGTAGATCGGCTCAAGCTCCGCACCGTCCAGCGACGGAGGCATGTCAGGCAGCAGCGCCTCGCGGGCGAGGTAGTTGTAGGACAGTCTGATCATCGGTCCGAGAAGCTCACCCTGCAGGCGACCGACGGTCGGGCTCATCATCGACAGCATCTGGTTGCGGTCGTCCATGATCTCCTGAGCGGTCTGGCGCTCCTTCTTCACCGGGCGGACGAGCCAGTCGACGTAGAAGCCCCGCCGAATCATGTCGCGGCGCTGCTCGATCATCTCGATGCCGATCTCCACGCGCGTGCCGGTGGGGATTGCCTCGATCGGATCCGAGCCGGGACGCTTGTAGTTCAAGGCGCCGGGGGTCTGCCGGACCGGCAGGAGGAAGCCGTCGTCAGGAACTGCCAGCGCGGGGTCGACGAGCTTCTGCGCGGCCACGATCATCGTCTTCGACATGGCGTTGACCATGCGGATCTCGGGCAGGACGGAGAGCGCAGGCGACCGGCCGTACGGCTCGCCAGCGAGCTTCGTCCAGCGCGGAATGAGGTACGGCATCCAGTCGTAGCCGCTCTCATGAAGCGTCTCGCCCGTGTCCTTGCAGACGTAGATGCTGGAGTACGGCTTCTTCGTCGGGAACGAGTACAGCCGGCCGTCGGCGCGCGGCGCAACGGCGTGGATCACCGTGACCTTGTCGTCGTCCTTCTTCTTGGCGAGGCCGGGCGGGAGATCGCCGAACTCCTGACGCACCTGACGCACGGTCCAGCGGATGGCGCGGTGGACCGTGTCCACGTGGCCAGTGCTGCTCTCAAGAGCCCAGCAATCGGCGAGCGGGTACGCCCGAAACTGGAGCGAGCGACTCTCGCTGTCGAACCAGTGGTAGATGGCCGCGGTGCCGAAGCCGCCGAGATCGAGGTACGCCTCGTGCATCGAGGTGCTGAACGACGCGAACGGATTCGAGTAGTGGGCGTAGATCAGGTCGGACACCTGCTCCAGCCAGACCTTCGCATCGTGATCCAGCCGGTCGTACGGCATGCCGGTCACGCCCAAGCTGAACCACCGGTCCACCGGCGAAGTCAGGTACGAGTGCAGGCCGGCACTCAGCTGCTCCAGCGCCCAAGGCGCGGTGCCGTCGAAGATGCGGCGGCGGGCGTCGGCCGCCTTGCTCATCGAGGCGGCGAAGTCGGACGTGTCCGGACGTACAAGCTCCTTGAGCTCCTGCCACAGAGAGTCCCAGCAGGAACGCTCCAGTTCCATCACGCGCTGTCGGCGCATCACGCCGTCCGCTACCGGGTCCTTTTGTTCTTCGGCCATTTCAGGTGAGGGGTGTGCCGAGGATGCTGCGGCTGGTGGGATTGCTGCTCGCGGGCGCGCCGGTCAGCACGGTGGAGGCGCGCGTGCGCCGCGGCGTCATGGACGCAAGCAGTGTGCGCGCACTCGTGGTGGCCTGACGCGGCGGCGGCGGGGCCGGCGGCGGCGGGGGAGGAGGCGGTGACGCACTTCCGCCGCCGCCTCCGCCAAACGAGAGGGCGGGCGGGAAAACGAACCTTGCGGCTCTGCGAATCAGGGCGATGGGTGCGCTCATTTCCTGCGTCAGCGTGTAAGCCGCAGCATCCGGCTGGTCGAGTAAAATCGAAGCTCCGGCTTCTCGCGAAGCCCGCGCGCGAACGCGATGTACGGGCGGCGGTGCGGCATCAGCGACATGAGCCGCTTCAGCATCAGCTTCCGGTCGCCACGGATAGCCGGGTGCATCTCGGCCCACCACACCAACCACGCGTCGCTCCGTCCCGGACAGTGGCCTGCCATGATGAAGCTCACAGGCGTCTTCTGCACCCACCCCGTCGTGAAGTACGTGTCGAAGATCTTCGGGAAGTCCAGCCCGGCCGCGGTGTGCGCGGCTTCGGCGCTGGCGAGGAAGTCGTAATCGGTCAGCATGGATTGTATTCGCTCGTATCCGCGTTCTGTGGACGATCGTTCTTTCGGCTCTGCGGCGCGCGCAGCTTGAGCGCCATGGCCAGTGTGCGGAAGGCATCGGCCGGATGGGAAGCCCAGTCGTGAAGCGGTTTGTTTCGAAACACCTTCAGGCGGTCGTCCCACTCCTTGCGGTAGGATTTCAGGGCCTCGATGCCGCGCTCGCAGTGCTTCTCGTCGAACAGGCAGCGCGGCAGCAGTTGGCGCACGGCCTCGATACCATCGTCCACCGACGTGCGTTCGAGCGGAGTGAACCGGATGCCCATCTCTCGCGCAGAAACAAGGCGCGTCTTGCCGCTGCTGATCTCGGTCGCGTTGATGTCGTGCGGCGCGTAGTGCTCGCCGAACACCCAGTCGTGCTTGTCCGCGATGTCCCGCAGCTGCTTCACGTAGCTCATCATCCCCTGTCCGGTGCCTTCGATGTACCGTATGATCTGAGGCTCGCCGCGGTTCAGCTGAAACATCCAGATCGACGTCGAATCGTTCACGCCGAGGTCCCACGCGGTATGCACCTCAAGCGCCGGGTCGTGCGGCACGTGCAGGATGCGCTGCTGCTGCACCAGCTGGTTCATCTGCTTCTCGTAGTAAGCACCCTGCAGCGCGGCGTTGAAATCGCAGAAGTACTCCTGACGGATCAGCGCGTCATCGACGCCCATGCGGCGATCTTCCTCGATGACCTCCGGATCCACGGCCCCGGTCGTCGACACCGACTCGATGCTGACGTACCACTTCGGATTGTGGATCGCGCCCTTCTGGCCCTTCTTCCCGTAGAGCAGGTCGTGGAAGTGATTCCGGCCGCGCGGCGTGCTGGGGAAAATCGCCCACCCACCGTTCTCGGCGAGGATCGGGCGCACCAGATCGAACGCCTGCGGATCCATGAGCGCGTACTCCGAGAAGATCGCTCCGACGCAGTTGATGCCGACAAGTTTGTCCGGATCGTCAGCACCGAGCACCTGATAGATCGAGCCGTTGGTCAGCTCCAGCCGCATCTCCAGATCGGAACGCTTCTTGATGAGCGCATCCGGAAATGCGCTGAGGAACTTCTTTCCGTTCCGGTCGATGCCGTTCCAGATGACGCGCCGGCCTTGGTTCTGGTACGGAAACACGTGGATGTACAGCCCGACGCGCTGCTGCGAAGCGACCGCGGTCCAGTTGATCGCCGTGTGGTCCTTCCCAGCGCGCCGGTGATGACACAGGATCGCCCGTGCACCCCACGGCGTCTGCTGCATGTAATCCCAGAACCCGGCCTGATAGTGGCGGGGCTCCCAGTCGTTGGCAGGCAATACCACTTCGCTCATCCGGCTGCTTCCTTCTCCGTCGCTACTGTGGCCGGTGCCACCGTGTGCAGCGCGGGACCTTTGTTGTTTCCGGTGAACTGAAACGACTTGATGACGACTTTCATTGCGCCGGCATCCGCCGCAGCATCGGACGTACGCTGCGGCGCTACCGCCGGTGCCAGATACGGCAGCAGTGCCTTGTGTATCGCCACGCGCTCCTTCTCTTCAAGCGTCTCGGACTTGGCCAACAGGATCAGAGCCTCGATCGGGTTGTAGTGATGCTTTGCAGCGGTGGTCTCCACCAACATCCGAAGCTGTGCGACCGACTGCGGCTTTATCATCAGCTTCGCCGCGGCTGCGATCGTGGCTGCTTCGTTGTCCTTGGCGCCTTTGTTTCCGAACTTTCGACCGAGCGCGGCCCTCTCCTCCTCTGTGATTGGCTGTCCAAGCTCCACCTTCTTGCGCACAATCTCACGCTGCGCCACAAGCAGAGCACGCGCCTCGCGCGCTTTCTTGATCGACGCCTTACGTTTTTCGGCGACTTCGGTCCGAGTGAGCTTGGTTTTCGGGGTGAGCTGCTGTTCGCGCTGCCTGTAGTACTCGCTCACCGGGTCCGGAGGCTGTCCATGGGCCTCCGGACCCGGTACCTCGGACTCTGTGGTACCAGTGGGACTTTGGGCCATCGGCCCTGAGGTCACATCGGCCAGGGCTGGCGGTCAAGGAAAACAAGGGCCGGGTTCGAAGTATTCACCGGATTCAGTCGGAATTCACTTTTTGAATGGTGGTTTTTGAGAAATCGCTTGCTCAGATAATATGGAAACCAATTGAGGAAGTATTCATTTATTCACTTTTTCAGGCTCCCAGAAATTTGGTTGGAACCGAAACGCGCGAAAGTCCGAAAAAGTGAATAAATGAATACTCGGCAATTCATCCCCATATTATCTGAGCAAGCGATTTCCAATCACCGGACCGAAATCGACTGAATGCCGTGAATACCCGGATCCGTAGGACCTAAGTTGTTGGTGGTGAGCGGTCCCTGTGGGAGGTATTTGGATAAAGGGTTACCTGCTGCTTAGTTATGGAAGTGTCTTTTTGCCTGAGGTGGAATATATCTGTGGGTCCCCTCCCTCCCCCGAACCCCTGAGTATTTTCCCCCTCTACCCCCGGTCCGAAGATCCTTAGATCCGTTCGTACCTAGTGCCTCGGTACTAGGTATCAATGGACCTAGTGAGCCCTAAGCGACTGACAATCAACGAGCCAATGGACCTGAGAGCCTTTGGTGCTGAGTGTGAATGTACCTATGGGACAAGACCCACGCGCCTAACAGCCCAGCTCCAAGGTCCTTTGGTGCATAGCTGCACAATCACACAGTCTTGGCACAAAACAGCATCCAAAGCGCAACAGAGCCAAAGCAACATGATCCGTGGCATCGGACGCACATGGCGCAATCAACCGCCAATCACTGATCAAGCGACCAAATGACGCATCAAGGGCAACAACGCACGAGATGCCCTTCGGGGTTCAGCTTGGCGCAGTTGATAGCTAGCAACAACGCTCAGCACGACTGCGAAGACATAGAACCAAATACGCACATGGACACGAATACGCTGAAACGCACGCCCAGCTCCCAAGACTTCGCCAAGCTGAAGTTCAAGGCGCTGTCCACCATGACCGACATCCGCAACGTCGAGCGCAGCCTCGGCTCGGTCCGCATGATGGCCGACAGCCTCGGCCTCGTGAGCGACCGCGCGGAGAACGAATCCGAACTGGACTACCTCCAGCGGCTGGCCAACGAAGCGCACCATCGGGACATGAGCCTGCGGTGCGAGAACGAGACCGCTGAATTCCAGCGCCGGATCGAAACGGGCGCGAGCAGCAAGCCGCAGACCTCTCTCGGTCGCTTCCTGTCGGGACTGGCCAACCGTATCGGCTGATCCCTCAACCAAACCGCAATCCATCCAACCATCCATCAACTCGTAACCACCATGATTACCGGAATCCGCAACGCCATCATCCTCTCGATCGAGTTCAACATCTCGTTCGATCGCCCCGCCATCATCACGCGCCTCAACATCACCGACGAACAGGGCGCGCGCACCGAAGAAATCATCGCCAACATCGTGCGCCTGTCCAATCCGGACTCGGCCCGCATCGGCCTCGATGAGCTCCGCAGCACGTTCGCCGCCGAGTTGCACAGCGCCGACGATCAGCAGCTCGTCGAGAAGCTGATCTCGGATAACGCGACCTTCGTGGGCCGCCCGGTGCAGATCGACGTTCGCGCGCAGGTGAAGAACGGCATCGTGCAGCGCAATACGCGCGGCGAGATCTACTACAACATTCACCTGCGCCCCTCGCTGCAGGGCATGAACGCCGCATCGGTCTCCGCGCTCGCCCACCGCCTGCTGTCCGCCCGTCGCGCGGCCAAGGCCACGACGGACCTCGAACGCGAGCTCGGCGCTGCCGCTCAGGCCCTCATGGAGGATGTCCAGCGCGTGGAGGAAGTCGGAGCTGCCGAGCCGCCGCACTGAGATCCACAGAGCCGCAGAATCACGACCCGCATGGCCCATGTGCCTTGCGGGTCTTTTTGCGTGCTATGAATACTCAACGTATGAATCAGATCACGGGGCTTGCTGTGCAGGCCTCTCGAACCATGGCCCGAAAGGGCTTTGTGCGTCGCAACACGCTGCCTCGCGTCACGCCGTCGGAGCACGCGTGGATGCTGAAATCGGGGCTCAGGAAGCTCGCTTCGTTCACCCGACTCTTCGAATACGACGACTCCGTCTACGTCGAGGATACGGAGCGTCCGGCCTCGTCGCAGGCCCCTCGCATCATCGAGATCGTGGTGGGGCGTCGCTCGCTCGATTGCATCGACGATCCCAAGGCCCTTGGGGAAGAAGACATGGAGGAACTGGTGTTCCTCTCGACCATCGTCGACTACTGCAACGACGACGGCATCCCCATGGTGCTCGATGACGACGGCACGTCGCGTCCCGCGCGCTGCGGCGACACGATCGAGTGGATCCCGAGCAAGGTCGCCCGTCACTTCATGAGCAAGGACGGGCAGATCCAGAACATGCCGGGACTCACCGACGATCTCGACGCGCTGTTCATGGAAGAGCCCGACGATCCGCGGCAGCAGAACGACAGCGGGGCAATGGGCACGGACCATACGTGGTCGGACCGATTCCGGGCCAACACGTATCTGGAGACGAAATTCCTCGAATCCAACCGATTCATGGGCCCAAAGCGCTCGGTTGCGTCGCAGGAGCTTGAATACTTCAAGCGCGAGGGCATCAAGGACCGGCCCGCCAAGGTCTACGATCATCTCTGCCAAGCCGGCGAACAGCCCGAATCCATGCCCAACAAAGCTGTCGAAGACATGCTGCCGATGCCCGACGAGATCACGATCAGGGCGCTCGCACAGATGCTCGCGCTCCGGATGGTGGAAAAGAGCCCGACACTGCGCTACCGACTGCTTGAGCTCACGGATATGGCCGAGAAGAAGCTCATGGCCCGTCACGGCGAGATTCGATTCGACGAGAACCGCGTGCTCGTGAGCGGCGAGTTCATCCAGAAGCAGGACATCTTCGACGCCATGGATCGGTTCCAGAACGAGTGGCTGGAGCACAGTGGCAGCAAGAAAGGCGCCCCGGCTCCGATCAACTGGAAGGAAATTCGAGGTTCTTCCCGCAGGAAGTCATAAGCACACAGCCCCGGAGGTAGCGATGCCTCCGGGGCTTTACCTTTTCCATGATTACGATTCGGGCATCGGTACCGATCCTACACCGTGAAGCCGAGCACCAGCTCTGTTGCGATTGCGAAGAGCCGACCGGCCGGTGCAAAGAAGATTCAATCTATATCGGCGATGAAGGTCCTCTGTGTGAGGACTGCGCAAACGTCATCGAAGCCAAAAATGAAGAACGGCATGCCACTCATCCCCATCTACACGATCAAAGTGACCCAGTGCATCGACCCGACCACCATGGGTGAAGTGTGGTACGTCTCAGGACCAAAGATCGACGAACAAGGGGCACTTGATCCGACTCAGGCCGTTGTTTCTTCACACACGTCCTTGCTTTGGGCGCTGCTGAACTTTGGATGCAAAGTGCCTGTGATCCAAAACCAATTCACCCTTCACGGGCCAAACTGACATGATGACTCGAACCACGCCGACAGACATTCTACGGCTCCCTGCGAACGAAGTGTACGTATTCTCTTCGGACTTGCGCGGCATGCACGGCACGCTCGAAGGAGCATTGGCTCACGAAAAATTCGGAGCCGTGCGCGGATGCGGCTTCGGCCATTTCGGCCAGAGCTACGCTATCCCCACACGCGACTTCCGCTTCAACGTAATTCCGCTCCATGTCGTGGCGATCTACATCGAGTTCTTCGTCAGGTATGCGGAGAAGCGTCAGGACCTCCGGTTCCTTGTGACCGAGATCGGTTCACATGAGCACTATGGTCCGTCGACCATGTGGCGCTTCTTCAAGAACGTGCCTGCGAACGTGCAGCTCCCTGAATCGTTCTGGTTCCACAAAACCAAACATGAGCAAGAACACGGAAATCCGGCGCCAGCCCCTGACGCCCACCGAAGCACTTAACGTAATTCAGAAACTCCGCGACCGGATCGACCGGCTCGAAGCGATTCTGCGCGCCGGTCGGTTTCAGCGGGTCTGGGTCAGGCGCTCGGTCATCAAGAGGCACGTACGCGAACCCCACTGGCGCATTGTTCCTTTGAGCCGATGACCGTGGACATCAAAGCCTCGGTGGCTCCTGAAGCGCGAAAAAATCACCCAGCGCCAATGGCGAGCACGCAAGCGCGCCGACCTAAGAAACCTCGTGGCCGCATTTGGCCGTTACCGCATGGGGTGCGCCTATTGCCCCGCCAAAGATGGCGAGGTCGGACGCATCCAAGACGCGCTTGCCTCGCTCACAAAAACACACGCGGCAAAAGCGTGGAAATGATTCTGCCGAATGCCTGAGATGAGCCACGCGCGACGAACGGAGAACCAAACTATGAACGAAGATCAAAGCGACGAAGCCTCGGAAAACGACACGATGGGCGGACCTGCTCACGATGCACCAACGGCCACGAGCGCACGCGCGCTGTGCGAAATCGCGGGCAACCCAAGCGCGTTGGACTCTGGCGATTTGTTCGGCGTGGCCTCGAATGCAATCAAGGCTTGGGACGAGCTGACAGACACCACGCACCCGCGCGCTTTCCAGCGCATGAAAGAGGCGATGGAGAAACTCCGCGATGCGGTCGAAGACCACGAGGCCGACGCAGCCTGGCGCGTCGTGGACGCCATGACGCCGGAGCAGGTGGACGCATACCTAGTGAGCGTGGGCGTGAATCTTGACGAGATGCGCGCTCACACTGCCGAAATGCGAAAGAAACTCGAAGCGCGGCTTTCTTCGCCGAACCCCAATGGTGAGCCGCGAGCCCGCCGCGAATAATCTATGAGCACAGCACCCGATACCACTACCGCCAACCCGCAACCGGCGGGATCGTTGGCTCTACCGCCTTGTTCGGCCTCCTTATGGGCAAACGACTACCAGTAAACGCGCGCCTTATCGAGCAACCCGCCGAGTTGGTGCTGTGCCTTTCATGCGCGTGGCAAGGCGACTGGAACTTGCTTCCGACTCAGCCATCGCGCAGGGCGCACGCAACCGACGGCCGCGCTAAATGCCCCCGTTGCGAAACGCCGGGACGCTTCAAAAGAATTGGGCCAACATCCTAGATCAGCCAGCCGCAGGGCTGGCGCAATCAAAGCAATCATTATGAGCAAAAAACCAGACACTAACGAATCCCGTCCGACGGGCGGCTTGGCTGTGGCGCCTTGTTCGGCAAAAGCACCGCTATGGCTCCTTAAGCGTGAGAAAATCACCCAGCGCCAATGGCGCGCACGCAAACGAGCGGACTTGAAAAACCACGTACGGATGGTGCTACGGCCGTGGATACGAAAACATCGACCTGTGGAGCCCGTGCGAATTCCGGGTCCATGCAGAACAAGAATTTGTCGCACCTACGCGCCAAACCTGTGCCGGGTTAGAGAGTGACAGCTCTGGGTCTTGATGAAGCCCCGGCACAGGATTCAATCTCAATCACCTATGGATACCAAACTCGAACACGGATTTTCGAAAGCCAAAAACGTCCTGAAAGCAGCCAGTGTCGGCATCATGCGTGCCCTGATGAAAGGAGTGAAGAGCAAGGACACCCTGCTGCTGGCCAAGGCGGCAAAGGCCCAGAATCTCACCGGCATCGAGATCATGCTCGTGCGGAAAAAGAACCGGACCATCCCGACCCGCCGGCGCGTGCGCATGTGGATCCGGAAGCAGAACGAACCGGCGCACGTCGGCAAAAAGCAGCAGGCGCGTCTGGTGCGTAGCTGATGGCCATCGTACTCATCTCGTTCTTGCTCGCGACCGGCAAGTTCATCCTGATTTGCCGGTTTCTCCCGATTCGAAAGGTCCTCTACTTCGACAAGTGGGTGGACCTCTTCTTCACCGTCATCCTACCGATCGCGTTCTACGGCACATTCAGCGGCATGCTCGTTGCGATCTTCAGCGGCCTGTTTCTGTCGCTCTACCTTCTGGTGGCAAAACTGGCTCTGGGATCCGAGCGACCCAAATTCATGGGACCTGAGCGCAAGTGAAACGTTCTATTTCGGGTTGGGATGGCAGGCCGAAAAGCGAAAAAGCCAAAACATCCGCAAAAAGAAAAGCCCTTGGTCGATTTTAGCCGAACGAGACAGAGAGACGACGAACAGATGAAACTGAGCACCGTAGCAAAAGAGGTAGTCACCACGGCAGCCCTTTCGGCTTTCATGCCGATCGGGCCAGCTGTGATAACCGCAATGCTTGTCGTCCATGCTCTCGATCAAAAAAGCCCTGACGAAGATAGTCATCGCGGTTGTGATCCGCGTGACCGTTTCGGCAGTCACCGATTTCCTAACAGGGCGGCACAAGCGCCGTCCGTAGGTTGCAACCAGAACAGACAAAACCAATGAACAACAAGTTCATCAAAGCCATCGCCGGCACCGCTGAGGGCATCAAGCTCCAGCGCGCCGTGAACACTGCTCAGGCCGCCAAGCTGGCCCAGCAGTCCCTCATCAACGACAAGAGCAAGATCGTGCAGGGCCTGCAGGCCCAGCTCACCTCGACGCTCGACATCGGCCCCGAGTCCTCCGACTCGCTGCGCCCGGTGGACAAGAGCTTCAAGGCCGAGAACTGGGTCGCCGAGGTCCAGGTCCTCAAGGAGCAGCTGCACCGCGCCGAGATCAACCTCAACATCGCCATCGGCACCTACAACGAGTGGTTCGGCGACCTCCCCTCCGAGCTGGCTGCCGCCGTTCCCTCTCCGGTCTAATCGGACCGGCCAACCGCAAGTCAGCAAACAAACAACACAGTGATCGAAATCACCCTCCGCTTCGGCCTGACGAAGAGCATCACCATCGACGTCCGTGACGGGACGACGATCCGTGAACTCCTCGCCAATCCGACCAACAAAGCCGTTCTCGGCTATCCCGAGAACGTCGCCGCCGTCATCGACGGCGTGACCGTGTCGCAGGACGACGCCGTGAACAACGGCGACGTCATCGTCCTCGAACGCCAAGCCGCGGCCAAGGCCTAAGCCTAGGCCAACCGCAGGCACATACCTCCCCCATCCGCTCTGTCGGATGGGGGAGCAATTTTTTACAGAACCAGAGAACCAAAGAACCTATGTCTGCCAACACCAGAACTGAGATCGTGCTTCGCGATGGGGTTTTCATCCACCGATCGGTCACCGAAACGAATTTCGGGCGGCAAGAGACCGCCCTCGCTGCCGCCGCCTCGGGGCAGCCGACCACGCTCAGGAACATGATGCTGTCGAACATGGTTCCTTGCGACATCCACATCGCCGGAAGCAACTTCGCGATAATCACCCCGATCAAGTCGATTCCTGTGAACTGCAGCTGGGAGCTGCAATCGTCCGGATACGCGCTGCCTCGTTTTGGCCAAGAGCCGACGACAGGCATGATCGAAGAACGGTGTGAATTCAACATCGAGCGCGCCACCGGCATGCGAGGCGTCATCGCCGTCTCGTTCAGCCGAGCGGGCCTCTACAACAACACGTATCTCTACTTCATCGACAAGGACGGCAACGCGTGGGTGCCACCCTATCCGAACGTTTACGAAGACGGCCACATCTGCATGGGGGATGAGTTCCAGAGCCTCATGAGCCGATCGGCAGGCAAGAGCGCACATGAGCGCTCGGCCATGGCAGTCTCTTCGTTTTACGAAACACGGTCCAATCGAGATCTTTTGAGGGCAGGATACGACATCATCTTCCGCCGCGTCCCGGCCGGAGAGTTCGACAAGACGGAAAACCCGACCTCTTACATGGTCTCGGCCAGCAACGCACTCCTTGTCGGGTACAGCATCAACGGAGAGGCAAGCTCATGAGCGCTCCGGCAAAGGCTCTATCTGTGATGGAGCAGCACATCATCGAAAACGGCTTGTGGATCGCCGAGCACGAATTCGAAATCGGAATCATCGCCCAGATCATGCTGGGTAAGGCCGGAACAGCGGCTCAGCAAAACACAATCCGCCGGATCGTCACCCAAGTCGGCAAGGACATCAAAGCCAATGCCGCAAGCCGCATGTATGCGAAGATGGGATTCTGCCATCCCGCACGAGTGCCCAAAATCACCATCTAGGTTATGAAACATCCCGTCATCATCGGAGCAGGCGGAGTAGCAAGCTACCTCCTGCCCGTCCTCATCAAGTCCTTCAAACCGGAGTCGATCCTCATCGTCGACGCCGATGTGCTGGAGGAACGCAACATCGACCGTCAGCTGTTCAGCCCTGACATGATCGGCTGCAACAAAGCAGAGGCGCTGCTTGAGACCAACAGCGAGATCATCGAAGGCATCGACGTGAAAAGCATCGACGCGTGGTTCAGCGAATCCATGGTGCTTCCGGAAGAGACCGACGCCATCATCTGCTGCGCCGACAATCACGAAGCGCGCCACAACGTGATGAAGTTCGCGGTCGAGCGCGGCATCCGCGCCTACATCGGAGGCAACGAGTATCTCGACTCTCAGGCCTTCGTCTACGATGCGGACATCGCCGAATCCGAACGGTCGCCGCTCAAGCGGTATCCCAACATCGCCACAAGCAAAGAAGGATCCCCGTTCCGCTGCACCGGTGAAGCTCAGGCGGCTTCTCCCCAGCTGGCCGTGGCCAACCTCAACTGTGCTGCCAAGCTCCTTCACCTCATGTGGGTTTACGAAAAGTGGCTCGTCGCCGCCAAGATGGAAAACCCCGTCAACAAAGTACGACTGGAAGATCACCTCCCGGTCGAGTTGTTCACCAGTCTCAACGAAAACAGCTCCCGCTGACCATGTCATACAACATCGACAACTTCAGTATCATCATCACGTCCGTGTCGTCCTTCAATTTGTTCACGGACGCGATCGCCACCCGAACAGCTCGCGTCCTCGAAAAAGTGGACCCGGCGGACTGCAACGTCGTTTTCCGGGCGGTCCCCCGAACGCTGACGGTCTCCTCACTCCTCAATGTCATCTGTCGGGCCCCTGCCGGCCCCATGATCGACGGAAAGGCCGGCCTGTTCCGTGACAATGTGCTCGTTCGGCTTAACACCGACGAATCATCGGCCCTGTTGATTTATCTCAACGCCCTGCCCAAAGACAAAGGAATCGAAAGCCCGATGCTCACCAAATTCGCGCTGGCTCGACTCGGCCGAAAGAGCAAGGACCTCGTGGAAAAAGGCACGGTTCAGGACATCCTGAACGAGATCAACAAAAAGAGCGTCATGACGCATGACGAGTCGCTCAATTTGTTCGAAGACCTTGTGTGCGGCTACAACGGATTCGCTCCGGTCCGAGGGCGCTTCTTCCCCACACGCTCCGAAAAAGATCGAGATCTGGAACGTGAGTTCTGCATCACGCGCGGCCGTCGCGAACACGGACTCAGCACCGTCTGGGAATACGAAAAATACAAGGATCGCGTGGCTGCCGCCGCTGCCGCGGCGCTCGCATCGAACTCCACCAAAGCTCCCGCACCTTCCACTCCCCGGTCCTGAGGAACAGGATCAATCACCATCATGGAAAAACAAAAAGTTCTCCTCTATTCCGGCGAGATTTACGACAAGGTCGAAACTCCGCTGTTCTCCGGCTGGGCCAAAAGCCAGCGGTTCGAAGCTATCGCGAAGAAGCCGAACGTGACGTGGAAAGGATCGCTGATTCCTTTCGGCCTCTGGATGGAAATCGTCGGATTCCTCCGCTGGACCCAGAAGGAGTTCAAGTCCGAAGCGCACATGACGTTCTTCTACCACGAGGAAACGCACAAGTGGGCCGCGTGGCCTTTCCCGCAGGAAGGCGTCGGGATGACTGTGTCCCTGCTTCCGAACCACCCGCTTTACGCCGAGGACCGCAAACAGTTCGGCAAGGGATGGGCCCAAGCCGGCAGCATCCACCATCACTGCAACTCATCGGCCTTCGCGTCCGGAGTCGACCGTGACGACGAAGCGAACAAGGAGGGCATCCACTTCACCATCGGCAAGGTGGAAGAGGCGGAAATCGACCTCCATGCACGCCTTGTGCTCAACGGCGACGTCTACGAGACCGAACTGCCCGGATGGATCGAGCCCGCCGATTGGGTAAAGAACATCCCGAAGCGGTTTCATGATCGAATCCACGCGGAAGCCGTAAAAACGATCCATACCGAAGGATTCCCCGACGTGTGGAAAGAACGCGTCATTCGTCGACCGAAATACGAGCATGTGCATGCCGGAAGCGGTTACGGATCGCACGGCGTGCAGGAAAGTTTTCCTCAGTCCATGTCGGAATGGGACCTGGCCCACTCGGCCGGCATGGACAAAACGGCGGGAAACGAGGCGGGAAGAGTAAACGGAAACGCCGGGGCTGGTATGACCACCCATGAGGCCGAGTCGGCGATCAACGGCGTGAAGCAGCCGTGGGAGATCAAGGTCCTCCTGATCCTGCGGGACATCGCGAACATCGTGAAGATCTCGCTGCCCGAAATGCGGACTTATCTTGCCACTCCGGTGACAAGCTCGTGGAGTCCTTCGCAGATCAAAGTGCTCGACGAAATCAAGAAGCACCTCAAGGAAAAATCCATCGCCACACTCTACGCCGAAGCCATCCTCGACCGGGCTCTCCGTCGGGTCGGAACGGGGATCTAGTTCAGAGAACACGCCACTTGCGCTGCACTAATGAGCTGCGGATAGGGAATATAGCAGTTCCGGCCGGAGAAAGGAGTTGAATTTCCTTCTGCGAAAGCAACGGCCACGTGGAACTCACTAGGCCCCGAAAACATAAGATGACGAAGCGTTTCCCCTCGGGATTACCCAGTACCCATCTTACTTCCGCAGCTCTCTAGTGCAGCGCATCCATCTCCATGAAATTCGAAGTTCAGCTACCTCTGTTCGAAACCAACTCCACGTGGGTTCCGCCTTCGCATCTGCCGGACCTGAGTGCGAGAACGTGAAATCGCCGTAGACACAGAAAACCGGGACCCGAACCTCAAGAGCCGCGGTCCCGGGCACATTCGCGGTGACGGACACGTAGCCGGCGTCGGAATTTCAACCGACACCGGATTCACAGGGTACTTTCCGATCGGTCACGCCGGAGGCGGCAATCTCGACAAGGAAATCGTGTGCGAGTGGTTGAGAAAGACGCTGGCTGTTCCGGACCGCGACTATATCTTCGCAAACGCGCAGTACGACAAGGGCTGGCTGCGCACGTTGGGTGTCGAAATCGGCGGAAGGCATCACGACATCTGCATCGCAGATACGATGATGGATCAAGAGAACTTTGACGGCTATTCTCTGGAAGCACTCGGTATACGATGGCTTGGAATAGGCAAAGATGAAGCGAAGCTACACGAAGCGGCAACGAACTGGGGAGTAGACGCAAAAGCAGAGCTCTGGAAACTGCCGGCCAGCTTGGTCGGAAAGTACGCCGAGACCGATCCACTGCGAACGCTGCAGATCTGGGCGAAACAAAAACTGGAACTCAAAAGGCAGGAGCTCTGGGACACCTACCTCGTGGAAAGCGACCTGACACCGGTCCTTTTCGAGATGTTCTGGCGCGGAATCCGCGTGAACGTGCTCTACGCCGAAGAACTCAACCATCGGTGGCAGATCGAAGAAGCACAGCTGCGGCGCGACCTTGGAAATTTGGACATCTGGAGCTCCGAAGACATCGGAAGGATGTGCGAAAAGAATCGGATCTCGGTCCCAAGGACCAAAGGCACAAAAAAGAAACCGAACGGATCGCCTTCCATCACGAAAGGATTTCTCGAAGCATCCAAAAATCCGATACTCCAAAAGCTGCTCAAGGTTCGCGCAATCAACCGGGTCAGGTCCACATACCTCGAAGGGAATCTGATAAAATCCGTGGGCCGGGACGGGCGCATCCACCCGCGGTACATCCAAATGGCCACGGACGAAGGCGGAACCCGGACATTCCGCCTCGCGTGCGTCGATCCTAACGCGCAGCAGTTCCCGAAACGATCGCGACTCTTCGACGCGAAATCGCTGCGAAAATGCCTGATACCGGAAGACGGCTGCTTCTGGGACAAGAAAGACTACTGGTCCCAAGAACCAGTAATTCAAAACCACTACGCACTCCTGATGAATCTGCCGGGAGCGGAAGCGGTGCGACAGCAGTTCGTGTACGGCGTGAAACTTGCCGAGTACGTGGAAAAGGCAACAGGCGGACGACTCAACTACGATCAGGCAAAGCAGGTCATCCTTGCCCGTACCTACAACCAGCAGGCCAAAGGCATGTCGATCACCACCGGCATGTCCTACGACGAGTGCGTAGCCCTGCAAAACGGGTTCGACGAGCTGGTCCCGTACATCAAAATCCTCAACGATTCGACATCAAGCAAAGCCGAAGAGCGCGGTTGGATCCGGTTGCTCTTGGGCCACAAGGCTCACTTCCATCTTTACGAAGTACCCAAGAACCTAAGGCCCAACGACGATGACAATTACAGTCCATTGCCACTTGCAAAGGCGAAAGAGCGCTGGCCTGAATTGCCTCTCAAACGTGCAGGTACCTACAAGGCCTTTAACCGCCTGTGCCAAGGTGGAGCTGCCGGACAAACCAAGAAGGCTCTGGTCGAAATCGCAAAAAATGTCGGGCTTCCCCAGATGACCGTGCATGACGAAATCAGCAACTCCAACAACAGCGACAAGCAATCCTCGCTGATGGAAGAGATCATGGTCAACTGCATCAAACTGAAATCACCCGTGCGTGTGGATTCGGACCGGGGTACGACATGGTGCTAAACCAAAGAGAGCGATTCTTCGAAATGCTCGAAGAGTTGATGATCGCAAGATACGGACAGGGCCCGGAGTCTCTGGGCCTAGACGAAGAGATGCTCGATTGCGGATGGGCCGGATTCCAGACCCCTGCAGAATTTCTCGACGTGCTGGAGCAGGAGTATCTGCTGGAGCGCCTCACAGGAGGACCAACAACATGAGCAAAGGACCCGAAGCCGTATTCAGCCGCTGGTTCCTTGAACGCCTGCCGAAAGGATGCACGGCTCAGAGGATCGAAACAGTGACAGGGCGTGGAGTACCGGACATCGCACTCTGTATCCGTGGTCTGGGCACGGTGTGGATCGAAATGAAATCCGGAGGAAAAGCGCCTCTGCTTCGGTCGGAACAGTTCGCGTGGATGCAGCGCTGGAATACCTGCGGTGCTCTTTGCTTCGTCCTATGGCGAAGCAGCGGGAACCCGTGGCACATCTGGAACATAAACGAGACAACGAAAATAAGTCCCAAAGGAACAGGTCTTGAGATCGTATCGCCGTCCCTGATGGACGGATACACGACGGATCTCATAATCAAAACAATCTGCAAGGTGTACGAGGAACGATACCATGGACAAAAACACGATACCGGGACTGGAGGATCAGGACCCGGCGCAGCTGCCGTTGCCGGGAGTGGGCTCCCCTGAGAACGACAAGCTGGGAACGATCATCAGGCTGTCGGCGGCGCTGTGCGAAACCGAAGCCGAAATCGAAAAACAAGAACAGCTGCTGAAGGACCTGAAACAAAAAGCCGAGAACATCGGAACCCGGATGCTTCCGGACACGATGCGCTCGGTAGGTCTCACCGAAATCAGCCTGAGGTCCGGCAAGCGGATCGTGATTCGGCCGGAGTACTACGCCAACATCTCCAAGGCCCGTGCGGACGACGCCTACCGGTGGCTGGAGTCCAACAATCACGGCGCCCTCATCAAGAAATCGCTGGAGGTCGGCGTGTCGGAGGAAGAAAAACTGCGAGAACTCGGCGTCGCCTTCAGTCTGAACCAGTCGGTTCATGCAGGGACGCTGAAGGCGTTCGTCAAGGAACGAATCGAAGCCGAAGATCCTAATTTCCCTCGTGAACTGTTCGGCGTTCACGTAATCGAAAAGGCAGCGGTCAAATAATCGCTGCTTCAACCAAAAGAGAAAGAACCATGAAGATCGAAGTTATCAAAGCGAACGAACTGGTCTACAGCCAAACGTTCGACGACACACGCACGCTCAACGGCGTCATTGCACATCTGATGGAGCAGCCTCGCGGCAACTCCTTCTCCGTCACGGTCACCAGCAACGGCCATCCGTTGTATGTCGGCCTCGACACGCTCAACCTCCGGGAGCTCACGCTCATCGCCAACGGCCCGTCTCCGCGCAAGCGCGCGTCGAGCCGTGAAACCTCCGCGGGGACCGCCTAACCATGGCCGGCTTCAATTACGCAGACGCCGCCGGCGTCGGTACGGACACCATCGACCGCTCGGTCCTTGGGGCTCCGTTCGTCAACATCGTCCAGAAGGGCTCGCCCGAATTCGACGAAACACACCCGAAGTATGCGGAAAAGAAGATCCCTGATGCCCGTCCGGGCAACATCCTCTTCGAATCCGAGCACGTGATCCTGCCGCAACCGCTGCTGGTCGTGCCGCTCGCCCAATTCCCGCACTACACCGAGTGGAAGCCCAACAAGGGCGGTTACGTCGGAACGCACCTTCCGGACATCGTGACCGATCCTCGCTACCGCAAAGGAAATCCCGGCACTCCGAACGAGTATCGGGAATACCTCGGCGCAAACGAGATCGTGTTCACCATCACCTTCGCCATTGCCTTCAAGCACGGGGAAGAGTGGAAACGCGGCATGATTGCCTTCACCAGCACGCAGCTGAAGAAAGCGCGGGCGTGGTCGAAGACCATCATCAAACTCGAACACCCGAACGTGCCTGCCGGCATGGCTCCCCCGATCTTCGCGGCGTCGTATCAGATCTCCACAACTCCGGAATCCAACGCCAAGGGCGGGTTCTTCGGCTGGGTGATCGGTGCGCCTGTGATTTTGGACCCGGTTGCCGACCAGTCCTTGTTGGAGCGAGCCTTCGCGTGGAGCAAGAAGGCGCAGCTGGAACTGCCGAAACCGCGAGCTCGGACGGAGCTTCTCCCGCCGAGCGGCGAATCCGGCGACGAAGGCGCCCCATACTGAGCAGCGGACGGGGAATACGAGACACAACCTAAACACAAACCCCCTGAAGCTGCAGCCCCGCGGGAAACCGCGGGGCTTAATTTACGGGCCTGATGATCGGTCATGCGTGAGGACTTCTAGCCTCAATGCGCGAGGGTTCGAATCCCTTCAGGTCCACCAAGCACCAAATGACCGACGCCCAGTTGATGATGGAGCTGTTCCGGGGATCCGATGTAGCCCACGGACGTTCGGAGATGACCAACAAGGTATCTCCGAAGGGTAAGCATGAAGCGCGCTGCTGGGCGGAAAAACGAGCCGTAACGGAAAAAGACTGGGAGCAGCACTTGGCCGGCGTAGTAGGTGTGGGAATACCTCCGCTGGACTCGAACAACCAAGTACGCTGGGGCGCAATCGACGTAGACGTCTATGCCGGTCTTTCGATCGAAGCCCTGAACCAAAAGATCCAGCAGTCCAAACTACCGCTCGTCATCTGCCGCAGCAAGTCGGGCGGGCCGCACATTCTCCTGTTCATGACCGAGCCGGTGGACGCAGCGGAAATGATCGAAAAGCTGGAGTCGATCGCCGCGTATCTCGGCTTCGGAAAAAGCGAGATCTTCCCGAAACAGGTTTCGGTAGGCGAAAAGGAATTTGGCGCATGGCTCAACATGCCGTACTTCGGAGGAACTGCGTACCTGCGTTACGGCATCGACCAAGACAACAAGGCTCTGGCGACCATTCCGGGATTCGTCGCTTACGCCAAGTCCCGCGCTCTGACCGCAGAGCAACTGCGTTCCCTCGCCCTGCCCGAGCCGGAGCCGCTGTTCAAAGACGGACCTCCGTGCCTCAATCAGCTCTTTGCCGAAGACAGCAGCGGGATGAGAAACGTACTTCTTTCCAACGCCGCTGTCTATGCCAAGAAGGCTTATCCCGATTCGTGGCGGGCAAAACTGGACGAATACAACCGGAAATTCTCCGAGCCTCTCGGTTCCAAGGAAGTGGAGGTCATCAAGGAGTCGTATGCCAAAAAGGAATACAGGTACCAGTGCTCCAAAGAGCCTCTCTGCAATCACTGCGACGCCACACGATGCCGAAAGTCGAAATACGGGATAGGAAACGGCGGAGCTGTGCCGTCCATGAGGAGCCTTACAAAGCTCTGCACCGAACCTCCCATCTTCTTTCTGGACGTTGTCGGCCCGGACGAAAAAGCCCACCGGGTGAGCTTCTCCAGCGAACAACTCCAGTCGCCGGTACTGTTTCAGAGGCGCTGCATGGAAACTGTGGGCCTTGTGCCTCCCATCATGAAGCGTCCCGACTGGGAAGACGTTTTGCGCGAGCTGTACAAGCACATCTTCATCGTGGAAATACCGCCGGAACTCACACCGAGCGGGCAGTTCGTGGAGCTTCTGCGCGAGTTTCTCAGCACCCGTGGCACATCATCGGACGAAAACGACATCGCGCGTGGCCTTCCGTTCAAAGACGAGGACGGTAAGTGCTACCTGTTCCAGATGCGGGCTCTCACGAGCTATCTGACTCAGATGCGCTTTACAGCACTCAAGCCAAACGAAATGGCGTCGATTTTGACCGACAAACTCAGAGGCACCCGCGTCTTCAAAAATCTACCGAACGGAAACGGTTGCCGGTGCATACGCCTTCCTTTCGAAGAAGAACCCAAACAAGAGCCAATACCTGCAGTAAAATTCGAATCTCACTTCTAACATGAAAACATCGGAAATGACCAACCACAGAAAGATTGAAGAGTCGGAAGAGTACAGGAACCTCGGCGATCCACAAAAAACCGCCGTGTTCCAGCGCCTGAGGATTCTGGAAGCGATCGAGAACGAGCTCGTCGCACTGACGAAGGAGATCTTCGACTCGCTTGATAAGGCGAAACAGGATCCGATCAGCGCGATCAAAGAAGGCGCGCAAGAACTCATCGAAGAGATGTGCTTCTGCCACGACCGGCTCACTGACGCACACGGGTCCATAACCGAAACCCTACCCACCAAAATCTGCCTAATGACGGCTACAGCCTACAGCCCGGACTTCGATGTCGAAGCGGCGTTCGAAGTCAAAGAAGACGGCACCACGTGATACTTCCGGAAAATCTAGTTCGTGTATCCGGACCTCCCGGCACAGGAAAATCCACCTATCTGCTGAACATTGTGGACTCCTTGCTCTCGCAGGGAGTAAGCCCCGACGAAATCGTCTACACGACGTTCACGCGCGCAGGGGCCTACGAAGCAAGGGACCGTGCTGCTGCAAGGTTCAAGCTTTCGGCCGAGACACTTCCGTACTTTCGGACGATCCACAGCCTCTGCCACTCGCTGATGCCCAGCACGCAAGTAATGCAGATACGCGACTGGGGCATGATAGCCCGAACCCTCGGAGTCTATTTTTCGGTAAGGATGCAGGCAGACACAGAGCAGATTCCTCACGGGTACACCCGCGGCGACTCGCTGCTGACTCTATGGTCCCTGATGAGGGTGTGCCGTAAAAGCATCGACCAAGTCCTGCTTGAGCAGGAAATGTGGATCAAGGGAGACCGTCCGGTAGACAAGGTGGAGCTTGCGCACTTCATCCAAAGCGTGACGAATTACAAAGCGGAATTCGGAAAGATCGACTTCACGGATATGCTGGAGAACTGGCTCCGCGACGGATCGGATCTCAAATGTGACTACCTCATCGTCGACGAGGCCCAGGATCTCAGCCCTCTCCAATGGGAGGTCATGCACAAAATGGGGAAGCATGCCAAAAAAGTGTGGGTGGCTGGTGATGACGACCAGTGCATCCACGCATGGAACGGTGCATCGACAAGCCACTTCATCGACCTGCTTGCCGCCGAAAACGTAGTTCTTCCCAAGAGCTATCGCATTCCGGCATCCGTACACAGGACAGCGACTGAAATTGTGTCGCGTATCAGCAGGCGAATACCGAAAGAGTACCTGCCTCGTGACGAAGAGGGATCGACAACCGAAGTGTCGGACCTGCACTCGATCAACATGTCCGAAGGAACGTGGTTCCTGCTGGCCCGGAACACCGCACTGCTCGGCGACTACGTGGATGTGTGCAAGAAAAAGGGTTACTCTTTCAGGCACGTACTGAAGAGCTCCGACGATGCAGTGTACCGACAAGCTGCAGTAACGTGGAACGCCCTGTGCGCAGGAGAAGCCATCGGAAAAGACCAAACCGAGGCTGTGATCTCCATGATAAGCAAAAAGCAAATCATGTGGGGAGCGAAAGCCGGATTCTCCAAGAACGAAAGCCAAGGGAGCACGCACACACTGCAGTCGCTTATCGAAAAATACGGACTGAAGTGCGATAAAAACACGCGCTGGTTTGAGGCACTGGATCTCATCCCGGAAGAAATCCGAACATCCCTCCAAAAAGCAGATTCCGTGGAAGGACTGACGGTGCAGCCGCGCATCCTGATCTCCACGATCCACGGCGTAAAGGGGATGGAAGCAGACAACGTCGTCATCCGAACGGACATGCAGATGCCGACATTCCTTGGCTACCAACGGCGTCCGGACGACGAGCATCGGGTTTTCTACGTCGGAGTAACACGGGCAAAAAAGGCTCTCTGGATCTACCGTTCTTGGGGAGACAAAACCTACCAACTATGAGCAAGCCGCTGACAAAGACAAATCCATTCAAGCACCAAGCGCGCTTGATCGAAGAAACGAAAAATCATGAGTACTTCGCATATTTCATGGAGCAGGGCACTGGAAAGACGTTCGTCACAATCGCCGTGGCGACACACCTGTTCTACGAAGGCAAGATCGACGGCATGGTTGTGCTGGCACCGAACGGCGTTCACGACAACTGGATCCTGAACGAAATCCCGACACACTGCGCCATCAGCGGCGACGAGCTGCTGACCGCTGCTTGGCGCGGAAGTGCAGGGGTAAAGCGGATGGCGTACTGGGATTACGCGTGCAGCATAAGCAAGGCCGAAAAACCGTTTGTCGTGCTGAGCGCAAACATCGAGGCTCTCCGGACCGATTTGTTCACGAGCTACATCAGGAAATTCATGGCCATGCGAAGGGTCATGCTCGTGATCGACGAAAGCACCATCGTAAAGAATCCGAGGGCGGACCAAACAAAGTCCGCAATCAAGCTCGCTCGGATAGCTCCATACCGGCGCATCCTTTCCGGCACACCGATCACTCAATCTCCTTTGGACCTGTGGGCCCAGTGCCAGATCCTGTCGCCGACTGCGTTGCCTTACAGCTCCTACACCGCGTTCAAGCACATGTTCGCGATCGAGCAAAGTGTCACGTTCGGCCACCGATCGTTCAACAAAATCATCGGTTACCAGAACCAAAACCTGCTGGCCGAGCTGATCAAGCCGTTCAGTGCACGTGTTCTGAAGGCGGAATGTCTGGATCTCCCGGAGAAGGTATACAACGTGCGGTACGTCGAACTTACACCGGAGCAGAGGAAGCACTACAAAGAAGTCGAACGGGAGTGCTACACCGTGCTGGGCAAAGAAACGGTCACAATCACTCAGGTGATTGTGAAACTGCTACGGCTGCACCAAATCACGCTGGGATATGTCGGCACCGACGAAGGAGGACTGGTCGCTATACCGAACAATCGAGCCACAGCTCTTCAGGCCGTCATCGAAGAAGAAGCGGGAGACAAGAAGTGGATCGTCTTCGTTCGCTTCCTCGAAGATGTCGAGATTGTCGAAAAAGCCATCAAAGCCACCGGGGACCAACGCGCCATCGTCCGCTACACCGGAAGCGAAGATTCCACCAGCCGATCGGACAACGTCAAAAGGTTCCAAGAAGATCCGAACTGCGCGTTCATGATCGCCACAAAAGCAGCAGCACGAGGACTGACGCTTACCGCTGCCTCCCGGGTGGTCTACTACTCGCAGGACTTCTCGCTGGAGGCGCGCCTGCAATCCGAAGACCGGCCGCACCGTATCGGCCAAAAAGAAACCGTGGTCTACACCGACATCGTGTGCCGCGGCACTGTCGACGTGAAAGTGGTCGACGCGCTCAAGCGCAAACTGGACCTCGCAAGGGCCATCGTCGATACGAACCAAGTGCGCGAACTGGTACAGCTCACCGAATGAGTCACCTGCTCCACATTTTCTCGGCACTGGTGAGGCTCATGGCGCTGATCGTCGGATACACCGTCCTGATCTACTCCTTCGCCACGATCATGTACCTTCACTACCTATCACTCATGTATGTGCTTAAGCACTACTTCAAGTGACTGAGTTGACGGCCGGAACATCGTTCACGTTGGAGCCGTTGCTGCGATAGACGTTCACGCCCTTGTTGTTCGTGGTCCCGGAGCCCAGATAGATCGCGTTCGTGGCAAAGCCGAAAATCACATTTCCGGCGATGGAGTTGGCGGTAGAACCGCCGGTCAGGTAGATGCCGTGAGTCGGAGACGATGGGCTCGTGTTGGCCTCTGCGTTGATCGAATTGTTGCAGATGACCGATTCGGTAAAACCGCCCTCGATCGCCTTGGCCCCTCCTCCCGGAAAGAGAAAGCACCCGGTGATGAATCCACCGTGAATCTCGGCCGCTGCGCCTGTCCCGGATACGTAAAAGCAAGCGACAGGGGACGACCCGTTGGCGTTGATGTGGCAGTTCGCCAACTGCACGTGAATCGCGTAGTCCGTATACACCCCGTACCGAACCTGCAACATTCCGGTCTGATGGATCTGGATGCCTTCGGCTGTATCATGGATAGACACGCCGCGCTCGCAGACGTACGCGTAGCAGTCCGTGATCGTGCATCCAAGCGGCTTGTTGCCGTTGGAAGATCCAGAGCCGTACTTCCGTAGACTCCATCCGATTCCGACATTGCCGCTGCTGTTCGATCCGGAATAGGTACACCGGAGAAACATGGCCTGATGAATCCCCTGCATCTCGTAGCCGATTGCGAACGAGCGCAGACCTACCGCGGAGCCGCCGGGGTGGTTGTTGTACGCGCCGACGGTGACGTCGTGCATAATCACGCCCGGCAGGTTGTCGTAAACGGCGTCCTGTGTGCAGACTAGCTTGAACGCAGAGAGCGACCCCTGAATGCTGCCGCCAAAATAGCGGACTACCAGATGCCGAGCTGCGAAGCAGCACTCCCGACACGCCATGGTCACCGAAATGAATCCCTTGTTCGTGCCCTGCTGCTCGATGAAAACACATCCGCCTGAATGACCGAGAAGCTCAAGGGTCTTCGGCGTGCCGTTGTTGAAGTCGGGCGAATTCGACGGAGCCGTGCCGTAGCTGGCAGACAGCGTGTCGTTGATGATGTAGTACCCGGGAGGGAAGTAAACGCAGCCTCCGCGCGTATTCGCAATCGCGTCGTTGATCGCGTTCTGGATGGCGGTCGTGTCATTCGTAGAGCCATCGCCAAGAGCGCCGTAGTCCCTGACGTTGTAGACATCCGGACCCACCCATTTCGTGTCGGCTGAGCTGGTGATCGTCCCGGTGATGTTTTTGACAAGGCGCGCGTATTTGCTGCCCGTGGTCGCTACACCTATGCCCGCAGCACCTGTCGCTCCGGTGGCGCCGGTGGCTCCTGTCGCTCCGGTGGCGCCGGCCGGGCCCGTTGCCCCTGTGTCGCCTTTCGAAGCAAAAAACTGCCAGTGCGACGGGCTCGATTCCGGCGGGTTGTTGAGATTCGATCCGACCAGCGAAACGTACGCTGAGCCGTTCCGGACAACGCCATCGACCGCGGCGTAGGTTGTCCCGCTGCTCCAAGTCCCCATCCAGTTCATCGTACCGCCGCTCGGGCCCATAGGTCCCGCAGGTCCTGTGGCGCCGGTGGCCCCTGTGGCGCCGGTGGCCCCTGTGGCGCCGGTTGCTCCGGTCGGACCGGCTGGGCCTGTGGCGCCGGTAGCGCCGGCCGGAATGGTGAAATTGAGGACGGCCGCAGTGCCTGTGCCCGTGTTGGTAACCGATGCCGAAGACCCGGGGGAGCCGGTCGTGGTGGTGCCTATCGAGACCGTGGCTGTTCCCGGTGCGGAGCCTGCGGTCGATCCTACAGGGCGGGCAGCCGGTGCCTGCACGACATCCGGAGCGGACGCAGGCGGAATGGAATCTGTGGCCCTCAGCGGGCGGTCATCAATGCCTAGGGGCATGGTGGCGAGTCACGGGCTCTTGGACTTCACTTCCGCCATGGCGACTTCGAGTTCGCCGATCTTCATCTCTGCTTGGATGACACGGGAGCGGGTTTCTTTGGCGAAAGTCTCGTTCGCCACCGCCTGTGTCTCAAGAACCGCCATCTTGCGGTCAATCTGGTTGATCGTGCGGGCAATGTACAGGATCCCCGCCAAGGCGAGGGATTGCACGACTGTGCCGAAGTCTACTGAGATGTTCATGCTTGGGACTTGTAGTGGGACTTGATGGCTATCTGCTCTGACTCCGGAAGCGGGGTGTCAAGGTGTAGACGGATGGCATCAGCAGTGAGCTGTCCTCCTTTTTCTGCGGTAGCGATGAGGCCGCCGACGGTCCGCCGCAAGCGAGAATACCCGGCTTGAACAAGAGGAGCTTCGATCCATCCAGCGGCCGTAGCGATTGGCGTAAGCGCAGGAAACACGGCAGCGAGCACAGGCAGGATCTTGAGGAACGCGATGCCTCCAACCGCGACATAGATCCAGAACCACATGCGGTTGTACTTTTCTTCGGCAACAAGGGCCCGCTGTTGCTCGGCTGCGACCTTTTTGTGTGCCGCTGCGATGTCGGCGTCCGCCTTGACTTTGGCTTCGGCGCTGCGCTGGGCGATCCCGTCCGCCGCGGCCAGCAGCTTGTCACCGCGTACGCGCTCGGCTTCGATCTGACTGTTTCGGAGGCGAACCATCTCGGACAGTTCCCGCCGCACATCGAACGCAAGGAAGCCCTCACTCGCGTCGAGGGCGCGCACGGTGCGGCCGGCGTAGTCCTCTGCAGTGGTCAGCTCGCGCGATACCTCGCCGGCGGCGAGCTGGCGCGCCTTCTCGGCGGCGATGGCCTCGGCGGTTGCGATGGCATTGCGCTGTGCGTCGCGCCGCAGGGAGAGTTCGGCCGCGGCGCCCTTGGCCTCCGCCTTCTCGACCTTGGCCGTAGAATCGGAAGAGAACCAGTTCCACGGCAGCAGGCGGGAGCCGCGCGCCGATGGCGTGGTGGCGCAGCCGGCGAGCATGGCTGCGGCGAGCAGTGCCGCGACGGCCCTCACGGCTTCTCCCTCCGCGTGTAGCCGCGGATCATCACGCCGCGGAACTCGCTCTCGGTGAGCCGCAACTTGCCGGATTCGTAGTGGCGATTGGCGATGCCATCCATGATCGCCTCGTCGCCGACCCACGCGGCGAGCATGTGCAGCACGGGCATCCCCGGCGCCAGACCCGGGTAGCTGGGCAGCTTGTGAGCGGCGGGGACGTAGAGGCATACCTGACCGGGCTTCACATCGCGGAAGCGCACGGTGGTATCGATCACTACGGCGTCGCCGCCGGTGATGAACGGCTCCATGCTTCCGGTCGGAAGAACCAGCTTCCAAATCAGCCCCTCGCGCTCCTTGGCGTGTGCCGCCGCCGCGAGCGCCGGCGATGGCTGGCCGTAGAGCATGAGGCTCGCCTCCGGCTTGGGACCGCCGCACGCGGCCAACGCGAGCAGAAGAAGCGCGCCGGCAATAAACTGGAAGAGTCGGCGGCTCATGGTGCGAGAAGGGCGTCCCACCGCGAGGCGGCGATGATGCCGAGAGCGTCGAGGCCGGCGACCGCTGTCGGGAAGTCTTGGTCGTCGTCGCGGATGGCGCCTTCGACCTCTGCCTTGGACAGCAGGACTCGGACGGCGGTGACCGTGCTGCCATAGAGCGCAGTCCGCTCCGCGTCGGTCAGCCGGTCGATGATGGTGCGGGTGGATTGCCGGCGCGGCGGCTGCGGGAACGCCGGCGGATTGGCGATGGCGTGCGCGATCTCAGCGGCGGCGGCAGCCTCGGACGGCTCCCCGGATTGGGAGCGGTAGCCGTAGACGCGGCCGCCGTCGGTGAGGACGACGTAGGTGTCGCCCTCGTGGGCGGTGACAGTGCCGACGCCGGGCACGGTGTAGGGGACAAAGGCGGGAGGCGTTTCGATTTCGTCGGGCATGGCGAATTAAGCGGGGAGCTGTTCGTAGGCGACCTGCACCTCGACGACATTCGCCGCGCTGGCGGTCATCCAGAGCGAGGATGCCGTCGTGACGATGCCGTCGGTGAGTGCGATCGTGAGATTCTTCCATGTGGTCGAAAGCGCCACGCTGGCGACGATCTGCGAGCCGCCGGACAATGTGCCGAGTGTGATGCTCGGAGTGCCGGTTAGGGCTCGGGCTCGGACACGGAGAATCTGGATGTTCGCCGGCAGGATCGTCCCGCCGCCGAGCGGCTGCGCGGTGGTCATGCCGTCGCTCGTGGCGCGGACAAAGCCCGTCGGGGTGATCGGCCCGTTCCACGTGCCGCCGGAAATCAGCAGTCCGTGCAGCTTGTTCGCGGGGTCGGGGACTTGGAGTCCGACGCCGCCGTTTTCCGCGTCGAGGTAGCAGAAGGCGCCTACGGGGGTGAATTGAAGATTGGAAAGCGCGAAATCGGATGTCGAAGCGACACGGACAGTGCCGCGCCACAGACCCGAGCGATTCACTGTGAGCGTTAAATCGAAACTACCAGCGGTGAGCGCGGTCGATTGGGGAGTGAACCCTGAATTTCCTGACGGAGACTCGAACGTCGGGGTGGCTCCACTGTTGACCGTAGAGGTGCCGCGGATACGGACAGATTGACCAACCCGAGCGACGAACCCCGCATTCAGGTTTGCGAACCATGCGTCGATGTTGCCTTGGCCAGACGACTGCGTGCAGGACACC